>ERZ772918.187-NODE-187-length-49206-cov-16.4555_pt1 | contig 49206 bp, 45 predicted proteins | sample MGYA00512118_ERZ772918 | MGnify/ENA primary metagenome ERZ772918 (study PRJEB29015, sample SAMEA2737939) | human oral metagenome | biome: human oral; feature: human-associated habitat; material: dental | place: China | collected 2135 ... | reverse complement strand
TGTTCGGTGGCCTTGATGATGCACAGCAGGTGTCCCTCCAGCAGAAGATGGGTCATACCACCCTGCGTCGCGGAGAGACTCTCTTCGACGAAGGCGATCTCGGTGATCGCCTTTACATCGTGACCGAGGGCAAGGTGAAGCTCGGCCACACGTCCAGCGACGGACGCGAGTCCCTGCTCGCAGTCCTGGGCCCCGGTGAGATCATCGGTGAACTCACGCTCTTCGATCCGGGCCCGCGTTCGACCACCGCGACTGCCGTTTCCCCGGCGTCGCTTCTCTACCTCGAGCACGAGGACCTCATGCACGTGCTCGACACCAACCCCACCCTGGCCAAGCACATGCTGCGTGCCCTCGCACAGCGCCTGCGCCGCACCAACGAGTCCCTCTCGGATCTCGTGTTCTCCGACGTTCCCGGGCGTGTCGCCAAGGCTCTCCTGGACCTTGCAGACCGCTTCGGCACCGCGACCGATAAGGGCGTCCACGTCCCCCACGACCTCACGCAGGAAGAGCTCGCCCAGCTGGTTGGCGCCTCCCGTGAGACCGTCAACAAGTCTCTGGCCGACTTCGTGTCGCGCGGCTGGATCCGTCTGGAAGGTCGTGCTGTGACCCTCCTTGACGTCGATCGCCTGGCGCGTCGCGCTCGCTGACCTCAGCTAACGGCTTGGGCACGGCACCAATGGTGCCGTGCCCAAGCTATTTGTTGTCTCCCACAGCAAACGAGGCCGCGGCCCGCATGCGGTCAACGCACACGCCAGCCACGGCCTCGTCGTATTCGATTGATTGCGCGCGGATAGTGCGCGTCAGTTCTGGACGGCGGGAGCTTCCTCAATCGGACGCTTGAGGTAGGCCACCAGGTTCTCCGAACCCGTGGGGCCGGGGATCACCTGGACGAGTTCCCACCCGTCAGCGCCCCACTGGTCGAGGATTGCTTTCGTCGCGTGCGTGAGCAGCGGAATCGTGGAGTATTCCCATTTAGTCATGATTTCATCCTACCCGCCCGCCATCTGAGGGCGCACGAAGGACAGAACTTTTGGGACGTGGGGGCTGCGCAGCTCGCGCGCGAGGGGTTCATCGGAGGTGCGCAGCCACTCCAACCAGTTCTCCGCGTGCGGGTAGTGGCGTAGGATCGCGCGACGCTCACGCTCTGTCAGTCCGCCCCATACGCCGTAGTTGGCTTCGGACTCAAGCGCGTCGGCGAGGCATTCGAGGCGAACCTCGCATTCGTAGCAGCGCATACGAACCTGACGCTGCGAGGCACCCTGCACGAACAGCACGTCCGGTTCAATGGACGCGCAGAGCGCGCGGGCGACCCAGCTCTGGTCGTCGCCTTGCGTTGACATCGTGGAACTCCACTTCACTGAATTTCGAGCCCTGCTTGTGACCATACACACATACGATTGCGGGTGCAAACGCTGCGACCACGATCAAGGCCATCAGGCGTGACTCATCAGGCAATTCTCACGCGTCGCCACACGCCAGATGAGCACGCCGCCACGTAAGCTAGGAACATGTCGCACTCTCACTCTCGTGCCGTCCGACCGGCACAGCTGCTCGCACTGCTGCTGGCGTTCTTGAGCGTGTCCGCGCTCATGGGCGTCGTCGGGGCAGGCATGCTTGTCCCCGTCGCAGGCCCCACCGCGCTCGTCGCGAAGTCGGTTCCGTCCGTCTTCAACGAGCTGCCCGGCGACCTGCAGACGGTAGCTCCCGCCGAGGAGTCCCAGCTGCTGGATTCGTCCGGCGCCGTGATCGCGCACTTCTACGACAAGCAGCGCATCGTTGTGCCCAGCGCCAACATCGCTGACGTCATGAAGAAGGCGATCGTGGCGATTGAGGACAAGCGCTTCTACGAGCACAACGGCGTTGACGCCACCGGCATTGCGCGCGCATTGGTCTCTAACCTGGGCGACAGCGGACGCCAGGGCGCCTCCACGATCACCCAGCAGTACGTGCGTAACTCGCTGGCCGAGCGCGGCTACCTCGAGGGCGACGCGGATCAGGTGAGCGCGGCGACCGAGCAGACCACCGAGCGTAAGCTCCGCGAGATGAAGTACGCGCTAGCACTGGAAAAGACCCAATCCAAGGATGAGATCCTCACGGGCTACCTCAACATTGCGCCCTTCGGTCCGATCACCTACGGCGTGGAGGCCGCTTCACAGCGCTACTTCTCCAAGTCGGCCTCGGAGCTGAACTACCTGGAAGCTGCGCTCCTCGCTGGCCTCGTTCAGTCCCCCGTCCAGTACGATCCGCTGACCCACCCCGAGGCCGCCCAGGAACGCCGCGACACGGTCCTGGCCACGATGCTTGAGCAGGGTGTCATCACGCAGGAGGAGTACGACCAGGGCATCGCGACGAGCGTCGAGTCCATGCTCAATCCGACGGTATCCTCCGAGGGCTGCTCCGGTGCTCCGTCCACACAGGCTTACTTCTGCGACTACGTCCTCTCGCAGTTCCTGGAGGATTCGGCCTTCGGCTCCACGCGCATCGAGCGTGAGCGCCTGCTCAAGACGCAGGGCATCACCATTCGCACCACACTGGACCCAGCGAAGCAGAGCGCAGCCTACGCGTCTCTCACGAACGCGATTCCCGTCGGCGACGCTTCCGGCCTGAACGACGCGATCGTCTCCCTGGATCCGCGCACCGGCAAGGTCCTCGCGATGGCCCAGAACACGACGTACGGCATCGAGAGTGGCCAGACGATGTCGAACTACTCGGCCGACGGCAACTTCCAGGTGGGTTCGACTTTCAAGGTGTTCACCCTCCTGGAGTGGTTCAAGGAAGGCCACTCGGCTTACGAAACCGTGGGTTCGAACAACACGTTCTACCCCAACGGAGCCTTCAAGTGTGATGGCCACTCCATCACCACTGAGGGCTATCAGGTCAATGACCTCGCAGGCAAGACCGGCTCCATGAACGTCGTGCGCGCGACGGGCCAGTCCGTCAACCAGGCCTTCGTGAACATGGCGTCGCGCGTAGACTTCTGTTCCATCTTCCAGACGGCCTACGACATGGGCGTCACGGAGGACGGCGACGTTCCCTCGCCTTTCCCGGCCAACATCCTTGGTTCCGTGTCGAGCTCCCCACTGCAGATGGCGTCCGTGTTTGCGACGATCGCGAACTCCGGCCAGCAGTGCACGCCTCAGTCCATCGAGTCGGTGACCGACCGTAACGAGAACGTCCTCAAGGAGTTCTCGGCGGACTGCAAGGAGGTCATCTCCCCTGATGTTGCGAACAAGACGGCTGCTCTGCTGACGGCGTCGGCCGGCCAGTACTACACGTTGACTCACCTGGGTGATGGCCGCCCCTTCGCCGCCAAGTCGGGTACCACCGACGGCCACGCAAACACGTGGCTGACGGGCTTCACGCCGTCGCTCGCAACGTCCGCGTGGGTGGGTCACGGCGACAACTCCTCGCAGGAAGTGTCTGGCGTTGTCATCAATGGCGTCTACCACTCCGAGATCTTCGGTGAGACCTACGTCGGCCAGAACATCTGGGCTCCCTACATGACGCAGGCGCTGGCGGGCACCCCGGTGGAGGCCGTGTCGAACGCAAACATCGGTGCGTCCACTCCGCAGCGTGGCGCGACTCCGACGCCCGCCCCGTCGCCGTCGAGCCACTGAGATGACGACCGATACGGCAGCCTTGCTTCAGGAGGCCGCGGCTTCGTCCACTCGACGAGGCCGTGGCCTCCTGCGCACCGCAGGCGCGCTCATGGGGGGGCTGGGACTCGCCGGGTTGGCAGCGGGAGGCGCAGCACTGGCCTGGGGGTCGGTCGAGCGCACTATGCCGGTGCTTCGGCGCTACGAGGTTCCGGTTCGCGCTCGCGTGCCCGAGGTGACGATTCTGCAGATCGCGGACCTGCACCTTTTCGAGGGCCAAGAGTTTTTGCTGCGATTCTTGTCCGACGTGGCAGCCTCGGAGCGCTTCGACATGGTGGTTGCGACGGGCGATAACTTTGGGTCGACGGAGGCTCTGGACATGGTGATGGACGCATATCGTCCGTTCCTGTCCTACCCGGGTGCGTTCGTGCTCGGTTCGAATGACTACTATTCACCGATCCCTAAGCGTTGGAGCCGCTACCTGGCGCGTTCGAAGCCGCATCCGGTACGCGTGGTCCCCGATCTGCCCTTCCTGCCGATGGTGCGTCAGATGCGCCGGGCTGGCTGGCTGGACCTGTCGAACGCGTCGGGCACGCTCCGCCTGCCCACGGGCACGGTTTCTCTGCTCGGCACGGATGACGCGCATATCTACCGTGATCGCCTGGGGGCTCCGGCCTCGTCGTGGGATGCACCCGACGCCCTGCGACTCGGGGTGACGCACGCGCCGTACACGCGGGTCGTTTCCGCGCTCACTGAGGTCGGCTCGGACCTGATTCTCGCGGGGCATACGCACGGCGGTCAGATCGGCATTCCGGGTTTCGGTGCGATCATCACGAATTGCGATATTTCGCGTCCCTATGCGAAGGGTCTGAAACGCTGGGAGGCTCCGGACGGTTCGACGGCGTGGCTGCACGTGTCTGCGGGCCTGGGGACGTCCCCCTACGCGAAGGTGCGTATCGCGACTCGCCCCGAGGCCTCGCTGCTGCACGTGTACCCGGCGTAGCCACAGACGCATACCTGGCGTAGCCGGGGCATTCGTGTCGCGATGTTTCTGCGCGGGCAGTCACAAACCCTGCCCCAAATGCGGCGTGGGACACAATTATGTCGCTTGCTTGATCTCCGTTTGGGATTATCGGCGAGGAAACGCTATACTCGAACGGCACCGGGGTGTGGCGCAGCTTGGTAGCGCGCTTCGTTCGGGACGAAGAGGCCGTGGGTTCAAATCCCGCCACCCCGACCGGTAATCGCCGGGACCGTTTGGTCCCGGCGATTTTTCATACTCATCTGCCCTGAGGCTTCGGGTTAAAGGACACTACGCGTTTCCGAAGGGGTGACTTTTCGGCTTATTGATGCGGGAAAGTCGGTGTTTTAGTTGGTTTTGACCAACTATGAGGATGGACAAATCGTGTTGCTGGGAGGGTGATTTTTCGGCTTGCTGGTAGCGGAAAGTCGGTGCTGAAGGTGGTTGTTTCATCGTGGGGGCAGGAACACCCCCACAGGCCCGATACGCGAGCCCATCAGCGCGCACGTGGGCCCAACAACTCGCACATGGACCCTTTGATCCGCACGTGGGCCCTTTGATCCGCACGTGGGCCCGATGACCTGCGTGTGGGCAGCGCCGCCCACGCGCATATCCAGGGGTTGACGTGCGCATCAAGGGGTTAACACGCATATTCAAAGGCCCACGTGCGAACACGCACACCACGACAGCCACCGATTCCGCCAAAGATCAGACCCATTCAGCCAAAACCGTCGGTTTTGGGCTCTTGTCGCCCACTGGGTCTGCACTTCGGCGGCCACACCACCTCGAACCGCAGCCGCGCCGCCGCCAAGCGGGGGGAATCGCACGACACGAGGCTCCAACACGCCGGCGACACGCCGACAGAGGGCTTCGTGTAGTGCACAACTCCCACACGGACCCCGCGTAGGGCGCCGCAGCAGCCGAGCACCACCACCCAGACACCAGACACGAAAGCAACGCCCGGAGCGAAGTACAGACCACGGCCACCAAACGGATTGACAGTCCATGCGACGGCCAGGTATCTACCAGTGTCATACGCCAATACAAAACGTCTAACGAACCCCGGTTTTCCCGCGTCGGCACAACCTCACTGACCGATATGTTAATTTGATGCTTTTTGGGGTTAGACTGAGCGAGAACGTACACTTCAAGATTTCAAGGAGTACCCCATGAAGCGTCGTATTGTAGCCGCCCTCCTGATCGCCACGATGCCCCTCGGTATGGCTGCCTGCCTGCAGATTAAGCCTGACAACCCGACGTCCTCGCCGTCGTCCTCGTCCGCGCCTTCGCAGGAGCCGACCAGCACGCCTACGCAGGCATCGCCCTCCGCGTCGAGCTCTTCGAAGTCGGGCCAGACGAAGGAGGAGGCCTGCGCCATTCTCGACGACAAGGCCAACGAGATCTCCTCGAGCCTAAACGAGCAGGATAAGGACTCGGTCATCAAGACCCTGTCCGGCTTCATCGACATCATGAAGTCCGACGAGATCACCAACCCCGAGGTCAAGGAGGCGGCAAACGGGCTGGCTGACAGCGCGCAGAGTCTTCTCGACGCGACCAAGGCGGCCGACGATCAGCCGACGGCCGAGCAGCGGTCCAAGATTCTGACGGCGACGTCGCAGTACCTGGAATCGCTAAATAAGCTCGATTCGGTGTGCACCGGTAAGTGATGCTCTGACGAGCACACGACACACCCATCAAGGTAAAGGTGAGGGTGGCCCCGCGGGGCCACCCTCACCTTTCAATGCCCACACGCGGGCATACACAATCTGATGGTGCGCGTCAGCGCGCGTTGCACACCGTCTCGAGCGACGACATCGACGTCGTGAAGGTCGTGTACAGATCCATGGCCTCGCTCATCTGGTCTGCCGACGGGTCATCGCCCACCGTCTTGGCGAAGTCGGCGAGAGCCTGAGCGCTATCGCCCGCAGCCACCGCAGCAGCCTTCACTTCGGTGTTGGTAATGTCGTCAGACTTCAGGACGGTCGCGACGTTGGTCATGCCCTGAATCATGTCTTCCGTGTTGCTCGGATCCAGGCCATCAATTGCCTTGACGGCCTTGTCATTGATGATCTGGCACGCAGCCTGCTTGGACTGTCCACCGCAGGCGGCCAGGCTCAGGGGCAGCAGTGCGACGAGGGCAGCCGTGAGAAGACGCTTTTTCATGAGGGTTACTCCTTCGAGTATTTGTGATGGGTACCCCCGAATCATATCGCATTTTCACATCATTGATTACCTCGGGGTTAACGAACATGCGTGCATTTTTTACACAATCCGCTGCACGAACGACGACCGCGCTTGATAGATGCGCCGCACGCACGAGGAGAGGGCGACCCCGCGCACGCACGAGGAGGGGGCAGCACCGCGAACATGCGAGGGTCGCGCTCACACGAGCAGCGCGCTCGCAGGACGCGGAAGGGGGCGGCCCCAACGGGCCGCCCCCCTCTCGCTATCTACTCAGCCGAAAACCGGAACTGGGGATCAGCGCTCGCCCCGCCCCGGCCTCGTTGATTCAGGCCGCTCCGCCGTTCTTCCAGCGACGGAAGAACATCGCCAGCAGCGCGCCGGAGAGGTTGTGCCACACGGAGAACACGGCCGCCGGGAGCGCGGTCTCCGGGGTGGAGGCGAAGTGCGTCTTTGCCAGCGTCGCGGCCAGCGCCGAGTTCTGCATGCCGACCTCGATCGCGGTCGTGCGCGCAGCCTTGTCGGAGCCGCGGCCGACGCGTCCGGCCAGGTAACCGAAGAGGTAACCGAGCAGGTTGTGGCAGATGACCACGGCGATGATGAGGGCGCCGGACGTCAGGATCTTGTCGACGGAACCCGACACGACGACGAGGAGCACGTAGCAGATGCCCAGCACGGAGATCCAGGGCAGGATCGGCAGGATCTTCTCCACGAGCTTGCCCGCAATGTAGCGCACGAGGAAACCGCCCAGGACGGGGGCGAGGACCATCAGGAGGATGTTCTTCGCCATGGCCACACCGTCAACCGGCATGCGGTTACCCACCAGCCAGGCGGTGAGCAGCGGCGTCATGAGGGGTGCGAGCAGCGTCGAGATCGAGGTCATGGTAACTGATAGGGCGACGTCCGCCTTCGCCAGGTAGGAGATCACGTTCGAGGCCGTGCCACCGGGCGCGCAGCCGACGAGGATGACGCCGACGGCGACCGCGTCGGGGAGGCCAAACACGTAGCATAGAGCCCAGCCGACGAGGGGCATGATCAGGTACTGGGCAATGACGCCCACGAGCACGGGCAGAGGACGCTTGACGATGAGTCCGAAGTCGGGCAGCGTCAGGGTCAGGCCCATGCCGAACATGATGACGCCGAGCGCCCAGTTAACACCGGGGGCCAGCGGCTTGAAGGTGGCGGGCGTGATCATGGCGATCGCGAAGGCCGCCAGGATCAGCAGCGGGAAGACCGTCACGGCGATGCGCGCGCTGCGGTCCTCGGAGGACAGGGTCGGGGATTGAGTTGTAACTGCGTCTGATGTGGACATGCCCCCATATTTCATCGATTGTTGATATTTTCCCTTCCACATCTCACGTTGTGATCAGCTCAGTATTGAGCCTCACAAGACCACTTCACTAAGCTAAGGCTATGCACAGTGCAGCGCCCCAGACTCAGACACCACCCGAACGCACCGCGGGCGGCGGGCCCGACCATACCGCGGCGCGTCCCCAGGGACGTCCGAAGCCACGCCACCACAACAACCCCCACATGCGTAAGCTAGCCCGCGACGGATGGATTTCCGATCAGCACGGCGCGTGGACGATGATGGCTTTCCCGCCGCTGCTCGGGTGGGCGCTGTCCTGCTCCTTCTCATGGACGGTCGTGCTCATGCTGGTGGCGTGGGCGATGGCGTTCCAGATGTTTTCGGCCGTGTGCTTGTGGGTGAAGACGCCCGCCAAGCGCCGCGCTCGAATCGCTCCCGCGGTCATCACCTACGGCGTGCTCGCAGCCCTGCCCGGCGCAACCCTGCTGGCTGTGCGTCCGCAGCTGCTGTGGTGGGCGATCGCTTTCGCACCCCTGGCCTCGTCGGCGCTCTCCCTCGTGTGGAAGGGCCGCGAGCGCTCCCTGGGGGCTCGCGCGGCGTCGATCCTGGCGGGTAACATCATGGGTCCCGTGGCTTTTTCACTGGCGGTCGCGGATGGTTCTCCGGCGGCGGTGTCGATCCACGCGTGGGCGACGTGCGCGGCATTCGGTCTGCACTACATCGGCACGGTTCCGCTGGTGCGTTCGATGATCCGTGGACGCAGGGATCCGCGCTGGGCGGTGGGTTCGACGCTGCTGCACGCGGTGTTCACCCTGTGCGCGGCCGCGGCGTGGTGGTTCGGCGCGCTGGCGATCTGGCCGGTCCTCATGTGGGCGTTGCTGACGGCCCGCGCGTGGGTGATGCCGACGATCAGCCGGAAGCGGGCGCGCCCGATCTCGCCCAAGCTCATCGGGTTCAGCGAGCTCGGTTGGTCGCTTCTCCTGATCATCTCCCTGTTGATCCCGTAATCACAGCGCTGCGGTGGGCGGCCTTGGGCGCGTCCGATTCGTCGGGCGCGCCCATTCGCACACGCCCCTACGCGCCGATGCCCGGGTTGCGCGCAAATTCGGTGGCAACGGACAGGAAGAGGTCGTTCTGCTCGCGCGAGCCGACTGAGACGCGCACGCCCACGCTGAAGGGGCGCACGATGAGGCTGACGCGTGCGCATGCCTCGACGAGGCCGTAGACGTCTCCGCGGATCAGGTAGAAGTTCGACTGGCTGTCGGGGATGTCGTAGCCGAGGCCGCGCAGCGCCGGGATGATGCGCTCGCGTTCAGCGATGCTCTGGGCGACCGCGCGCTGCACGCCCTCGGAGTCCTTGAGGGAGGCGAGGGCCGCGGCGAGCGCGAGGGAGTTGACGCCGAAGGGAACGAGGAGGGCCTGGATCGCGCCGATCACCTCGGCCTCGCCAATGGCGTAGCCGACGCGCACGCCCGCGAGGGCGTGGGCCTTGGAGAAGGTGCGCATGACGATGACGTTGGGGTGGTCCTCGATGAGGGGGACTGCGGTGCGCACGCCGGGCTTGGTCGCGAAGTCGATGTAGGCCTCGTCGACGATGATCATGATGTCTTCGGGGACGTCGGCGACGAACGCGGCGATTTCCTCGTAGGTGAGGGCGGGGCCGGTCGGGTTGTTGGGTGAGCAGACGATGACGGCGACGGTGTCGGGCGTGATGGCGGCGCGCATGGCGTCCAGGTCGTGGGTGCCGTCGGGGAGGAGTTCGACGGGCACGGGCTCGCCGCCCACGGAAGGGACGGCGATCGGGTAGGACTCGAAGGAGCGCCAGGGGAAGACGACCTGGGTGCCGGGCTGGCAGACGGCGGAGAGGGCGGCGACGAGGATCGCCGAGGAGCCGGTGCCCACGCACACCTGGTCGGCGCCGACGCCATAGCGCTGGGCGAGGGCTTCGCGCAGGGGCGCGGCCGTCAGGTCGGGGTAGCGGTTGATCGTCTCGAGTTCGCGGGCGATCGCTTCGAGCACGGCGGGGCTGGGCGGCGTCGGCATTTCGTTCGAGGAGATCTTGACGGCGCCTGGGGCCGTCTTGCTCGGCACGTAGCGGGGCAGGGCGGCGACGGCGGGACGAATGCGCAGGTTGGTCATGTGTGTAGTCCTATCCCATGGAATTGGCACGTGCAAGCATCGTCCCACTGCGCAAGAATGAAGCAATGGATTTCATTGCACGTCTTTTAGCCACGATGGCCGGACTGTGGGTCACGGTCCACATGGTTCCGTCGATTTCGATCAAGTCGTCGTCGGCCTCGCAGACGGTGATCGTCTTTGCGGTCGTCGCCTTGGTGTTCACGGCGGTGAACTCGATTATTAAGCCTGTCGTGAAGACACTCGCATTCCCCCTGTATTTGCTGACGTTCGGCCTGTTTGCCCTGGTGACGAACTCGCTGCTGTTTGCGCTGACGGGCTGGCTGTCCACGTCGCTTGGATTCCCTATGACGACGGGCGGCTTCTGGTCGTGCCTGGCGGGCGCGGTCATCACCTCCGTGGTGTCCTCGATCGTCTCGGGCCTGCTGCGCGATAAGAAGGATGAGCGCGACTGATCCGCTCTGCCCCCTGTCTCGAGGCGTGTCACCCCTGGGTGATGCGCCTCGTTTGGTAGTGGTGGATGGTGGTCTGGGTGCCCGGGGTGAGGCCGAGCGCCTGGGTGCGGCGGGCCTCGGCGGCCGCCAGGGCTCCGAGGCCGGGGTCGGACGAGGCCCGGGCGGCGTCCAGGGTGCTCCTGATTTCGTCGACGTACAGGGGCGCGCTGTGCGAGCAGGGCACGGGATCGTCGGCGTGGCACGTGGCCTCGTAGTCGTGGAACATGACGGTCGTGACGTTGTCGCCACGCGTGGCGTTCCCATCCAAGCCGGGCACGATGTCGCCGGAGTTTTCGTAGGCGAGGACGGGCACGTCGCTGGGTGCGATTGTCGCGGTGGGTGAGCCGGCGGTGACGACGGAGACGACGTTGTAGCGGGCGCGCACGTCCGGGTCTGCGGCCATTTGGGCCGCCATGATTCCTCCCTGGGAGTGTCCGGCAAATTCGACGGCCTCACCCGGGGCGATGCCCGCCGCGTTCATGGCCTCTTTGATGGCGTCGAGCTGGTCCGAGTTCATGCCGGCGACGCCCTGCAAGTTGGTAGTCATGTCCTGGGGGCCCGACTGCCCAATGTCAAACACTTGGGTGCCTCGGATGTCGACGGTCCACGAGCGCGTCGTCGCCCCGTCCTCCCCCACCGTTACGTGTTCTTCGATGGCGATCTCTCCGTTATCGGCGTCTCCGCCGTGCATCTCAGTGATGTGCTCGATGGCATCCGCGCTGGTGGTGATGCCTTCGTAGTGGGTGTCGGGGGCGGCCTCGGGCATGGCCGCGAGCGCGGATCGGGTGCGCGCATCGAGGAGGTGTGAGGGAATCCGGGAGCCCAGGCCGTTGGGACGAACACGCGCGTTCCCATCCTTTCCCCGAACAGCGATCCCGTAGCTGGCACCGTGGTCGCCACGCATCATGATGTACCGGGCGACCGACACCCAGGGCGCGGCCAGCGCGGCAACGCCGGACGCGGATTGGGTGGACGTCGAGTTCAGGTCCTGGCTCACTCCCAGCCCGGCCAGTGACTGCGCGACGCCTCGGAACGCAGGAAGGGAGTTGACGTCCAGGGCGAACCTGCCGAGGTCGCATTGGAAGCGCGCGCCCGACATCTCGTCCACGTGGTACTTGAAGAGCAACCCGTCGATGACGGTGTCACACAGGTCTTTTTCCGCGATTAACGATGAAAGACCGGGCATGAGGAGGGTGGACAGCCAGGGAGCGCCGGCGCGCGCTGAGGCGTCTTGCGCGCCGTGAACGAGCGCCGAGGCTCCGGTGAGCGCGAGGCCGGCAGGCCCCATGACCATTGTGCCGAGGCTCCGCACGCTCAGCTGCGGTCCCATCGGGCTGCCGGGCACGAGCTCCCACAGGGAGGAGCCGTTCTCGGCGTTCGCGTATGTGAGAGCGGTGTCCTGCAGCTTCCACCGCAGGGAGTCGATCTCGGTCTCGAGCGAGTTGAGGGCGGACAGGGCCCCCGTGATCGCGGACGCGAGGCGCGCGGAGGCCTCGGGGATGAGCCCGGATACCGCATCCGCCTCGCCGAGGGCGGCATCGAGCGCGAGCCTGGCGGGCACGATCGCGAGCGTTTCCTCGCCGCTGATGAGGGTGTGCGCGGCGCATAGTTCGTCGACATCGACGCGAAATGCTCCCGAGTTGACGGTGACGTCGCGGCGCGGGTCAAATGCCATGGTCACCACGCTCCCAGCATGACGAGTTCAGGCTGGTAGGTGGAAGCGTCCGCGAGTGCGCTGGTGAGGGCTCGGTTGCGTTCCTCGTCGAAGGAGGGGACGAGGTCGAGGGCGGCCTGGATCTGGTCGAGGAGCCCCTGAGTACTCGCAATCACCTCGCTGTGCCGGTTGCGATAGGAGTCGCCCGCGATGCCGACCCACTGTGGGCACGATGCGGCGGCAAGGCTGGAGCGCAGCGTCTCGACGAGGCCGTGGGCGGCGTGCAGGGACAGGCCGGGGCTGAGGGGATCGGGGATCATGGTCGGCTCCCATCGTTGGAAGAATCGTTGCTCGTCCTCGCACGCTACGCCTGCGTGCTCCCGCGCCACCACTCGCACAGCGACCCCTGTGGATAACTTCCCGGCGCTACCAACCCCTGTGGATGACACGCCCAGAGATCCACGTAGAAGCCGTGCATGAAAACATGCCTCTCGTTCACCGAAGATGACCAACGCGATGGCGACCTGAACCGCTGATGAAGGAGCACCGTTGTAGCATCGGAGCATGCCACTCGACTACACACGACCGCTCGCCGTCGACCTCTTTGCAGGAGCAGGAGGACTATCTCTCGGCCTCGAACAAGCCGGATACGAAATCGCGGCCGCAGTCGAGTACGATCCCATTCACGCAGCGGTCCACGAGTACAACTTCCCGTACGGAAAGACCTTCGCTCGGGATGTTACAGGCATCACCGGCGCTGAGATTCGCAGCAAGTCCGAGATCGGAGACAGGGAGATCGCACTGGTTGCCGGCGGCCCGCCATGCCAGGGGATATCTCTCATTGGCCGCCGTGCTATCGATGATCCTCGAAATGCGCTGTTGAAAGAATATGTGCGTTTGGTTCTCGAACTGCAGCCCCGTCATTTCCTCATGGAAAACGTCGCGGGTCTGACTGTCGGCAAGCACCGTCAACTGCTCACAGAAGTGATCGATCTTCTGTCTGATGGAGGGTATCAGGTACTCACCCCTTATCGCGTTTTGCAGGCTGCAGATTATGGTACGCCGCAATCTCGTAAGCGCCTCATCCTTTTGGGTGCCCGTGAGGACGTGCCTCTACCGCACTATCCAGAACCGCTTTTCACACCTCGACCTATTCGAAACAAGCCTCTCCCGAGCGATCCTGTGCTGCCCTTTGGGCCTTCCGTCAACGACGCACTCTCAGATATACCCGATGCTCATTCGATCAACGAGCTCCTCGATGGGGATACTGCGTCCAACGTCGTTTACGGTATCCCTTCAGACTACGCGGCAGAACTGCGCGGCATAACAACTGCTGCGGACGATTTCTCCCACCGACGCCGCTTTGACCGTTGCGTGTTGACCTCATCGAATCGGACGAACCACACAAGCACATCAATTGAACGTTTCGATGCAACAGCACCTGGTGATGTTGAGCCCGTCTCGCGTTTTCTTCGGCTACATCCCGAGGGAATCTGCAACACGCTGCGCGCTGGAACTGCCTCTGATCGAGGCGCTTTTACCGCACCACGTCCGATCCACCCGACATATCCCCGCGTCATTACCGTCCGAGAAGCGGCGCGTCTTCACGGCTATCCCGATTGGTTCCGATTCCACGTCACGAAGTGGAATGGATTCCGCGAGATCGGCAATTCAGTTCCGGCTCGCCTTGGGCGGGCCATCGGTTCAGCGCTTCTGAAGGCAGATAACATCACGCCCACTCGCGGCGCAACCATCGAACTCGGCAACCCGGCGCTTCTCTCAATGAACGCCAGCGAAGCAGAACAGTACTACGGGATTGAAGAACGTGTCATCCCCCAACGCGATAGGAAATAACTGATGGTCAAAGAAGCCTCATCAGATCTGTATTCACTCATCTTGGAACGGATCTTCTTCAAACACTTCCACGACGGCACAACATCTATCTGGAAGAGGGATGAGCTCCTTGAGGCAGCAAACGAACTCGATGTTCGAGCACCTAAAAACCTCGGAGATCTCATCTACGCTTTCCGCTATCGCCGCACGCTTCCTGAGAGCATACGCGCGGTAGCTCCGGAAGGCATGCAGTGGATTATTCGAGGAAAAGGGCGAGCTGAGTACCAGTTCGAACTCGTGAAACAACAGGTTCGAATCATTCCGAATCTTTCTCTCGCCTGTATCAAGATTCCGGATGCAACTCCACAGATTATTCGTTCCTCAGCGCTCGGTGATGAGCAGGCCCTGCTCGCCTTGGTTCGTTATAACCGACTCATTGACATCTTCTTGGGAATCACCACCTACTCACTCCAGAACCACTTACGCACAACAGCACCGGGTATCGGACAAGTGGAAATTGATGAGATCTATGTTGGTGTCGACGGTGGCGGCAGGCAGTACATTTTGCCGGTGCAGGCGAAGGGCGGCAAGGATGAAATCGGCGTGACGCAGGCGGAGCAAGACCTCGCCGTGTGCGCTGACAGATGGCCGTCCATGATCGCACGTCCGATTGCTGCACAGTTCGCGGATGACGGTTTGATTGCATTGTTTGAGCTTGCTCTCCAGGACGGTGAGCTTCGGATCAGGCGCGAGGAGCACTATCAGCTTGTGCCATCAGAGCAAATTACGCCCGAGGATCTTCAGGCATACCGGTTAAACCGCTAACCCAGCCCCGACCTCGTACGTTACCCACGCCACGAACCGCCGAGCGGACTGAGCGTCCCGATGGCACCCCATTCTGCGAAGATAGGGGTATGAGCGACACGATGACACTGTTCTCCACTGCCCACAGCTATTCGGACCTGGCGGGCGGGGGTGAACCGCTCAGCCCGCTGGATGGCCGCTACCGCGCGGTGGCCGCGCCCCTGGCGAATTACCTGTCCGAGGCTGGCCTGAACCGCGCGCGCGTGCACGTCGAGATCGAGTGGCTGATTTTCCTGCTCGACAATTCGGTCCTGCCGGGCGCGCCCAAGCTGACCGACGCCGAGCGCGACTACCTGCGCGCCCTCACGCGCGACTTCGGCGCCGACCACATCAAGCGCCTGGGCGAGTTCGAGGCGGTTACCCGCCACGATGTCAAGGCCGTGGAGTACCTGATCGGTGAATACCTGGAGGCCGCCGCCTCGCGCCTGGGAGAGGAGACGTCTCTGCCCGCCCTGCGCGAGGTCGTCCACATCTTCTGCACTTCCGAGGACATCAACAACCTGGCGTACGCGCTGACGATCAAGGCGGCGACCGAGCAGGTGTGGCTTCCCGCGATCCGCGCCCTCCTGGATCGCCTGCGCGGCCTGGCCGAGGCCGGGGCGGCCGTCCCGATGCTGGCGCACACGCACGGTCAGCCGGCGACGCCGGTGACGATCGGCAAGGAAATGGCGGTGTTCGCGCACCGCCTGTCCCGCCAGATCAAGCGCGTGGAGGCCACGGAGTACCTGGGCAAGATCAACGGCGCAACGGGCACGTGGGCCGCGCACGTCGTGTCGGTGCCGGGCGCGGATTGGCCGACGCTGGCTCGCGCCTTCGTGGAGGGTCTGGGCCTGACGTGGAACCCGCTGACCACGCAGATCGAGTCGCACGACTGGCAGGCGGAGCTGTATTCGGACGTGGCGCGCGCGGGCCGCATCGCCCACAACCTTGCGACGGACGCGTGGACGTACATTTCGATGGATTACTTCCACCAGAACCTGGCGGCGCAGGGCTCGACGGGCTCGTCGACGATGCCGCACAAGGTCAACCCGATCCGCTTCGAGAACGCGGAGGCGAACCTGGAGGTGTCGAACGCGCTGCTGGATTCGCTGGGCGCGACGCTGGTGACCAGCCGCATGCAGCGCGACCTGACGGATTCGACGACGCAGCGCAACGTGGGCGTCGCGTTCGGTCACGCGGTGCTGGCCTACGACAACCTGGTGCGTGGCCTGGACGGTATCGAGATTAACGCAGCGCGCATGGCCCGCGATTTGGATGCGAATTGGGCGGTGCTCGGCGAGGCCGTCCAGCAGGCGATGCGCGCCGCCGCGATCGCGGGCGCGACCGGCATGGCGAACCCGTACGAGCGCCTCAAGGAGCTGACGCGCGGCCACGAGGTGGGTGAGCGCGACATGCGTGAGTTCATCGCGGGCCTGGGTCTGCCGGCCGAGGTGGAGGAGCGTCTCCTTGCGCTGACCCCTGCGACCTACATCGGCCTGTCCGAGCGCCTGGCGCGCTGGGAGGCCTGAGCTCTATTCGCGAAGGGCGGCGGGTGCGCGGTTGGTCCGCGCCTCGCCGCCTTTCCCGTTTCTGCCTTGTAACAACGAGGCCGGGGCGGATTTACGAGCCCGACTGGGTGCCGCTCTGGGTACCGGATTGTGGGGTGACGTGAGCGCCCGGGGTCAGTGTGGGGACCGGGTGCAGGTCCGGGTTCGTGTTGTCGCTGATCGTCACGTGCATGCCCGGGAACGCCTCCTCCACCGAGGGCAGAACGAACTGACCGGGATCATCCAGGGGCTTATTCGTCGGCAGACACGCGGAGCGCGACCTCACGGCGATAGAGTCCTCCGAAAACTTGAACTCGACAAGGCCGCCATAGTTGTCGATCAGCTGAATACCCCGAGTAGCATCCCTATCGATTTGCTTGTCAACCTGCACGGCCACCGCCCAATCGGGCTTGTTTTCTGTCACCAGTTTCTCGAGTCGCTCAAAGGACATCGACGGAGCCACCGTGGTGTAGCCAACCACCCGATACCCCTGGGTATCACCAGTGCCACACACTTGCACATACGGCAGGCCCATCACCATCAGCTCACCACCGGTCTCGGCAGCCACCGGCACAGCCACACTCGATATCTCCGGCAGCTGACGGCTTATGTACTCTTCAATGCTCACACGCTCAGGAAAGGGAACGAACTCAGCATCGCGCGACTTTGCTGCATGACACCCACCCAACACGGCCACCACCACGACGCACCACGCACCCACGCGTACTGGGGTCCATTTCTTTGTCATGTTCATTCCCCCGTCTGCGCTCCGGACTGAACCCCCGACTGCGGCCGCAACTCAGGATTCTCACCGCCGTTATCGTCATAGGCCCGCACGATTGTCAGATTCGGAAACATCTCTTCGGGGCTAGGAAGCGGATAAGACGAGCGCGGAGTGTCCGGATCGAGAGGCTGGGACGGGAACATACACCCCGAATACAAACTAATGATAATGCGGTCCTGAGCCTCGTGGTGATAGAAAATCAGACTATTCCCGTAGCCATCCCCGACAGCAACAGAGCGAGAGTTGAGTTTATCTCTGCGTACCGGATCCCACGAATAGCCGAAGCCGTTACGCTGCGCCCCCTCAACGACAATCCGGCGCAAATCCTCATAATCGATCGTAGGAATAACCATCGAATCCCAATGGATATCCATATCGGTCGTATCCGTCGTCAAGCAACCGTCGACTCGATTCTTGCCACCGACTTCTAGCACGCCACCGGACTCGACAACGACCTCCTCGATGATGCCCAGATACCGGGGCAGGGTATCCCTGATGTGAACCTCCGTCGTCTGCCCCTCAGAGATCGGGATACTCCCACTGCCGCGCCCAAAATACAGGTCAGCATCATCCGGTAGGCTCGGAATACACGCCGCCAGAAGCAACGAGGCGCAGGCAGCAGTGGCCGCCATTTTCCACCGAGAACTCATGCCATCACTCCCCCGACTGGGCACCGCTTTGGGGCCCCGACTGGGCACCGCTCTGCGCGTCAGACTGTGGGTCGGCTTGGGCACCGAGGGTGAGCGTGGGGACCGGGTGCAGGTCCGGATCCGCGTTGTCACTGACCGTCACGTGCACGCCCGGGAACGCCTCCTCCACCGACGGCAGAACGAACTGACCGGGATCGTTCAGGGCGTGGGAGGTGGGCAGGCACGAGGAGTAGGAACTCATCTCGATACCGGTCTCGGTATACTTGAACTCAGCCGAATTGCCGTCGTTGTCCGTGAAGTAAATCCTCCGACTCCCATCTTCACGGAAGTCGTTTTGGACCCACAGACCAGACACACCGTCACGCCTATGGGCCCTCACGGCCTCCTCCAGCCGATCAAAGGAAATCTGCGGAGCCGCCGTGCTGTAGCCAAAAACCCGATAGCCCTGCGTATTGTCGATCCCGCACGCCTGCACGTAGGGCAGGCCCATCACCGTCAGCTCACCGCCCGTCTCGGCGGCCACCTGCCCGGCCATGCACGATATCTCTGGCAGCCGACGACTCATGTACTCCTCAAAGCCCACACGCTGACGGAAAGGAACGAGCTCTCCCTTGCGCGGCATGGCCGCATCCCACCCGTACAAACCGGCCACCACCACGACCGCCACGAGACCAACACGCGCTGGCGTCCACTTCATCGCCCTCAACTCCCCGACTGCTGCTCGGAATCCATCGCCACATGACGGAAAATCAAAGGATTCTTCTGCTTATCAGCGTCGTACGCGTCAACAACCGTTAAGCGAGGAAACATCTCTTGCGCGGACGGAATCGCAAATTGGCCGTAGATGTCCCTGGAACGCAAAGACGGCAGGCATCCGGAGGAGAATTGGACAAAGATAACGTCATCTTCGAAGTGATCAAATATGAGAGAATTGCCATCCTGGTCGCCAAGACCAACACTACGCATATTCTCCTTATCCCGAGGAACCGGATCCGTCGAATAACTGTACCCGTAGCGCTGAGCAGCATCTCCGACAATCCGGCGCAGATCCTCATAATCGATCAGCGGAATATTAAAGCGAACCGCACTAATCTCGTACCCATTGACTGCAGATCGACAGGCCCAACTCTCCGAGTGCCCGACGTCAGCGATAACCCCTCCCGATTCCATCGCAACCTCCTCGATAATGCTCATGTACCGAGGCATCGTGCCGCTGACAAAGGCCTCCAACGTCTGGCGTTCGGTCACGGGAACGCTTCCGCTATCTGGGTAGGGGACAGAGTCCGGCAGTTCCGGAAAACAAGCCGCCAAAAGCAGCGAAGCACAGGCAGCGCTGGCTGCCACTACCCACCGAGAACTCATGCCATCACTCCCCCGACTGGGCACCGCTTTGGGGCCCGGCCTGCGGCCTCAACTCCGGGTTCAGATTGGAGTTCTCATCAAAAGCATCAACAATCCTAAGGTTCGGGAACATCTCTTCAACAGAAGGAAGTGGCAATTGCTTGTACGGGGTATCCAAGTCATAGGTATGAGTTGGAAGCATGCACCCTGAATAAAAGCCAATATTGATGAAGCCCCTGCCCTCAAGATGAGTAAAAATGACAAGATTCCCGTCCTCGTCCCCGACGGCAACGCTTCGACTATTGTGTTTTCCGCTGTAGTCGGGTGTTGCAGAGTAGGCAAAACCATTACGTTGCGCCCCCTCCCAGACGATCCGACGCAGGTCCTCATAGTCGATTAATGCAACGTCTAAGGCCGCCCACGCGATATCGACATCTGCTTCATCCTGCGTCGTGCAACCACCGTATCGAGAATCGCCGTCGGTCCCAAGAACACCGCCGGCTTCGCGCGCAACATCCTCAATGATGCCCGCATACCGAGGTGCAGTATCACTGATGTAAACCTCCACAGTCTGACGCTCCGCCATGGGAACGCTCCCGTCATTGCGCCCAAAATACAGGCCGGCATCATCCGACAGCCCCGGCACGCACGCTGCAAGGAGCAGCGAGGCACAGGCGGCAGTGGCTGCCATTATCCACCGAGAACTCATACCATCACTCCCCCGACTGGGTGCTGCTTTGGGCACCGGATTGTGGGGTGACGTGAGCACCCGGTGTCAGCGTAGGAACCGGATGCAGATCCGGGTTCGTGTTGTCGCTGATCGTCACGTGCATGCCCGGGAACGCCTCCTCCACCGAGGGCAGAACGAACTGACCGGGATCATCCAGGGGCTTATTCGTCGGCAGACACGCGGAGCGCGACCTCACGGCGATAGAGTCCTCCGAAAACTTGAACTCGACAAGGCCGCCATAGTTGTCGATCAGCTGAATACCCCGAGTAGCATCCCTATCGATTTGCTTGTCAACCTGCACGGCCACCGCCCAATCGGGCTTGTTTTCTGTCACCAGTTTCTCGAGTCGCTCAAAGGACATCGACGGAGCCACCGTGGTGTAGCCAACCACCCGATACCCCTGAGTATCACCACTGCCACACACCTGCACATACGGCAAGCCCATCACCATCAGCTCACCACCGGTCTCGGCAGCCACCTGACCGGCAATCTGCGAAAGCTGCGGCAGCTTCTCATCAACGTACTCGTCAAGGCTCTGACGGTCGCGGAAGGGCACGCTGCCGCCGAACCACATCAACGCAAGCCAGCAGACAACGAGCACCGCCAGTACCACGGCCCCCACGCGTGCTGGGGTCCATTTCTTTGTCATGTTCATTCTCCCGTCTGCGCTTCGGACTGAACCCCCGACTGCGGCCGCAACTCAGGATTCTCGTCGCCGTTGTCGTCAAAGGCCTGCACGATTGTCAGATTCGGAAACATCTCTTCGGGGCTAGGAAGCGGATAGGACCACCGCAGGGTGTCCGGATCGAGAGGCTGGGATGGGAACATACACCCCGAGTACAAACTAATGACAATGCGGTCCTGAGCCTCGTGATGATAGAAACTCAGACTATTCCCGTAGCCATCCCCGACAGTAACGCTCCGCGTGTTGAGTTTACTTTTGTTTTCCGTTTCCCATGAATATGCGAAGCCGTTACGCTGCGCCCCTTCGACAACCATCCGGCGCAAATCCTCATAATCGATCGCGGGAATAACCATCGAATCCCAGTGGATATCCATGTCGGTCGTGTCCTTCGTCGCGCACCCGTCGACTCGATTCTTGCCACTGACCCCTAGCACGCCACCGGACTCGACGACGACCTCCTCGATGATGCCCAGATACCGGGGCAAGGTATCCCTGATATGGACCTCCGTCGTCTGTCCCTCGGAGATAGGTATGCTCCCGCTACCGCGCCCAAAATACAATCGAGCATCATCCGACAGCCCCGGCACACACGCCACCAGCAGGCAGGACGCCGACAGGGCCGACAGGCATGAGAGCACCTTCTTTTTCATCATCATTCCTTGGCGTCGGCGATCACCTTGCCGAGGTCATTGAGGGCATGATTCTGTTTTCCAGGTTCAGGGGCAACAAAGTAACTCGAGTGATTAGCAACCGGATTGAGGCTATACGTCGAATAGCCTTTTGCCCCACTTGCGTCTCCCGACAAATGTCCAATGCCCTTAAGGGTCTTGGGATCGAGGCCAAAGTCTCCATCCGTCCCAACCCCCTGGACAGCGTCGTGATGGGGGACAGCAGATACCCAGACGTGATCCTTGTCAACACCGAGGGTCCCAACGGATGCTACGCCCGCGCCGGGTGAGCCCGTGTACGCGAAGTCGTCGACGACGTCCTTTCCGATACTGCGCATCGCGATGCCCGCAGTCGTCGACCCGTACGAATGTGGAATGATGCTCTGATGCACGTCCATCCCGCGCTCGCTACGCCACGAGTGGATGCCCGTCGCAAATTTCCTCAGAGGATCTGCTCCCGCCTCCGCTTGAGCGGTCGATGCAACGCTTAAGTCAGGCAAAGCTGGGGGAGCGTCGTAGCCGAGCCAGGCGATAGTGGCGACGTTATTTTTGTCAGCCCCTGCTCTAACCGCCGCGTCTCGCAGGTTATACGCGTATCCGAGGTTGAGGGCAGTGCTATCGCGACAGTTCGTCGTCATACCGGGAACCAGAGTCGCAACATGCTCGGCGTTATCAACATCCCCGATAGCAAGAGCTGCGAGAACATTCTTCCCTGGCTCCCCAGCCTGCAAGGTAACAAGTGATACGTCCGAATCCGTTTGAAGTGCCTTATCAAGCGCTTCTAGATCCTGCATGCGAATTCTTGCCGTCTCCCTACGCCTCCCAAGCTCTTGTAATTTCGGCGAGACGACGCCCCGAGTAGCTTCTAGCTCCGCCTGAAACTCTGCTTGTAATTCATTGTATTCTTGCCGAGCCTGCTCAAGAAGGCCGGTTCCCGCGATGCGGTTTCCCGCAGCGTCTCGGCGCCCATAGAGCACAAGGTCGTTTGCCTTGGCCCGCGACGCCATGTCGATACCGTTGAGGTTGCCGTATTTTTCGGGGTCCTTGTTGATGAGCGCCTCGCGCTCGGAATCGGAAAGCAGCTTCCACCACACGGAGACCTCCTCAGGAGTCCATGAGGGGTCAGCATCATTTGCCAGACCCGCGGACTCTGAGTGGCGTCCCTCGGACAGGGAGTACTGCCCGTCGGCCAGAGCCTTGAACCTGGGGCCAACGGTTGTTTCCGCCTCGGTTGCCAGGTCAACCGCGGATTTAATGCACGCATGCAGATCCCGGTATTTCTGATACCGATCAGGATTGTTACTCAACTCCATCGGTGGCGTCATTACATAACCACTCTCCGGAATCGTCTCTTTAAGTTCTGCCGCGACCTCGTACGCCGACTCGCGGATGGCCACGACCCGGCTCACGTACCCGTGCAGCTCCGCGGTCGCCAGCGCGTATTCGGTGAGTTCGTTGAGGCGCGAGTCCAGCTTGTCCTGGATCTCGGTGAGCCGCTGACGCATACGGTCAGGCCCCTCACCCTGAGATCGGATGTCGTTCGCGGCGTGCTCGAGGTCGGCGATGATCTCGCGCGCCTCGCGCACCTCGGCCTCGATAAGGTCCTCGGCCTCGATGATGGCGTTGTGGTCCCAGCTCTGAATGTCCGCCCAGGTTGCCATTACTGTTCCTCCCTCATACGCAGCAGGTCATCCATCGTCATCGCCGGGCCGTCGTGGCGAACCTGCTGGAAGCTCACTGCCGCGTCATCCTCGGTCGCGGCGTACTCGTTGATCGAGTCGTTGACGGACTGGGAGAAATCGTCCAGGTCACGCGTCAGCGCAATGACCGCCTCGTCGATCGTCTCTCCGGCGCTGCGCCCCAGCCCCGCAAGCTCGCTCCCCCCAACCCCGGAGGAGATGTAGTCGCCCGCCGTCGCGACGGTCACCGACTGCAGTCTGCCGGACAGGTCTCTCGTGCGGTCACGCAGGACTTCGAGGTCTCCCTCTTCGATGACAAGATCGCCGGCCACTGTGTCCCCTCTCGCGCATAACCATAGCGACGGGACCAACACTATCAAACGGTCAAGAAGCGAACAAGAGCGTTAGAGAACACCTCGCACGCGGTCGCCCTGCCCGTTCTGCGACGCCCGGCCTCAGCGCTCACGGCCTCCACGCGGGGTCGCACTCGGGCGCGCCGTAGCGGTCGTAGAGCTCGTCGGGGCGCGCGATCTCGTCGGCGAAGCCGAGGGCGCTCATGTCGGCGACCGCATCGGTCTGCGCGCCGGGGGCCTCGAGGTCGCCGGCCTCGTCGTGGGCGACGAGGACTCGCGCACGCACGCTGACCGGCGCCATCTCGGGGTTGTTCCACACGGCGCGCGTGATGACATCCAGCGCCTGGGCCGCAGCGGCCGCGTCGACCAGGGTATCCCCCGCGGGCACGACCACGTCGATGGACACCAGGGAGGGGCGCCCGAAACCCTCGCCCACCTCGACATTGATGGCTCGCCGAGCACGCCTGGCTCTCCCCGGCCTCCCCGCCCCACCCTCGCGCGTCAACCCGCTGGAAGGGGCCTCGGCGCCGGAGGTCGGGAAGCGGGACTCGAGGGCGGCAGAGGCGAGGTCCACGAAACGCTGCGTGCGGCCGGTTCCGCGCGTGGAGGCCAGCGCCCGCCACGCGATGCCCGCGCCGATCGCGCCGACGCCGAGGGCACCGATAACCAGCGGCCCCGAGATCTGCGGGAGGCGTCCGCGCAGGCCCGCGGCTGCCACCTTGTTGACGGGGGTCGAGACGCGCATCCATCGGCGCACCTCGCGCAGGGGGGCGTTGGGGTCGGTCATAACCTGTCCTTTCGATAGGCGAGGAGCGCGCGAAGGAATGCTCCCGGGGACGTCCCGGGGCGCGGCGAGCGCGAACGAGCGACTCGCGGCAGGCGGGGGGCCGTGGCTGCGTAGTCGATGTGGTAGGTGGCGGGTTCATAGGAGCCCCCGCGTTCGAGCGCGGCGACTGTGTCCCACGTGCCTTCGGCGGTGGGGGTGAGGATGTCCTGCCAGATCTCATAGTGCATGACGCGCGTGGCCTCGCCCGGAGCGGGCAGGAAGTCCTGCAGGGCTGCCATCGACGAGGCGAGCCTGCCCCAGGGGGTGACGCGCACTTTGCGCTCGAGGAGGCGCACGGTCTCCGTGTACGTCGAGGAGGAGTGCGCGTAGTAGAGGGGGCGGGTTCGAGGCCGCACGAGGCTGCGTCCGACGGTGACGCGTCGGTCGGGGGCGCGGTCGGGCGAGCCGTCGAGGCTCGGCATGACGTCCTGGTCGTGGGTGACGGCGACGGTCACGACGTCGGGGCGCACGCGGATGCGCCGATTGGGTCCCCCCGTGGACAGGATTCCCACGATGTTGACCCCTGCCTCATCGGCGGGGACGGACGCCAGCGCGGCCGCGACGATCCCACCCTGGGAGTGACCGCAGATGAAGACGGGTTGGCGCGCCCTGTCCGCGGCGGGCACACCGTCGCGTTCCATGGCGGCGTGCAGCGCGCGCACGACACCGACGCTCATGGACGCCTCCAGTCCGAGCATGAGGCGGATATTGGCCTCGATGTCGGCGGGGTTGTGGGTGGAGCGGAAGGTCATGGACTCAGTCCCGACCAGGGACATGAGCCAGCGCCTGGCATCTCCCTCGCCGACACGCGTGATCTTCACGGCGGGTCCCAGGGTGCGCGACCAGTAGAGCTCGTCGATGTCAGCGCACATGTCGGAGAGCAGTTCGGGGGCGTCCACGCGGCGGATTTGGGCCTCGGGGTGGCCCGGCAGCGGGTCCTGGAAGGCGGGGTCGGCGTCGGAGTCACGCAGGAGGGCAACGTGAACGGCGCCGCCTCGCAGGGCACCAACGGCGGTGCCGACGGTGAGCATTCCCGTCATGAGGGCGTCGTATCCGCGTCTGGGGATGAGGGGCAGCATGCGGGCCATGCGCCCGTCTTTGTCCGCGCCGAGCGCGACGACCGTTCGCGCCCACGCGCGCCCCACGGTCGCGGTGCGCCGGGCGACGTGGGAGAGGGAGCGGATGAGGAGGGTGTCGAGGCCAGGGGTATCGAAGAAGATTCGCTGCGATTTTTCGCTGATCGCGGTACCCATGTCATCGGAGAGGGATCGCGCACGCCCCCGCAGGTTATCGGGCAGGGCGGAGATTTCGGCGAGGGCGCCGACGGCGACCGTAGCTGCGAGGGCGGGCAGAATGGGGGCGACTTTGAGGCGCAGGTAGAGGCCGGGGTACGCCTGCGGCACGCGGCGCATCGCGTGGTAGCGCCGACGCGGGCGTCGCTTCATATCCCCTCCTCACCTGTGTCCTCTCCCCACCCTACGGTGGACGAGGCCTCGTCGCGCCACTTTGGGGAATGCGTGTCGCAAGCTCCACAGGGAGTGTCACCACACTCCCCTTGACACCTATACCCCCTAGGGGTACTCTCCTTTCTATGGGCAACGAGCACGGCTACCACGGCAACACCGAGAACCACCTCGCACGCCTGCGCCGCATCGAAGGACAGGTGCGCGGCCTGCAGCGCATGATCTCGCAGGGCGATTACTGCATCGACATCCTCACGCAGGTCTCCGCCGTCCAGTCCGCGCTCGACTCCGTGGCAGTCAACCTACTCAAAGACCACATGAACCACTGCGTCGTCACAGCGGCGCGAGAATCCGATGAGGCCGCGCAGGCCAAGATCGATGAGGCGGCCGCGGCCATCGCTCGCCTCATCAAGTCCTAACCTCAAGGAGAGAACATGAGCACCGAGATCGATCGCACCATCGAGTTGTCCGTTGACGGAATGACGTGCGGACACTGCGTCATGAGCGTCACCGAGGAACTCACGGAGCTCCCGGGCGTCAAGAACGTCGAGGTCATCCTCAACTCGGGCGGCACCTCCAAGGTCACCGTCCTGACCGACAAGGCGCTTGAGGACTCCGCGCTCGGCGACGCGGTCTCCGAGGCCGGTTTCACGCTGGTTGGCGTCTCGCGCGACTTCTGAGAACATCCACGCCTCACCGACGAGGCCGGGGCACCGTCCCCGGCCTCGTTTCCTTTCACCTGACACATACCCCCGGAGGGTACCCATGCCGAACCATCCCGTGACGACTAACCCCGCAGCCTCGGCTTCTTCTGCTCAGGAAGCCCCCGCCTCGGCCCCCACTCCCCAGGTCGGCGAAGGCACTCGCGCCCACGCCGCCGACCTGCGCCGACGCCTCGTCGTGTGCGCACCCCTCGGCATTGCCGCGATGCTGCTGTCAATGATTCCCGCCTGGCAGTTCACGGGGTGGCAGTGGGTCGTCGCCGCTGCCTCGATCCCGGTGGTCACGTGGGGGGCGTGGCCCTTCCATCGGGCGGCCTTCGCGGCCGGGCGGCACGGATCGACAACGATGGACACGCTGGTCTCGCTGGGGGTCATCGCGTCCACGCTGTGGAGCTGGTGGGCCCTCCTGTGGGGCGGCGCCGGGACGGCCGGCATGCGCATGCACATGAGCCTGATCCCACGCGCGGTGCACGCCGGGCACGCCGAGATCTACTTCGAGGGCGCGTGCATGATCGTCGTGTTCCTCCTGACGGGACGCTACCTGGAGGCGCGGGCGCGCTACCGCGCGGGTGACGCCCTGCGCTCGCTGCTCCGCATGGGCGCGAAGGAGGCAACACTCATCTCAGTCGATCCCGCGACCGGCCAGCGTACCGAGAAGGTCGTGCCCGCCTCGTCCCTGCAGGTCGACGACCTTTTCGCCGTGCGACCGGGCGAGAAGGTGGCAACCGACGGCGTCATCGTCGAGGGTTCCTCCGCCCTGGACACCTCCCTCCTCACGGGTGAGTCCGTGCCCGTGGACGCCGCCCCCGGTGACGCAGTCACAGGAGCGACCGTCAACACGTGGGGTTCCCTGCTGGTGCGCGCCACGCGGGTCGGGTCCGACACGACGCTGTCCCAGATCGGGCGAATGGTTGCCGAGGCCCAGGCGGGCAAGGCCCCGGTCCAGCGCCTCGCGGACCAGATCTCGGGCGTCTTCGTGCCGGTGGTGATCGCGGTGTCGCTCGCGACCCTGGTCGGGTGGCTGATCACGGGCGGCGGTGTGCAGGCGGCGTTCACGGCGGCCGTTGCCGTCCTGGTCGTGGCGTGCCCGTGCGCTCTGGGTCTGGCGACGCCGACCGCGATCCTCGTGGGGTCCGGGCGCGCCTCCCAGCTGGGGATCCTCATCAGGAACGCGGAGATCCTGGAGCAGACGCGCTCGATCGACACGATGCTGCTGGACAAGACCGGGACGGTGACGACCGGTGTCATGTCACTGGAGTCCGTTGCGGTGCCCGCAGGGCAGGACGAGGCCATCGCGCTCGGCCTCGCCGCATCCGTTGAGGCCCTCTCGGAACACCCGGTTGCCCGAGCGATCACGGCGGGCGCCACGAGCCGCGGCCTGGCGACCGAACCCGTGACGGCGTTTTTGAACCAGCCGGGCCTCGGCGTCGTCGGTGTCACCCCCCGGGGCGGTGTCCTGGTCGGCCGCCCGTCGTGGCTGGCCTCCCTGGGCGTAGACGTGCCGCAGTCGCTCCTTGATGCCGTGCGCGAGGCCGAGGCGTCGGGCGCTTCTGCGGTCGTGGCAGCGCTCGCGGCGCAGCTCGACACGACGGCAAACGCCGACGCGGCCACCCCCCTACCGACAGCGGACGCACACGTCACGCTGCCCGGCCCGGACTGTGACCTGCCGCTCGCGACGCTGACCATGAGCGTGGGTGGCATGACGTGCGCCTCGTGCGTGCGCCGCGTCGAACGCAAGCTCGGCAAGCTCGACGGCGTGAGCGCCGAGGTCAACCTCGCGACCGAGTCGGCGCGCATCACGCTCACCTCCCCGCACAGCGACGAGGAGCTCGAAGCCGTCGTCAGTGCCGCCGGATACTCCGGCACCGTCACCTCCCGTACCACGACCGCGTCCGCCGACTCCGCTCCTGCGGTTGACGGCAGCGCAGGTGGGAATACCGGCGCCACGGCTCGCCCCGGCACCGCCGAGGAAGCGGACAAGCGGGAGGGACACGCGGTCTCGTCGCTGGCGCTCCCCGAGCGCGTGGAGGGACGCGCGATCGCCGCTCTGGTCGTGCGCGACACGGTGAAGGACTCCTCCGCGGAGGCGATCGCCGAGCTGCGCGAGCTGGGTATCGAGCCGATACTGCTGACGGGCGACAACGAGGCGGCGGCGCGTCACGTCGCGGATCTGGTGGGGATCGAGCGCGTGATCGCGGGCGTGTTGCCCGACGGCAAGCGCGACACGGTCGCCGAGCTGCAGGGGCAGGGGCGCACGGTCGCGATGGTGGGTGACGGCGTGAACGACGCGGCTGCCCTGGCGCAGGCGAGCACGAAAGGCCTGGGCATCGCGATGGGGTCGGGCACGGACGTGGCCATCGAGGTCGCTGACATGACGCTCATGAACTCCTCGCTCACGTCGGCGGCTGCGGCGATCCGCGTGTCCCGCCAGACCCTGCGTGTCATCAAGCAGAACCTGTTCTGGGCGTTCTTCTACAACGTATTGATGGTGCCGCTCGCCATCGCGGGCCTGCTCTCGCCCATGCTGGCGAGCGCCGCGATGGCGTGCTCGTCGGTGTTCGTGGTCCTCAACTCGCTGCGCCTGCGCCGAGCGCGATAGGGGCGTGCCGCGGGTGCCTCGGCGCCACTCTCGGGCCTCGCGTGAAACCCGGACCGCCCCTGCATGCCCGATTCACCCCGATTCGATGCATTCGGCGCCAGCAGGGGCGGTTTCGGTTTCACCGGACCAACAACCCCGCGCCGCAGGGGCGGTTTCGGTTTCACGACCACTTGCCAATCGGCAGAAGCCTGCATCATCACCGTCAACCCGGCCTAGTCGGCACCAAACAGGCTCGCCTCACCACGCAGCGTTTTGCCAACCTTTTAGGATCGCCATATGATTTCATGTAAAATAACAGCAAGCTCGGGGAGGGGGCGATCTGCGCATCATGAAGCCTCTGCGAACATGGCTCACCGTCGCGGGCGTTGTCGCCATTGGCGATCAAGCGTTCTTTGTCACCCTGAGCCTCTTTCTCCTCTCGTTCTACGGATCGGCAATTGCAGCTTCCTTCCTGACTGTCGCCTCGGTGACCCGACTGTGTCTGATCCTCGCTGGAGGATACGCGGCGGACCGCTGGTCTCCCTACCGTTGCGTCCAAGTGGGGCTCGCATTACGCATCGTCGCCTTCCTTCTCGTCGGCTGTGACTCCCTGCAAGGCCCCCATGCTCCCCTCCTGTCGTCCGGCATCGTTCTCTTCGGCGCGGGCGACGGTCTCTACCTACCTTCTTCGGGCGCGCTCCTCAAACGGCTGACCTCCCACGGGGACTTCTCTCGCACGATCTCCTGGGTCCAGGTCATCACGAGTGTCGCAACGGGACTCGCTGGCGCATCGAGCGGATTCAGCTTTGAAACCGTCCCCTTACACGCGTTATTTCTGACGTTTACGCTGCTAGCAGCAGTCGCGCTCGCATTGTTCTGCGCGATTCCAAACGTCGCCGCAGCAACACAAGCAGACGACCAACCCCCGCAGACTCAGGCTCCCTCTATTGCTTCCGTCTCCCTCAAGGACGTCATCACACGAAATGGGGGAATCGTCGCAATCGGCCTGATCACCGCCCTCCTCATCGACGCATCGCTATCCGGTGTCATGAACATCGTGCTCCCAGCACGCTACCTTGAACTCGGATGGGGTGGAGGGACGTTTGGTACCGCAGTGTGCGTCTTTGCCCTCGGTGGCGTTGTCGGAGGACTCATCGCATCGCGCATTCCCAGCGACCGCACAACAGCGCGTAACATGGTTATCAACTGTGGGATCCTCGTGTTTGCCGCGCTTACTTGCGCCCAGTACATCGCAGTTTCGAGTTCACTATCACTGCTCCTCGTCGCCGCTTCAGGTTTCGGCGCTGGAGTAGTCGCACCGACTCTGATCGGCGATATCATGAACAGCACCCCCGAGTCCTTCGCTGGGCGCATCTACTCTGCTATCAACCTGGTGACCTACGGATCAGCGCCCGTCGCCTACGCGGCATGCGGATTCATCATGACTCGTTTCTCGACCTCCGCGCCCTTCCTGGTTGGCGCGGTGTTGCTCGCACTCGGAGGACTCGCAAGGCTCATCGCGACATTCCGGTCTTCCTAGGGCACCAGAACAGCCCCATGCGTCGGCCGAAGGCACCGCGTGAAACCCGGACCACCCCCGTATGCCCGTTTTACCCCAATTCGACGCATTCGGCGCCAGCAGGGGTGGTCTCGGTTTCACCACCGCCCCCCCGAACACCGCGCACGCCTGCCCGAGTTCCCTCGCTGGCTGACCACGAGCAGCGGCAAGCAGACCACGCGGCCCGGTTCGGGTGGAGCCGCGCCCGCCACAGCCGCGCACGCAGCGCCTCGGGCATGTCGCTGCCCGAACAGCCGGTGCCCGCCCTCACGAGGTGCGTCGCGCGACGCGGAAGCCTTGCTTGGAATAGACCGTTTCGTAGGTGTGGCCAGGGTGGGCGGCAGCCGCCCATGCCTGGGCGTCGACGCTCGCACCACCCCACGCGTAGGAGCGGTCGTCGATGACGACGTACTGTGGCGGCTCCTCCATTGCCTGGGTTGTCCCAACCCAGTACACCTCGCGCCGCGGCACGAGCCTCGCGAGCAGCGTCGTGTCGGTTTCGACACTCACCCCTTCCGGAACTGCGGCGATCGCTTCCTCGGCGGCGCTCATGCGGGGGCTCTCGCGGAGGGAGGGAAGCTGCGAGAGCGGCAGGGACGTCCAGGTGAGGGCCAGAGACACGGTCGGAACGAGAGCCGCCACCCACGCGGCACGCCGCCAGGAGACTGCGGAGGAGGATACGGTTCCGTCTCCGCCCGGGACGGCCTCGTCGGGCGTATGCGCATCTGCGCAGCCTCCCTCATGGCCGGCGGCATCGGCCACGTCGACGCCGCCGCATCGGGTGCGGCTCGCAGGGGCAGCCAGGTCATCGCCCCCGTCGCGGGCCGCCCCCTCGTCCGCGCGCGACTTGCCAAGGTTTGAATCGGCTGACCTTGCCTCGTGCCCGCGCGTGATCCACCCGCTCATCACGTCGAGGAGGGCGCACGCCGCGATCGGAACGAGGACTGCGTTGTAGTGCCACGAGTCCCACACGTAGTAGGTGTCGACGGAACCGGCGAAACGCCAGGCGAGCGTCGGCGCCACGAGAGCAAACCAGGGGGAGGACGTGCCCGCCAGCCCGGCCCCTGCGGCGGCGACCAGCAGGGTCACCAGCTTCACGGGAGGATCGGTGAGGATGCCCCAGACCGAGGGAAGGGACCTCGCCGCGGTCGTGCCGCCCGAGGAGGTGCCCACACCGGTCGCGGAAGCATCAAGGGAGTAGGCCCACGTTCCCGCCGGATTCACTGCGGGAAGAAGAACCTTAACGGTCAGCACAAAAGCGACGATACCGAACAGCGCGTACGCCAGGGAGCACAGGACGCCGGATCGGCCGTGGCCTCGGCGCCGCCACGCCATTGCCAGGCCGGCAACAAAGACCGTCAGCCCCAGGTCTTCCTTGACGAGGACAAGGGGCGCAAGCCACGCCATGCACGCTCCCCACCGCCTCTCCACGAATGCGACGCCCCCGAAGGCCAGCAGCGGGACGGCGCAGCACACCTCATGAAACTGGGCGGCGACGGCGCCCTGGAGGCCCCATCCCAGCCCGTACGTGATGCCGACCAGCAGGGCGCCACCCCGGCCGAGCAGGCGCTGGGCGAGGCGCGCGATGGGAAGCACCGACACCGCGAGCAACACGTCCTGGGCAACCAGGAGAGTCAGGGCCGACGGAAAGATCCGATAGACCGGACCGAGGAGCGCCAGGATCGGGTGAAAGTGGTCCCCGAGGAGGTTGTACCCCGGACTCTTGATGGGAACGATGGGTGCCTCGAAGCGCGAGTACGCCTGAACGGCCTCGGTGAAGATCCCCAGGTCCCAGGAGGGGGCGGCGAGCGCGCGCCACTGCGCCACCGAGTAGCACACGTAGAGCGCGCCGACTGCGCAGGCGATGAGGATGGGCAGCCACCAGGTCGCCGCCAGGCGACCGACGGCTAATCGATCCGGCCCCTTCACCCGACCATCTCCGCGGGGCGCTCGTCAGAAGAATCAGATCCCTCCGCCTCATCGCGGGCCGAGGCCGGAGCCGGGTAGGGCACACCGATCCCCTGCTCATGGTCGGCGCGGCGCTTCGAGCGAGCGTCGGAGTGGAAGAGCTGGCTGACCGTAGCGCGCACGGCGTCGAACATGCGCGCCGGGCGGTTGAGCGAGCCGAGCGAGCGGTCCGCGCCCGAGTGCGCGAAGTTGCAGGGGACCTCCATGACGGACAGACCCGCGCGCAGCACGCTGATGGTCATAGCGGCTTCGAGCACGTAGCGGCCCGCGAAGGGCATGGCCGCGTCAATGGCCTCGCGCGTCAGGCAGCGCTGGTAGCTGAGGGGGTAGTGGCAGTACCAGCCGGTCTTTCGACGAATGAGTCGGCGGGCGACGCCCGGCCCGTAGCCGGAGTACTCGCGTCCCGTCGCCGGGACGGCGATCGCCATGTCGGCCTGGCGGGCGAAGACGGCCTCGACGAGGGCGGTGGCCTCGACCGCGGATTCGCCGAGGTCGGGGGAAAGAAGCAGGATGTGGCGGGGCGGCCCGTCGGGGCGGTCACGCATGGCGGCGACCTTCACGCCGGTCTCGATCGCCGAGGCGCGCCCACGCTCGACGGAGTGACGCACGACGACGGCGCCGGCCGCTCGGGCAGCGCGCCCCGTGTCGTCGGTGGATCCGTCGTCGACGACGATGAGGAGGTCAACGCCGGGGATGGCGCGGCAGGCGCGCACGGTGGCGGCGACGACGCGGCCAACGTTGTGTGCAGCGATGACGGCGGCGACGCGCTGAGGCTGGGAACCACGGGACCCACTGCGATAGTTCACAACTAACATTCTACGGGCGGCGGGGCGTTGGTGCACCCCGCCGCCCGTAATGTGAGCGACAAGCCTAGCTAAACAACAGGCAAAATCGCGCTCAGCGAATGGTGACGGCGCGCGAGACCAGGCCCTGACGTGCGCGGCGCTCCTTGTCATCCAGGCGCTCCGTGACCTTCAGGGCCTCCTCGAGAGCCTTAGCAAGGACCTGCGTGCCGGGCGCGACGTCGGCCGCGCTGGCACCCTCGGACAGCTCGAAGACCGGGACGATCAGGCCGCACGCGCGGAAAGACCCGACGTATCGGGACCCCTCGCCGACGTTGGCCTCGCCCCGCGCGGCCAGGCGCGCCAGGGCGTCGAAGAGCTTTGCCTCCTCGTTGTCGGTCAGGAGACGCACAAAGTTGCGGTTCATCTCGCACCAGTAGGCGCCGGGGACTCCGGGCACGGGTTCGGTGGGGATGATCTCGTCGCGGTTTTGCTCCAGTGCGCGGCGCGTCTGGTCGTCGATCTCCTCGGCGGGATCGAACCAGAAGGAGAAGTCCTCTTCGAGCTTCATGTCCGTGAAGCTGTCGGTGTCGACGATGTCCTGGAGGCGCTCGGAAGGCTCGCGCACGTCAATGGAGATGACGCCCTCATCGCCGGCTTCCTTCGCGGCGATCGCAGCCAGCAGGGCGGCGCCCGCGTCGTGGCTGAGGTCCGCGGAGTTTGAGCGGGTCTGCAGCGCAACGAGGATGCGGCCGTCGGGGCGCACCATCGCAGGGTGGCCCTCGGGCAGGAGAGTGACGAAGTCGAATTCGACGGCGCCATGGTCGGCGTCGGTGCGTGCGGTCAGCGTGGCCGCCGGGATGAGCTCACGCATGGCGACCAGCTCGATCTCCTTCGGCAGACCCTCGTAGGGGCGCGCGACGAAGGGGATCGGCGGGCGATACGCCTTGAGCTTGGCGGGATCGGTGACCTTCTTGCGGCGGCTAGCTTTACCCATGGGAGTCATCGTACCGGGTTTCGCCCAATGGACGAGGTCGGGGCTGGGCGAGCCGGTCCCCTCACCCCAGCCCGTGCCTCGTCAGCGGGCGGAGCCCCGGGCTATGACCTCCACGCCTGGCAGGGCCGCGCGATAGGCGTCGAGGAAACGCTCGTACCCGGCCACGCCCTCGGGAGTAGGTTCCAGAGTCGAGACCGAGGCACCCGCGAAGGCCCGCTCGGAAAGATAGTCCGGCAGCGCGAGGCCAGCCTCGCCCCCCGCGAGAACCGCACGGTAGCGCGCGAGAACCGCGATACCCCACGCGCCGCCCTCGCCCGCGGTGTCACCCACGGACACGGGGATATTCAGCGAGTCCGCGAGGATCTGCTGGGCGACGCCCGGCGTCTTGAAGAGGCCGCCGTGCGCGAACAGCGAGTCGAGGCGCACCCCCTCCTCTCGGAGGATGTCGACACCGATGCGCACGGCCGCGAAAATGCTCATGAGCTGGGCGCGCACCGCGTTCGCCAGGCTCACACGCGCGTCGGCGGTGTGCGTGAACACCGGCTGCGCGGCCTCCTGGCCGACAAGGGGCTCGGCCGACAGGGTGTTGTACGCGATGACGCCGCCCGCGTCGGCCTCGCCCGTGAGTGCGTGGGCATAGAGCGCATCGTAAATCGCGGGGACACTCACGTCGGCACCCACGAGGCGCGCGAAGTCCGCGAACCATGCGACCCACGCGTCAATCTCGGACGCACCGTTGTTCGAGTGAACCATCGCGACGGGCGAGCCGTCGGGCGTCGTCACCATGTCGATCTCGGTGTGCAGCTGCGCGAGGGAGCGCTCGAGGACCGCCATGAGGAAGACCGAGGTGCCGCACGAGATATTGCCCGTCCGCTGCGCGATCGCGTTCGTCGCGATCATGCCGGTACCCGCGTCGCCCTCGGGCGGACACATCGCGACCCCGGGCTGGAGAGTACCGGTCGGGTCAATGAGCGTCGCACCGTCGCCGGTGAGCGTGCCCGCGTCCTCGCCCGCGCTCAGCACGGTCGGGAGCACGTCGCGCAGGCGCCACGGGATCCGCGTCGCCACCAGGGCCTCGTACTGATCGAGGTAGGACTCGACGTACGTGCCCGTCGTCGAATCAATCGGGAACATGCCCGAGGCATCGCCAACACCCAGGACGTGTCGGCCCGTCAGCTGGTGGTGGACCCATCCGGCCAAGGTCGTCAGGCGGGCGACGCGCGGCGCGTGCTCCTCGGCGTCGAGGACGGCCTGGTGCAGGTGGGCGATCGACCAGCGTAGGGGGATATTGAAGCCGAGGAGGCGCGTCAGTTCATCGGCCGCGCGGCCCGTGTTCGTGTTGCGCCACGTGCGGAAGGGCGCGAGCAGGTTGTCGTCTGCGTCGAAGGCGAGGTAGCCGTGCATCATGCCCGAGATGCCGATCGAGCCGTAAGACGTGGGGGTGACGTCGTAGCGCTCGCGCACGTCGGCGACCAAGGAGGCGTAAGCGCTCTGCAAACCGGCGACGACCTCGTCAAGGGTGTAGGACCACAGGCCGCCCTCCAGGTGATTCTCCCACCCGTGGCCACCGGTGGCGAGCACCTCGTGGTCGGGGCCGATCAGGACGGCCTTGATGCGGGTCGAGCCGAACTCGATGCCGAGCGCGGTGTCTGCGGCGGCGATGGCGGCGCGGGGGTCGGTGCTCATGAGTGCTCCTTGGGTCTTCATTGACGAGGCCGTGGCCCGGAATGCGCTAACGGTAACACTTTCGCGTAGGTATCGACAGGGACGCACACGCCTTTATCGGACATACCGTCCGGTATTAGTATCTCGATCGCAGATTATCGGGCGACGATAGCATGTCGACAAGCATTTACTTCCCGACTCATCACGCATTACACACTCTTCCAACTATTTCCAAAGAGCGGTAGACTACGCGTAGTCACTTTTGAGGAGGACACATGTCTCCGGCACGGGTTACATGCTCCGTCAAGCTCGATCCCGAGATCGACGCCCGCCTCACGGCCCTCGCTGAGCGCACGGGACGCACCAAGTCGTTCTACATGAATCGTGCCATCGAGTCAGCGCTCGAAGAGATTGAGCTGGCCTACTCACTGCAGGCGGAACTCGAGGACATTCGCAGCGGCCGGACCGCATCAGTGAGCCTTGACGAGGCGGTGAAGACCCTTGGCCTGGAGGGCTGAGCTGTCACCACGTGCACTCAAACAGCTCAGTAAGCTCGATAAGCCAACCGCACGCCGTATCATCGATTACCTCCGCGAGACTGCGAGCGGCGAGGATCCCCGCTCGCGAGGAAAGGGACTGACCGGCAACCTGGCAGGCTTTTGGCGATACCGTGTCGGCAACTATCGGATCGTTGCTTCCATCGAAGATGATGAGTTACTGATCCTCGCCATCAACATCGATCACCAGTCACGCATCTATTGCTGACCTACTGAGGGCCGAAACCCTCGATGAAGAGCTCTCGGGCGCGGTCAATCGCGGCGAGTTCCTTGTCCGTGAGAGGCTTTTGCGCGCTGCGCTCGACGAATGTGAGGACGACGGAAGCGTAGACGTCGGCAGCGAGCGGCAGCACATCATCATCCATGTGACCGCGCGCCCAATCGGTAAATACCGAACAGCACGTGCGATAAAGCTGCTCGTGAAGGTCGCCGTCGCCACCCACGCGAATAGCGAGCAGGGTCGCCAGGGCGTTGCCGTTGCGCGCATACACGTCTGCGAGGTGGCAGCAGACTGCGCGTGCGTCGCGTCCCTCGCTGAACCACAGACCTTCGAGCGCCGGGGTGATCTCGTCGAGGAGGAAAGACACGACCTCGGCGAGCAGCGCGTCCTTGTCGGTGTAGTGGTCGTAGAAGGTCGTGCGCGACACCATCGACGCGGCACAGATATCGGTGACGCTCACGTGCGCGTAGGGCTTGGCCTGGCACGCCTTGACGAGGCCGGAGCGGATCGCCCGACGCGTCTTTCGAATGCGCAGGTCCAGGTTCTTCTCGGCCTCACGCCCGTGCTTATCCTCGCCACGCAGGAACATGCCCGTCCGATCAATTATCCGATATCGATGGGCTTATCCTACACATAGCGGTCACATCCTTCGGTAACCAACAGTCCGTTTGTTATTGTTCAGTTCACCGCAACTGCGTTGACGATACGGTCGAGTCATGTTCACTGAGTACACCGGCAATCGCCAATTCGACCTACAGCTCAACCGAACCTTCACACCAATCCTCGACCGCCCGGGCATGGAGACGATCGCGGCTACCACACTCCCCCGCCTGCGGACAACGGACCAGATCACGGAGCTTGCGCAGCGCCTCGCCGAACGCTTCTCCTCCGAGGGCGACAAGGACGCCGCGTGGCGCCTCTACGAGCTCGCGGCCTTCTACCTTGGTACGGACGACCCGCGCAAGCGGCGCTTCATCGACGCCATGTCGGCCTCTTTCGATAAAGCCCACCGAGGCCTCGCGCTCACCCGTCACGCGGTGCCCTATCACGGCGAGGAGCTCACCGCGATGCGTTGGGAAGCGGATCCAGCGGACCGCGCGCATGCCCCAGCAGGCACCCCGACCACGCTCATCATGATGAACGGCTTCGACGGATACGCGGAGGAGATCATCGACTTTGCGACGCACTTCCCCACCCGCCCCTTCGACATCATCGCCTTCGATGGACCGGGGCAGGGTCACACGGTACTGGCGGGCATGCCGCTCGAGCCGCAGTGGGGGCGTCCGACGAACGCGGTGATGGACTACTTCGGCATCGAGAGTGCTGCGGCGCTCGGCGTCTCCTTCGGTGGCTACCTCGTCATGCGCGCGGCCGCCCACTGCCCGCGCATCATCCGCGTGATCGCCTTCGACATGATGTATCGCCTGCTGGACGGGCTGACGATGCCTCTGCCCGCCCTCCTCCGTCCCCTCGCAGCTTCGGTCGTCGAGCACGCCCGCCCCACGTGGCTGATCGACGCTGCGATGTCGATCGCCTCGCATGGCAGCGCGGACCTCGTGTGGAAGCTGCAGCAGGCGCGCCACCTGACGGGACTGGATAAGCCGAGCGACGTCCTGCGTGCGCTGGGGGCGTACACGATGGATCCCCTGGCAGGCATGATCCGCCAGCCGTGCCTGGTGATGGCCGGAGACGCCGACCAGTACGTCCCCTTTGAGCGCCTGTCCGACGTGCGCCGCGTTCTTGCGGGCGCGGCCAGCGTTGACGTGGAGGTGTTCCGCGAGGCGCAGGATCCGGGCATGGCCCAGCACTGTCAGATCGGCGACCCTCACCGCGCCTTTGAGATCATGGGCGACTGGCTGACGCGTTCACCTGCGCACTAGAGCCCCACGCCAGCCGAACTGATCCCACTGAGCGAGCATTTTTCGATATTTTGTATCGAATACGATGTTTTGAGATAGCATGTCGCTATGCATCTCCTACGCTTCACGTTCGAGAACCACCGGTCGTTTCACGAAGTGGCAACCCTCGACCTGACACGCTCCACCCTCAAGACTCTCCGACGACCTGAGGGCACCAGCTGGGCTGAGCACATCCACCACGTGGACGGGATCTACGGTGCAAACGCGTCCGGAAAAACAAACATCCTCGACGCGCTCCACTACACGCTTGAGGCCATCGAGTTCTCTGCAACATCATGGCTGGAGCTTCCCGAGTTCCCTCGTGCTCCATTCGCCCTCACCACCCAGACAATGTCGGATCCATCCACATTCGAACTTGAGTTCGTCCACGCTGGCCAACGCTACGAGTACCGATTCACGACCACTACCGACGGCATTGTTGAGGAGTCCCTCCGCGAAGTCAGCGCACGATGGAAGACCATTTACAGGCGATCCCAGGGCGGGCACGTCAGGGGCCTCAGCGGAATCCCTCGGGTTGCGCCGCGCGAGCTCGCTTTATCGCGCGCCGCTCGACTCGGCGATCCCACCGTCCAGCCCATCTGGGAGGGAATCACACGCGGTTTTGACATCTATCGAGTCGGAGATCGCGAGGTGAGCGAACGCCTCGATCGCATCGCACGACAGCTCCGTGACCGAAGCCTGGATGACCTGGTGGCCCTCGCACGGATTGCGGATACCGGCATCACACACATTGAGGTTGATGAGCGCGCGATCCCCCCTCACTTAGCTCAACTGTTCACACAAATGCTGAACTCTGCTCCTGGCGATACCGACGACAGCGCCGATGAACGCCCGCCACGCGAGTCCTCCGATGATACTGAGAATCTCAGTAGGTTCATTGCGCACAATCTCCTCTTCCGGCATGGAATAGGTAGCCGAAAGCTCAGGGAGTCCGACGAATCCACCGGCACCATGGCGTGGCTTGCCCTAGGGACAGCCGTGGTCGATGCTCTTCGCGAAGGCCGCGTTCTTGTCGTCGACGAACTTGGTTCAAGCCTGCACCCGCAGCTCTCGCGCCTCATCGTCGACTGGTTCGAGGACCCATCGGTCAACACGACGGGGGCACAGCTCATCTTCACCAGCCATGACATGACCCTCCTGGACGCCGGACGCGGAGACCGAGCCAAACGCGAGCAGGTATGGTTCGTCGAGAAGGGTGCCGATGGAGCAAGTGAACTCTTCAATCTTGCAGATTTCCCTCTGCAGAAGGGCAGCAACATCGTCAAGCAGTACCTCGAGGGCCGATTTGGCGGCGTGCCTTACACGGCCCCCTCACTGATTCACAATCTGCTGAACACTCAAACCCACGAGCGGGCGTGAGAACGGATGGGAAGCCGCAAACCCCGCGAAGCACGACCGGTAAAGGCCCGGTATACAGTCTTCACAGAAGGAAAAGTCACGGAGAAGCAGTACCTTGAGTGCTTACTCCAGCACCTACGTCCTCGCCACGCGACCCTTTCGATCAAACCCATTGGTGGCGAGCCATCGAGAGTATTCAAGGAGTACCAGAAGGCCGAGCAACGGGGAGACTTCGATCGGGCGATACTCATCGTCGATGTCGATCAGCATCACAAGCTTGACGAGGTTTTGCGGGACTGCAGGTCTTCTACCGCCGTTGACGCAATCGTCACCAATCCTTGCTTCGAGCTGTGGCTGCTGTGGCATGCCACCGACAGACGGGGATATACGGAAACACGCGAATGTGTCAGGCTCGCGCGCATCAACAATCTGACGGGGGACAAGGATCTCGCCGCAAAGTTCCCGATTGCCAGCTTCCCCGAGGCTGTGAAGCGGGCACAACAAGCGTGGTCGGAGCTCGCACCGAACAAGAAGGGTCCCAATCCTTCCTCTGCTATGCCATGGTTCATCGATCTGCTGGTAGCTCCTCCCAAGAAGAAGTAGCTCAGCGGCCAGCGACCCCGCAGCGGCGCATGATCGCGTGCATGACCGCAGCTGCCCCATCGTTTTCGACGGCGGCCGTCACGTGGTCTGCGTGGCGACGTACCTCGGCGGACGCGCCACCCATGGCGACGCCGAAGGCGGCCCACTCGATCATCGCGATGTCGTTCGTGCCGTCCCCGACGGCGACGGTCTCGCCCGCGGGCAGGCCGAGACGCTGACGCAACGCCTCCAGGCCGCTCGCCTTGGTCACGCCGCGCGGCTCGATGTCCGCCCACGACGTCCAGCCGACGAATACCTCGTGGGTGCGCGAGACATCCAGGGAGGCCAGGATCCGATCAAACTCCTCGCGATCCATGTCGGCGGCGCGCACGACGATCTTCGGCGTGGGCGTGGAGGCAAGCTCCTCCATCGACACGATGCGGTGATCGCTCCCCTCGATCTCGTTGTTCGGGAAGGGAGCAGAGAGCAGGATGTCGGGGTGCGGCATCGACGCGAACACCGAGCCGGGCACGGCCGAGACTATCTCCTCCAGGATCGGGCCGGGCACGAAGGTACGCTCCTCGACGATCTCACACTGCCCACCACTCACGCGCACGAGAGTCGCGCCGTTATTACACAGCGCCCACCCGTCCGAGAACTCCAGGGCGTCGAGAACGGGAATCACACCCTCGAGCGCACGCCCCGACGCGATGAGCACGTGGGCACCGGCGGCGGCGAGGCCGTGGATCCCCTCCAGGACGCGCGGGGTCGCCCCCGCGGGGGTCAGGATCGTACCGTCAATGTCGAGCGCGACCAGGACCTGGCCCGCCGACGTTGGAAAGTCGGCGGGCAGGGCGGCCGAGGCCTCGTCGAGGAGAACCTCGAAGGGGCGAGCGGCTTCCCCGGTGGAGGGGACCGTCAGGAAGCGCTCTTGGCTCATCGAGCGACCGGGCTCAGAACCTCGAGTCCCCCCAGGTAGGGACGCAGGGCCTCGGGCACGTAGATCGAGCCATCCGAGCGCTGGTGATTCTCCAGGAAGGCGACGATCCAGCGGGTCGTGGCCAGCGTGCCGTTGAGCGTGGCGACCGCGGCCATGCCGTCCTCGCGACGCTCGCGAATGCCGAGGCGGCGCGCCTGGAACGTCGTGCAGTTCGAGGTCGACGTGACCTCCATGTAGCGCTCCTGGGTGGGCAGCCACGCCTCGCAGTCGAACTTGCGGGCGGCGGAGGTCCCCAGGTCGCCGGCGGCCGTGTCGATGACGCGGTAGGGCAGCTCGGCCTTGGCCAGCATCTCCTCCTCCCACGCCAGGAAGCGGGCGTGTTCCTCCGCGGCGTCCTCGGGGCGGCAGTAGCTGAACATCTCGGCCTTGTTGAACTGGTGGACCCGGATGATGCCGCGCGTGTCCTTGCCCGCGGAGCCGGCCTCGCGGCGGTAGCAGGTGGACCAGCCCATGTAGCGCTTGGGGCCGCCCGACAGGTCGAGGATCTCGTCGGCGTGGTAGCCGGCGAGGGCCACCTCGGACGTGCCCGTCAGGTACAGGTCGTCGGCGGGCAGGTAGTAGATCTCGTCGGAGTGCTCGTTGAGGAAGCCCGTGCCGCCCATGATCTGCGGGGTGACCAGCGTCGGGGTCATCATCGGTACGAAGCCGTTGGCGAGCGCCTGATCCATCGCCATCGTCATGATGGCCAGCTCGAGGCGGGCGCCGATGCCCTTGAGGTAGTAGAAGCGGGCGCCGGAGACCTTCGCGCCGCGCTTGGTGTCGATCGCGTCCAGACCCTCGCCCAGCGCGAGGTGATCCTGAGGCTCGAAGCCTTCGGCCGCGAAGTCGCGGGGGGCGGGGCCCTCGTGGCGCAGAACCACGAAGTCCTCCTCGCCGCCGACGGGCACGCCGTCGAGCACGAGGTTCGGCAGGAGGCGGGCGAGGCGGTCGGCCTCGGCGTCGGCGGCGTTCGCGGCGGCCTCAGCGGCCTTCACCTGCTCGGCAAGTTCCTTGGCCTTCGCCAGGATCGCCGGGCGCTCCTCCTGAGAGGCGCGACCCACGGACTTGGAGACCTCCTTTTGGGTGGCTCGCAACGTCTCGAAGGCCTGGAGGGCCTCGCGACGGGCGGCATCGGCCTCGATGATTTCATCGACGAGGCCGGGGTTGGCTCCGCGGGCACGCTGGGAGGCGCGGGCGGGTTCGGGGTTTTCACGCAGGGCACGCACATCAATCATGCATCCCATCCTATGCCAGGTGGCATCCCGTGTCCCATATCGGTCCAGCTGTGAATTCAACACAACAGGTCAGGGTTATACACAAACCACATGCCTGCCATCCTCAAAAGCATGAAAGTTATCCACCTTTGGTGTATAACCGTGTGGATAGGATGATGCTAGGCGTACACCATACAAGCGCTTATGTCACGAAGTACAACGAAAAGCCACTTCACACCCCATCCACAGGGCACCCGCAGGCTACTCTTGTGCACATGGACGCAATTTACTGGGCACTCGCAGCCTCCGCCGGAGCCGGAGCGATCGGAGTCGCGCGCCTAGCAACCGCCCTCAGCCGTCGGCACCGCCGCCGCCAGGCCCTTGAGGTCCCCGCCTCCGTGAATGACCCGACGCGCGGACGGCCGCGCCCCTGGATCATCATGAACCCCTCGAAGCACGAGGACCCCCAGGCCTTCAAGGACCTCATCAACCGCAAGGCCAAGGAACTGGGCATCGACCACGTGCACTGGCGCGAAACTACCCGCGAGGATCCGGGCACCGGACAGGCCGTGCGCGCCCTTGAAGAGGGCGCGTCCGTCGTCATCGCCGCCGGCGGAGATGGAACCGTCCGCGCCGTCGCGGCCGGCATGGCCGGATCAGGCGTACGCATGGGCATCATCCCCGTGGGCACGGGCAACGTCCTAGCCGGCAACCTGTCCATCCCCGACGACCCCGCACATGCCCTCACCGTCGCACTCGACCGCAACCACCGCGCCGTCGACCTGGCATGGGTACGCGTCGAGGACGCCACGCAGGAATCCGATCAGCCCGCCGAAGGCGGCCTCCGCCTCGCCGCGCGCGCCGCCCTACACGCCGAGGACACCCGAGAGGGCGAAGCAGCCCCAGCCTCGTCGAACGAGCCGCACGCGGACGAATACGCGTGCCTGGTCGTCGCGGGCATGGGGTATGACGGCGAAACGATGGCCGACACGGATCCCGAGCTGAAGAAGCGCATCGGGTGGATCGCCTACGTGTGGGCGGGCCTGGGAGCGATGGGCGCTCCTCGTATGAAGGCACACCTGACCCTGCGCTCCCCCGCCGCGGCCGCGCCGGACCCCCTCGGGATCGGCGACCAGATCTCCGGTTCCATCGTCCACGAGACCGGGGACGTCGCAGACGAGGTCACCGAGATCGAGGCGCGTTCCGTCATGTTCGCCAACGCCGGCGAGATGAAGATACTCATCCTGGCGCCGGACGCGAACCTCTCGGACGGCCTCATCGACGTGATCGCCGTTGACGCGCAGGCTGGCCTGCTCGGATGGGCGGACGTGACCTGGAAGATGCTCGGTCAGCTGATCGGGCTTCGCCCCGTGAACCTGCCCGTCGCGACGGGCACGGTCGCCTTCCGCCAGGCGAAGGGCGCATCAGTGACGAGCAAGGAAGCCCAGGTGTGCCAGGTGGACGGGGACGCAATCGGCGTCGCCCACACCATGCACATTCGCGTGCAGGCGGGCGCCCTCGACATCGCCGTCCCCGCCGAGCGCACATGGATGGAGCTGCTGCCGAGCTGATGTGATAGCTTCCTGCGGCGCACGACATATGGGGCCTCGGTGAATGACGGGGAGCAATCCGAGTCATATCTGCGATGGCCCAAAGGGTTGCCCGCATCTGGGCTTGTTGCTAAATGGTGTTACACCATTGAGCGGGGTATGACACCAGCTCGGAGATAGTGCAATGCTCCCTAACTGGTGCAATGCTCCCTATCTAGTGCAGACCTGCCCGATCTAGCTCGCTGGAGCAGCGCGTGCCGCGCACGCGCTTGTTGCCAAGTAGCAGTGCGCTACTTAGTGCAGCGTTGCACTACTTCGCGTGGCATTGCACTAGATAGGAAGCAGTGCAATACCCCCACAACTAGTGCATTGCTGCTGCATCTAGTGCAGTGCTGCAGGGTCTGCGCCCCATTGAACGCCGACAGGAGGCACTGCCGGCGACAAATTCCACGACGACACTTGTTACCGATGAGGTGTTACACCACTGAGCGGGGTATGACACCAGCTCGGAGGTAGTGCAATGCTCCCCAACTGGCGCAATGCTCCCTATCTGGTGCAGACCTGCCCGATCTAGCTCGATTGACAGTAAGTTGGAGCGGCAGATGCCGTGACCCGGCTTATCCCTCAGCGCTGCAGGCCTGCCGGGCGACGCCTATTGGATCAGCGCGGCGGCGCGCGCGTCAGGCCAACGGCCAGGACGGCGCCCTACCAGCAGCCTCCCCCGTGCCATCCCCGCCGTGCAGCAGGTCCGCGACCCACGCGCGGCCCGCACGGAAGGCCTCGTCCGTGGTGCCCGGAGCGACCGCCGCGCGCACACCATCAACACGCGGGTAAGACCCCATGAAGCGAACCTCCGGCGAGTAGCGGTGCAGGCCAACGAGGGCCGCCTGGACGCGCTCCTCACGGATGTGGCCGACAATATCGATGCTAAACGTGTAGTTGCCGAGGCCGTCCCCGCTCGGGCGCGACTCGATACGCGACAGGTCGACGCCGCGCACCGAGAACTGCTCGAGGAGGGTCAGCAGCGCACCCGACTCGTTGACGGGCAGGGCCACCTGGATGGTCGTCTTATCCGCGCCGGTCGGCGGGGGCACCACGCCGGGACGGGCCACGAGGATGAAGCGGGTGATCGCACCCGGATTGTCGGCGACGTCAGTGAACAGGGCCTCCAAGCCGTAGGTGTTGACCGAGACCGCGTTACACAGGGCGGCATCGAAGGAGGCATCGCCGTCCGAGAGCAGCTCGGCAGCAGCAGCCGTCGACGTGGCGGGCACGTGAATCGCGCCGGGGAACGTCTCCTCGACCCAGCCGCGGCACTGCGCCCACGCGTGCGGGTGGGTACCAATGCGGCGAATATCCTCGGGGCGCGTACCCGGCAGGACGGCCAGCTGGAAGACGACATGCACGTGCATCTCGGCAACAATGACGAGGGGATCGCCGTGCGAGAGGGAATCCAGCGTCGCGTTGACGCCGCCCTCGATGGAGTTTTCGATCGGGACGACGGCGCGGTCGGCCTCGCCACGACGCACGGCCGCGAGCGCCTGCGGGGCGCTCGTCATCGGCATGAGGATCGCGCCGGCGGGAGCGACCTGGTGGACGGCCTGTTCGGTAAACGTGCCGAAGGGGCCGAGGAAGGCGATACGAAGCTTGTCACCGAGGGGCGCGGGGCCGGGAATGTTCGTCGTCATGGTGTCAAGGGTAACGAGAGCATCGCGCGCGGCGCCGCCTCGTTTCAGCGCCGAGGGTGCATTGTGGCCAATCGCGCGGGATTCGAGGGACGCGCGGGCCTCGTGCGAGCACGCCCCGGGAACGAGCACGCCCCGAACGCCCCCGAGCAAGCGTCACCGTCTCAGTTGCCACTCCCGGGAACGCCGGTCGCGAAGGCGTCGCGTCCGCCGCCGGGGGTGATGTCACCGCACGCGGTGATCTTCCACAGCTTCGCGGTGCCACCCGCGTCGACGAGCTCGAACCCGCTGGACGTGTCGACTCCGTAGAGACCCGGGTTACGGGTGGAGCGCATGAAGTTGTAGTAGGCGCCGTCTTCTTCCTCATAGAAGTGCGTGATGCCGAGCGTGCGCACGACCTCGCAGACCTCGGGGTCGGTCGCGATGTTGTGGAAGCGCTGGGTGAGGACCTTCTGCGAGGCACCGTCCGCGTTGACTGTGCTCAGCTGCGGGAAGACGGCCTTGCGTCCACCGAGCATCTCGGAGTAGGCGGCGCCCGCGATTGGGTCGCCGAGGATGAGCGCGTTGGGCGCGGTCGTGTACTTCATGCGGCGCGCCATGGCGAGTTCGCCGGTGGTGGCCATGCCGGGTTTGCCCAGGTGCGCGGGGTCGTACACGTAGGCGACCGCGGTGTTTCGCGCGTCGATTGCGCCGAAGCCGGACAGGACGAGGATAAGGAGTCCGACGCCCACCTGGATCAGCCAGCGCGGCGCCTCGATCTCGGCGTCGATGCCGCGTTCGGCGAGGATGCGCTGCAGGGACCTGGTCCACGCGGCGTGCAGAGCGTGGATGATCGCAGCGGCGCCGACGGCCATGAGGACCGTCAGCGCAATGTCTTCGACGCCCATGATGCGGCGGGCGTCCTTATACCAGGGGGCCAGCAGGTACGTGCGCAGCGCCGAGTTGGGCGCGTAGGCGAGGCCGGTCAGGCCCGCGAGGATCAGGTAGGAGACGAGCGGCCAGCACGGCAGGGGTAGCGCTTCTTCCTCGTCGGACGAGGCCGGGGAGGCCTCGTCCGTGTTTGTCTCGTGCGTGAGTCCGGCCTGTTCGGCGGCACGCTCGAGGGGGGCGGGGCGGCGCCAGAGCGTGTGCAGGCGGGCGGTCGCGGCGATGCCGGCGATGAGGAGGAGCAGCTGGATGAGGGTCCAGTAGGTGGTGCTGGGCGTGCTCGTGAAAGGCGGGTAGGGCAGGAACGCGTGAGCGAAGGCCTCACCCCAGCCGTTTCCGTTGCGCGGATACTTGCCCATCGCCTGGATCTTCGACGACGACAGCGCGAGGAGCGGTGCCGCGACGACACCGAGCGCGAGGGCACCCCATGCGAGGGCGGCGAGCTGGCCTCGGCCATCGCGCTCGTAGGCCCGGCGGGCGCAGGAGAGAATCGACGCCAGGAGCGGGGCGATGAGGAGGGCGAGGAGGGAGAAGGCGGCGCTCGGGTGCGCGCCGACGAGGCCGAGGGCGCCGATCAGCAGGAAAACACCTTGGGGGATGCGGCGTATGAACGCGCGTACTCCGTCTCCGGCGCGCAGATCCGTGGCGAAACGCCGGCCAACGATGATCGCGGCCGCTGCGAGCCCGGGAACCAGCGCGGTGCCAGTCGAGTTGGGCCACTGGTTGTACATGGTGAGCGCGTCGGCCGGCATGTTGAGCAGCATGCCGCCGATGACCGGCGCGGCGAGGAGGGCGCTGCGCGACGCGGTGAGCACCGAGACGAGCGCTGCCAGGCCGATCACCCACACAGCCATGAGCGCCAGCGACGAGACGTTAGCGGTCTGGACGACCGAGTCGTAGCGCGCGAAAAGCGCGACGAACGCGTGCCAGCCCGTCGGATAGTAGACGCTGCGGCCGCCGTAGAGCTCGTGGAGCCCTCCGAAGGGGCTCGCATCCTTCCCGTACAGGATCGCGTGCACGCCGTTCTGATGGAACGTCGGGTCCCACTGCTGGACAGGGTTGGCCGGGTCCACGCCCGCAAGGAGCGGCCACGCGGCCACGAGGAAGCCGACGAGGATCGCTCCCCACGTGGAGGCGCGAACCGCCGCCTGCGCGCCGCCGATGGGAACGCGTACGCCGATGGCTTCGCGCAGGGGAACTCCCCGCAGCGAGAAACCGCCGTTACTGCGGTGGAAGAAGCTCAGCGCCCACGCGGTCGCGCCGCCGATAGCGCTCAGGCCGAGGATCGGCAGGGCGGTGGAGGGCTCCCACTCAATATCGCGGGCCGGGTAGGCCACTGACAGGGCCGTGACGAGGCCGAAGGTGAACGCGGGCGCAGCCGCAACCGCGACGAGCGACGAGCGGCCCCCGGCCCGCAGCCACATGAAGCCCGGCAGCACCAGGGCGACCATCATGGCCAGCAGGGTCGGAAGCAGCATCCACCAGGCCAGCACGGCTTACTCCTCCTCGGATGCGGCGCGGCGCTTACCGATCATCTCAATGATGACGGGCAGGACCGACGCGAGGATGATGACGCCGAGGATGAGCGTCAGGTTGTCATGCACGAAGGGAACGTTGCCCAGGAGCGCGCCCACGAGGATGAAGCCCGCGCCCCAGAGAAGAGAACCGAGCGTGTTGAAGACCAGGAACTTCGGGTAGGGGTAGCGGGCCATGCCCGCGGCTATCGGGATGAACGTGCGCACGAAGGGAATAAAACGGCCGATGACCAGCGAGCGGCCACCGTAGTTCGTGAAGTAGTGCTCCGCCTTCTCCAGGTGCTCCGTCTTGAGGATGCGGGCGTCCGGCTTGAAGAAGCGCCGTCCCCACTTCGCACCGAGGAAGTAGCCGATTTGCGCGCCGATAAACGCGGCGACGACGACGAGGAGGATCAGGGTCGGCAGGTGCAGGCCGAGGCGATCGTGGAGCAGGCCCGCGGTGAACAGCAGGGACTCACCGGGCAGGACCGGGAACAGGACACCGGACTCGATGAGGACGATGAGCATCGTGCCCCACAGCACCCATGGCCCCATGGCGACGAGCAGGGTCTCAGGATTCTTAAACCACTCGATAACGGTGTTCAGCATCGACGGATCTGATGCGGTCACGAGTGTCGACCAGGTCACGATAGGGCCC
>ERZ772918.183-NODE-183-length-49869-cov-270.941_pt1 | contig 49869 bp, 41 predicted proteins | sample MGYA00512118_ERZ772918 | MGnify/ENA primary metagenome ERZ772918 (study PRJEB29015, sample SAMEA2737939) | human oral metagenome | biome: human oral; feature: human-associated habitat; material: dental | place: China | collected 2135 ... | reverse complement strand
GACCCCATCCCGCCAGCGCCACGCCGACACCCCCGACTACACCCTCAACTACGAAGAGCCTGATAACTGAGCCGGTGGATAAAACGCGCTACTTGCTCCTATTGTCGGTTCTCATCCTTCCGCCGATCGTTGGAGGGGTGTCCGCCTGGTTCGCGAGGCATGACGATACGCCTATTGCGGACAAGGGTGCCAGGATGGCGATGATCGCCGAGTTGGCTGTCTTCGCCATCCTATGCGCGTGCATGCGCCTGTTCTCCGTCGCCGTCATTCGGGGAGGGATGGGTGATGTCTACTCGGAGGCAAGTGTTCTGGCGAACTACATGCTTTTGCTGGCGCTGGTTGCCTCCTCTGTCTTGCGCCCGCGCGCCGCATATGCCTATATCGTGATCGTTGGCCCCATTCTAGTGCTGGCATATCCTCCGGGGGTGGGAATGGGTGCCCGCCTCGAAGAGATGCTCGTCTATCAAACCAGCACCGCCGCCGAGCTGGCGCCACTCCTCTGGCTCCTCGTCCAGGCGCGATTGCTGGATGCTGCGAGTCTGGAGGAGAGGGAGCTCCTCGTCGACTTGAAGGTCCAACAAGCCTTGGCTCGGGTGAGAAACAACAGTAACAACCTCATTCATGATTGCATTCTCTCGGTTCTCAAGGTCGTCTCGACTGTTGAGTCCAACTCGCCGGATGTGCGTGATGCGGCTCGAGGGGCTATATCGGCGATCGAGGAGGCAGCTCGGCCGTGTCCGAAATCCTGCGGCGAGTTTGTTGATGCGTTGACGAAGAATATGGGCGATCTGCCGCACGGCAGGATGAGGCTTCTCAAGGAGGTAGAAGACGATGCGCAACTACCTCCTGAGGTTGCTGAGAACCTGCTCGGAGCGACGCTCGAAGCTGTGAAGAATTCATTGGCCCATGCCAGCCGCGGATCGGGTGAGCGTCACTCTTCGCTCACGCTCTCTATTCGGGGCGATGCTGGGGGCCTTCGAATTGTCGTCGCCGATGACGGGTGCGGCTTTGATCCCTCTCGTGTGGCTCTCGATCGCTTTGGCGTCCGTAGTTCTATCATTGAGGCTGTTCGGCGCGTGGGCGGTGAGGCTGAGATCGCTTCCTCACCCGGAGCGGGAACTACGATTGTTCTCGAATGGCGATCAGATCGGCATCTGTCCGCCGGTTCTGATCGGGAGATCCGCTTGGCCTCTATTTCGCCGCTCACAATTGAGTCATGCCTTGAATCGCCAGTCGCGCGTATTGTCGCGGCCGGCTTCTGCTTATCGTATTTCTTCGTCGTCGCCCATGAAATCATGTCTGGGTCGTATCGAAATGGTTCTTTGGTGGTCGCCGCATTGGCTTTGGATATGCTGGCCGCCGCTCTACTCGTGCATCGTTGGGCCGGTTCTCGACTTCCTGATGGAATCGGTGTTTTAGTTGTTGTCCTGGGGGTTGGGGCCCATGCTCTCACCATGTCGCTCATTGCCTTCGAAGGCTGGCCCGGCTATGCGAGCTGGTCGTTCGGAGTCGCGACTACCTTGGCCTGCTGTCTCCTGGTGCGGCGCCGTCCTGGCTTCGCCTGGGCGCTGTTGCTGCTCTTGTCGTTCGTCACCTTCTTCTGGGCCTGCGTTACCGGAAATGGGTTGTGGACTCCCATGTTGCTGCTGATCGGCCAGTTCGTGATCTTGTGCATCTGGCATCTCATGGTCGCGGTGTCTCTCCGGCTGACCGCGCGTACCGCGCGAGCGCAGTCTGCGAGCGCTGCTATCTCCGCACGATGGCGTGCCCAGCGAGAGAGCCAGGATCTTTTGCGCGCAGTGATGGATTCCGTCCGGACAAGAACTGCTCCCATCTTGAATGAGATTGCAGAAGGGGCCGCGCTAACGGAAGAACTCAGGGTTCGGGCCCGTCTCTTGGAGGCTGAGTTGCGCGACGAGCGCCGCGCTCCGTTCTTCTCAGGGACATCAGTCGTCGACGAGGCGCGAAGTGCCCGTGAGCGCGGTGTTGATGTCATGCTTCTTGATGACCGCGGTCCTGAGCCGCTCTCGCCGAGACTTGGAGATGCCGTGATCGAAGCCACGAGGGCCGCTCTCGCTCATGCATGCCGCGGGCGCGCGGTTATCAGGCTTCTCCCTCCGAATCGTTTTCCGGATCTATTGACTATCTCGACAGACGGAGATATTCGCATACTCTGCGCCGAGACTGGGCGATCAGCACGGCGAGACCGGGCGAACAGCACCGCGAGATCTGGAACTCTCCAGTAATTCGCAATCTCGCGGTGCTGTTCGCCCGGTCTCGGAAATAGGGGGAGGCTATGGATGTCCGGCGCCTACTCGGCGCCTACTCGGCGCCTACTCGGCGCCTACTCGGTGGCGATGGCCTCCAGGACGGGCATGCGCGAGGCCCGCAGCGCGGGCCACACGGCCGCGATGACGCCCACCACGGCGGCCACCACCATCATCGCCACGAGCTGGCCCCACGGGATGACGAGCTCGGTGAGCCCCTGCTTCTCCAGGGTCGCGCGCAGCGCCCCCGCCAGGAGCACTCCGGTGGCGCCGCCCAGGATCGTGCCGTACAGCGCCGTGAGCACCGATTCGACGACGATCTCCGAGGCCAGCTGCGTCTTCCCCAGGCCGATCGCCCGCATGAGCCCGATCTCGCGGGTCCTCTCGGCCACTGAGAGCACGAGAGTGTTGACGATGCCCAGGATGGCGATGACGATCGACAGGCCCAGCAGGGCGTAGAGGACGGCGAGCATTCGCGTGGCCTGCTGCCCGGCGGCGTCGGAGATCTCGTCGGCGTTCTGGACCTGGTAGACGTAGGTCGGCTTGACGATCTCCTTGATCTGGTCCTTGACCGCCGAGGCATCCGTCCCTTTCTCCAGAGTGACGAACATGCCGAAGGGGCTGGCCAGCACCTGGTCCGCCTGGGTCGGAGCCGGACTGGAGATGGACCCGACGGCGGCCGCCACCTCCGGTGTCGACCAGAGTGTTCCCGAGGTGCCCTGGGTGTTGGAGACGCCGGCGACCGTCACCTCGCGGCTGCCATTGCTCCCAGTGAGCGTCACCGTGTCCCCGACCTTGAAGCCGGAGCTCTCGAAGGCGATGACGTGGTCGGCGTCCATATCCGTGAAGGAGCCGCTGACCATGTTCGGGTCGTAGGCGGCCTGGTAGGCGGCGGGATCGACGACGTCGAGAAAGCCGGAGCCCTGCGTGCCGTCGGCCTTCGTGGTCTGCACGAGGTAGGCGGTGAAGCCGGTGGTCGAGGCCACGCCGTCGATGCCCTGGATCTGGGAGACCATCTCGGGGGAGAGATGGATGTCCGTCGACGACGAGGCGGGCTGCACCATGAAGTCGGCGTGCAGGGAGTCGTTGACGATCGAGGTGATGGAGTGACGCATCGAGGCGGCGATGGTGGCGCCGGCGCACACGAGGCTCATGCCGATGAGCAGGGCGGCGGAGGTCGCGGCCGTGCGGCGCGGGTTGTGCACGATGTTGCGCGCCGCCAGGCGCCCGCCGGGCCGGATGAGCCGAAGCGGCAGCCCGATGAGCGCCACGATGGGGCGCGAGAGCACCGGCGAGGCGATGAGCAGGCCGATGATCAGGGCCCCCGCGCCCGCCCCGAGCGCGGCGGTCCGGTGGGAGAGGCCAGCGGACGCCCATGCGGCGATGACGCCCGCCGCGCCCGCCGCTGCCAGGAGCATCCCGATCGAGCCGCGCAGCACGAGCGACTTCTCACGCGCGCCGGACACGCCCCGCATGGCCTCCACAGGCGCGACGAGGGCGGCCTCCCGGGCGGGCAGCAGGGCTCCGATGACGGTGACCAGCACGCCCACGATGATCGATGTGGTGATGACGCTGCTGGTCATCGGCACTCCGGCGGGCAGTGGCATGCCGACGGACTCCAGGAGTGCCACGATCCCCTTGGTCAGCCCTGCGCCGCCGAGCACTCCCAGCGCGGAGCCCACGACGCCGACGGCGAGCGCCTGGAGGATGACGATGCGGAAAACGGAGGCGGGCGAGGCCCCGATGGCGCGCATGAGCGCGAACTCCTTGATGCGCTGGCGCACGCTCATGGAGAAGGTGTTCATGATGATGAAGGAGCCGACGAACATCGCCAGGACCACGAAGACCATGAGGAAGGTCTGCACGTAGCCGAGGATCTTCTCGATGGAGGAGTTGATGTCGTCCAGGTACTCCGCGCGGGTCTGGACCCGGACGCCCTCGGGCATCTTCTCGGCGATGGCCTGCTTGACCGTGGCCGTGTCGGCGCCGTCGGCGAGGTGGGCCTCGATGGCGGTCGCCTTCCCATCGGGGGAGGCCAGGGGGGTGAGCCAGTCCGGGGACGCGGCGATGACGGTCGCCCCCGCCATGGAGGTCCCGTAGCTGATCTCGCCGACGACGGTCACCGTGTGCGGGGTGCCCGACAGGACGAGTGTCGTCGTGTCCCCCACGGCCAGGCCGGAGCGCTTGAGCGCGTTCGACTCCAGGGCGATCTCGCCCTCGGCAGAGGGACGGGTGCCGGAGACGAGGCGCACTCCGTCGTCGTCGGCGAACAGGGGGAACACCACGGTGGGCGCGCCCGTGGAGGTGACGGGGGCGTCGTCGGAGCCCACGAGGACGCCGTTCATCGACACGGAGGCGTGTGCGGAGCGGACCCCGTCGACGCTGGCCACGGTCTGCTCGAGGGAGGCGTCGATGGGCTGGCTGAGCGACCCTGAGGAGCCCGATTGCGCGGCGACGCTCGGCCCGATGACATAGAGATCCGCTGTCGCGGTGGAGGAGGTCAACGCTGAGAACGTCTCGGAGAGGACCCCGCGCAGCGCCAGGGTGCCGGACAGGAACGTGACCCCCAGGACGACCGCGAGGGCGGTGAGGATGAACTGCTTGGCATGGGCGCGGATGGAGCGCCAGGCGACACGATTCATGGCTCAGGCCCCCGCAACGGTCGTGCCGGCCGACGGCGTGGCACCGCTGGTGAGCTCGCGCAGCGCGTCGAGCACGCGGTCGCGATCCGGGTGGTCGAGCTGGGCGATGACCCTCCCGTCGCGCAGGAAGAGGACCGTGTCCGCCCAGGCGGCGGCCTCGGGCTCATGAGTCACCATGACGACGCTCTGGCCGAGCTCGTCCACGGAGGTGCGCAGGATCTGCAGGACCTGCTCGGTGGACTGGGAGTCGAGGTTGCCGGTCGGCTCGTCGGCGAAGACGACGGCGGGGTTCCCCACGAGCGCCCGCGCGCAGGCCACGCGCTGCACCTGTCCGCCGGAGAGCTCGGCGGGGCGGTGGCGGAGCCGGTCGGCCAGGCCGACGGCGCCGACGATCTGGTCGAAGCGGGCGCGGTCGACCCGGCGCCGGGCGATGTCCAGCGGCAGGGTGATGTTCTCCTCCGCGCTGAGGGTGGGGACGAGGTTGAAGGACTGGAAGATGAAGCCGATGCGCTCGCGGCGCAGGCGGGTCAGGCGGCGCTGACTCATCGAGGAGATCTCGTCGCCGTCGAGCATGATCCTTCCCGAGCTGACACGGTCGAGCCCGGCCAGGCAGTGCATGAGGGTTGACTTCCCGGAGCCCGAGGGGCCCATGATGGCGGTGAAGCGCGCCCGGGCGATATCGACGTCGACATTGTCCAGGGCGGTCACGGAGGCATCGCCCTTGCCGAAGATCTTTGTCAGGGAGCGGGCGGTGAGGACGGGATCTTCGGCGCGGCGGTGCTGGGTGAGTAGACCAGGGGTAGTCGAGAAGTATGTGCTCATGAGGCCCCAAGATACACGTCAGCAGAGCGCTGCGGGATCGGTGAGAACCCTGAATCGTCCCTGATCCGAGGGGCTGTGGCTCTGGGGAGGCTGTCCCCGCCCCGAGGCCGGGCTGGAAGCCCGCCATGGTCGCGAGCGTCTCACCGTTTCTTGGTGCGGCCGGGGAGAGCGCGGTTAGGATCGGAGCAGACTCGAGACCCGAGCACGACGGCGCGCGGAGCTTCTCGGGCGACCGCCCCTGACCGCGTTCACTTGGGAGGCTCCCGTGGATCCCCGACACCCCGACGACGACCCCGACGAGGCTCGTGAGGATCATCCGGTCAGTCCGGCGAGCGCGGCGAGTGGCGCCGAGGACGGCTCCGGGGAGCAGGAGGAGCGCGGTGCCGCCTTCGACGATGCTGAGGTGATCGACGGCGAGGAAGCCGAGGAGTCCGACGATCCGGAGGGCACGGAGGAGCCGGAGGGTGCCAAGCCTGAGGCGCACGTCGAGGACGGCGCGGAGGAGGCCGAGGAATCGGACGCTGCCGACTCCGACGGCGACGACGCCCCGGCAGGCTCTCAGGAGAGCGATTCCGAGGACGCCGACTCCACCGGGTCCGATCCCGAGGAGCCCGCGTCGGAGGGCGATGCGGATGACGACGATGCTGTCGACGACGTCGAGGAGCCTGCTGAGGACCACGGAGGGTCGTCGGCCGATCCCTCCGACGAGTCGACTGGTGGCACCGTCCACGAGGATGAGATCCCTGAGCCCGGTGACGAGGAGGCCTCGGACGAGGTGGCCCCTGATGAGGCCGACGCGGATCCCACCGCGTCCGCGGATGAGGCGGCTGCTGATACTGATCCCCCCGCTGAGACCGACCGCGCCGACGGCGCCCATGGCCCCGATGTCCCCGATGGCCCCGGAACGGGTTATGTCGCCCCTCTGCCCCCGATGGACGACGCGGCCGCCTGGGCGGACACCCCCAGCCAGGCGCCCACGAGCTTCGCCGATCCCGCGCCGCAGATGGCCTACCCGAGATTCTCCGCCCCCTCCGCCTACAGCGCGCCGTCGGCCTACATGGCCCCGGCCCCGTACCAGCCGCTCTTCCCGTACCAGCCCCAGCCGCAACCGGCGCCGGTGGTCAAGGAGCCGCGCTCCTCCCAGCGGGGCCTCCTCGTCGTCGTCGTCATCCTGCTGCTCGTCATCGCCACGGGCGGCGGCCTGTGGTACGGAACCACGCGCAAGGGGAACGATGACTCGGGAACGGGCGCCGCAGCCACCGACGGCGCCGCTCAGGGAACGGCCCAGGGCTCCTCCCAGCTGCCGTCGGCCGAGCCCTCGGTGACGATGGACTCCACCATCAAGGCCTGCCAGACGGCGCCCACCTTCAGCCCCGCCTCGGTCACCGAGTCGAACGGGGAGTTCCAGGTGGTGGTGAGGGTGGCCTCGTCCTGCGACGACGGCGACTTCCTGTCCGGCAGTGTCGACCGCCTCTACGTCAAGGCGCCGTCGGGGCAGGGTGGTGACGACGTGGTGGCCAACGGCCGCTTCGACTTCTCGACCACTCCGTTCTTCATCCCCTCCAGCGGTCGGACCCTCACCCTCAGGTTCGGGCAGGGCCACTACTTCCGCTCCGCGCGGGACCTGAATGTGTCGAGCATCAGCGTCGGGGCCGAGCCCGACCGGAGCGCCGGAAGCAGCCTGCCGGCCCAGGGCGTGGGGAGCGGCAGCGTCTCCGTGCTCGCGCGATCCGAGACCCATCCCGCCGACAACGCCATCGAGGACACCGCCGCCTCCAACGCGCTTCAGTGGCAGAAGGCGCATGACAAGACGACGGTGACCTCCACGCTCAAGGGCAAGTGGACGCCCCAGCTCTCCTCCAAGAAGCCGGGGCTCGTCGCCGAGGGGCGGACCTGGGACAGCCGCGCCATGCTCGAGGACTTCCAGACCACGCGCAACAGCGTGCCCACCGCCGTCCTCATCTACAGCGACGAGTGGCCGGTCTTCGACGCCGGCGGTGGCTGGTGGGTGACCCTGGCCGGGGTCGCCTACGACACCCCCGAGGAGGCCAATGCCTGGTGCGACACCCACGGCCTGGACGCCGACCACTGCTTCGCCAAGAAGATCGACACCTCCGGGACGCCGGACGGGACCACCAAGCTGCGCTGAGGCCCAGAGCCAGAGGTCTCGCGCTACGCCTGCTTCGCGCCCTTGAGCGCCATGACCCTTCGGGCGGACTCGTCGATGCGCGCCGCGAGGGCTGGATCGGACTGGGCCGCGGAGACGAGGGCCGTCGCCATATCGGCAGCGACGGAGGGATCGGCAGAGGCCAGGACGATATCGCAGCCCGCGCTCACCGCCTTCACGGCGCGCTCGCCCGCGGCCCAGTCCTGAACCTGGACGGCGGCGGCGACGTCGTCGGTGATGACGACGCCGGTGAAGCCCATCTCGGTGCGTAGCATGTCCGTGACGATCGTGGGGGAGAAGACGGCAGGAGCGCTGCCGTCGATCTGCGAGTAGTAGGCGGAGGAGACCATGATGACCTCGGCACCGCCCGTGATCGCATCGCCGAAGACGGCGACGGCGGGGTCCCCGGTGCGCGTGGTCACCGAGTCCGTGACGCCGGAGGCGGTGTCCGTGTTCTCCTTGACCCGGCCCAGCCCGGGGAAGTGCTTGAAGGTGGGGGTCACGCCCGCGGCGCGCATCCCCTCGGCGAAGGCGAGCGCTTGGGCGCTCACCGTGGAGGCGTCGTGGCCGTACTCGCGGTGGTACTTGCCGATGGGGGCGTTGGAGGTGGGGCTGGCGATGTCGACGAGATCCGCCACCGGCGCCAGGTTCATCGTCACCCCGGCGCTCGCGAGCTCCTTGCCCCAGGTGGTGGCGGAGGCGACCAGTTGCTCGCGGGGCTGCCCCGCCTGCTCGGCGCCCGATGGGATGGAGGAGAAGCCGGAGCCCGTCAGGACCTGGACGTCCCCGCCCTCCTGGTCCGTGGCCACGAGCATGGCGGTGCCATGAGTGGACGACTCGGTGAGCCCGGTGAACGAGGCGACTGTCTGGCTGACCGCGTCGGCGGAGGCGGACGAGCGGCCGGACAGGAAGATATTGCCGACGTGGTGGGTGGTCACAGCGTCCTTGGAGGTCTGCGAGGGGGCGGCGACGTCGACGCCCACCATGAGGAGCTGGCCGACCTTCTCCTCCAGGGACCATCCCACGAGGGGGTCATCGGTGGCGGTGGTCGCCGACGGCGCGGCGGTCGGCTCCTGGATGGGCTCCGACGCCGTCCCGGCGGGGGAGGGGACCTCGGACGGGCTCTGCTCGGGCGCGGCTGTCCCGGCGTCGGACGACTCCGATCCGCAGGCGGCAAGGCCCGCTGCTCCCAGCAGGGCCGCCATGAGCAGGGGGCGCCGGCCCACGTGGCGCCCTCCGGCGCGGGGGGCGGCGGCCTCGGGGGCAGGGCGCGGATCGAGGGACGTCATGCCCAGCACCATAGAGGACGGGCCCCGGGCAGGGGAGCCGGTGGGGCGGCCTGCGGCGGGGCTCACTCCCAGCCGAGCTCGTGGAGGCGCTCGTCGGAGATGCCGAAGTGGTGGGCGATCTCGTGGATGACGGTCACCGCGATCTCCTCGATCAGCTCCTCGCGGCTGTCGCACCAGCGCTCCAGGGGGCCGGAGAAGATGAGGATCCGGTCCGGCAGCGCGCCGGACCAGCCGTCGTCGCGCTCGGTGAGGGGCACGCCGTCGTAATATCCCAGGAGCGTGGGCAGGCCGTCCGCGTCGTAGTCCTCGGGCGTGAGGATCTCGGCGTCGGGCTCGGCCTCGATGATGATGGCGGCGTTGTCGATCTGGTCGAGGAGGGCATCGGGGATGAGGTCGAGGCCGGCGTCGACGGCCTCCTCGAACTCCTCAGCGGTCAGGTGGGCTGGTGCCATGGCGCCATTCTGCCGTGGTGAGGCGACTCACGCCCAACCGATTTGCGCGCCCTCGTCGGCGCCCCCTAAGGTTCTATCTGGTTCGAGGCGCGGCGACGCCGAGGGCATCTAGGCCCCCATCGTCTAGCGGCCTAGGACCCCGCCCTTTCACGGCGGTAGCACGGGTTCGAATCCCGTTGGGGGTACGGACTCGTGCGAGTGGAAGATGACTCGTCCAGGAGTCCGGCTTCGTGCCGAGCGAGGCCTCGTGGCGCAGTTGGTTAGCGCGCCGCCCTGTCACGGCGGAGGTCGCGGGTTCAAGTCCCGTCGGGGTCGCGGACAATCGCCTGGTAAATCGGGCTTTCGTCTATCAGGCTCTGTAGCTCAGTTGGTAGAGCGTTCGACTGAAAATCGAAAGGTCACCGGATCGACGCCGGTCGGAGCCACGGCGATTGCCCCTGGAACTCACAAGGTTCCAGGGGTTTCGCGCATCCTGGGCCTGGGTGGCCCGCGAGCGCCCGGCGTGTCTTGAGGCCTGGGCTTATAGGACGCCTTGTGTTGGTTTGAGGCCTGGTTTTCGTTGGTATCGCGGGGTTTCCTCGATGTTCGAGTCGGTTCGTCCCCAGTTCATCCCCGGACATTCCCTGTTGGTCGGACACCGGGTTTTCGTTGCGATGGCGCCGGAATCGGCGTGACGAGGTCAGGGGCCGTGAGCCCCTCCCACACCTCCCGATCTCACCCGTGCTGCCCGTGGGGTGGCGCCCGCCAGCGCCGCGCGCGACACCGGCGCGCGGGACCCGCCTCGTTGTGGACGTGTCTTGGGGTTGCTGACGCGCCCCGGGGGCACGTCCACAACCCCAACGCACGTCCGCAACCCTGCCGTGCGCCCGCAACCCTCACGCGCGTCCACAAGTACGGGAGCGGGGAGTCAACCGTGTGAGCCCATGAGTGAGCCCAGGTGAATCCTCCTCCGATAGGTGGGCGTCGTGGCCCTCTGGACGGGGGTTCTCTCCTTTGGCCGGGGTCTTCCCCCTCAGGCCGGGGGTAGGGACCACGTTCTGTGCCCCGAGCCCCCGGCCTGCGCCTTGAACCCGCGTCGTGTCGCCCGAACCCGGCTACAGGCGGGCCGGGCGGAGCGGGGCGGGGGAGTCGTCGGCGACGCTGCGCCGTCGGGCAGCGCCTGGAGTCCGCTGCGGGGTGCGTCCTGCACCGGTGGTTGCCTCTTACGCCGTGGGTTGCGTTCTCACCGCAGCCGAAGGTGCTGTGCGCAACCAGCAGTGCTCAGCGCAGCCACCGGTGCTCCGCGCAGCCGACGAGACCGCCGACCGGGTCATCGGCCCCAGCGCCAGCAGAAACCAGAACCAACAGAACACGCCCAATAATCCGCTGATCGGGCCACAACCGCGGCTGATGGAACCGCGCTCAACAGAGGATGTGTGATCTACGGGCCTGTACCCTCGTGTGATGGACGCGACCCCAGTCACCCGCGGTGCTACGCCGCCTGCCTCGGCTCTGCGCGGCGAGCCCGTGCCCGGCCTCCTGCCCTCGCTCCCGCCCTTGGACGAGTCCACCACGCTGCGCCTCGTGTGGCCGCAGTGGCAGGGCGCTGGCTATGACAACGCGCCCGCCCTCGTCCCCGAGCTCCCCGTCCAGATCGCCCGGCGCGGCTACATCGCCGGGGCCCTCGCCCTGGCCGCCCTCTTGCCGCCCGCCGCTGGGCCCACCGAGATCGTGCCCGTCGACCTCGCCGAGCTCGCGGGCCCCGACGGCGCCGAGGGTTCCATGGGCGGTGTCGAGTCGCGCTCGGCGGTCCTGGCCGGCATCGACCGCGCCCTGGCATCGATCACCTCCCCCCGCCCCGGGGCGCCCATGACCGCCTTCGTCCTCGGCTGGGCCGCCGCCACGACCGGCGAGGACGTCTCCGAGCTCGCCGCGCGCGCCGAGGCGCTCGCCACCACGTGGGAGCCCCCGGCGGATCAGTGAGTGTTGCCGCGCCGCGCGGGCACCCGGGCGCCCGCGGACGGCGGCGCTCAGCGCCTGGAGCGGTCGCGCTTCGGCCCGACGAAGTACCAGAGGATCTGGTAGATCAACGCGGCGATCGGCCAGATGATCCACGAGACGCTCCAGGCATCCGCGAGGAAGGACCAGGCCAGGAAGATGATTGCCACGGCCGGCCAGTAGATCGCGGACAGCGCGCCCGCCGAGAGGCGCTTGTCCTCCTCCTGCTCACGCAGGGGGACGCCCATGGGCATGGTGCCGGTCGAACTGGCCGCTGGGGCCGCCCCCGAAGCACTGCCCCGCGCCGAGGAGCGCGGCGCGTCCTGCGCCACCGCGTCACCGGGGATGAGCGCGGACTCGATGCCGAGCGTGGGCGCCAATCTCTCCAGGTCGCCGTACTCCGCGATGACCTGGCCCACGGCCTCGTTGTGCGTTCTGCCGCTGGCGACGGCGTTGTTGTAGGCCTCCTCCATCATCGCCCGGAGCTCCGCCTTGGCGCCGATGAGCCGGGGAACGGCGGGGTAGGGGGCGAACATGGTGTCGAGGAAGGTATCGATCGCATCCATTGGTGCTCTCTTCGCTTGTCGTGGGATCGGGCCGGGTGGGTAGGGACTGACGGCCAGTGGCGGGCGGGCCTGGGCCGCGCGGGTCGCGCCGCCATGGCGCGCGGTCGCCGATGAGGATCGATACTACGTCGGAGCGCCCGCGCTATCGACCCTCGCATGAGGCGGCCACACACCCCTCCTCGTACGCTGGCCCCATGACGACGCCGGTCCCCTCCCCGACCCCGATCCCCAGCCCGTCCGTCACGCCTGTCCCCTCGCCCCCGCTTGATCCCTCGGCCACTCCCACCCCGAGCGCCACGGCGACGCCCGATGCGGTCCAAGTGGTCGCGGAGACCACTTTCGACGTGTTCTCCCTGGTGTGGAGGGTCGGCGCTGCCGCGCTGGCGGGGGCGGTCATCGCCGTCGCCCTCGTCTTCGCCTTGCGCGTCATGTCCCGGCGCCGCAGTTTCTACACGCATTTCGTCGAGCACTGCCGCATTCCGATGGTCGCCCTGGGAGCAGTGGTCGGAGGGTATATCGGAGGGCAGATCGCCGTGCCCGCCCTCAGCAAGGACGGCGTCTCCCCGGAGTGGACCACTGAGGCCCTCCACGTGCTGCTCATCGCGGTCATCGCCGCCCTCACGCTCCTCGTCGTCTCCCTGACCAAGGCCGTCGAGGGGATCGTCGTCGAGGGCGTGCGCGCCCGCGGCGAGCCCGGGCGCACCAACCGCGTGACCACCCAGGCCCAGATCCTGCGGCGCGTGGCCAAGGCCCTCATCATCATCTGCGGGATGGTCGGCGTCATCATGACCTTCCCCGCCGCCCGGGTCGCCATGGGCTCCCTGCTCGCCTCCGCCGGCATCGTCTCGGTGGTCATGGGTCTCGCCGCCCAGTCCGCGCTGGGAAATGTCTTCGCGGGCATCCAGCTCGCCAGCACCGACGCCATCAGAGTGGGGGACACCGTCGTCGTCCAGAAGGACCAGCAGGGCGTCATCGAGGAGATCACCCTGACCTACGTGGTCATGCGCACCTGGGACGACCGCCGCCTCATCCTGCCATCAACGCATTTCACCCAGAACCCCTTCGAGAACTGGTCTCGCCGCTCGACCCAGTACACGGGCTCCGTCGACCTCGCCCTCGACTGGCGGGCGCCCATCGAGGACATCCGCGCCCAACTCGCGCATATCGTCGCCGGAACGCCCCTGTGGGATGGGCGCCTGGCCACCCTGTCCGTGCTCGACACCTCCACCGCCACGGTCATGCTGCGCATCGCCGTCTCCGGGCGCAACCCCCTCGACGTCGGCGCCCTGCGCGCGCATGTGCGCGAGGAGATCCTCGTCTGGCTGCAGCGCGAGGCCCCCGAGGCCCTGCCGCGCACCCGCATCCGCATCGAGACTTCTCCCGGCTCCTCCGACGTCGCCGAGGTGGATGCCCCCGGCCTGCCGCAGGAGGCCAGTGGTGCCGACGGCGAGGCAGACGATTCGGAGCCGACCGGGCCCGCGGATGGGCCGGTTCCCGGATCGTGAAAACCCGGCCGCCGGGCTCGCGCCGCGCACGGGCTCGGGAGGACCATGGGCCCGTGAGCACCACCCATGACCCCGATGCCCCCATGAACGACGCCGTCGGCGCCGCTGGCACCGCCGACTCAGTCGGTCCCATCGACAGCGCCGCCCCTGAGCCGGTGGCCCCGCGCCTCGACCCCGCCGCCATCGCCCGCACCGACGCCCAATGGCGCGCGCTCCTGGACCCCTTGGAGTACCACGTGCTGCGCGAGGCCGGCACCGAGCGCGCCTTCACCGGCGACCTCCTCGATGAGAAGCGCGTCGGCGTCTACCGCTGCCGCGGCTGCGGCGGCGAGCTCTTCCGCTCGGCCACCAAGTTCGAGTCCGGCTGCGGCTGGCCCTCCTTCTACGACCCCGCCGACTCCGAGGCCGTCACCCTCCTGCGCGACACCTCCCACGGGATGGTGCGCACCGAGGTGCGCTGCGCCGCCTGCGACTCCCACCTCGGCCACGTCTTCGACGACGCCCCGCGCACCCCCACCGGGCAGCGCTACTGCATGAACTCCGTCAGCCTCACCTTCGAGGCCGACGCCGGGGCCCAGGACAGCTGAGGAGCGAGCATGATCCGGGTGCTCAGCCTCAACCTCCAGCACTGCCTCCCCGGTGCCGGCGCGGAGCAGGACGCCGCCACCGCGGCTCTCGCGGGCGCCGATATCACCGACCCCGCCACAGCCCGGGCGGTGCTGGAGGCACTGGCCACCCAGATCGCCGATCTCGCGCCCGACGTCGTCGCCCTCCAGGAGGTCGACATGCGCCAGAAGCGCTCCGGCGGGCTCGACCAGGCCGGCGAGCTCGCCCGCATGCTCGGCTGGGAGCACCACCGCTTCGCCGCGGCCTGGGCCGGGCCCGTCGTCGGCATGAGGCGCCGCCCCCTGCGCTCGCCGCTGGAGCGCGCCTGGGATGACATCCTCGCCCCCGTCCATCTGCTCACCGGGCGCGGGCCCGCCGGATTCGGCAACGCGATCCTGTCGCGGCTGGCGGTGCGCTCCTGGCACGTGCGCCGCCTCGGCCGCGGCCCTGCCACGATCAGCCTGCGCGGCGAGCGAGCCTGGAACCCGCGCTCCTACCACCTCGACACCTCCACCGCCCGCACCATGCTCGCGGCCCGGATCGACGCGCCGGGAGCGGGCCCGGCGGGCTCCCTCACCCTGGCCTCCACGCACCTGGCCACCCGCACCGGCATGGCCGCCCGGCAGCTCGCCGCCGCCTGGGCCGCGCTGACGACCCTGCCCGGGCCGCGCCTGCTCGCGGGCGACCTCAACATGGGGCCGGGCGGCGTCGCCTCCACCGGGGTGGCCCGGCCCCTGGGGGAAGGGCCGACCTTCCCCGCCTGGCGGCCGCGCGAGCGCATCGACCACCTCCTCACCGACCCCTGGCCAACGGGCGCCGACGGCCTGCCGGGCGCTCCGGGCGCGTCCGGCGCAGTGGGCTCCCCGGGCTCTGCTGATGCGGCGGGCGCGCCCCTCCTGCGCGCCGCCGCCTGGGGAACCCGGGCCTTCGTCGTCTCCGATCACGTGGGAGCCTGGGCCGACCTCGAGCCGGCCTCGTGAGCGCGCCGTGCTGATGCTGGGCTGAGGCGGTGCTGAGACCGTGTTGAGATCATGCTGAGGATCACCAGCGGGCTGGCGGTCTTCGCCGTCGTCATCGCCATCGGGTGGGTCCTCGGGCGCACGAGCGCCCTGCCGCCCCGATCCGACCGCGTGCTCACGCGCCTTGCCTTCTTCGCCGCCACCCCAGCCCTCATGGTGACGACCCTGGCGGGCGCCGACCTCGGCGCCGTCGTCTCCGCGCGGGCGCTGGCCGCCATCATCGCCGAGATCCTCACGATCACGAGCGCCTGGTCACTCCACCGCTGGGTCCTCGGGCGCGACACCGCCAGCGCTCTCATCGGGGCTCTGGCCTCGGGCTACGTCAACGCCGCGAACCTGGGCATCCCGGTGGCGATCCTCGTCGTCGGGGACGCGACGCCGATCGCGCCGATCCTCCTGCTCCAGCTCCTCATCATCACGCCGGTCTCCTTCGCGATCCTCGACATCGTCACGGGCAGGCGCTGCCAGACCCCCGCGCGGCGCGCCCTCGCGCCGCTGCGCAACCCGCTGCTCATCGGGGTGGCGACGGGCACCGCCATCAACCTGGCCGATTGGGACCTGGCGGATATCGCCGGCGGGACCCCCGCCGAGGTCCTGGGCCTGCTGGGGCGCATGGCCGTCCCCCTCATGATGCTCGCCCTGGGGTTGAGCCTGGCCGACTCGCGGCGCGCGCCCCGGGGAGGCCTGGTTGGCGAGGCGCCGCCCCCGGCAGGCCCCGCGCTGTGGTGGGCGGTGGGCTGGAAACTGCTCGTGGCCCCCGTCCTCGCCCTCGCCGTCGGCGCGCTCCTGGGGCTGCGCGGCGCGGCGCTGCTCGTGCCCGTCACTACGGCCTGCCTGCCCACCGCGCAGAACATCTTCATGTACGCCTCCCGCTACGAGCGGGCCACCGGCCTCGCCCGGGACACGGTCCTCATCACGACGGCGGGATTCGCCCCCGTCGTCCTCCTCGCCGCTGCCCTCCTGGGCTGAGGGTCGCGGGTGAGCCACCAGGCACCAGAGGAGGGCGCGCGCTCAGGGAGACCGCGGTCGGGGCGGCCAGCACGAGCGAGACAATGGGCCCGTGCTCCCGCCCCCACCCCGTCAGCGCGGCCATCAGGCCAGCCGGATCGGTGCTGCGCTGACGGCCGTTCCCGCCCCGGGCATCTTCATCGCCACAGCCGTGTCCACCTACATGGGCGCCGGATTCGCGGTGGGCCTGTTCGGCGTCATGCCCCCGGCCACGGTCGCCTGGTGGCGCGTGACCATCGGCGCACTCGTGCTGCTCGCCTGGCGCAGGCCATGGAGACCGAGGAAGGACGGGCGCGCCTGGACGCGTCGGGTGCTGGGGGTGTCCGCGGCCTTCGGGGTCGCCACAGCGACGATGAACGTCCTCTTCTACGCCTCGATCTCCTACCTGCCCATGGGAACGGCCGTCTCCCTGGAGTTCCTGGGGCCGGTCATCGTCGCCGTCGTCACCGGCAGGGGCTGGCGGCCAAGGGTCGCGGCAGGGCTCGCCATGGCCGGCGTCGCCTCGATCTCCGGTGTGGGGCTCGACCTCTCCGATCCCGCGCATCGCATGGGCATGATCCTGGCCATCGGGGCGGGGTCCTCCTGGGCCGGGTACATCCTCCTGGGGCGCAAGGTCGCCACCGGCGGGGCGGGCATGGACGCGCTCGCCGTGGGGACGGCGGCAGGCGCGCTGTTCTACACGCCCCTCGCGGCGACGACCGCGTCCGGGGCCTTCACCTCCGCGGGGACGGCCCTGGCGGTGCTCGGAGTCGCGGTGCTCTCCACGGTCATCCCCTACGCCCTCGACCAGATCAACCTCGGGCGCTTGAGCGCTGACACCTTCAGCCTCCTGGCATCCCTCATGCCGGCGACCTCGATGGTGGTGGGAATCGTCATGCTGCGCCAGATGCCCAATTTCGGTGAGCTCGCCGGCCTCATCCTCGTCAGCCTCGCCGTCGCCCTCGCCGGGCGGTCGTGAGGTATATGGAGTTGAAACTATTTCAGCTTGCTTGAGAGGAACTACTGGGAGTAGTATCCACATTACCCAATTCCCTCTGCGTCACAGTGAAGGAATCGCAATGTCGCAGCCCTTCCAGCCTGTTCCCTCCGGCCAACCCGGTATCCCTGGTCAGCCGACGATGATGGTTTCCGCTCCGCCCGCTAAGAAGCCGTTCTGGAAGCGGTGGTGGTTCATCGCGTTGGTTGTCGTCGTACTCATCGGAGTCTTCGCTCCAAAGGGTGGTGGTTCCTCGTCGGACTCCAAGGCTGCTGCTACTTCGCAGGCCTCGGCGCCCGCGTCCCAGGCTGCGAGTGCTCCTGCGGCCGAGCCGATGAAGCCCGTGGAGACAGCTGCTGAGGAGGCGGTGAAGGACGCTGATAAGAAGAAGCCGGCGGCGGGCCTGACCTCTGTGGATGACCACACCATCGTCTTCGAGGTCACGAGCGACACAGCGACGACTGCCGATATCACGATCACCAGCCTTGACGCGAACGGCAATATCAGTCAGCAGCAGTTGGCGGCCGAGTCCCTTCCATTCTCGAAGACGATTCAAATCGACGGATCGATTCTGTTCGACCCGACGAACGCTAATGTCCTCGCGCAGGCGAACGACGGGACCGATATTTCTGCCTCGGTGAAGGTTGACGACAAGCCCGCAGTCGTGTCGACGGGCGCCGGAATGTACGCGACGACGATCGCCCAGGCCAGCTGATTCATCTCTCCGCAGCATCACCAGCGCCTCGTCATCGTTGAGAGAAGCTCTGTAGTCGTTGAGTGTGCCCCGTTCTGGGGCCTCTCAACGGCTACAGGGCGCATTTAGTGCTTCAAAGGTAGGTGGGTGTATTCGTTGTTGAGGCGCCTGCGCAGTGCTGTGTAGCGCATGATTCATGGGAGACGCGCCTGTACGGGGCATGGTGGGTGGCCGTAGAATCGGCTGCGCCCACGAGAGGAGCACACGCATGACGTCGAGCGCCACCATCGAGCGCACTGCCACCGCCGAGGCCAAGGAGCGGATCGCTCTCGCCGACGCCGCGCTCGCCGTCGCGGGCCATGAGGTTGATGACGTCGCCGTGAGAGCCCTCATGGAGAGGGTCGCTCACGGTGAGATGACGGGGGATCAGGCGGTTGCCGCGCTGCGTCGCCGCGTTCAGGGCTGATGCGGGCCTCCCGCTCATGGGATGACTACTTCATCCCAGGAACGCATGTGCTGCGTAATAAGTTCACCTCGCCAGACAAACCGTACGGAGAGACGGATCCGGAGGCGCTTCGCGCTCTCGAGGAGGGGGCGTCCGCGATCCGTATCATCGAGCTCGCCGCCCGCCCCATCCACGGGCGCTTCGACTACGCGCATATGAAGGCGATCCACCGCCATATCTTCCAGGACGTCTACGACTGGGCGGGCCAGGAGCGCACCGCACCCGTGGGCCAGTTCCTGGTCAAAACCGGGCCTGACGTCGTGCGATACCCCGTCGGCGACCCTGCCGCTCCCCAGATCCCGTACCAGTACTACCCTGCCGGGCCATCGTTGACCGAGGCCGCGGAGAACCAGTACCGCCGACTGGCCGCCAAGAACCTGCTGCGCGGACTCGATCGGGATGCCTTTGCGGTGGAGCTCGCCGAGGCCTGGGGCGAGCTCAACGTCATCCACTCCTTCCGCGAGGGCAACACCCGCGCGCAATTCGTGTTCTTCTCCCAACTCTGCGAGCAAGCGGGCTGGAGGATCGAGGAGAGCCACTTCGCGCCCGGTACCCCGGGAAGGGACGAGTTTGTGGCGGCCCGCTTCTACAGCCAGGCGACGGGAAGCAACGAGCGCCTCGCAATGCTGCTGACGGGCGAGATCGTCCCTCGCTTGAGATGACCTGAGCGCGCCTCGGCGGGTTGCGGCTGGCGCCACCATGCGTTGCCGCGCTGCGCCAGCCCCTCTGACTCAGGAGCGATGGGGGTCACAGGGCTCGTTGGCCGCTGAGCGGCGCGGGTCGTGGCGGGGTGGGCCCCAGCCTGAGAGGATGGCGGCCGGCCCGGCGGCATGCCGCGGCCAGGCTGGTGCCCCGGCTCCGGATCGTCCCAGGCCCCGTGAGGGCGCGCGACGCCGTCGAGCCCCGATGCCGGCACCCCGCAGCGCTGCGCCCGCCCACCGGCGCGGCGCCGCCCCGATCCAGACAGGACCCCTCGTGCCCGCCACCCGCAAGCGCCCCAGCGCGCCCGCCTCCTCCGCTTCCGCCTCCTCCGCCTCCTCGGCCTCCTCGGCCGGCCGGAAGGCCCCCGCCCCAAACTTCGCCAGCCTCGGCGTCGACCCCGATCTCGTCGCCGACCTCGCCGCGCGCGGATTCACCACTCCCTTCCCCATCCAGTCCGCCACCCTCCGCGACACCCTCGCCGGGCGCGATGTCCTGGGCCGGGGCCGCACCGGCAGCGGCAAGACCCTCGCCTTCTCGCTGCCCCTCGTCCAGCGCCTCGCCGACGAGGACTGCGCCCGCGCCAGCCACCCCATCGGCCTCGTCCTGGCCCCCACCCGCGAGCTCGCCCTCCAGATCGCCGAGACCATCACACCGCTGGCCGCCGCCCTCGACCTGACCGTCACGACGATCTTCGGCGGCGTCAACCAGAACCCGCAGGTCAAAGCCCTGCGCGCGGGCGTGGACATCGTCGTCGCCTGCCCCGGGCGCCTCCTCGACCTCATCGCCCAGGGGCACTGCAACCTGGACGAGGTCAGCATCACCGTCATCGACGAGGCCGACCACATGGCCGACCTCGGCTTCCTGCCCAGCGTGCGCCGCATCCTGCGCGCCACCCCCGCCGACGGCCAGCGGATGCTCTTCTCCGCCACCCTCGACAACGGCGTGGACGCCATCGTCCGCGAGTTCCTCCACAACCCCCTCCAGCACGCCGTCGACCCTGCCTCCTCCCCGGTGACGGATATGGACCACCGCGTCTGGCTGCTGGCGGACAAGACCGCCAAGGACGGCGTCGTCACGCGTCTGGCCTCCGGGACCGGCCAGCGCATCCTCTTCACCCGCACCAAGCACCTCGCCCGCCGCCTGGCCCGCAAGCTCGTGGGCGCGGGCATCCCCGCCGTCGAGCTCCAGGGCAATATGAGCCAGGGCGCCCGCCAGCGGGCCATGAGCGCGTTCACCTCGGGGGCCGTGCGCGTCATGGTCGCCACCGACATCGCCGCCCGCGGGATCGACGTCTCCGGTGTCGAGCTCGTCGTCCACGTCGACCCGCCCGCCGAGCACAAGGCCTACCTGCACCGCTCGGGCCGCACCGCCCGCGCTGGCGCCTCGGGCACCGTGGTCACCCTCGTCCTGCCCGAGCAGCGCAAGGACGTCCAGGTGCTCCTCAAGAAGGCCCGCATCAAGGCCGAGATGGAGCGCGTGCGCCCCGACGACGACGCCGTCGCCGCCCTCGTGGGCGAGCAGGCTGAGCGCGTCGCCGCCGAGGACATGCCCGACGGCGTCGCCATCAAGGGCGGCCGCCCCACCGGCGCTGGTGCCCAGGCCCCGGCCCGCGGCGCGCACGGCCGCAGGGCGGGGGAGGGCTCCCGCCAGAGAGGGCATCAGGCAGGGCATCGCGGCGGGCATCAGGACGACCGTCATGGCGGGCATCAGGAGGGGCGCCGTGGCGGCCCGCACGGCGGGCGCCGAGCGGGGGCCGGGCGCCAGGGCCAGAAGCGGGCCTCGCACCGCCCCCGCCGCTCGGGGCGCTGAGCCAGCCCCAGCCTGATCCCGCATCAATGAGGCGTCTCTTCCGATCTAGAACCTGTCCCGGGTGGCCCACACGCCTCTGCGGATCATGGCGACCGGTGCCCGGCCGCCCCCGACTCCTATTTGGCGCCGAGGAGGGCGCGCAGTCCGCGCAGAATCGACTCCAGGGGGGACTCCGAGGAGGGGGCCTGCGGCGCGGTGCCGGCTGAGCCGGGGGTGCTCGGCGCCGCCGTCGAATCCGCGGCGGCCGGTGCTGCCGACGCAGGCGCGCTGGGCGGCTCGGACGTGGCGGGCGCCGGGGCCCGGTAGCCCGCGGGCACGGAGGAGGCCGAGCCGCCACCGTTGGCCAGGGTGACGTCGTAGATCCCGGACCATCCCACCGACTCGGCCGACGCCGAGCGGGCCCACAGGCCCTCACCGGTGAAGTACCCGGCTGAGGCGGCGAAAGCGATATTCGTGATCGTCGGGTTGAGCAGGGTGTGCAGGTGCCCGGTCTCGTGGTTCCAGGCGCCGCCGGCGGCGACGAGCTTGTCGTACTCGGCGGCCCAGATCCCGATCCCGGAGGAGATCGTGGCCGACTGGTCCGTCGTCGCCGCCAGGATCTCGAAGGTCCCGTTGGTCACGTCCCCGACCTTGGCCGTGTTGTAGGACTCGCCGTTGGGGCGGCTGTGCTCGATCTTCCCCATCTCCAGGCACTCCACGAGGCGCTGCACTGAGATGCGCTCCATGTCCTGGTCCCAGACGAGGGCATTCGCGTAGGCCTCGGCGCTCGTGTACCCCTGGGCCTGGGCGTAGCTCTGAACGGTGCCGCCTGTTGAGCCGTCGACGCTGAGCAGCGGCGGGTTCTTGGCCCACATGTCCAGGCGCAGCTGGCGCACGGTCGCCATGGCCTCGGAGTGGACCGATGGCTGGTCCAGGACCACGGCGCGCGTCCCCACACTGCCCGAGCCCAACTGCACGCCGGTGTCCAACCGGCTGGAGGCGGCGGCGCTCGGGGCGATGACGGCGGAGCCGCCGAGGATCGCCGCGCCGCTGGCGGCCACCAGGCCGCCGACCTTGAGGGCGTCGCGTCGTGAGGTGGTCATTGCGCAGGTAGTCGTCACAGGATTCTCCTTGCATCGGGTGCGCGGTGCGCCGGCCACGCTAAGCGGCCTGCTTGATAGAATCCTGGGATCGCGAGCGAGAGCCCGCGGTATCCGCTCTCCGCATATCCCGAGGTGGCGATGGCCACGCCCGCCCCGCGACCGTCCCCCTTGGTCCCCGCGCTGGCGCCCTCAGCGTGTGCGCGCCACCGCCGCGTCCTTGCGGGCCGCCGTCGCCACCTGCTCCAGGAAGGCCATGCGGCGGGCGGGCGTGTCCTTCTCGCCCTCCATGCCGCCCAGGACCAGGCGCTGCGTCGTCTTGATGCCGCAGTAGCCCAGCACGGCGCGGCTCACCCTCCACACTGACATCCCCGGCGAGCGCGTCCACGCCGCGGGTCCGTGGGAGGTGGTGATGATCGTGGCGGTGCGGCCGGCGAGGAGCTTCTCCGGCGAGATCTTCCCGGTGCGGTAGCGGTAGGCGATGCCCGGGGTGAGGACGCGGTCGAACCAGCCCTTGAGGAGGGAGGGCTCGGCGGACCACCAGGTCGGGAAGACCAGGGTGAGGTGGTCGCAGTCGATGAGCGCCTCCTGGGAGCGGTTGATGAAGGCGTCGTCGGGCATGTGCTCGCGGTAGCCGAACCTCAGCACTGGATCGAATCGCTCAGCGGCGAGGTCCAGGAGGGTCACCTGCGCCCCCGCGTCCTCGGCCTGCGCGGCGTAGGCCTGCGCCTGGGCGTGCGAGAAGCTCTTCGCGTCCGGGTGCCCGGCGACGACGAGGATGCGCGGGCCGCTCGAGGCGCTGGGCGGGTCGAAGGGGCCGGTCCGACTGCTTCCATGGGGATCAGGGCTCATGCCTCCAGGCTATCCATCGGGCCGACGGCGGAGCCAGGGCCCGGGCGTCCCCGGGGCGTTCCGGATCCCTGGCCCCGCAGCGCTGGCATGGCTCGTCTGGCTCCCCGACGTCGCGGGGATCAGCGCCGCGAGAGCGCCCGCAGGCAGACCCCCAGGCTCACGAGCATCCAGGCCAGGAGGATGGCGAGGTCCCTGCCGTGCCAGGCGTAGGCGTCCTGCGCGAGCCCCGCGCGCAGGAGGTCTGCCGCTGGGCGGATGGGCAGCCAGTCGTGGACGGACTGGAACCAGCGCGGCAGTTGGGAGGCCGGGAAGGTGACGGGCGAGAACAGGAGGATGAAGAAGACGAGCACCTGGGTGAGCGCCTGCGCGACCATGGGCTGAAGGCTCACGGCGATCGCGTAGCCGACGGACGTGGCCATGACTGTGGCGAGGAGTGATGCGGTCACGAGCAGTGGCCAGTCGGCATCCAGGGGTATGTCGAAGCGCAGCCATGCGACTCCCACGGCTACCGCGATCCCCGGCAGCGCGATCAGTGTCCACAGACTGAGGTCGGTGACGAGCAGCGTCGGACGCGGGACCGGCAGGGCGCGCATGTAGGCGAAGGCCCCGTTGGCCCTCGCCTGCGCCACCACCTGGGGGACCACGACGAGGCCGACCGTCATGAGCAGGGCTGTCGGCGCCCCGGTGGACATGAGCAGGGCAGTGGAGGGCATGGAATCGATGCCCGGGATGAGAAGCCCGAAGCCGACGATGATGCCTGCTGCCATGAGGGCCTGCACGATGACGAAGATCGGGAGGGTGGGGCCGATGGAGTAGAAGCGCCAGCGGAGCATGGCCCGGTAGACGGACCAGGGGCTCGGGCTGCCGGGCTCCGGGCGGTGGGTGGCTGCGGAGGAGGGCGCAGGGGTGGGCGTGGTCGCTGAGCGGGTCATGGCGGTCATGCGGTGATCTCCTCGTTCTCATCGTGGTCGGTCTCGGACGCCTCGGTCAGGGCGAGGTAGGCGTCTTCGAGAGTGCTGGGACTCAGGGCATAGGTCTCGATGTCGCCCGACTCGTGCAATCCGGCCGCCCAGTCGACGCAGGCGGCAGCCGCGGGGGCGGGGATTGTGATTAGCAGGCGACGGCCGGTGCGCACAACCCGCAGCGCGGGCGCCGGCAGGGCGGGCGTGGCGGAGTGGTGATGCTGCTGCGGCGACTGCCCCTGCTCCTCGAGCGGGGAGGCTGCTCCGGGCGACAGCTGCAGTTCCAGCCGCAGAGCGCCGTCGGTCCCTCGCAGGCTCGCGGGAGTGCCGCTGGCGACGACGTGGCCCCGGTCGAGGATGACGAGCTCGTCGAGCACCTGCTCGGCCTCAATCACGTTGTGGGTCAGCAGCAGGACCCCTGTCCCGGCATCCGCGCGGCGCCGGACGGCCTCCCACAGGAGGCGGCGCCGGGCGGCGTCGACGTCGTTGGTCGGCTCGTCGAGGACGAGCAGAGGCATGGGGACGACCGCGGCCATGGCGAAGCCGACGAGCCTACGGATCCCGCCCGAGAGCCCGCCGCCCTCGGGCAGGGCGCGGCGGGTCAGCCAGGGGCCGTAGCCGAGCTCCTCGGCCATGGCCAGCGAGGCGGCGCGGGCGTCGCGGGCGGACAGGCCGCGCAGCCGGGCTGCGATCTCCACGGCGTCGCGCGGGGTCAACCCGTCGATAGGAGCCTGGGACTGGGGCTGGATCGCCACCGCCCGCCCAGCGGCCCCGGGGTCCGCGACGGCGTCGATGCTCCCGACGTGAATGCTGCCAGCGTCAGGGCGCAGCAGCCCGACCACCTGGGAGACGAGCGTCGTCTTGCCCGCGCCGTTGTGCCCCAGGAGGCCGACGACGCTGCCGGGGTCGACTCTCAGGTCGATGCTGTCGTTGGCGGTGACGGTGCCGAAGCGACGCGTCAGCCCGGTGATGCTCAGGCTGGGACTGGACATGATCGCCTTTCGGATACTCGTGGTATTTGCATACCGAGAGTATCTGAATTGACCCCTGAGGGCAAGGGCGTGTGACGACTAGCATCGGCGGGGTGACAGATCTTCCTGACCCGATCAGCCGCAGGGACCGGCAGCGGCAGACCCGCGAGGCTGTTGTTCTCGCCGCTCGGGCGTCCTTCGCGCGCGACGGCTACCACGGCGCGCGACTCGATGAGATCGCCCGTGCGGCCGGCTTCTCCAAGGGGGCGGTGTATTCCAACTTCTCGTCCAAGGCCGAGCTCTTCCTAGCGGTCATGGATGCCAACATCGATGAGTCCATGGCCGGTGGTGGCTGGGATCTCTTCGAGCGCAGGCCCGTCGACCTCAACGCTGACGACGAGCTCACGGCATCGATCAGGGGTTTCGCCCTGGCGACCCTGGAGTTCGTGGCCTACGCTGCCAGGGATGAGGCCCTGCGCTCAGAGGTGGCGCGGCGGATCGGGCTCTTGCCACAGGTCTACGGCGCCGCCGTCGAGGCCACGCGTGCCGCGCGGGCTGAGCGCGGCGTGGCCCTGACTGACGATCTCACTGCTGAGCAAGTGGGAGCCCTGCTGGCGGCTTTCGACCAGGGGGCGGCGGCTTTGGCTCTCGCGGGGAGTCGGGCGCTGGATCCCGAGCTCCTCCAAGCGGGAATGGCTCGTCTGCTCCAGCCGCACCGCCTCTCTGATGAGGATATGGAGGTGGTGCGCTCCGAGGTGATGAGGGACCCGGCGATCCGCGAGCGGCTGGTCGGGGTCGAGATCGTCCGGCGCGCCGGCGACACGGGCGCTGCGGGCGATTGATGCGCGGCGAAAGGCAGGGACCGCGCCTCTGTGTGCCGCCGTCGCGGCTCAATGCCCCACCGCGATGTGGACAGCGTCGTGAGGCCGGGGCACAATGGTGGGGACCCACCCGGCTGCATCCCGGATGGGTCCCCGAGGCCGATGGCTCAGTTGATCCATCGACCGAGGGCATCCACAAGGACACCGACGGCCCGGATCAGGCGAGCGATGGAGTTAAGTATTTCGCTCACCTGCCGGGCCGTTTCCTTGTCCTTGCGGGCTTTGGCGTGCCGGCCTCTCGGTCGGGTCACGGCCCTCACCTCCTCCCTGGCTGCCTCCTTCCCCGGCAAGGACACCGACGTGTTCCGGGAGGAGGTGCCGGAGAAGGCGACACCATCGTAGGCGGCGGAGGTGACGCCATCGGGGGCCTGGTCATGGGCCTCGTGGGGTGCGTCCTGCACCGGTGGTTGCCTCGAGCACCGTGGGGTGCGGTGGGAACGCAGCCGAAGGTGCTCCGCGCAACCACCAGTGCTGACGGCAACCGTCGGTGCTGGGAGCGCCCGTCGGACCTGCCCCGGACCTCCTGCAGGCCCGTTGTCCACAGATCTGAATCTCGCCGTTCTGAATCTCGCGGTGCTGTTCGCCCGGTTTCGCCGTGCTGATCGCCCGGTCTCGGCGAAGAGGGCGGTGGTACCCCCTGTGGGGCTCGAACCCACGACCTTCGGATTAAAAGTCCGCAGCTCTGACCAACTGAGCTAAGGGGGCGCGGCGCTGGGGCCCAGCACCACGAGCAGCATAGCCGGACCTGGGCGAGCAGGGCATGCCGTGCCGGGCGTGCGAGACAATGGGCCCGCCCCGCCACCGAAGGAGACCGCCATGGCACGCCAGTTCCACCGCCCCGCCCGGCTCGACCCCGAGGCCGCCGAGTCCATCGAGGGCGGCGTGGACACCGCCGTCGCCTCCGAGCTCGCCCACCGCGCCGCCCAGGCCCTCGTCGGCGGCTTCCCCACCGCCCCGGACGACCCCATCACCCGCGAGGGCGTCATCGCTGTCGTCGCCGGGCAGGGGATCGACGACGTCGCCGAGCTCTGGGCCGACTCGCCCGCCACCACCCTGCCCGGCGCCCTGTGGCGCCTGTTCCTCGTGCGCGAGTGGATCCGGCGCGACCCCGCGCTCGTCGAACGCCGTTACGCCACCGTCGTCGACCTCACCGGCCCGGACGACGACGGCGCCCTCGCCTCCCGCCTCGACGCCGCCCTGGCGCAGGGCCGCCCTGCCATCGCCCCCGAGGAGCTGCGCCAGCGCCTCGACTCCGCCCTCGCCGGCGCGCTGGAGGGCTCCGTGCCGGCACTCGCCCCGCTGCTCGCCACCACCTCCTCCTTCCTGGGCGCCCTCGCCGCGGGCTCGGCCCCCCAGTGGATCGACGACGACGCCGACCCCCTCGCCGACCGCGTCACCCGACGCGACTCCGCCCTCCTGGCCACCGCCGACGAGCTCGCCGACGCCGCCGCTCGAGCCCAAGCAGGTCTGCTCGACTGACGCGCCGGCCGCCCCGAGCGGGCATGGGGAGCGGTCACCGGGGAGTCGCTCTATCGCAGGCGAAAGCGGCGTGATATTGGGGAAAATCGGCGGATCGCGCCAGTGCGGCCAGTGGTGGACAAGAGCGGGCGTCATCGCTGCAATAGACCTATGAGTGATTTCTCCCAGGACAACGATGTCAATGGCGCGTGGCCCTCCGCGGGTCGCACCGCGGCTGACGGCCCGCAGCCGATGGGCGATCCCGGTCAGCCCTCCCAGCAGCCGCCCGCAGCCTCCCTCCCGGGCTACGGGCCCGGCATCTATGACCAGGCGCCGCTGGCCGCCCCGCCGCGCAAGCGCAGACGCGGCCTCATCGTCGCCGTGCTCGTCGTCGTGCTCGCCCTGGCCGCCGGAGCGGGCGGCGGCGCCTGGTGGTGGACCCACCGCGATCGTGGGCAAGCCGCCGAATCCGTGAAGGATCAATGGCCGGATTACCGCCTCGGCGATGCCTCGGACAGTTTCCGCGCCCAGCCCACCGAGGAGTGGTCGAGCCCTGCTGAGGATTACGACATCTCTGACGACGGGAAGCGGATGTACGTCGATACCGAGTCCTCGAAGGACTCCAACAGCCTCACCCTCTACAGCCTTGAGGGTGGCACCCCCACCGAGATCTGGTCCGGAACGGAGCACTGCGGCAACGCCGTCGGCATGTGGGGCCACGACCTCCTCTGCGGCAGCACCCTCATCAATGGGGACACGGGGGCGACAAGCGCCCTGGACTGGGTGGACGACAACTACTTCTTCATGGGGGCGGCGGGCGACACCGCCGTCGTCATCGACCTCGGCTCCTCGGGCAAGAGGGGCAAGGCGAAGGGCATCCGGCAAGACGGCACCGAGGTGTGGAGCTCCACGGAGGACTACTCCTCCGGGATGGTCTACACCGGTGCCGGAGTGGTCAGGCTCGAGGGAATCTCGACAAGGACCACCGGACCCTCCACGGAGACGTCCGAGTCGACGGCGGTCGCCCTGGACATCGCGACCGGCGCGGAACTGGTCGGAGGCGCCAAGCAGGTCCACGTCGACCTGCTCGACGGCGGCGACATCGCCCTCTCCTCCCTCCTGCTGGACAGCGACTCCTGGGATGTCGCGGTGCTCCACAAAGGGGAGACGACCCCCGTCGACAGTTGGGAGACCGGCACCCTCCTGCTGCCCACCGCGCCAATGAGCGCCGCCTCCCTGAAGAGCGCGGCGCAGGAGGCGGATAGCTCCAAGGATCACGTCGTCGCCCGCGTCGTCGATGGGAACGGCAAGCTCTACACCTTCACGAAGGAGGACGGCGATCTCGGCCTTGACGGGCACCGCTTGGAGCCCGCGGGGATCGGGACAAAAGGCGTCTTCACTCCCGATACGGCCTTCGTCGCGGCGAAAGGCGCCCTGGGCGTTGTCGTCTGGGAGGATCCGATGGGCTCCCCGGACCTGGGCATCTACGACTCCGCGACAGGGGAGAAGCTGTGGTCCATCGATGGGGGCGACTACCCGATCGGCGTCGACTCCCAGACACTCCTCATCCCCAAGCGCGATGACAGGGGCGACCTCGAATCGGTCTCCCTCTACCGGGCCGCCTGAGCGGGCGACGAGCTCATTCCGCCTCCGGCCGCCATCACGCGCGGCCGGGGGCGGAGCCTCAGGAGCGGGCGGGCCGGCCCCACCTCCCCATGGACGTTAGGGACGGCGATCGGCTGGAATACGACCATGAGCACGGATGCGAACACCCCAGCGCCCCCACGCCGTGATGATCCCGACGCCGCAGCGGCAGCGGACCCGACGACGCCGTCGGTGGAGCTCGCGAGAATCGTCTCGGCGCGCCCCGACCTCCAGGCGGCCATCGCGGCCAACCCCGCCGCGACTCCCGGCGTCCTCGACTTCATCATGCGCTTCGGCACCGCCGACGCGAAGTCCGCCGTGTTCCATCGGGGCAAGCCCTCCGGGGCGACCGCCTCCTCAGCGCCGTCGGCCGCCCTGGCCCAGGGGCCGGGGCCCCAGGTCGGGCCAGCCATCCAGGCCGGCCCAGCGGGGCAGAGAGGATGGCCCCCGCAGTCCGGCCCGCAGGGCGCCCCGGTGCCAGCGGGATATCAGGTGGGTTACCAGGCGGGTCTCGCGATGCGCAGCGCCCCGGCAGCCCCCGCCGTCGCTCCCGTCTATGGCGCTCAGCCGCCGATGATGCCTGCGCCCTATGTCGGCGGTGTCGCTGGTGCCGCGACTCCATTCGCCACCGCTGGGGCACCGCGCAAGCGCCGGGGCGGGCTGATCGCGGCCGTCGTCGTCCTCGTCCTCGTCCTGGGGGCGGGAGGCGCCGGAGGAGCCTGGTGGTGGCTGCACCGCGATGAGTCGGCGGGGGCGAAAAGCGGACGGCTCCTCGGCACCACCGAGATGTCCACCGAGTTCTCCAAGGAGCCGGACATCGTCTGGTCTCGCCAGGCGAATCTGGCCTTCTTCTCCGAGGACGGCACGAGGATGCTCACGGTGGGCGACCCCAACGGGGCCAGCAGCGCCCCGCCGTCGCCCCCTCGCTCATCGTCCCGCTCGACGACCCCCGACTTGTCCTACGCCTCCTGGGAGCTCTTCAGCCTCGAGGGGGGCGAGCCCCGGAGCATCGCGAGCGGCGAGGGGGCGGACGCCACGAAGGGCCACGGATTCTGGGACCAGGACGCCGTCATCGGCAACGTCAGGGTCAACGGCACCACAGGTGAGCAGACCACGCTCGACTGGCTCGACGACGAATCGAAGTTCGTCGCGGGCGCGGGAGACATCGCGGTCGTCATCAAGACAAAGGGGGACCGGTCCTCACGGGATGGGAGGGTGGTCGGGGTCAGTGCCGATGGTGCCGAGAAATGGCGCTTCTCTGACCACGAGGTGTCCTACGGATGGCGCTCCTCGGCGTCGACTGCCCAGGTCTACAGGTATGACTCCGACAAGAACGAGGTGGAAGAGAGCGTCGTCGACATAGCGACCGGCACGGCGCTGGGCGGTGGAAAGGTGAAGTACCTCAGGGCGCGGCCGATCGCCGACGGAGTCGCCCTGTACTTCTGCGCTGATTCCGCCTCCCAGAACTGCGAGGTATCGGCGTACAAGAACGGGCAGACCACCCCCTTCGATACGTGGGACGGGCCCTATATCGGCGCGTCGCCGGAGGTCAGCGCCGAGGCGCTCAAGAAGGCGGGCGCCGACATGGCCGGCACCGCCACATCCGGCTTCAAGGATGACACCTACGCGCTGGACTCCTCCGGTGCTGTTCACTCGGTGACGAGTAGCACGAGCAGCTCCCCGAAGATCGACGGGCATGACCTCGAGCGGCCCGCTGATGTCGGTTCAAGCGCCGCGCCGAGCATGGAAGGCGTGGTGGGGGACGGCTCCCTCGTCATGATCCGGTGGTGGGACGGCGTTGATCTCCGTGTTCAGGCGACCAGCGTCCACGATGCCGCCACCGGAGAGGTGAAGTGGTCGATGAAGGACAGCCGTTTGGTTCGCGTGGTCGCCCCCAAGACGATCCTGACCGAGACCAGTGAGGCCTCTGACGACGATCTCAGGACTCTGGAACTGCGCCGGGTCTCCTGAGAGCGGGAGAGCCCCCGCGCCGAGAACGGGAGAGCCCCCGCGCCACCAGGGCGCGCGGGCTCTCCGACTCGGCGGGACTGCGCCGCCCTCTTAGAGGAGCGCCACCCGGAGGAGGAGGGCGACGACGGCGGCGATGGCCGCCGCGGCGGGAAGGGTCATCACCCAGGCCACGACGATGTCCCCGGCCACGCCCCAGCGCACAGCGCTCAGGCGCTTCGTGGCGCCCACGCCCATGATGGAGGTGGTGATCGTGTGCGTCGTCGAGACGGGGGCGCCGAAGCCCATGGCGGCCACGTACAGGAACCCGGCGGCGACGCTCTCGGCGACGAAGCCGTGGGCCGGGTCGAGGTCGATGACCTTCGAGCCGAGGGTCGCCATGATCCGGGTGCCGCCGAAGTAGGTGCCGATGGAGATCGTCAGCGCCGCGGTGATCTTCACCCACGCGGGCACGCCGTGCTCGAAGGAGTGGAAGCCGCCCGCCGTCAGCGCGATGAGCATGACGCCCATCGTCTTCTGGGCGTCCTGGAGGCCGTGCCCCAGCGCCATAGCCGCTGCCGAGACCGTCTGGGCCCAGCGGAAGCGCCGCATCGTGCGGTGGTAGGGCAGGGCCGCGCACAGGCGCAGAACGATGATCATGGCGATGTACGCCACGATGAATCCGCCCAGCGGTGAGACGATCATCGGGATGACGACCTTGTCGAGGATCGAGGTCCAGTGGACCATCAGACCGCAGGCCAGGCCGGCGCCCGCAAGCCCCCCGATGAGCGCGTGCGAGGAGGACGACGGCAGGCCGAACCACCAGGTGATGAGGTTCCAGGCGATCGCGGAGAACAGCGCCGCGAAGACGACGATGAGGGCGATCATGTTGCCCTCATCCGTCCCATAGCTGATCGACACGATGTCGGAGCCGATCGTGTGGGCCACCGAGGTGCCCAGCAGCGCGCCGACGATGTTCATGACGGCGGCCATGAGCAGGGCGGAGCGCATGGACAGCGCGCGCGTCGACACCGACGTCGCGATGGCGTTCGCGGCGTCGTGGAAACCATTGGTGAAGTTGAAGATGAGCGCGACGATGAGGATCGCGATGACCAGTGCTGTCATCATGGCAGTGCCGATCCGTCAGGACTCGCGGACGGCGATCGACTCGACCGTGTTCGCCAGGGACTCGAAGGCGTCGATGGCGGCCTCCATGCGCTCGATGATCTCCTTGCGCTTGATGAGGCTGATCGGGTCCATCTCCTCCTCGAAGAGCCGGCCGATGCCAGCGCGGTAGGTCTGGTCGCCGTGGTTCTCCAGCTCGTTGATCTTCACCCAGTAGCTCTCGAGGTCCTTGAGCGACTTCAGGCGCGGCATGGCCTGCGCGGTGAGCTCGGCGCACTGCTTGAGGATGTCGACCAGCTCGTGGCAGGCCTGGGGCAGGACCCCGACGTGGTAGAGGACGATGCAGTCACCGGCCTCGTCGACGAGGTCCATGCAGTCATCCATGGTCGAGCCGAGCAGGTGGAGGTCCTCGCGGTCCAGGGGGGTGACGAAGGTGGCATTGATGAGGCGCTGGAACTCGTGGTGCGAGTCGTCAGCCGCGTGCTCCTCGGCGTGGAGGGTCTCGCGAAGGCCGATGCGCTCCTCGCGGTCGGCGGCGACGATCTGCTCGAGGACATCGCAGGCGATGACGAGATGACGCGCGGACCGCGAGAGAAGGTCGAAGAGCGCCTCGTCATTGTTGCGGGGGTGGATGCGCACGGAATGGCTCCTTGCTGGTCTGGGCGGCTCGTATGGCCGCGCCTGTCATGAATGCGCGGCCCCGGTGCGTTCCCGGGGCGGGTCCCGGGGGCGGTCGGCCGGTTGGGGGCGGGCCGCCTCGGGGAAGAGTCGATTCAGGTGAGTGAAGGTGGTCGGGATACTCAGATGTGGTGCGTGTTCTCGGCTGCGGTGTCGGAATCGTTCTCGAGAAGGAATCGTGGTCAAGGACGCCGGGCCGCAAGAGCGCCAGTCGGCGCGAATGCCGCTCGTGGCGGCGCAAGGTGGAGCCCGGGGCCCGTCGCGACCCGGCGTCGGCTTCAAGGTAGCAGCAGCGCAGCACGCGCGCCAAAGAAGGAACAGGGGGAATGGCGATGCTGCTGGAGGGGGCTGTCGCGGACTCGCACTGGCCGGCATGAGGCGGCCCTGCCTGGCACTGAGTGACGCTGCCATGCTCCCGGCTCGCCCCTACATGCTCCCCGGTGCGTCGAGGCGGTAGCCCACATTGCGGACCGTCCCGATGAGCTGGTCGTACTCCGTGCCGAGCTTCGCGCGCAGGCGGCGCACATGGACGTCCACCGTCCGCGCCCCTCCGATGTAGTCCTGGCCCCAGACCTCGTCCAGGAGGATCTCCCGGGTCAGGACGCGGCCCTGGTTGATCGCCATGAACTTGAGGAGCTCGAACTCCTTGTAGGTGAGATCGAGGATCTCCCCATGGATCCTGGCGGTATAGGCGGTGACGTCGATGACGAGGTCCCCGACTTCCAAGCGATCCTCCCGGGGCGCGCTCGAGACGGGCGCGGCGCGGCGCAGCATCCGCAGCCTCGCGCCGAGCTCGGCGGGGGAGGCGCCGGCCATAACGAAGTCCGAGGCGCCCCAGTCGTCCTGGACGGCCGCGGCCCCGCCGTCGTCGACGACGAGCAGGATCGGACCGCACTCCATCGGGCCGCTCAGGAGCTGGCACAGGGCGCGGGCCCGGGTCAGGTCCGCGCGCGTGTCGATGAGGATCGCGTCGGCGTCGTCGACCGCGCTGTAGTTCGAGGGCAGCGGGGGCAGGCAGGCCACCGCCGCGTCGAGGAACGACATCGCCGGTAGCGCGTCCGCGGGATCGGCCGCGTGGGTGAACATGACGACGCGCACGCGATCCCTCCCATCGGATCTCCTGGGCACTGCCGGACTGGCCGCCCCTGGGCGGCGCGGGGGCGTGCCCGGGCGCCCCGGCGGGCCGCCCCAAGTCAAGCACACGTCATGGAACCGCGCTGGGGTGTGCGACGATACGAGATGTGGATACCCCTGCCAATCCCAAGAGCGGTCCAGGGCGCTCAGCGCCCACCCCAGCCGCCTCCCGCCCCGGATACGGCACCCGGCGCGGCAGCGCCGTGCCGAAAGAGGCCGGCATCGTGGACCCCGCCTGGACCCGCCTGGCGGTGGCCGGACTTATCCCCGTCCTCCTCGCCGCCTCGGCCCCCATGGCGGTGTGGGTGCGCGTGGTCCTCGTCCTCCTCCTGGTCCTGGCGATGGCGCAGGGGTGGCCGGCGCTCGTGCGGGCCCGCCACGACGCCGGCTCGACGGCGGTGATCGCGCTGACCGGGGTCGCAGGAGCGCTGGCAGTGGCTTGGCGGCAGGACTACGGGGCCGCGGGCGTCGTCATGGCCCTGTCCATCCTCATCGCCTTCGTCGCGCAGATGCTGCGCAAGGGCGAGAGGGCGAGCCTGCTCGAGAGCCTGTCCTCCACGATCTCCGGCGGCCTCGTGGCGATCGCCGGCGCCGCCTGGTGCGCGCTGGAGCCCGGCGTGGCGGACCCCGCCGTCATCGTCCCGTGCAGCCTGGCGCTGTTCGTCGGCGCGCTGCTGACGACGCTGGAGGTGCGCGCCCGGGTGCTGGAGATGCTCACCATGACGCTGCCGGCGATCATCTCGGGCGCCGTAGGGGGGCTGCTCGCCGTCGTCGGCTTCTTCGGCCCCGCGCACACGGGACTGGGCGAGGCCGCGCAGTCCGGAGCGGCCTGCCTCATCGTGGGCTTCACCTCCGGTGTTCTCATGGCGGCCGCCAACCGGGTGCTGTGGACGCACCAGTGGGTCCCCGGCGGGCGGGCCGCGATCGCCAGCGCCATCGTGCCGATCCTCGCCGTCGGGGCGCCGTCCTACGCCATCGCCCGTCTCATGGGCAGCTTCGTCGCCGGCTAGCACTCATCGCTTCCCCCTATGAGCGAGACCGGGCGAACAGCACCGCGAGATTGTGGATTGCCGCGTGGTTTCGCATCTCGCCGTGCTGTTCGCCCGGTCTCGCCGTGCTGTTCGCCCGGTCTCGATGGAGGGGGCGGGGTGGCGGCTTAGGGTGGGGGCATGACTTTCTCCCTCCCCGAGGACCTGGCCCCCGAGCTCTACCCGCTCGCCTGGCTGGTCGGCACCTGGCGCGGCTACGGCATCCTCACCTACGGCGAGACCATTCCCGAGCAGGCGGTCTACCAGGAGATCGTCTTCGAGCACGACGGCGGCCCCTACCTTCGCCAGACCACCACCGTGTGGACCCTGGACGCCACGCGCTCGGAGGACCTCGACTTCGAGGTCCCCGGCCTCGAGGGCGCCACGCGCATCGCGCCGGCCCAGATCTGGTCCACGGAGACGGCCTACTGGCGCCCCGTCGGCCAGGAGCAGCCCGACGCCGATGACGCCGACACCCGCACCCCGATCACCCGCCTCGAGGTGGTCTCGGCCGACCCGGCCGGGCAGGTCGGCGTCTGGGAGGGCTGGATCCAGGGCCCCCGCGCCCAGATCGGCACCCAGGCCGTGGGGCGCACCCGCACCAGCGCGCCCATGACCGAGATGACCCGCGTTGTCGGGCTCGTCGGCGGGGACCTCATGTGGGCGCAGGACATGGCCGCCTTCGGACAGGAGCTCCAGAGCTACGCCTCCGGCCGCCTCGGGCGGGTCGAGGACCCCGACGACCCCGCCACCCAGCCGGGCGCGCTCCTTCCCGAGCCCGCCGAGCACCCCGAGCCTCCTGAGGGCCCCGACGACGGCGAGGCCTCCCGCTGATGCGCCGCTCCGCCCTGCTGGGCTCTCCCGGCGCCATCGCCGAGGACGCCGCGAGCCCCGACGCCGCCGTCCCCGCGCACTACGGCAACCCCCTGCGCGAGCAGTCCGCCCTGGCCGAGGGGCAGGCGATCACCGCCCTGGCCAGGGACGTCGTGGCCGTGAGCGGGCCGGATCGCCTCTCCTGGCTCACCACGCTGACCAGCCAGGTCCTCACGGGCCTGCTCCCGGGCGACGGCGGCGCGGAGGCCCTCATCCTGGACGCCCACGGGCGGATCTCCCACGCCCTGGCGGTCGTCGACGACGGCGCCACCGCCTGGATCGTCGTCGACGCGGGTGATGGGCCGGCGCTCGCCGAGCACCTGGAGCGGATGCGCTTCATGCTGCGCGTCGAGGTGGCGCCGCGCGACGACGTCGCCATCCTCGGCGCGATGGGCGCGGGCATCGCCGCCCTGGAGGAGACGGCGCGCGCCGCCAGCCCCGAGGATGGCGGGCCCACCACCGGCCCGGGAGCCGAGCCCGAGGCCGGAGCCGCAGCCCAGCCCCTCCCGAGCCTGCCTGTGACCTGGCGCGATCCCTGGCCCGGCGTCGTCGACGGCGGGACGAGCTATGACGTCGGCCTCGAGACCGCCCACCACCCGGGGGAGGGCTACCGCGCCGCCGCTGTGCTCGTCCCCGCCGAGCGCGTCCTCGCGATCGCCCGCGCCTTCCTCGACGGGGGCGAGGGGCGCCGCTTGGCCGGGTCCTTGGCCTGGGAGGCGCTGCGCGTTGAGGCGGGGCGCCCCCGCTGGGCCCGTGAGACCGACGAGCGCGCCATCCCGCACGAGCTCGACTGGCTGCGCACCGCGGTCCACCTCGACAAGGGCTGCTACCCGGGCCAGGAAACGGTGGCCCGCACCCTCAACCTCGGGCGCCCGCCCCGCCGCCTCACCCTCCTGCAGCTCGACGGCCTCACGGGCGAGGCGCCCCTTCCGGGCGCCGCTGTGCGCCTGGGGGAGCGGGTGGTGGGCGTGGTGACGAGCGTCGCCCGTCACCACGAGCTCGGCCCGATCGCCCTCGCCCTCCTGCGCCGGGGCGTGCCCGCGGACGCGGCGCTCCTGGTGGATGTGGCTGATCCAGACGACGACGGCGCCGTGGGTCCCGCCACTGGGGCGGCGTCTGCGGCGGCCGCGGTTGACGCAGGTACTGCCAACAGGGCCGGCGCGGTGGACGCCGCCCAGGAGCCGCTGGTGAGTCCCGAGGGGCGCGCGCAGGCGAGCCCAGCGCAGCGCCCGGGTGCGGGACTGCGCGCGGGCGGCCGCGGTATCGGGCTCGGCAATGGCGGGACCGCGGGCGGCCTGGCCAGCGGACCGCGCTCCGCGTGAGCGGTGGCGCGCCGGTCCACTGGCTGCCGATGTTGATGTCGATTGGGGCCTTGACATCCCCTCGCGCCGCTTCTGCCCGGGCGCGGCGGCCCTTAGCCCGATGGCGGTGAGCCGTTAGGGTGGAGGCGTGAGCATTCTGATCGGCATCGCGACAGCCCTCTACTACACCCTTTTCTACCTGCAGTGGGCATTCTTCGCGGCTGGGATGGTCATCGGCATCTGGGCGCTGGTCGACTCCCTCGTCCGTCAGCCCGATCACTACATCGCCGCTGGCAAGCGCAGCAAGGGCTTCTGGGTGGGCGTCAACGCCGCTGGCCTCGCGGTGGTCCTGCTCATGGGGCAGATGTCCCTGTTCGGGCTGCTGGGGATGGTGGCCAACGCCGTCTACCTCGCCGATGTGCGCCCGGCCCTCCGGATGTACCGGCCGGTCCGGGTGCGCTCGACGATCCGGCGTCCGGGCAATGGTGGCTCGAAGGGCTGGCGCCGCTGATGCGCGCTGTCCTCCAGCGGGTCACCCGCGCGGCGGTGCGGGTCGACGGCGACGTCGTCGGGGAGATCTCGCGCCCGGGCCTCATGGTGCTCGTGGGCGCCACGCACGACGACGGCCCCGCGCAGGTGGCGACGATCGCCCGCAAGATCGCCGATCTGCGCCTCCTCGACGGCGAGCTCTCCGTGACTGACGCGGGCGCGCCCGTGCTCGTCGTCTCCCAGTTCACGCTCTACGGCGATGCGCGCAAGGGGCGGCGCCCCACCTGGAACGCGGCGGCCCCCGGCCCCGTGGCCGAGCCCCTCGTCGACGCCGTCGTGGAGGACCTGCGCGGGCGCGGCCTGGAGGTGGCGACGGGCCGCTTCGGGGCTGACATGCGCATTGAGATGGAGGCCGACGGCCCTGTGACGATCCTGCTGGAGGCGTGAGCCTCGCCGGAGGCCAGAGGGTCTATGCCCTGCGAGGACTCTTGTCAGGGGCTTCCGATCTGTCTATCGTTTTGGCGTACGCGCCAACGATGAAATGTCGCTGCGCAGGAGGATGAGGATGTCCATTGTCGTCGAGTCGATCAGCAAGTCCTTCGGCCAGGGCGATGGAAGGGTCGAGGTCCTGCGCGACCTCAGTTGCCGCGTGGAGGACCGGGAGATCTGCGTCGTCGTGGGCGCGAGTGGATCGGGAAAATCCACTCTCCTCAACTGCATCGGCGGACTGGACCGCCCGGATGATGGCTCCATCACCGTCAACGGGCAGAGCATTACCGGCCTGCGCCCGAAGGCCCTCACCCGTTTCCGGCGCGAGAGCGTCGGCTTCGTCTTCCAGTTCTACAACCTCGTCCCCAACCTGACCGTGCTGGAGAACATCGAGGTCTGCGAGCATCTTGCCGACAACCCCATGCCCATCGGCGAGTTGGTGGACACGCTGGGGCTGAGCGAGCACAAGAACAAGTTCCCCTCCCAGCTCTCCGGGGGCCAGCAGCAGCGCTGCGCCATCGCACGGGCACTCGCCAAGCGCCCCGAGGTACTGCTGTGCGATGAGCCCACGGGCGCACTCGACTACTCCACCTCCAAGGAGATGCTCGCCCTCCTTCAGAGGGTCAATGAGGACCTGGGGACCACCATCGTCATCGTCACCCACAACGAGGCCATCTCCCGCATGGCGCACCGGCGCATCGTCGTGCGCGACGGCCAGGTGCGGGAGTCTTCCGCCACCCAGGCGCCGGTGCGCGCAGAGGATCTGTCATGGTGAGGTCTCGCGGGCCCCTGCCGGTGCTTCGCCACCAGCTGCCGCGCGACCTGTGGGCCAAGAAGACCAGATACGCCCTCCTGGCAGCGCTCATCGTCATCGGCATCGCGGCGGCCATCGGGAGCGCCTCCGCCAGCCAGGCCTCCCTGAGCGCCCTGCGCGACGGACGGGCGGCCGCCAACCTCGAGGATGGCGCCATCGAGACCACCGGCGCCCTGGGCGCCGACCAGATCGCGGCCGTCGAGGCCACTGGCGTCGTCCTGGAGGACACGACCTACGCGGACGTCGCGGGATCGCAGGGCTCGACCCTGCGCCTCTTCGAGTCCCGCTCACGCGTCGACCGGATCAACCTCGACGCCGGGTCGCTGCCCACCGCCGACGGCGAGGCCGTCGTCGAGAAGCACTACGCGGCCCAGCACGCCATCGGCGTCGGCGATGCGATCGAGGCCGGAGGCCGCCAGCTCCGGGTGACGGGCATCGGCTCCAGCCCGGACTACACCACCGTCGTGCCCCGCGCCTCCGACTTCGCCGTCGACTCGCGCGCCTTCGGGACCGCCTTCGTGGCGCCCGGCACGATGAGCGCCTGGCCCGCTGGCGAGCTCGCGCCCATCCACGGATATGCCGTGGACCTGGGGTTCTCTGGCATGAGCATTCAGGAGGCCGCCGCCCTCGTCATGCGGGCTGGCGCGCCCTCCGGCGTCGTGGTGGTCTCCGTCCTCGATGCGGACTCCAACGGGCGGATCACCACGGGAGCGAATGACCTGGCACTGACAGAGAGCTCCTCATACATCGCCGGCATCCTCGCGCTGGTGGTCATCGCCTACCTCCTGGCGGTCATGGTGGCCGAGGACATCCGGCAGGAGTCCCCCGTCATCGGGACCTTCTACGCCCTCGGGCTCACTCCCGGCGAGCTGATCCGTCACTACCTCACACTGCCGGTGGCCCTGGCGGTCGTCTGCTCCTGCGCGGGCACCGGGGCGGGACTGCTGCTCGCGCCGTACCTGGCCTCGGACGCCGCCTACTACTCCCTCCCCGAGATCTCGATCGGGCTGACGGGGCGGGCGGTTGTCTTCGGCGTCGGGGCGCCCGTGCTCATCGTCCTGGCCGTCGGGGCGCTCGTGCTGCGCCGCAGGCTCACCAAGGAGCCGCTGGCCCTCCTGCGTCGCGAACTGGGCACCGGGAGGCGGGCAGGCGCCCGACTGACCAGGTTCTCCTTCCCCACGCGCTTCCGGCTCCGCGGGGCGATCCGTGAATGGCGAACCAGCGCCGTCATGCTCGTCGGCGTCGTGCTCGCCGTGCTCTTCATGGTGCTCGGCCTCGGCATGCGCGACAGCATCGAGTCCTTCGCCGACTCGGTGCATGACACGATCCCCTTCTCCCACCTCTATGTTCTCACCCCCGGGCAGGAGCCCCCGGGGGCGCTGCCGGAGGGCGCCCAGGCGCTCGCGGTTCGCCCAGTCAGCCTCGAGACCGCGCAGGGGAGTCAGGGAAGCGGGAGTAACGCCGTGCTCCTCGGCTTGAAGGAGACGGACCCCTACCTCGGCCAGGGCCTCGACCTGAGCGACGGGCGGATCTACGTCTCCTCGGCGACGGCCCTGCGCGAGGGCCTCGACGACGGCGACCCCCTCACCCTGCGCGGCCCGGGAGGCGAGAGCCGGAGCACGGTGGTCGCGGGCGTCGTCGACTACCCGCAGCCCGCCCTCATGTCCAGTCTCGACACCGCTAACGCCCTGGCGGGACAGCCGGCGACGGCCACCAACGCCGTCATGGCGAGCGCCCCCAGCCCCGAGCTCGACGCCGTCAGCGCCCAGGTCATCAGCCGGGCGGGGATGGAGGAGGACATCGACGCGCTCACCGACGCGCTCGGCCCCCACATGACCACCCTGCTCGGCGCCTCGACGATCATGACGATCCTCGTCGTCGTGCTCCTCATGCGCATGGTGGTGGACAAGGAGGCCTACGCCATCTCCCTCATGAAGGCGCTGGGCTACGACGAGCGCGAGGTCGGGCGGCTCTACCTGGGCAACTACCTCGTCGTCATCCTCGCCTCCCTGGCGCTGGGCATCCCCCTGTCCTACCTCGTCATGCGGCCGATCTGGCTGCGCATGATCTCCACCCAGCCCACCGCCTTCCGCTTCGCCCTGGACCCGGCATCGGCCGCGATCATCGTCGCCCTGGTCCTCGCCTGCTACGCGCTGGCCCGGTTCATGGGCGCGCGGCGCCTGGCGGGGGTGGACCTGGGCGAGGCCCTCAAGGACCGCGAGTAGGGGCGGTGGCTGGGCCGGCCGTGCGGGCTCACTGCCTGTGGCTCAGCCTTCCGCCGGGCATCGCGCTCAGCCCTCCACGAGGACGCTGGCGTAGATGTACAGGTTCGTCAGGGCGTGGATGAGGATCGACGTCTCCAGGCGGCGGGTCGCGTAGTAGGCGACGGCGAAGATCGCGCCCGGGATGACGTAGTACAGCCAGTCCACAGCGGTAGCGGGGGAGTGGATGAAGGCGAAGAGGAGCGTGGAGGCCACGACCCCGATCACCGCGTGCCGGGTGAAGACGTACTTGAGGAGCAGCCCGCGGAAGGTGATCTCCTCGAAGATCGGGCTGAGCACGTTGATCGAGAAGAAGGTGTGCCACAGGGGGCTGCTGAGGATCGAGTCGGCGTGTTCCTCCTGGCTGCCCGCGGCGTAGCCGGCGCCCTCGACGAGGTCGCTGATCCTCCCGACGATCTCATCGCTCAGCGGCACGGCGAGGCAACCCAGTACCACCACCAGCCAGAACCGCGTGGAGCGCAGGGGCGAGGCCTCGGAGAAGCGGTAGCCGAGCAGGTGGAGGAGCCCCCATCCGCCCAGCGCGCAGGTGACCTCGGAGGCGAGGATGCCGACGGCGGCGCCTTCCTTCTCCGGCAGGCTGGAGATGCCGGGCAGTTCCACGAGGGCGTAGGGCAGGGCGAGGCTGAGGGCCAAGAGCACGAGGAAGAGGGGGATGGTCAGGGCGATCCGGGGGTCATTGGTTCAAGTGCGGTTGAGGCGGGTGATCCTCTTGGCGAGTCCCGTCGTCGGCATGTTGGTGGTGTCCTCCTGGTTTGCTCACGCGCTGTGCTGTCGCCGCGCGGGGCCGGGCCCGGCCCGGGCAGGGGACTCTAACCGACGGATATCAGACAACCAAGGCTGGCATGTCAGCCCGGCCCCGCCCCCGCGCGGGCGCCGCTCACCGGCCCAGGAGAGCGAGGATGCGCGCTTTGAGGTCCTGGTACTCGGTGGAGGCGGGGGCCTCGGCGAGCGCGGCGGGCACCTCGAGGTCGGCCACCACGTGGGCGGGCCGCTCCGAGAGGACGACGACGCGCTCGGCCAGGCGCAGAGCCTCGTCGACGTCGTGCGTCACGAGGATCGCGGTGAAGGCCTGGGAGGACCACAGGCGCGCGAACTCGTCCTGGAGGCCCAGGCGGGTCAGGGCGTCGAGCTTGCCGAAGGGCTCGTCCAGGAGGAAGAGCCGGGGCCGGTTGACCAGCGCCCGGGCCAGCGCGGCGCGCTGCGCCATGCCGCCGGAGAGCGTCGAGGGGTAGGCGCCGGCGAAGTCGCGCAGCCCCACGATCTCCAGGGCGGCGTCGATGCGCCGCTGGTCGATGGCCAGGCGCCCTCGCGCCTGCGGCCCGAGCGCCACGTTGTCCCTCACGGTCCTCCACGGCAGGAGGGTGGCATCCTGGAAGGCCATGGCGCGCTCTGGTGCCGGGCGGGTGATCCGCTCGCCGTCGACGACGACACTGCCCTGGCTGGGCGTCTCCAGCCCGGCGAGGAGCCGGAGGATCGTGGACTTCCCGCAGCCGGACTGCCCGACGACGGCGACGAACTGCCCGGGCGGGATCGTGAGCGTCACGTCGTCGAGCACGTGGAGGGAGGAGCCCTTGGCGGCCTCGGCCTCGTAGCGGGCGCGGGCGGCCGGCGAGACCTGGCGGATCGCCCAGGGGACCCAGCCGTGGTCGAGCTCGTGGTGCAGCGGGTAGCGGTGGGTGACGCCGGTGAGCGCCACCTCGGCGCCGCGCGGGCGCTCAGCGGTGCTCGTCGTGCTCCCGGGGTCGGGCGTCGCGGGGGCGCTGGTCGCGTTCTTGGTCATCGTGGGTCACCACCGGACGAGGTCGTGCTGCCAGGCGAGCAGCGAGGAGCGGAGCTTGAAGAGCAGGATCATGAGGGCGCGGCAGAAGACGACGAGGACGACGAGCCCCACGTACATACGGGGGTAGGCCGCCCACCCTTTGACCCAGTTGATGTACCAGGCCAGGCCTCGGTCGACGCCGACGAGCTCAGCCGTCATGAGCGCGGCGAGGGAGGTCCCCAGGCCCGTGAACAGGCCGGTGAGCATGTCGGGCAGGGCGGCGGGGATCGCCACGCGGCCCACGAGGAAGGCCTCGCTCGCGCCGAGCGTGCGGGCGGCGTCGATATAGCTGCGGGGTACGGCGTGGACGCCGGCGCGGGTCATCGTCGCCATGGGGAACCAGGCCCCGAAGGCGATGATGAGGACGGCGGAGGCGAAGGTCGACGGCGCGACGAGCAGCGCCAGCGGCAGCAGCGAGGCGGCCGGGACCGGGCCGATGGTCTGCAGGAGCGGGTGGAGCCAGTAGTCGGCCCGCCGCGACCAACCCATGAGCAGCCCGGTGATGAAGCCCGTCACGGAGCCCAGCGCGTAGCCGGCAAGGAACAGCAGGGCGGAGGCCCCCAGGCTGGAGGCGATGAGGTCGAGGTCCCCGCGGAAGGCGTCGATGAGGACCTCCGGGGAGGTGAAGTAGGGCGGTGAGAGCCAGTCCAGTTTCGCCGTCGTCACCTGCCACAGGATCATCCACGCGCCGCCCAGCGCGATCCACGGCAGACGGTGGGCCAGGGCCCCCGCCGCGGAGGAGGCGGGGCGGGCCAGAGCCCAGGCGAGCCAGACCGCCAGGACGGCGATCCAGGCCCCGACGACGATGAGGAGGGGCTGGTGGCTGGCCGTGCGCAGCGCGGTATCCGGCATGGCGACGACGACCACGAGGTGCGCCGCCCACAGCGCCAGGGCGAGGGATCCGCCGCGGACGAGGGCCCGGCGGCGGGACTCCAGCGCCGCCGTCCCCGCAGCGCCGGTGGGGAAGGCAGCGCTGGCGGGGCTGTCGTGGCGCTCGGTCTGGGGTTCGCGTGCCGCGGCGCTCACTGGCTGATCCCCAGGTCGGCGTAGACGGCGTCGGCGAGTTTGCCCGCCTCGACATCGGCCGAGATGAAGCCGGTCTTCTTGAAGCGCTCGATGCCCGGCTCGATGGCCGCCCGGAAGCGGGTCGCGGAGGCGTCGAAGCCGTAGGTGCGCAGCACCTTCTCGACGACGTCCTGCTCAGTGGCCACGTACTCGTTGTCCACCTCGAGCTTGGCGATCTCCTCGATGTGGTCGGGCACGTAGGCCGAGCCCTTGAGCCATGCCTCGGTGAGGGCCTTGGCCCTCTCGGGCTGCTTGGAGACGAAGTCGCCGTTGAGGACGACGGAGCAGCAGAACTGCTCGGCGTCGTTGTTGGCGATCTCGTGGCCGGTGCCCGCCAGGACCGGCAGGAGGACGCCGGGGTCGGAGCCCATGATGACGTCGACATCCCCCGAGGTCAGCGACTGGCCGAGGGAGTCGGAGTCGATGGTGCGCCAGCTGATGTCCCCGGCCGAGGGATCGGGGTTGATACCGGCGTCGGACAGGCCGATGGAGAAGTAGGCGAAGGCGGAGGAGGACAGGGAGGGCACGCCGATCGAGGCGCCCTTGAGGTCGGCCAGCGAGGAGTAGGACGAGCCCTCGGGCGCCACCACCCGCAGGCAGCCGGCGTGGAGGCCCGCTGTCAGGCGGGCGTTGAGGCCGTTGTAGATCGGCTCGAGCCAGGAGAAGAAGATGCCCGGGGCGCCGATGTACTTGCCAGCGCCGACGCCGTCCTTCGTGTCCTCGGTCTGCTGGGTGCGCACGAGGGTGACGTTGAGCCCGGCGTCATCGAAATAGCCCTGGTGGTAGGCGGCGTAAAGCGGGGCGGCGCAGATGTCCCCGCCGATGACGAGGGGGATCTCCTCGGCGGCGCCGACGACGCCCTGGTTCGTGCGGCGCAGTGTGAGCCAGGCGCCCCCGGCCACGAGGGCGGCCGCGGCCACCGAGCCGCCGATGAGGAGGCCCCGGCGCGTGGTCGAGCGCTTGGCGACGGCGGCGAGCTCGTCGGCGCTGTCATCGGCGGCGAGGATATCGGCCGCGTTATCGCAGGTGACGGGGGCATCGGCGGGCGCCTGCGCGGTGGGCGCCCCCTCGGCCGCGGGGGTGGGGGCCGCTGAGGGCGCCTCAGCGGGGGAGGGGGCGGATGGGGAAGCGGTCATGGTGGTCTCCTGAGGAAGGACGGTGTTGGGGTGGCGCGGGCCTGATGAGGGTGCTGGCGCAGGCCCGCGGAGGAGGTCGGGGGGGCGGCGCATCGGGAGCGTCCTCGGCGTTGCCGCGCCGCCCGAGCATCCGGGGACGGTCTGGGGCATCTGCAAGACGCTGGAAGCATCCCGTAGCAGGGTGCTTCGGGCGCTCTGGGGTGCTCCAGTGGGTCTGGGGGTGCTCTCGACGAGGGAACCGCCAGTGGCTCCGCTCGCGCGAACCAGCTATCGCCGCTGGCCCATCACTGGGCGGCGAGGGCTGGGCGAGCTGGGCCTGGAAGGATCAACAGGGCTGGCAGCGGGCGCTGGAACAACGACAACAGCGCATCATCCGCGCGCGGCGGATCATCGCCGACGACGCGGGGACGTCGTGGCCGGCAAGGATGCGAGAGATGTGTTCCATGCGGCGCACCCTACGCACTGGCCTGGCGCGATGTCATGGCGGCGACCGCCATGCGGACGGTGGGCCTCCCCAGTGGGGCTCAGTGGGTCTTGGCACCGGTACTGAATCGGCACTGGGCCGGCAGTGGGTTGGCAGTGGGCCGGCGCTGGACCAAAACCGCGCAGGCGCTGCGCGATCCCCGCCTATTCCTGAGCGCGGCCGACTCAACCTTGACTCACGCCTACCGCGAACAGGGGCATGGGCCCCCATGCCCCGCCGTTAGCCTTGGCAGCACGTGCCCGCGCTGGGCCCGTCGCCCTCATCGGGCGCGCGGCCCCCGCGCCCCCAACCGACCGCACGTGCCGAGGAGATAACCCGCGATGTTCGAACGCTTCACCGACCGCGCCCGCCGCGTCGTCGTCCTTGCCCAGGACGAGGCGCGGGCGCTCAACCACAACTACATCGGCACGGAGCACCTCCTTCTCGGCCTCATCCACGAGGGCGAGGGCGTGGCCGCCAAGGCCCTGGAGTCGATGCAGATCTCCTTGGACGCCGTGCGCGCCCAGGTCGTCGAGGTCATCGGCGAGGGGCAGGCGGCGCCCAGCGGCCACATCCCCTTCACCCCCCGCGCCAAGAAAGTCCTGGAGCTCTCACTGCGCGAGGCCCTGCAACTGGGACACAACTACATCGGCACCGAGCACATCCTGCTCGGCCTGCTGCGCGAGGGCGAGGGCGTGGCCGCCCAGGTCCTGACCAAGCTCGGCGCGGACCTGTCCACCGTGCGCCAGACCGTCATGCAGATGCTCTCGGGCTACGAGGGCAAGGAGACCGTCACCGCCGGCGGCCCCTCCAAGGAGGGCACACCGTCGGGCAGCGCCATCCTCGACCAGTTCGGCCGCAACCTCACCGCCGCCGCGCGCGAGGGCAAGCTCGACCCGGTCATCGGCCGCCACAAGGAGATGGAGAGGGTCATGCAGGTCCTCTCCCGGCGCACCAAGAACAACCCCGTCCTCATCGGCGAGCCCGGCGTGGGCAAGACCGCCGTCGTCGAGGGCCTGAGCCAGGCCATCGTCCACGGCGACGTCCCCGAGACCCTGCGCGACAAGCAGCTCTACTCCCTGGACATGGGCTCCCTCGTGGCCGGCTCGCGCTACCGCGGCGACTTCGAGGAGCGCCTCAAGAAGGTCCTCAAGGAGGTGCGCACCCGCGGCGACATCATCCTGTTCATCGACGAGATCCACACCCTGGTGGGGGCGGGCGCCGCGGAGGGCGCCGTGGACGCCGCGTCCATCCTCAAGCCCATGCTGGCCCGCGGCGAGCTCCAGACCATCGGGGCCACCACCCTGGAGGAGTACCGCAAGATCGAGAAGGACGCCGCCCTGGAGCGCCGCTTCCAGCCGGTGACCGTGGAGCAGCCCAGCATCGAGGAGACCATTGGCATCCTCACCGGGCTGCGCGACCGCTACGAGGCCTTCCACCGGGTCGTCATCACCGACGACGCCATCCAGGCGGCCGCCAAGCTCGCCGACCGCTACATCAACGACCGATTCCTGCCCGACAAGGCCATCGACCTCATCGACGAGGCGGGCGCGCGCCTGCGCATCCGCCGCATGACGGCCCCGCCGGAGCTGCGCGAGATCGACGACCGCATCGCGGAGGTCAAGCGCGAGAAGGAGTCCGCGATCGACGACCAGGACTTCGAGCGCGCCGCCGCCCTGCGCGACGACGAGCGCCGCCTGGCCGAGGAGCGCACCGCCAAGGAGAAGGCCTGGAAGGACGGGGACCTGGACCAGGTGGCCGAGGTCGATGAGAACCTCATCGCCGAGGTCCTGGCGATGTCCACCGGCATCCCCGTGGTCAAGCTGACCGAGGCGGAGTCCTCCAAGCTGCTCAATATGGAGGCCGAGCTCCACAAGCGCATCGTCGGCCAGAACAAGGCCATCGAGGCGATCTCCAAGTCCATCCGCCGCACCCGCGCCGGCCTGAAGGACCCCAAGCGCCCCGGAGGCTCCTTCATCTTCGCCGGCCCCACGGGCGTGGGAAAGACCGAGCTGGCCAAGGCCCTGGCCGAGTTCCTCTTCGACGACGAGGACGCCCTCATCCAGCTCGACATGTCCGAGTTCGCCGAGAAGCACACCGTCTCCCGCCTCTTCGGCGCCCCTCCGGGCTACGTCGGCTACGACGAGGGCGGCCAGCTCACCGAGAAGGTCCGCCGCCGGCCCTTCTCCGTTGTCCTCTTCGACGAGGTGGAGAAGGCCCACCCGGACATCTTCAACTCGCTCCTGCAGATCCTGGAGGACGGGCACCTGTCCGACGCGCAGGGCCGCGAGGTGGACTTCAAGAACACCGTCATCATCATGACGACGAACCTCGGCTCCAAGGACATCGGCAAGTCCGTGGCCACCGGCTTCCAGTCCACCGAGTCCGGCGCCATGGACTACGAGGAGATGAAGGCCCACGTCAACCGCGAGCTCAAGCAGCAGTTCCGGCCCGAGTTCCTCAACCGCGTGGACGACCTCATCGTCTTCCCGCAGCTGACGAAGGCCGAGGTCCGCGAGATCGTCGACCTCATGATCGCCCGCCTGGCGGGGCGCCTGGTCGAGCAGGAGATGACGATCGAGCTCACCGAGGCCGCCAAGGAGCTGCTGGCCGAGCGCGGCTTCGACCCGGTGCTCGGGGCGCGCCCGCTGCGCCGCGCCATCCAGCGCGACATCGAGGACGCCCTGAGCGAGAAGATCCTCTTCGGGGAGATCGAGCGCGGCCAGAAGGTCATTGTTGATGCCGAGGGAGAGGGGATCCTGGGCGAGTTCACCTTCCGCGGCGAGCCCTGGGACCCCAAGATCGCCTCGGACCCGCTCAGCGCCGAGGTCGCCGCCCAGGAGGAGGCCAAGGCCATTGTCGACGCTGCCGTGGGTGCGGACGCCCGCGGCGCGGGGGAGTGAGCCGCGCGAGCCGGCCGCGAGGCGAGGAGGGCGCGAGGAGGGCGGAGGCCTGCCGCCGCGCGTGAGCGCTGCTGCGCCGCGCTGAGGGTTCGACGCCGGGGCCCGCCGCGCCCGGTGCAGCGCGATCCTCTCGGGGTGCCGCGTCCCGTCGGGGCGCGGCACCCCTGTGTTCTGCGGGCCCGCGGGAGCCGGGGTCGGAGGCACGACGACGGCTCTTCGGATTTGAAAGTGCTCCACGAGACATACCGTGGAATAATCGGATCGTGCGCCTGAACCATGCCCAGATCGACCCAATGTAAGACTAAAGGCATGTCAAACGTTAGCCATGTTGGGTAGATCATTGCCTTGCCACCCCCTGAGAATCCCCGCCGTCCCGCACAGCGCTCTCTCGGACGGGAGGCACGGCATCCGCTTCGGATGGCGCCGACAACCGCAGGGCCCAGGACAAGGACGACCTATGGCACAGACCTCCCAGAACGGCGCGGTGGATCTCGCGCACAAGCCCATGATGAGTACGGGCCAGATCCTGCTGATGAACGTCGGCTTCTTCGGCATTCAGTACTCCTTCGGCATGCAGCAGAACGTCATGTCGCCCATCTACCAGTTCCTCGGGGCCTCCCCCGACGAGCTGCCCATCCTCAACCTGGCCGGACCCGTCACCGGCCTGCTCATCCAGCCCCTCATCGGGGCGCTGTCGGACCGGACCTGGAGCGACAAGTGGGGCCGCCGTAAGCCCTTCTTCCTCATCGGCGCCGTCGGCTGCTCCATCTTCCTGTTCCTCATGCCCTTCGTGACCGCCGTGTGGATGGCGGTGCTGTGCCTGTGGCTGCTGGACGCCTCGAACAACACGGCCATGGAGCCCTACCGGGCCTTCATCGGCGACCGCCTGCCCTCCAAGCAGCTCGCCAAGGGCTTCCTCGCCCAGTCCCTGTTCATCGGCGCCGGCTCGGCCCTGGCCGCCGGCACGCTGGCGGTTCTGGAGAAGACCCTCAGGGGCGCCACCGCCGCGGGCATCCCCTACTGGGTGTTCGGGGCCTTCATGGTGGGCTCGGTGTGCTCCATCGGCTCCGTGCTCATCTCGGTGCTCTCCACCAAGGAGCTGCCGCCCACGCCGGAGGGCCGCGCCGAGCTCGAGCGCAAGAAGAGGGAGGAGGGCCCCTTCGGCTTCGTCAAGGACGTCGGCGTCGCCATTGTCGAGATGCCCCGCGGCCTGAAGAAGATGGCCCTCGTCTACCTCTTCCAGTGGTACGCCATGAACGTCTTCTGGCAGTACCTCGGGCTCATGTGCGCCATCGCCTACTTCGGCGTCAACCTGAGCGACCCGAACTACGCCAAGACCGATGCCTTCAGTGACGCCTCGGGCTTCGCCACCGGCCTCATGGTCGTCTACTACATCGCCTGCACGATCGTGGCCCTCTTCCTGGCGCGACTGGCCAACCGCATCGGCCCCAAGCACGTCCACACCGCGGC
>ERZ772918.178-NODE-178-length-50526-cov-12.0133_pt1 | contig 50526 bp, 45 predicted proteins | sample MGYA00512118_ERZ772918 | MGnify/ENA primary metagenome ERZ772918 (study PRJEB29015, sample SAMEA2737939) | human oral metagenome | biome: human oral; feature: human-associated habitat; material: dental | place: China | collected 2135 ... | reverse complement strand
AACATCCAGCGGAACGAGATGCCTTGCGAGCCGGGGCGGTTGCAGAGGCGGAATCCCGCGCGGGCGAGGGCGTGTGCCACCTGCTCGGCCGATACGGCAAGCGAGGGGTTTATCTGCTGCATGCCGGCCATCACCTCGGCGGTGGTGAAGAAGTGGGTGGTTTCTTCGGGCGTGGCAGCGGGGCTGAAGGTGTGCATCAGCGCATCGATATAGGGCTGCACGTCGACGGCGGTTGTTTCTTTATTCTCTTGTTTCATGATTTCTGTCAGTCTGGTGATTGGTTGAATTTCTGCGAAGGCGGAGATGCTAATCTTCGTCGCTCAGCGGCAGGTCGGGCAGCACGCGCTTGTCGTCGGCATACATGTTGATGGCGGCAACGGCCTGGATGTGTTCTTTTATTTCGCTGGCGATGTCGAGCAGCTCCAGGCTCCGTTCGGGCGTGAGCGTCTCTGCGGGGCCGCGCCCCAACTGGATGAGCGCACGCATGATGCCGTCGAGCCCGCGCAGGTAGAACCGGGATGCGCGTTTCAGGTCTTCGAGGTGGCCGAGGGTGTCGGCGGTGAGCGTAACGGCGCGGTTGCCCAGCTCGAAGGCCACGCTTTGGTTGGATTGCATGTTCATGGCTAGTACCTCCATTTCTTTGTTGCGAGTTGTTCGGCCACGAGGGGGAACACCACGAGGTCGGTCTTGACGTACAGGTACCACTCCCCTTCCTTATCCTCGATGATGCCGAATGCGCGGCGCGTGGTGGGCATGTGGCGGCACATTTCGAGGGGGTTGAAGTCGGCCACGTATTCGCACTGGTGGGCGTAGTCGTAGAGTGCTTGCAGCACGTATAGCGGGTTCACCAGGCTCTTATATTCGCCGCAATAGGCGTGCAGCTCGGCCATCACCTGGCTCATGGGTATGCGGCGGTCCAGGTGGCCGGCGAGCGGGTGCAGGAAATGAGCGGCGAACACTTGCAGCAAGGCAATCTCGTCGCGATACCAATACCTGGGGCTTTCGTCGGCATCCTTACTGGGCACATGTGCGTATCTGGCCTTGCTTTGCAGTTGGTTGGCCACGATGGCGAACACCTCGGGGTCGGTCTTCACGTAGAGATGCCGCCCTTTGTTTTTCCTCTCTATCCGACCGCGATTCCAATGCGTGCAGGGTTTGCGGCCCCCTTTGTCTATGGGGTTGAAGTCGTCGATGTACTCGCATTGCTGTGCAAAGCGGTAGAGTGCCGCGTTGATGTTCCAAACGGCTTCCATGCTGCCGTAGCTGCCCATGTAGCGGTGCATGTCCTCCACCGCCTTCTCGTACTTAATGTAGCGGTTGAAGTTGCCCGAGAGCGGGTGCAGGAAGTGGGCTGCCCACACGTCGATCAATGCCACTTCTTCGCGTGTGTTGAAGCACATGCTCAATGTTGCGTCTTTTTTCATAACAATAATTTTTTGACAAAAAGAAAACTGCGCTACGTGTTGTCAAAGTTATTATTGCAAAACTTCCTGGGGCGTTTCCGCACACCAGACACGGCGCAGTTAAATCGTTTATCTAAAAAAGGGGTGGATACAAAAACGGCCAGCTATCGGGCTGGCGGCATCTGTACCGCAATAATATTTTGACACGGCAAAGTTAGTCAATGTTTTTGAATTGGCAAAGAAAAGGGGCGGGAAAATTTCCCGCCCCTTGACTTTTATGTATAACCAGAAGTTTTATGTGCTTTGATTTTTTCGCCCGCGGATTTCGCATTCTCGCGTCCTACAATCCTACAATCCTACAAATATGGTTTTTCCCTTGGTGCATTCGCGAAAATTCGTTACATTTGCCATCGTTAAATTTATAAAGACATGAGAAAGACATTATTACTCTTACTTGCGGCCTTGCCCGCATTGTTCGTGGCCTGCCATAAGGACAGCCCCGAACAGCCACAAAAACAAGTTTATGATGGCCTGCGTCCCGTACCCATTCGCGCAGCTGCTGGTACTCGCGCCTATATCTACGGAAATCTGCTCACGGGAAAACAAGTGGTACAACAGGTATGGGCAATGAGGGGTACTACCCCTGATGGCACTAAAGTTGGTGACAAAAGCTTTACCGCTGAGATGCGCGACACCGTGAACCCTGCATTAAAGCTGTTGATGAAAGATGTGGTTTACACCACCACGCAAGATGACACGCCTCTGCTCGAGGGTTTTTTCCTTACGTTGCGCGATGTGGTTTTCATTAGAAACTTACACATTGAGAAGAGTGACACCACATTCTGCGGATATGAAAAAGATTATAGTGGGTCAATACAGCGCGTATCAGAACAAGATACAGTTGCCTACGTGCCTAACGCCCAATTAGAAAAAGCCGAGCCACTGGTGCGTGCAGCCTTTGCCAAGGGCGACTATGAGCAATGCTATAAGATATTGCAAACGGCTTACACATTTATCCCCATCACAGGTGCACAATGGCGCAAGCTAAAAGCCGAGAAAAAGAATTGAACGAAAAGCCCCACCTCGTTGCGGTGGGGCTTTTTTATGCATGATTTCGCCCTATTATAACCACATCTAAGCCCACGTGTGTAGGTTCGCCCCCGTTTATTTCCACTACCCTAAAATCACAATATTTAGCCGTCTTTCTCCACACCACGGCCGTGCAGCCCGTGCTGTCGCCGTTTACGTTGGCTATGGCCACATAGTTGGCACCACATGGCAGTTCATCCTTAAAGAGAACTCTAGCCACACGCCTGCCATCAGATTGCACGTATTGTAGACTTGCCCCCTGAACAAATTCACCCCACGCATTGCTAACCGTTCCCCATCGGTCAATCGTGCCTGCGAGCAGTATTCCTGGTATATTCATATTGCCGAATGCGCACAGCTTGCCGTTGCGCACGTAGCAGGCCTGCCTTGCACTTTGTATGGACGAGAATCCGTTGTGGGCGAGGTGCAGCGACTGTTGCCCATAGCCGTGTTTCACGTTTATCTTGGCGGCCGAGATGTAGGCCGCACCGCGGAAGATGTGCTCACCCAAAAACACTTCTGCCCCGAAGGTCCATTCGCCGGCCGGCAATACCGTTTGGGCCTTCACCTCGAATGTCTCCGTTATCTCGTAGCCGTTGGCCCCCTTGCTCACCAGGTTGTGGTGGTCGCGTGGGCCGCTGTTGTCGAAACGTATCCTTGTACCGCCGAAATGCGCCACCCACACCTCGCCCTGGCCTTCGGAACGCTCAAAGAATGTGGGGGTGCAGCTAAGGTTCGTAACCGTCTTCGTGTCGAATCCGTCCGTAATGCTTGACGGCACATACCCCTTCAGCGTAACGGTTGCCGCTACCGACACAAGGCTGTTGTCGTCGGCTATCGGGAACCTGTCTGTGCTGTCAAAGCGGGTTCTGCCGTACACAAAGTCTTGGCCGCTTTCCTTAAGCGTAAAGTCCTTGTCCAGGTCGGCCTTCTTGAACAGCTCGCTGTCGGCAGGCAACTCATCGGGAGTGATGTTGATGCGCGGCTTGCCTTCGTGGTCGATGATGTTCACGCTGCCGTCGTAGCCGATGCCGAGGTTGCCGAATTTCGCGCTGCCGTCGAAGTTGATGTACGACAGGGCGGTTTCTTCGTTCGTTCCGAAATTCCTTACGCCTGCGGCCAGGGCGTGCATCTTTTGCCGCAGGCCGTTAAGGTAGGCCGTTACCTGCTCGCCGTCCTTAGCGGCCATCAGTCCAGCAATCACCAGTCCGCCGTTAATCACCGTCTCCATGCTTCGCAGCACGTTCATGAGATATTGCGCCGTGGAGAGCTGCGGATTGAGTTTTCCGCCTTTGTCGAACAGCGGCACGGCGGCGTTGTCGTTGCGGAACACCGTGCGGCCGTTCAGTTCGATGCGCTCCCTGTCGATGTCAAGTCCCGCACTCTTCATGCCGCGGCGCAGGGGAACCGTATGCCATTCAGGGCATTCTTCGCCCAGCACCACACCGGCGGAGTAGACGCGCACGGTGCCTTTCAAAGAGTTTATCCCAAAAGACGAGTGCCCGTCCCACAGGCGGTTGTCGACGTTGTAAAACGTGGTGTGGTATTTGCGCCATCCGTCGCCCAGGTCGTCGTAGTCGCAGTCGCGGTTCAGGAAGGCGAACGAACCCTTCAGTTCGTCGTCGTTGTTCCAGCCGCCGAAACACCAAGCGGCATCCTCGGACATGGCCTTCATGACGATGAACATGGTTACGGCCTTGTTGTTGAGCTGCGTGTAGTCCGGAGCGTCGAATACGAGTTGGAAGTTGTTGCCGACGTCGGCCGTGAGCTGCCTCACGGTTCCCATCTGCGCATCTTCCACCACCTCGTGGCCCTTAACGTCGCCCACCCTTGCATCGGCGGCCAAGGCCGGTGCCAGGTAGTTTTTTTGCGGAGCCCAATTGTAGGGCAGCCAATGCACGGGCGTTGTCCCCTCGACGAGACACACGCCGTAAACCTCGCCCGATACGCCGGGCATCAGGCGGAAGGGCAGCAGGTTCTTCTTGCCGTCAAGCTCGTGGGCGGTAGTGAACACCACCCAGCACCATTGCCAATCGGCCGAGAGTTGGAATTCGCTGTACCCGTCGTTGGAGTCGGATTCGAACCCCTGCGAGTTGCTGCTGTGTGCGCAGGCCTTGGGATAGAGGAATGCGCGTGCCTCTCCCCTGCCCCGCGCCCAAAACGAGAGGGCGTAAGGGGTGTCGGGTTTCAGTTCCAATCCTTGCCATTGCACGATGTCCAGGTATACGGCATCCGTGGGTGCAGTGCCCCTGGCCACTGTAAAGTCGCGCACCTTGCGGTCTTGTATCGTTGTTGCGCCCACGGTGCAGTCGCCCCGCAGGGTCTTGGTGTCGCGCAACAGGTTGTGCCGCCTTGTCTTGTTTTCGTACACCCGTGCCGATATGCGGTCTTGCTGTACGGAGAGGCGCGCAAGTGTTTGTGTCTGTTCGTTTTCGGTGCTCTTTATTCCTTCAACGCTCTGGGCTATTTCGCGGCTGGTGTTTTCCAGCCGGGCAATGGCCTTTTGCACGTTCACCCCCACGCTGATGCGCGCCTTGAGGGTCTGCCCTTGGGCCGATGCGGATACGTCTACGTAGGCGTTGCCGTAGGATTGGTTGGTGGCGGGGTCGACGGACACGGAGGTGATGCGTACGGTGCTGCCCGACACGCGTGCCGAGCAGCGCACTTGTTGGAGGATGAAGACAGCAGGCGAGAGCGAGGCGGTGCCGCGCAGCAATTGTACCGTACATGTGGCCGTTGCGAAATTGCGCACGATGCCGTCGTCGTCGGTGTCCAACACGATGCGCTCGGGATTGAGCTGTAACGTCATTCCCGGCAGGCCGTTCTGCCCGTCTTTCGGTGCACGGCGGATTACCACCTTGTTTCTTGCCTGTATCTTCATCCCTGCCTTAAATAGTTTGTTTTGATGATATAGATTATGATGCCTTAATCGAATTCGGCCTGCGCCTCGAATGCGGAGAGTTGCCCTTCGAGCATGTGCGCGGGTTTGATTACCACGGTGCGGTTGGCCTTGGCGGCCTTGTTGGCGGCGAAGGTCTGTGCCACTTCGCCTGCGGTGGGGCCAGTGCCGAGGGTCCATCCCGTAAAGTCGGCGGCTGGCGGTGCAAAGGTGGCGTCCTTCGCCCCGGCCTCCGTGCATCGCCAAAACTTGATGGTCTTGCCCACGTAGAACGTGTCGGCCACCTCCTTGCCCCCTTGCCACAGCGAGAACACCAGCGGCAGGCCCGCGCTGCCCGCGCTCATGCTGTCGCCTTGGGGCAGGTCCATGTTCAGCTCGAAGGGGTCGGTGGCATCCAACACGCTGACCACGGCCTGTGCCGTCTTGCCGTAGGTGGAGCTGGACGGGTCGGTGTCCTTAACCGTCAACCGGATGGTGGCCACGTTAAGTACGGCCTTGGAACTCACCGACAGCGTGTTGGTGTTAAAGCCCCCGAAGAGGTTTCCTGCGGGCAATCCGCTGCCCGCAGGCGCGGTGGCGGCCGTGATGCGGTAGAAGTTGCCGTTGGCCCCCGTAATTTCCCAACCGTATTCCACGTTGGTGGTGTCGTCGGTGGCGCCGCGCAGCATGCGCCCCTTAAAGGCGAGGTTCTTCACCTCGTTGTTCACCGTTTGAAAAATCTGTGAGGGGGCATCGATTGCCGCCATGATGACGGTGCCGGCGTTCTCCACCTGCTGTAAGGTAAGGCTTGCGCTGACGGTGGTTTCCAGTCCGCTGTCCGCCGCACGGTACACGTACTCGCAACGTACGAGCGTGGTGGGCGTGGTGGGGTTGGCGGCCAGTTTCAGGCGGTATTGCCCGCTGGTCTCGATGGTAAGGCCGTTCTGCCCCGACGTGATTTTCGCGCCGTTGACATACCACGTGCACGTGCCTTTAACCTGGTTGGCCCCGCCGCCACCGCTCACCGTGAGCACGGGCGTTATGTACAAAGGTGTGGCCGCCTGTGCGAAGTCGGGGTTGAAGGCCTTGGGGTCCTTGCTGACGACCTGCGTGGTGGAGCGGTCGGGGTTAAGTACGAAATTCAGGGTGCGCCCGTCTACTATACGTTTAAACACCACTCTGTTTTTTGCTCTTGCTTCTGCCATGATTTGTTTTTAATGGGGGAACTCCATTGCCTCCTTGGCGTGCGAAGTTCCGTCGGTATTATATAATGTGAATACTATTGCGGTATGGCCTTCGGTCAGGTCGTCGGTGGTTATCTCCACGCGGTCTGTCCGGTCGCGGTGTTTCGCGTTCCATTCCTTGTCTCCGCCCGTGTCTTCGCTTTCGCGCGTCCAGGCCAGCTGCGATGGGTGGAGGGCGGCCGTGATGTCGGCATCGCCTTTCATCACGGTGGCTTTCAGTTCGGCCACGAACCCCTGTCCCTCGCGATAGAACAGGTCGCCGCGCACGATGTCCAGGCGCAATTCCAGCGCAGGTTCGCCCCTTTCGCCCTTTTCGCCCCGGCTCACTTGCCGTTGCCATTCGCCGTTGTCGGGCTTAGGCTCGGACGTCACCTCCTTGCCTTCGGGTGCTACGCAAAGCCAAAGCGAGCCGTTGTGCGAAACGCGGTCGTAATAGGCATACTTTTCGGTCGGCCGCCACAAACCACGGTCGGCCGCCATCGCCACCTTTGCACCGCTGCCCGACACGAGTCGGAAAAGTTGCGTGTTGAACTCCACCCTGGCGGGCGAGACGATGGCCGTGCGCTTGCCCTCGAGCGTGTAGCCGTTTATGCCGGCATACCATACGATGGCCGGCGCATCGTCGCCCGAGACGAGGATTTGTATCATCGACTGCCGTTCGGCCTTGGTGCGGTGGCCCATCTGCACAAGCGCATCACCAACAGCCGGCACATCGCTGCCCGCGGCGCAATCCTCGCGCGACAGGTCGACGTAATCTTCACCTACGGCCACCACCCTACGCCAGTAGTTCTTGTTGGCCACATTGCGGTATACGTCGTTGCGCACGTTGAACGTTTGGCAGCGCGCCTGGTCGTCTTTTTCCCAAAGGTTGGTTGTGGCCGTGGTTCCGTCGTCTTGGAAAAAGAAGCAGCGGTAAGCCTTGCATTTGTTTTCGTCGGCCGTGATAAGGCCGTACTCATCAAGCCATTGCACCTTAACGATTTTAGAACCGCTCGAAGAGAAAACCATGTTGCCGCCTACGAACGAGAGCTTGCGCTTTTCCAGCTCGTTGAAAGTGGCCTTGCCCCAGACCACGAGGTCGGGTACGGACAGTTTCCACCTGCCGCTTGCGCCACGGCCCAAGCCGAATCCCGCCTCGTTGATGGGGTCGAAGTCCACACTCTCCAACAGCTTGTCCACTTTCAGGCCTTCCGCCAGCGTGAGCAGGGCATCGGCCACATCGGGTATGTCCTTGCGCAAAATCTTCTGCCAATCGGCACTCTTCGCGTCAAGGACCTTGGCCATATCGGCGGCATCGGCTTGTCCTGCCGCAATTTTCTTGGCGTTGAGCAGCAGGTACCGCCCCATCTGCGAGAGCGCGTCGAGCGTGCCGATGTTGGCGTGCGTGTGGCCGACGGCACCGTCGTTCTTGTATCCGGCAACGATGGCGCGGGTGATATAGGCCGTGAGCGACTCCGCACTTGTGGTGCGCCATTCGTCTGCGTATGGGCTTTGGACGGGGAATAACGCCCCTTCGCTTAGCGGCTGAGCCGGAAATTCAACTAAGCGAGGGGCGAGCGTAAAAGACCCCGATTGGGGTACGCTTATAATCAGCTCATGCACAGGCTCTGTGCGCGGCAGGTTCAAGTAGGGCTTCGCGTCGGCATACTTGTAGGTGAAACTGTATCCCGCGGGCAGCTCGCGCTCGGCATACGTCACCTCGCTCTCGGTGAGCACGATGCGCCGCAGGTAGGTGCCGATGTAGACATACTTGACGAGCGACGGGAAGAAATCCAACAGCCATTGCCGCTCGCGGCGGTCGAGATGTCCGGTGTACTTCTTAAATTCACGTGTGGTGTCCACGCGATATTCTTCGCTCACGCCCTCAATCTCTGCCACGTTGTGCGTGTGTTTGGCCGTTTTCGTCGTTTTCCCGAATGCGCGGAAGGTGTCCAGTCCGCCCAACGAGTTCTCGAAAAGTATCCATGTCTCTTCCTCGCTGCGGATGTCCGTAGGGTAGTACCGCTGCACGTAAGTCAGGCGGTTGCCCTGCGTGTCTTCCACGTATACGTCGTAATACGTAGGGTTCTCTTTCAGCTTGGCCGCGATGATGGCGTATTGCACGGGTATCGTCCACGCGTGTCCGCCCTGCAACGTGGCCAGTTCCAACATCTTCATCTCTTTTTCCAAATGGGCCTCGCACTTCACCAGGCAGTCGGCCGGTGCGTAATAGGTAAGGAACTCCGGCGTGTGATATGTCACAGGCTTGGTGTTGGGCTGCCAAGTGAGGAAGTTGGCCCGCAGGAATGAGGCGGCCGACTCGGCGAACCGGTCTACACCGGCACGCAGCACGGTGAATTCCACCCTCGTGGGCTGTCCGCCTGCAGGTGTCAGCTCTACGGCGAAACGTTGCACGATGCCGTCTTGCCTATAGGGTTCGCCAACATCGCGCAGATCGAAACGGAACAACGGCGAGAGCGTCTCGGCGAGGTCGATGTCGATGCGGTTGTCCACGTCGGGCGCATAGCTGTGTTCCAAGACGGCCTTGCCCCCGGGATGCTGCACCAGGCGCATCACCACTTCAACGCTCGACGAGAGCGTGAAGTGGTTGATGTTGCCCAGCAGGCTCAGGGTATCGGGTTTGAGAAGAATGTCCATAATTGGCTTATTTTGGGCAAAGTTACGTTATATGTAAGGAGGGGAAAAGGACAGGAAAAGGCAATTAGTAGGACCGGCCTGACTAGTCTGACAGGTCTGACCGTCCCGACTTACTAGTTGGCAAGCCACCTTTTCACTCTTCCATAAAAGGAAACGCAAAGTCCCATTTTTCGGAGTATTCCTTTGCTTTTTCTAGTTCTATGCACTGAAGCCACCGTTTCTCCAATATGTAATGGACTACGCGGTGCATGATTTCCTTGAAGTTGCGCGGGCCTTGAACGATAAAATTGACATCCAAGAACAATTGTTCGCCAGCAGCTGTCTTTTTCGCCCACTCTTCCGACGGCGTGGGCGGATAGAATGTGGCCGGGCGTTTGTCGCGGTTGGCCGCGGTTGCGAAGAACTCTTCTTTGGAAACCTCGCTGACATCATAGCGCGGCATCCATCCGTACTTGGACTTCATCCTGGGCATCATGTCGGCCAATGTCGGCGAACTGCTCTGCGGTTCTGCGGGCATGATGGTCCTCAATTCGCTCTCAATGGGGTCGTTCTTCCCGCCAAGGGTGAACTTAAGCTTGTTGAAGAAAAACGGCACGCCCCGCAGCGTAACCTTGGCCACGGCCGGCAGGTTCTGCTTCATGGCCTGGCTGAGCAGCAGTTTCGCCTTCACCGTCTGCAACGAATTGCGCAGCAGAAAGTCGTAGGGGCGATAGAATTTCTCAAAGATGCCGTCGCGCCCGTTGTAGTGCAGCCCGTACTCGAATATCTTACGGCTGGGCCACACGTTCAGGTCGTAGGCAGAGATTGTTCCGGCGGGCTTTCCCGAGGCCGAGACGTAGGCGAAGGCGAGCATAGTGTGCAGCGTGTTCGCACCTTGGCTGTTCTCCTTAGACTTCGACTGGCTTTCGCCCGACACCTCCATCTTGGAATTCAACGTGTCGTACTTGCCGATGTAGAGCAAGGTGGCCAGCGTATGGTGGTATTCCCTATCGTCCGTTTTTCCCGAGAGTTTCAACGTGCGGAACTCCGGGATGCAGTCGGGAACCTCCACGGCATGCGCCTCTGCCGCACCGCCCATGTTGTAAGGCTGCGACGGCTCGCCCACCTTCGTGGTGTAGCGCGTAGAACCCGAAAAGCCCTCCTTGCGGAATGTGCCACTGCGCGGGTCGAAGTAGGCCGTGGGGTTGGCCGACACCATCTTGTCAAGGCTGTCGTAGCTATTCTCCATGTCGCTCTCCACGGTGTGTTTCGATGCCAGCGTTATGCGCTTGTATTCCTTGCCGGCCTTGTATTGTACGGTAGGTTCGACCGTGAGGCAGGCTGTAAGGTCTGCTGCGGGCCGCGCGCTGACCATGTCGGAGAGAAAAACGACGTCTACGGTGCGTTCGCCTTCGTTGGTTACGAACTCGCAACAGAACTTCTTGCGGAACACGGAGAGAAACTCCAAACAGGTTACTTCCGGAACAAGGTCGGCCATCTTAATCTTACCGTTCACCAGCGCATCGATGACGTTGTTGAGCAGCACCATCGTGCGGAACGGCTCAGTGCGGCTGAAGAAATTCTCGTTGAGCGTGTAGCCGAAATGTTTGAACACGCGCTCCAACACGTAGTTGGCGCGAATGAAGGGCGTTATGTAGTAGCCCGGTTGCAGCGTGATGCGGATGTTGTTGACATGCTCCGTGCGCTGCACGGCGTTATAGAAGTCGCAGCCCTCGCCAGCCCCATTGGGCATGAAGGTGTCTACCTCGCCCGTCTTGTCGCCCAGGGACACCACGATGCGCTTATCCTTGCCGTAGGCGTTTATTATCTTATGGCTCCATCCGCCGTCCAGTCCCGAGTCGTTATCCACCAGTATGGGGAAGTTGGCGAAGTGCGGGTCGGTGCCGCTGCGCAGCCGCCGGCAGAAGTCGATGCCCTGCGCCACGGAGTTTACCCCCGGCACGAACTCGCCCTTGAACACGTCTTTGAGCCGACTGTCTTTCAGGCGGCTGTAAAACGAGCCGTCGTTGACGTAGAAGGCCGTCGATATGCTGCCTTTGGCCGTGGCCGACAGCACGCACTGGCGGCACTGCGCGTAGTATTGCCCGTCTTGTATCACCGCGTCGCACATCTGCTGTTTCTTGTTGCCCCCCAACATGTGGGGGTAATCGAGCAGGCGCAAGTTGTGTTCCGAGCACGGCATGTCGATGGGCACGGAGGCTTCGCCGTATTCGTTGAAAAAGGGGTTGGTGCGCTCGATGGAGAGCTGTGCCGAGGGATAGAGCTGATAAGGCTCGCCCTTCTTGAGGTTGGTTATCTTCATTGCTTCTGTGCTATCTTACGGTATTGTTGCTGTATTTTCTGGCGTGCCTCGATTTCGTCGAGGGCGACGAACGAGGGGATGCCGTTTTGGCGCAGGTCGCGCAACAGGGCGAGCAGCTCTTCGTCCACCCCCTTTGCGGGCGCGACAGCGGACGGCACGGGTGTTGTGGGGTGCTGCGTGGCATTGCCGGCAGACGGCGACACGAAACCGCCGCCGGCCAGTCCGCGCTGCATCATCACCTTGCGCAAGTCGAGCGCACGGATGTCGCCCGTGCGCTGCGCCTTGTCGATGACGTCGATGAGCGGAGCTACGGTGGGGTTTTCCATTGCTGCGTTGCTGGCCACCCATTCCTTGCTGTGCCCCGCTGGCCCTTCTCCCACCAGCACCGTGGGGCGGTCCACGTAGCCACGGCGGTGGGGTTCGAACTTCGCCTTAAACCGCTTGCCGTCCTGCTCGCGTTCCACGTCGATGTTGCCGCCATCCTCAAGACCCGTTGCCACGCGTGCGCCGGTGGCCGCCGAACCCGCCGATGCGCCTTGCAGCGTCATTTTCTTCACCTTCTGCCGCTCGGCATTGGCCACGGCCAACTGTGCCGTGCCGGCCACGGACATGAGCGCGCCGGCGATGGCTCCGCCGATAGGACCCAGTTCGCTGAACGCCTTCATCACCGACACGGCCGTGTTGACGATAATCTGCGAGGCCTGTATGGCGAAATTCACGTCGGCGTACTTCTTCTGTATCTTCAGCTTTTCGTTGGCCTTCTGCTTTTCCAGTTTCTCCACCTGGTCGGCATTGCCCTGAGCCGCCTCTATCTCGGCATCGTACTTGGCGTCTACGTTGGCCATTTCGGCATCTTGCAGCTGCTTGACGGCCGTGCCGAAGAGGTTGCTGTAATAGTCGAACGATTGTTTCCACTTGTCCATCTTCATCTGGGCCACGGCCTGCTCGTACTCCTCCTGGGTTATCATCTTGGCGTCGAGGTGCTGTTTGAGCTGCGCCATTTCGGCATCGAACAGTTCTTGTTGTGTGGCGATGCCGTATTGCTGGCGCAGTCGGAGCTTGTCTTCTTCAAACTGTCGGGTCATGTTGGCCACGGCCCGCTGTTGCTCTTCTTCGGCAACACCCTCTCGTGCCAACTTTTCCTTGAGCTGCGCCATCTCGCGCTCGAATATCTCCTTTTGCGACACCAGGCCGGCGCGCACCCGCGTTTGGAAACGTTCTTCTTCGGTTTGCTGTTCATACTTGCGTATGATTTCGGCCTTGGCGCGTTCGTAAGCCTCGGTAAGGGCCTTTTCGTCTTCGCCATATTGGCGTGCCTGTTCCAGCCGTGCCTTGTAGAATGCATCGAGCGAGGATAGTTGCAGGGCGTGGCCGGCCTCGCGCCGCTGTTCGTCGGTCATGCCCTGGTCTTGCAGGGTTTTCAGCGCATCGAAGTATTGCTGCCGTGTCGTCATCGACTTGTCTTGGAATGCCTGGTCGGCCCTTCGTTCGTTGGCCTGCTGTGCCAGGATGATGCGCTGCCGTTCGTTGGCGTCGGCCATGTGCAGCTGCTTTGCCTTTTGGGTGTACTCGCGTTCGATGTTCAGCACGTTGGCGGCATGCGCCACCTCGAGCATCTGCATGGCCACGTTGTATTCTTCTTGGCCTTTCTTCTTGTCGGCCAAGGCCTTTTTCAGCACGTTGGCACTTTCGTTGTATGCCGCTTCTTCTTTTGCCAGTGCCTGTTGTCGGCCATTGCCGAAACCGCCCTTTTGCGTTTTGTCCGCCCCAAGAGCCTTAGATGCAGTGTTGCGTGTGCCGCTTCCCTCAAGGCCGGCCTTACGCCTTTCCAGTGCGGCAATCTGCCTGTCGATTTTCTTCAGCCCCGACGTGTCACCCACTTTGAGCGTAAGGCGTTCGGCCTTAAGGCGTTCAATCTTAGCCTTGATGCTGTCGAGTGCGGCTCCCACGGTACCCTTTGCGCCTTGCGTGCCTTCGGCCTTCGCCCCCGCCACGGCATCGCCTGCAAGGTCTTGCCCGTAGCTTTTGAGAAAGGCCTGCTTTTCGGCTTCGGCCGCATTATACTTGGCTTGCGCGCCCGACACCTTGGTCTGTGCGCGGTCCACCACATCCTGTTTGGTGTTCCCCACTGCTCCCCAAGATGTCGTATAAGTGCTGCCGCCCTGGGCCGTTTGTGCGCCATTGAGTTCAGCGTTGGCCTTTTTCAGCTCTTCCTTGGCCAGCCATGCCTCCTTGGCCAGCTTGGCCAGCATGTCTTTGGCTCCCTCAATCTCGTACTTGTGCACCAGCGACTTAAGATAATCGTCCAGGGCTTTCTTGTTTTCGCGATACTTACCCGTAGTTTCGTCCAGCTGTGCGTTGTAGTTGGGAATGATGCGGTTCAGCTCGGCCACGGCTTTCCGCCGCTCGTCCATCGCGCGTTTCTCGTCGCGTGCGGCAGCCACGAGCAGGTCTATCTTGGTTTTCTCTTCCGCCGCCCGTTCGATGGCCTGCCGTTTCACCTCGTTAATCCTTTTCTGCGCCCGTACGGCAGCGTCCGTTCGACGGCTGAAAATCAGCAAGGCACCCACCACGAGCGTTATCGCCCCTAGCACTGCCCCCCAAGGGTTAAGCTTGAGCACCACGTTGAACGCCTTTTGCAGGGCGATGGAACGCGTCATGGTTTTGTTGAGCACGGCATGGCGCAGCACCGACAGTTCCGTCATGGCGTTCTCTATGGCCATGGCTGCAGCCTTGAGTTTGGAGGCGGCCACAGCGCGCATCCCCCACAGGTATGCCAGTTTCTGCCCCGCCGCATAAGCCGCAGTGGTGGCGACGAGCACGCCCAAGGCCTTTCCCACCATCAATATTCCTTCGTAATGCTCGGCCAGGAACTTGAGGATGCCCACGACGGAGAGCTTGGCGGCCATCATCATGTCTTCCCACCCTTGCTTGATGGGCATGAAGGCATCCCCCAGTTTCTTTTGCGCATTGGTGAGGGCCACGGTGCGCTGCACGCTGCGGTCGGCAGCCGACACGTAAGTTTCGCCGGCCTTGGCCAGCTGCCCTTCAACTATGCTTGCCACGGCCTTCATGAAGTTTCCCGTTTTCTTGGTCTTTTCGCCAATTTCGGCAGCCGAGAGCCCTAGGTTGTCTAGTATCTGCGGCGACTGGCGTCCCAATCCGGTGACGATGGAGTCTACCATGTAATCGAGCGACTGCCCCGTCTGTTGCGCCTTGAGTTGGGCGAAGGCAAGATACTTTCCCAAGTCTTCGAGGGGTATGCGGAAGTCGTTGGCCTTTACGGCCGCCTTCATCAGTTCCACGTCGTCCACCGTGTTCTTCGTGGCCTGTCGTAGGCCTTGCAGGTAGTCTTCCGAGCCTATGCGCCTGAAAGCGTGCGTAATGCCGTCGGCAGCCTCGGCCAGTTCCACACCCTTGTCAATCACGTCGGTAAGCATGCCCAATGATTTTTGGGCGATTTGGCCAACCAGCGCACCAAACTTTACCATAAGGTTACCCATCATCACGTTTATGCTGCTGTCGCTTATCAGGTGTTGCCGAAGTTTCGAGGTGCTGACGCGCAATTCTTCCATGCGCAGGTTTACGGCAGCCAAACGTTTCTGAAGGTCGGCGAACTGCTGTGGCGAGGCTGCTTGGGAGATGTTGTCCATTTCGTTGGCCAGTTCCTTGGCATATTTACGCAACTGGTTCATGCTCATGGCCGACGTGTCGAGTGTGGACCGCAGGTCGCGCAGTTTCTTTTCGTTTTCCGAGATGCGTTTCGAGTATCCCTTCATCTCGGTGTTGAGTTTGCGGTATTCGTCCGTATTCTTCTTGCCGGTGGCCTCCATCTCGATGAGTGCCTGCCGCCGTGCCTTTTCCTCCTTGCGCAGAGATTCGGTTGATTTTGCCAACTGGTGTATTGCCTGTTGTGCCTTAGAGGAATCTGCGGAGATGACATACTTTATCTCGTCCTCAGACAGGTGTTTCTTTGCCATGGTTAATTTGTTTTGAGTGTGTGTTTCGCGGTTGTGTCTAAAATTTCACGCAGTTCGTTACCCAAACGGGCACGCACTTCATCCGTAAAGCCGTACGTCAGTTCGGGGAACGTTTCGTGATACAGCACACCCCACACCACGCGGTTGTAAAGGGCATGATGGGCGTGGCGGAATTTGGCCAACCGGTCGGTACGGTGGCGGTAGGCCATGTCGAGAAAACGCAGGTAAGGGAGGGCGCGGACGTAGAAAGTGCGTGCGTGGCCCTGTGAGGTGGAAATGGAACGGCGTGCCGAGAGCGAGGCACGCAATTGCCCCGTTCTTTCGTGGTATGCGTTGCGCAAGGTCTGCTCTTGCGTTGCGTGAATTTTGCGGATGCCCTCGGAGAGGGTGTCGTGTACGAACTTGTCGCGTACGAGTACGTCTGTTATCATGCGGCAAAGATAACAGGCGTACGCATAGGGTAAAAGGACAAATGCGTTACACCTTATCAGGCTAAGGGAGCGCGACGAGTGTTATGCCCAACGCAAAAGCATGTACGGCCACGCAGAACTGAACCGCCTGTGGGCCGGGGCAAGGCGTTACGAGCCATGCCCACAACAGCGGGCCAACAATGGGGCAAAGCATGGAACACGCCATGAAGAGCAGGTAGCCCGAGCAACCCCTGCCCCATGCGATGAACGGTGCTTGCACTAAGGCAACGAAAAAGTAGATGAAATAGAACAGAACCATGGTTAATCGTTTTATTTTATCGTCGGCGGATACGACAAGGCTGCGCTACGTGTTGTCGAGGTTCTTTTCGCAAAACCTCCGGGGGCGTTTCCGCACACCCGACACGGCGCAGCCTGAATACGTTTACTATGGCGTAGATACGAAAACAGCCGACATGGGTCGGCGGCATTCGTACCGCGAAAAGAAATTTTGACACTGCAAAGTTAAACATTTATTTTTACATGTGCAAGAGAGTCCACTTTAAAAATCGTCTTGACATGGCATTAGTGGTGATAATGTATAATGTTCAACGTTGCATGTCCTTAAGTTCTACCTCAATGGCGCGGAACAGCTCCATCACCACTTGCGGCACCATGGAGTTGCCGAGGGCGGCTATGGCATTTTTTCTCCATCCTCGGAAAGGAAGGGTAAGACCAGGTATTCCAGAGGAAAGCCCATCATCTCCGTCACAAACAGCGGCGACAGTTGGGAAGTTCCGCCACCAACCTTGTGGGCAATTTGTTCGGCCAAATTCGCTTTTGGCCGGTTGTGGTTCTTCAGTGCCTGCATGGTCAGACCGGCGCGAAATCCATCCTTGCTCATGGGAGAAAGCAGCAGGCCGTTGACCGCCAAAGCCGTCAGCCCACGCCCCATCTGACTGTCGGGATTGTAGGTCCGCGTCCAGTTCGTTCCCTCCGCAGCGTTGGGCGTCGGCAATAGAGAATGGAAATGCAGGTAGTCCATCAGCCCGTTGGGGCGGCTCTCGCCGTTGACCCTGCTGCCCATCGTTTTCCCTCCTTTCTCCTTTAGTTGGGTTATTCGCTTTGTGTGAGATATTTCCACCGAGAGAGGCGTAGGCAGAAGGTTCAAGGGCATGAACAGCTGCCTGCCGTTTTCGCACACTTTCAACCCCTGCGTTACAGGTGTGGGCAGAATAGTGGCCGTCGCGCCGTTGGGCGATGAACCACACGCGGTATCGGCGATGGGGCGCGCCGACACCGCAAGCCGGAATAACGACCGGCTGGACAGCATATCCCGCCTTTTCGAGGTCTTCGCACACGAGGTCGGCGACGTATCTTTGCTCGGTGCGGTAAACGTCGTTACCCTCACCGAAGAGAGTGGGCGGACCGTCCACATTAGCCGTACGGCCGGGTTGTACCATCGAGAGGATTCCATCAACGTTTTCAGCAATGACGAAAGCGGGCTGTACCTGCCCGATGACTCGAAGCATTTCAGGCCAGAGGTAACGGTCGTCTGCCGTTCCCTTCCTTCTCCCGGCTGCGGAGAATGGCTGGCAGGGAAAGCCTCCCGTAAGTACGTCGACCTGTCCTTGCCACATGGTGAAGTTGGTTGTCTTGATGTCGTCATAAGATGCGCTATTTGGATACCAATAGTTTAGCACAGTACGACAGAAAGGATTTATTTCGCAATGGAAAAGGTTTGTCCACCCCATCCACGTGGCGGCCAATTCGGGCGCGCCAATGCCGCTGAAGAGCGATGCATGTGTTATGGTACGTGCCATTCATGTTGGTTTTTGGTATTTCTTGGTGCAAAGGTAAGGCATTAGGCATTGGTAGTAAAGGACATCGCGCCCTCGCAGGCGCGATGTCATACGTGCGGTTAAGTGTGGTTACACTTTTTCCTTAAACATCCAGCGGAACGAGATGCCTTGCGAGCCGGGGCGGTTGCAGAGGCGGAATCCCGCGCGGGCGAGGGCGTGTGCCACCTGCTCGGCCGATACGGCAAGCGAGGGGTTTATCTGCTGCATGCCGGCCATCACCTCGGCGGTGGTGAAGAAGTGGGTGGTTTCTTCGGGCGTGGCAGCGGGGCTGAAGGTGTGCATCAGCGCATCGATATAGGGCTGCACGTCGACGGCGGTTGTTTCTTTATTCTCTTGTTTCATGATTTCTGTCAGTCTGGTGATTGGTTGAATTTCTGCGAAGGCGGAGATGCTAATCTTCGTCGCTCAGCGGCAGGTCGGGCAGCACGCGCTTGTCGTCGGCATACATGTTGATGGCGGCAACGGCCTGGATGTGTTCTTTTATTTCGCTGGCGATGTCGAGCAGCTCCAGGCTCCGTTCGGGCGTGAGCGTCTCTGCGGGGCCGCGCCCCAACTGGATGAGCGCACGCATGATGCCGTCGAGCCCGCGCAGGTAGAACCGGGATGCGCGTTTCAGGTCTTCGAGGTGGCCGAGGGTGTCGGCGGTGAGCGTAACGGCGCGGTTGCCCAGCTCGAAGGCCACGCTTTGGTTGGATTGCATGTTCATGGCTAGTACCTCCATTTCTTTGTTGCGAGTTGTTCGGCCACGAGGGGGAACACCACGAGGTCGGTCTTGACGTACAGGTACCACTCCCCTTCCTTATCCTCGATGATGCCGAATGCGCGGCGCGTGGTGGGCATGTGGCGGCACATTTCGAGGGGGTTGAAGTCGGCCACGTATTCGCACTGGTGGGCGTAGTCGTAGAGTGCTTGCAGCACGTATAGCGGGTTCACCAGGCTCTTATATTCGCCGCAATAGGCGTGCAGCTCGGCCATCACCTGGCTCATGGGTATGCGGCGGTCCAGGTGGCCGGCGAGCGGGTGCAGGAAATGAGCGGCGAACACTTGCAGCAAGGCAATCTCGTCGCGATACCAATACCTGGGGCTTTCGTCGGCATCCTTACTGGGCACATGTGCGTATCTGGCCTTGCTTTGCAGTTGGTTGGCCACGATGGCGAACACCTCGGGGTCGGTCTTCACGTAGAGATGCCGCCCTTTGTTTTTCCTCTCTATCCGACCGCGATTCCAATGCGTGCAGGGTTTGCGGCCCCCTTTGTCTATGGGGTTGAAGTCGTCGATGTACTCGCATTGCTGTGCAAAGCGGTAGAGTGCCGCGTTGATGTTCCAAACGGCTTCCATGCTGCCGTAGCTGCCCATGTAGCGGTGCATGTCCTCCACCGCCTTCTCGTACTTAATGTAGCGGTTGAAGTTGCCCGAGAGCGGGTGCAGGAAGTGGGCTGCCCACACGTCGATCAATGCCACTTCTTCGCGTGTGTTGAAACACATGCTCAATGTTGCGTCTTTTTTCATAGCGTTCCTCCTTTCTCTGCGGGGGTGATGCACTTGATGCCGTGGGCATCGGGGATGTTGATTGATTGTAACATAGCGATATTTTTGACATAAAGAAACTGCGCTACGTGTTGTCAAGGCTCATATCGCGAGACCTTTGGGGCGTTTCCGCTACCCGACACGGCGCAGTTATACAGTTTACCTTAAAAGGGGTGGATACAAAAACGGCCAGCTATCGGGCTGGCGGCATCTGTACCGCGATATGTATTTTGACACGGCAAAGTTACGAATAATATTTGTAACGGCAAAGTGAAGGGGCGGGAAAATGTTTGCCATCTTGTTTTTTTACCAGCCATCCTTTGATTTTGCCGATAAAATGTTAAGCCCCTCACCTTTATAGGGGGTGAGGGGCAGGTGCGCCCGTAGGCTCGGGCATTTTGTCAAATGGGTAAAGAACGTCCCATGCCTAAATTTCTATTGTGTCGGCAGCGCGGCGTATGCGGTCGGCAAGGTCGCAAAGCGCACCTTTAAGGCGCACCCGCTCTTCCAGGTTGAAGTCGGTTGGTTTGCCGTTGCCGTCAATACCGTTGAACTTGTTATAGAACCACGAAGCGGATTTCGTGAAATAATCGCGCGCCAAAACTCCCCAGGATATTGCCACAAGGATGTCATTCAGTTGGCTCTTCATCGTTGTGCGTTCCGTTACTGTCATATTTCGTCCCATCTCTTATTTGTTTTTTAGTCCCCCACCTTATTAAGGGGTGGGGGAGGTTGTTTAATCTAAAATCATCCTTTCAAAAAGTTCTCTTGCATAGTGTAAGAGGTTTACGCTTCCGTTAGGATAAGCTCTCTTGTAATTTCGGATGGCCTCTATGAGCTCATCTTCTTCTTTCGTTACTTCTTTCTTCATTTTGTTCTTTATTTGTTTGACAATACAAAGGTAGTGTAATTTTTTACACTATGCAAATTTTTAGTGTGTTTTTTTACACTAAATCGTGTTTTTAACATTTGAAATTCTGATTTAGCTAAGAGGCCATATTATTATTCAACCCAAGCGAACCCCCGCTCAATAAGGTCGGCAAGGAAATGTGCAGGGTTGTCGGTACGCACAAGGTAGCCTTCAAGCTCTTCGAGGCGGTGGGCGAAACGCTGCATGTATTCGGTGTCCGTGCCATCATGGTCGAAACGGCTGCCGACATGCAGCTGGTGCAGGAAGTCGGCAGCAGAGGCGGCGACTATCAAGTCGCCGCCCCTCAGTCTGTATTTCGTTTTTATCATGCTGCTAGTTTTTTTGTCCTTATTTTAAAATATAATTTTTCGCTTTCGGTAAGGAAGGGGATGCCTTGGAGGTTTGTGCCTGCCAGCACCGTGCCTTGCTTTGCGAAAGCAATCATCTTGGCAAGGAAGTGAATCCAGGCTGACATCTTTGTGAAGTTCGTTGAGCCGCCGTGCTGGCGGAACTCCACAGTACGGTGACGGGCATAAGCCTCGAGGTTAATCTTGTGGTATCGGTTGTTTTGGAAGGCTGCCCGAAGTTGACCGATGTTGGCGGCCCTATTGATGGACGCTTCGGTTATTGCTGAGAGCCCTTTGCAGTAGCGGTTGTTTCGGCGGCTGCGCGGCATGAAGTTGTCGATGATGCCTTCCAACCGCTTGTACGTTATAATCAGGTTTTTCCAAGTTTGGAGGTCGAACTCGGCTGCCTCCATGTGGACGTGAAGCCCGCAGCTATCGTTCACCTTGACGTCACAAAGGTCGAGAACCCAGCATACTTTTTCCAACTCCTCGAGTCCGCTTTCACCATGAAGAATGGGGCTAACCAGCTCGAAGGTGTTGTTGCCCGAGAGGCTGCTGTCGGTCACCAGTTTCCAATGGTCGGCGTGGTCGGTGTGGTTGTAGCCCTCCACCTGCACCCTAATCCCTGCTGCGTTGAGTTCGCGCGCCAGCCGTTCACGTGTGCAGTTGTAGGCTTCTATTTCAACCCCGAAGTTGCGGTTGAAGGTGTAATCTATTTGCGGTGCAATGGCGGTGGAAGCCTGTGCTGCCACGTTGGCCACACCTTGCATCATGCGCTTGTAAACGTTCTGCACGAAACCGTAATTGCCGTTGGCAACCAGGTCTGCTACCTGTCTGCGCGTCAATCCAAGCGCAAGCAGCTTTTGAATCTTTGATGTTTTGGTTCCGTTCTCCCTGAGGATGTTTTGAATTTGCTCGTTCATATTTGCTGTTTTTTATTGTTCTTTATTGTACTGCTAAGGTAACACTATAAAAGAACTACAGCAAGCTATAACGTGTTTATATACAGAGAGTTAGCTTTATTTATCTTTATTCGGGTCACTTTTTCTACAACCTTCCACTGCGAGTTTCCAAACTTGCCAGTGTTATTACTTTTCGTGATATACGCCAACACTGTTTATCATTTGCACTTCAAAATTACGAATAACATTTGACACTTGTGCATTAAGGCTAAAGTAAATTCCTACATTTAGCGTTTACTGGCACAACAGAGGCCGATGCATCACTGCATCGACCTCCCAACTAAATGCTAAACAATCTTACTAACTGAAACAATGAAAACAAATGTATATGAAGAGGAGTCAAGGGGTAAGTAGCAAGGAGTTAAGACAAATGCACAGTAGGCGTTATCCGTATTTTCACTTTTTCATCCTTTCACTTTTTTACCTTTTAATCTGCCAGCCGAACATATCGCATGTACGTGAGCTGCGTGTGTGGGTTTCGCCCCACGGCCTGCATCTTCACGGCCTTGCATCCCCAACGGAAGAAGAGGAAACGGCGGGGTATGCGATGCACAACGATGTCGAGCGTGTCGCGCGCATGTATCTCGCCTATGAAACTGTCTGCGCGAAGGCAGCCGGCGAACGACAGCCAGGGGTCGCGATACGAGAGGCAGGGCAGCGTGTCGGTGTGCCCAGGTGCAATTTTGACCACGCTGTCGCGCACCATGGTGCGTACCACGGTCTGCGTGCTGTAGGCCGTGCGGGCCAGTTCTTGCAATCGGCGGTTGCGTATGCCCAGCGAGCGTGCCACAAGCAAGAGCGAGTCGCCCTGTCGCGACAGCTCGCCCACCCTTAGCGTCAAGGCCTCGATGGCCATGGCGTTGCGCCCATCTTTGGTCACCCTGCGTTCCATGCGCGTCCGTTCTCCGCGCAGCAGCAGGGCTTGGTTCTGCCGCAGTCGGCTGTTCTCGCTTTTCAGCTGGCATACCCAGCTTATGGCCGATGCCAGCGCAAGCATGTGACCTGCAAGCAGCACGGCCGCCATAACATTACTTATCCGCATATCCTGTTCACCATCTTAATCAGTCCAACCATCTGTGCGAAGTATCCCGGAGCGGTGGCGTATCGGCTGCCGTGTCCGTCGCAGATGCGGCGGGCAAACTCGATGGCATCCTTACGATAAGGCCAGGCATCGGCATAACCAGGTTTCTGCAACAGACGCGTGTGTTCTTCGAGACACTCTTCCAGCGAGTCGAAGTCTTTGAAAAGTCGATAGACAGTGTAATACCAGCGGTTGCCGGTCTTACACTTGGCCACCGAAACGATACGTTCTGGTGCCGCGAACTGCCTGCTTGGCGTATTGAAATACTCGTGCGTGAGAACCAGCACCGTGCGGCCTTTCCATGCAGAACCGCGCGTGATGCCGAAGAGGTTGAACTGCCCCACACGACTCTTTCCCCATCCGCTTTCAAGGATGGCTTGCGCCGTAACGAATTCTGGCGCGATGTCGGTGGCCTTCTTGGCCGCTTGGTAAATCTCGCGTGCGAAATCAATCTGTTGTTGTGTAGCCATGATTGTCGGAGTTTATTGGGGTTCGGAGGTGTATTCGCCGCGGTCGTTGAAGTCTTTTAGCCGTTTAACGAACGAGGGGGGCAGTATGGGATAGATGGCTTGGATGTTCTCCACGCACGAAAAGGCCTCGCGCACCATCATGAACACGCACAGGTAAGTGCCTATCCATTGCGTTGCTCCCACCACGCTGCCTTGCACGGTGTAGTTGGAGAGAACGTTGGAGAGGATGAGCAGTACGATGTAGATGGCAATTTTCTTGCCGAATTTCGAGAAGAACGAGCCGCTCGAGGCATCCTTGTGCATCAAGTGCTTCACTATGCCCAGCACCGTGTCTACGGCCACAAGTATGGCTATCCACTTGGCAAATTCCCAATCTTGGTACAGGTATCGGGCGATGTCTGCCACAATGGAAAGCGGCAGCGATGTGATGGCTATCATTGGTAGTTTCTTCATGTTGTTTCGGGTATTGATGTGTTGCAAAGTTAGGCCTTTATCCCTGCCGTTCAAAGGACCGTTTCAGGGCGTGCGTCCCCAGCGCGTCGGGAGCTGTTGCATTGAGCATCAGCGTCCATCCCGAGGCTTTGAGTTCGGTGGCCACGAAGGGCACAATCTCGGCATGTTCCAGCGACGAGCGCGAGAGCCACGTGAGACGGCCGCGTTCGGCATCGGCCATCATCCAGGCATGCACGGCGGTGAGCAATTGCAGCGTACGGTTCGACACGATGACGCGTTCCAACGCATCGGCATGGTCGGTATGCTTCATGGCCACGGTAACGGCCAGCCGCTGGGTGCACTGGTAAGAACGTCGGCCGTCGTCGGCAAGTTCGAACTCGCCGTAATCGGCAAAGAGGAAACAACCCGTAAGCGTGTCCACAAGTTGTTTCAGCTCGTCGAACGTCTGGCCGTACACGTAATGGTCTATCTTCGGCACGCGTCCGTCGCCTTCGATGGCATCGATGGCATCGAGCATTTGGGCATATTCTTCAAACTGGCTCTTGCCCAAGGTGGCCATTGCGCGAACTCCCCGCTTGTTGGGGAACTGGGCGAAGTAAAGGAAAAGGTCGGCAATCATTTTTTTTTAGGAGTTAAGGAGTTAAGCCAAATGCCTAGACAGGCCAGTCCGACAGGTCCGAGAAGTCTGACGATCACGATTTCACACAATCTCCTTTATCGTTCCTATCGGCAGTCCCGTTTCTGTGCTTATCTTGGCCGCATCGTAATCCATGCCGTGCAGCGTGCGCACCGCCTCTATCGTCTTTTTGCGCAAGATGCGCAGGTAGGTAATCACGTTTATCTGTTCCACGGCAGCGGCATCGCCCAACCCGTCGGCCGACAGGTCGTACAGCGCATCGGCTGCATCGGTAGTGATGGGGTGCGCGGGCTTCTCCACAAACTGGGTGAGCAGGCCGAATTCCGTTCGGGTGAAGAGGTATGTGTTCAGGGCTTGGAAGTTCAGTGCAATGGCCGCCAGCAGGGCGTGGGGCAACGAGGCGAAGGCCGCGGCCAAAGCGTGCGCCCTTTCAGAGTTGTATGAGCCTGGGAAGTAGAGGATGGCGGCCAGCAACGGCAGTGCGTCGCCATTGGCGGCCAGCAAGGTGCGCGCCTCGATGTATTGCAGGGCTGTGAGCGAGCAGGTAAGGCTTCCGTAGGCCGTATTCACCGTGTAGCCCGCATACTCGTGGCCCTGCACCGTAACCTTCGGTATCAGCTGTGCGCAAAAGCAGAGGTCGAGGGCATAGCGATAGTTCATGGTGCGCAGCTTGCGCGCTATGGGCAGTTGCAGGTGGAAGGGGTCGGTGTGCAGGCACAAATGCCGTTCGGCCTTTGGCAGGTGCGCCAGTATGGCGTTGTTGTCGGGGTATTCGATGCGGAAGATGAATGTGAGCCGTTCGGCTATGCATACCAGGTTGGCGATGGCATCCTCATTGCGCAGCCGCCGCCAGTCGCAGCCCAGCGCGTCGCAGACGAAGCGCACGCCTACTTCGCCTGGCGACAGCCGCCCCGCCTGCATCTCGGCCAAGTGAGCCGTGAGACGCACGAACAGCCCCTCGGACAGTTGTTCCCACGCATTGGGTATGCTTAGGCGCGTGCCGCGGCATGTCAGTTCCAGGCAGTCTTTCATGGAGCCATCACGATTAGGTCGTCGGGAGCGTTGTAGTGCGAAAGCGAGCAGGCATCGGCCGTGCGTTCGTCCAGCAATAAGTCCGCATCGGCCAGCAACTTGTCCGCCTCGTATTCAAGCGATGCTGCCAGCTTTACGGCGTTGTCGTTTTCGGCCTGCGCTTGCCGCGCCGCCTTGTTGTCGGCAAAGAGGTTGCGTATCGTTGGCGGAAACTCCAGCATGTCGAACCGCCTGAGGGCCTTGGCCACCGTCAGCTTGGCCAGTGCCAAGAGCAGCATCGGGCGCAGCTTTTCCCTGCCCTCGGCACGCTCGAAGTAAGGCGCGAGCCGTTCGTCAAGGCATTCCCTTTGCAGCGGCACGGTGCGGAAGAAGAAGAGGTACGACAGGTCGATGGGGTAGATGGCGTCGAACTCCTCGGCCTGCCTTATCGGACATTCTTCGAGCAGGCGGCCATAGCGTGCGGTTCGCCACAGCTGTGCGGGTGAGCCTTCGGCCTGTTGCCCCGCCATGAGCAGTTGTATGAGGTTGTCCATGGCGGCAAAGTAATTTTCCATATATGCGCGCTGCATGCCTTCTATCTCGTACTTATATACGTCTGTCCCCGCCTTGCGGCGTGCAATGGCGTCGAACACCAGTTGGGCGGCCAGCGTGCGGTTGGCCAAGGCAGCCCTTAGCGCATCGAGCAGTTCGGTCTGACTGCTTTTAACGATGGCCGCAAACACATTGGCCGAAATAACAGCTTCGATGTTCTTCTGTGCCGAGCGCGCCGAGGGCAGGTAGTCGGCCAAGGCCTTGCTGGCATCTACGCCCGGAGCGTATTCCATGAAGGTGGCCAGGTTTGGGAAAAGTTGTTGTATCGTGTTCATGATTGTTGGTTGTTAAGTCGGTCCTTGGGCGCCACGTCTTCTTGCCGCTGTGGCACCTCGCGGTAGAAGCCCATGCGCAGTCCGCCGGCATAAAGCTGTGGAAAGTTCACCTGCAAGGCCCAGTTGAGCGGCTCGCTGCATATCTCGTCTTCGGGCGTGAGCCCCATAATATATATAAGGTAATTGTAGTAGGCGTCGCTGCCCGACTTGCTGATTACGCCCTCTTTGTCGATGGCCGATATGGAGGCATCCAGCCCCACGCTTGCCAGCAAGGCCTGTTCGGCGCGTTTGTCGTAGGCGATTAGGGCTTCGATGTATTCCTTGTATTTCAGGTCGATGGTCTCTATCTTCCACTGCTGCTCGTGGCCTTGCGCATCGCTGAACGAGAACGAGGAGTAGGCCTTGCCCTGGTTTCCCTCGCCGCTGAGGTAAGCGGCAAACTTGCGCAGCTCTTCGCGTATGTATTGCACCAGCAGGCTCTCGCGCATCTCGGTTCCGATGTCCAGTCCGTTGTAGCTTATCAGGTCCAGTTTCTTGGCCTTTCGCGTCTTGTTCTCCTCGCACAGCCGCTGCATCTGGTTGCGCTTGCTTTCCACCCATGCATTGGGGATGATGATGTGCACCTTGGCGGCGAGCGAATTGCGCAAGAAGGAATTGATGTACACGGGCGTCTTGTTGCTGCCCTGGATGTAGGGGCGCGAGCCTTGGTGTGTCTCGTTCGAGCCGTAGAATTCGTCTATCGACGTCTCCCTGTGATGTGATACGGCGGCAAACTGGTAGTTGTTCACTTCCGAGAGGTTGAACTTTGGGTATATCCTATACGAGCCGATTCCGTATGACCATCGGCCCACGGCCACGTGGCGCAGGTCGGCGTAGGTTATCAGCTCGCGCGCCAGGTCTTGCCGTGTGGTTGCCAGCCGGCATTGGGTGTTCTCCATCACCTCGAGCCCTGCCACGGGCATAAGGCCCAGGCGGTGGCCGCGCGCCATGCGCCACTTCACGAAGAAGTCGCCGAAGTAATAGTAATTGATGATGCAGGCCTTGCAGAACTCCTGCACGCTGGGTAAGCCCTTGGCCTGCCACGAGTTGAACCACGCCTGCACCTCGGGTTCTTCAGCGTATTCGCGGCGCAGCTTGCCCTCGTGCATCACGTTGCGGTAGGGCATGGGGCCGTGACCGTAGAGCATCTTGGCCTGCTTGCGGTACAGGCGCGGCAGTATGCGGTTGCGTTTAATCTCTCGCGCCACGTCTTCGCACAGCGCGTTGTTGCGCCCCCGTGCGCACACCTGGTAGCCGTTCACGCCCAGCCACACCTTGTCGTTGTAGGGCAGTTCCGCCCCTTCGGGTGTGCCGATGGCAGCGGGGGCGAACAGCTGCTCGCCTTCGCCCACTTGGAAGGAGAACGTGTTGCCGTCGGCCACGTAGAGTCCGGCATTTCCGTAAAGTTCGAAGTTTTCTGTCATAACCAGTTTGTCTTGTGAAGTTTATATCCGTCGTTGGGAAAGGCCATGTAGCGCACCAGTATGCAGTAGCACATCTTGGGGTTACCATCGGCATCGGTGAAGAGCAGGTAGTTTTCGGCGGCCGCGGCAAAGCGTTCGTCGGGCAGTTGCGTACGCCACTTGCACCGCTCCTTCACCACCAGCCTCGCCCCCGCTTCGCCACGGCTGCGACTGTATGGGAAGAAGCACAGCGTGAAGTGCCCCTCGGGCAGCTTGCTAATCTCCCTTGCCCATTGCAGTGCATCGATGCCGCACATCTCGAAACTTGTGTCCATGCTGCAAAAGTAACGTACGATCGCGCGTGCGCAAAGGACTAGCCCCACCCCTCCCCCTCAGATTTCCGATTTTTTTAAGGGGATGCACCGAAAAAGGCAAACTCAGCGGTGCGTGGTGTTTTATCGCGTTCGCCATTTCGGATTTTCATTTTGCGCGGCGCGACATGCTTGAAACACAACGTGTTAAGTTTTGCAGCCATGTAAAAAATGCTTGATATTGACCTGCTTAGCAAAACTATTGCTTGCTCCACGCACACTTATTAGCCCCAAATTGGCCCCTTTACGATACAGAAAAAGCGTTAAGCCGCCGTTTATACCCTTTCGTAAGTATAACTTTGGCTTAACGCTTCGCATGGTTCGCCATCAAATGGCGGTGTTATCTGGTAAATCGGTTGGGAATGTGCTTAAATCGCTTTTGGCGATGTCGCCATAGAGGCCATAAAGCAAGTATATCATAGCACTGGGCAATTGTGTTGTCAGGCCTGCCTGCCTTTTCAACGGCTCTTTCTTTTCGGAACTCTTATCCAGTTCTATCGAGTTGCCCTTCTTAACAAGGGGGCTAATCAATATCGCGCTGCACAGGTTCTTGCACTCGTTCTCGCAGATGCGCACACGGGGCAAGAAGTTGCGCTGCTCGCCGAAGAGCATCAGGCACAGCTTGAACTGCTGCCAATGGTAGATGGTGGCCGCGCCCTCGTTGTGCAGTATCACCGAAAACCCATAACCCTCCAGGGCGGTTTTCAATGCACGGCTGTCGGTGGTAATCTGTTCCAGTTCTTCGCGCCGCTTGTTGCCCGCGCGGTCAGGATAAAGGTGTACCACCTTGTTTTGTGCATCAGCCCCGAAGAATTGGTAGAACTGTTGTGCCAAGCTCTCTTGCTCCTCGGGGTAGTATGCCCAAAATTCCTTGATGATGTCGATCTGCCGGCCATAGTCTTTCTTCTGCCCCACAATCAGCGAGGAGAACGCCCCAGGGTCGTAGCCCACGTATAGCGGTTCGCGGCGGTCGTAATGGCGCAGGTAACGGGCGGTGAGGGTGAACTTGTCTTTGAGGTCGTGGCCAAGGATGGCGTCGTAAACATAGCTATCCTTGAACTGATGCCTTGCTTTATCGTAGGCGGCAAAAAACTTATTGGTCACCTCCTTATGCCGTACGCCGCAGATGGCGGTGAGGAACTCGTCCATGTCGAGCGTGTCGAGCTGGGTCTTGAAGAACTTGGGTCCCAGGATGTCTTTGTTGCGGAAGCTCGATGCGCGGATATAGTATACGGCATTGCGCCGCATGTCGGCCAGCCGCGGCCGCCACCGCGCCAGGAAGGCTGCCAGCTGCTGCTGTTCCAGCCTTATGCGCTCCATAGCCACGGGGTTCTTGGTTTCGCGCATTTCGCGGCTAAGTACAAACTGGCGGTAAAGCGACTTGTTGACGGCCAGCGATACGGATGCTATCTCCTCAATCAGTTCGCGGTTCATGCCCTGCTCATAGTCCTCAAACCAGTCGTCCTCGCCCAGATCCACGCGCGCCGTGTCGCTCACGCCGGTAACACCTTCGTAGTATGCCGACTTGCGTATCTCGGCCGAGCCGCCGCGCAGCGAGGGGAACAGGCGCGACTTAAGCTTCTCGCCCGAATTGTGTTTCATCTCCTCGATGAAGGCATGCACGGCATTTCGTCCGGCCACACTCTCGGGCTGGTCGCTGCTCACCAGTTGCAGGTGCGCGCCGTTGCGGAATATCACCGAGTGTTTGGCATACGACACGGGATAGCGCGGCAGGCGGAAATGCGAGGGCAGTCGCGTTTCGCCAACGACATAGTCCACGCCATATTCCAGCATGGCGCGCTGGTGGCCGTTAACGATTACGGGGCGCGAGAAGTAGGCTTGTATGTTCGGCCACACGTTGGTCATCAACGCCACATACGTCTTATGCACGAGGAACGACAGTTCGCCCGGCATATCGTTGGCTACGCGTATCAGCCGCGGCCCCATCACGCCCTCGGTCTTGCCCGTGGCGCGCCCCCATTCCGCATACAGCATGTTGGGGTCGATGATGCTGGCTAACATTTGCACGCCGTTCATGTAATAGAGTTCAAACTCTGCGGCGAGGTTATCGTTTTGTTCAATCATTGTCTATTTCCCGTATTATTTCGGCATCCTCTATATCGGCATCACGCAAGAGACGCTTTTTCTCTGCCTTTTCCAATGGCAAGCTCTCTATAAGATTAAGGTAGAATCCGCGATTATGTTTGGCAGCAATCTCCTTAAGGCTACGTTTGGCAAAGCCCATCTCCTCGGCCGTTATCTCGGGCGAGAGAATGAAGGTCACGCCCAAGCCCCTATCCGCTTCGGCCACCTCCGATGCACGCCGGCGACACTCCAAGGCAGCATCGTAGCAGGCCTTTTGTGACTTGTAATCACGCTGGACGGCACATATCTTGGCCAAGTCCTCATATTTATTGGCGAAATTATTTTCCCAGACCTTTATCGGCACATTGCAGTCGACGTTGAAATAGTTTATCGCCTGATATATCCGTGACATGCACGTACGCTCTTCTATTCTCTCACCCTGCTCGGCATTGATACGTATCCGAAGTTTTCGCGCAGCTCGGGTGATATTCCGCTCATACTCGTATATCTCGGCAGCCCATTGCAGTTGTTTCAAAAACAATTGTATGTCGACAGGAATTCCATCGCCTTTCCCGCCTGTAAGGAATGCCGATATGAGGTCGGGATGTATCGCCTCCAATCTGTCAATTTTGCTCTTCATATTCCAAACAATTCGTTGCGCAAATCTTTCTCAACACGCTCATTTTTACGAGTCTCCAACAGTTTGATGGATTCGATGTCTCCATCCTCCGCCTTCTTGGCCAACTCAGCGTCAATGTTATATTCGCCAAGTGCTTTGCCTTGCTTATAGGCTTCACAATAGGTGTCACCACTTATTCCCATTCGCAAGAGAAACTCGACACGTTTGTTTCCCCTTAGTCCCAGTAGTTTACAGATGCGCTCTGGGGTGTAGCCTAACGCCCCGAATGTGCGCACCTGTGATATATACTCTTCCGACAGGGCGTAGCCTGATTTTGAAATTTCATCCTGCATTTCCTATGATGTTGGCAGTTTCTTCTGAACTCAAAAGAATCCCATTCCGTTCCAATCGTATAGTGGACTGAGGAAACATCGTTTTGAACCTCAGAACCGAAGCGGCCACATACTTAGGGTCAATTTCCATGGCATAACCGACTCTGTCGGTCTGTTGACATGCCATTATCGTTGAACCCGATCCCGAGAAAAAGTCGACAACAATTCCTCCATTCCTTGTACTGTTACAAATAGGATAAGCCATTAATGCCACAGGTTTCATCGTCGGATGGATGCGGTTCGCACGTGGTTTGTCGAATCTCCATACCGTTGTCTGCTTCCGGTTAGAGTTCCAATGGTGCGCAGCACCGAGTTTCCACCCATACAGGCAGGGCTCATGCTGCCATTGGTAGTCTTGCCGCCCCATGACCAACGTATCTTTCACCCAAATGCAGCACTGGGCAATCTTAAAGTTCGCCTCACGAATGGCCCTGCGGAAATTCTCACCTTCCGAATCGGCATGAAAAACGTAGAATGAGCCGCCCGGCTTTAGTATTGCATACATGTTCTCGAATACCGACTTGAGGAATTGTGCGAACAAGTCGTTTTCCATCGAGTCGTTTTCGATCTTCATCTTATCTTCAGTACCCCCTTCGTATGACACATTATATGGAGGATCGGTCAGGATCATGTCCGCGCAGCGGCCCCCCATAAGGGTTACCACATCTTTCTTCGAGCGACAATCACCGCACAGCAATCTGTTCTCGCCAAGGATGAAGAGGTCGCCTGGCTTGGCGAAGCACTTGTCGTCGGCCATGTCCGCATCGACTAGGACTTCGTCTTCCTTAATTTCTGCCACTTCTTTTTCTTCTCCGAAAATATTGTCTGCATCCACCTTGAAATCGTGCTTTTTCACTTCGTATCCAAGGTTGAACAGTTCTAGTGTATCACCGCCTATCTTGTATTTTTCGAACAAAATAGTGTCTGGATTCTTTTGTGCAAATTCGGAGTTATAGGCGGCTATTTCTTCCACCGCCTCACGCCTGTCGGCGGCTTGTATTTCCTCATAAGGAATCTCGGGTATTTCAAAACCAGACTTACGCAGGGCGGTCAAGGCCTTTTTCCTCTGATGCGCATCGATAATCCACAGTTTACCATTCTCGTCTTTCCATACTTTGAACGAATACTTGAACCCGCGCGTTATTATCAGCATCTGTAGCTTTGAGAGTTTGTCGGAATCTGATTTCTTAAAGTCTTCTTGAAGTTCATTAAACGCATCCAAGGGTGCGGTTGGAAGACCGCCGAGGTTAAATACTTCTATTGTTTTCATGCCATTATTTGCTGTTTTGTTCCATAATCATTTTGAATAGACGTTCACGGTCTTTATGCCGCTCCAAATTTGCTCTATCAGCGGTTCGGCGGTCCTTGCGGTCCGTACGCTTAAGGTAAGACTTGTAACGCTTGATGTTGTCGAGCGTGTTTTTGTGAAGTCGCAGGAATTCGGCAGGGTCTTGCCTGAATAGTTTCAGCAGGTGGGCCGCTTCGGAACGTTCGGCCAAAAGCGGATGGCGGTTAAGGAAGCGGCCCGTGTCGTTGAACGCTTGCAGCTCGGCGAATGCCTGGTTGTTGCGTATGCGCGTTTCGGCCATCTTTGCCACGGCCTGCGGCGTGGGTGCGGTGTCGAGCAGCTGGTCGAGCCGTTTCATCTCGCGCCAGGTGTTGATGCGGTCGTTGTAAAGGATGGTGGCCGCCTGCACGTCGGCATCGGCCAGGTTCTGCCAATCAATCTGCGGATATTCCTGCTCCTTTTGCAGGGCTACTTTTTTTTTGCGTCGGGGGCTGTAGGCGTTTTGTCCTGCGGCAGGTTCGGGCTTTCTGTGGGTTGCCCGATTTGGTTCTCAGTGTCTGCAACGGGCAGTAGGCCGTCTGTTTGGGTAGGAAGAGCCTCGCCTTCCTGTTCGGCGTCATTGTCAGCGGCAGGTGGCTCTGTTGCGCCCCCATCGGTGGTTTGCCCGCCTTCGCCTTCGGCCAGGGGTTGGCCTGCATCACCATCGGGCGGAGTGCCGCCTTCTGTTTCGGGGTTTGTGTTGGGTGTACCTCCATCATCGTTGTTTTTCCTATCCGCCTTTTCCAAGCGGTTGTCGATAATTTCGTCGGCGGTGGCGTGGTCGAGCAGGGCAAAGAGAATGTCGTCGGCATTGCGTTCGGAGCTGAACATGAACCGCGCCATGTCGGGGTGCTGGGGACATCGTTGGGCGAGCAATTCGAGGTCGGCTGCGGCAGAGTCGCTACAACGCAGCGCATTGAACATGGCCAGTTTGTTTTTTACTTCTTGCATATCTTGTTTTTTTTTATCGGTTAAGAAATAAGAGCGAGCGACAAAAGTCATCACTCGCTCTCTTTCTGTTCTAAGCGGTACGCGACACTTCAACGAGCGTGTTGGCGTCGAGCACACGGAAGGTGATGGCCGCCCCTTCTTTGGCTGTCCATGTGGCGGCATCCTCGAGCACGAACACAAGGCTGTCGGCAATAGTGGCAGGCTTGTCGGTGCCAGCTCCCAGCAGGGTGACGTATCGTCCCTTGTCGGCTGCAGTAAGTCCTGAAACCTTGTCAATAACTGCGCCTGCGGTGGTACCGTTGGCGATAGTGTAGCTGTTGGCCGTGGGTTTGACGGCGATGGTTTTGGCATCCGGCGCAATGGGTTGCGCTGCTGCCATGGCGGGGTTGCCGGCATACTTCAACGGCAGGTCTACCGAGGGCCGCTTGAAGGTGAGGGTGGTGTAACGGCCGTCCTTGTCGTCCTTGGTTTCTGTGGAATTGAGGATAAGCGGACGCTCCAATTCGCCTACGATGTACCACTGCGGATTCTTGACGTGCTTGAACAACAGCACGAACTTACCGCCCGAGTATTGCTCGATAAAATTGTACAGCACATCGCGCGCTCCACCCATAATCATGGTGAAGACGTTTTCGCCCGTGGTGGTGATGTCTCCTTTCTCGGTGGTGGCGGTGAATGTGGGTATGTCGTGCGCCTCGAAGTAGTGGGGCTCTTGCCCCGGCAGCAACGGCAGGGGCGACACTTCGCGCTGGCCGTTGGGTTGGGGGAAGGGCTTGGAGCGGTCCAGCTGCTCCACTGAGATGAGATATACGATGTAGGAGATGTCGGAGCCGTGGGTATCCTTGTCGCTTACGTCGTCGATGTTGCCGATGGCCAGCATCGAGGCGAGCGAAAGGCCTGTTCCGCCGGCGCAGGCCAGGGAGTGGTCGACGAGTGCGCCCAACAGGAGGGCGAGGCCGAATACGGCCAGCACGATGGAGAAAAGGCGGCGCGCTTGGCGGTTGGCATAACGGTTGCCTTTGGCCGTGGCGCGATGCCCGGCTTGTATGTTGTTGCGTTTCATTTTTTTGTTGTTTTAGGGGGGGGGAACCGCCGTAGCGGTTTCCCCGTTGGTTAAACACATGTCATTAATAAGAATGGCTCGGAAATGGCTTAACGCCCGCCCGGCACGTTTGGTTGCAGGGCGGTGTTGATGGTGCGCTTGCCGCCTACACAGCGTTCCAATTCGCGGAAGTTGCCGTCCTTGTCCAAAATTACCATTAGGTAGTCGCCCACGGCCGTGGCTGTGAATGCAGCGGTAATCTTTGCGAACTTGCCGCTCTTCTCCACCTTGGGCAGGTGTGTGGCGATGCCCGCCTCGATGCAGTAGGCCACGCCGGCCTTGGCGTTGGCAATGTCGGTGTAGGTGTCTTTGGTGGTGGTTTCGCCCGTTACGTGCCAGAAGCCCTGCGCACCGTCCACCTTGTCGACGATGGTGGCGGCGAAGAGGTTGATGAAGATCTGCTGCCACTCGTAGTGGTTGTCGTCCATCTCTTTCTTGGTGTCGAAGCGGCGGCCGGTGAAGGTGGCCGAGCAGCCCTCTTTCCATGTAGACCAGGCGCGCACTTGCTCCATCTGCTCTTGCATCTTCACGGAGAGCATCTCGCCAGGAACGTATTCCAGGAAGAGGATGTTGCCCGGTTCGTGCAGCATCATGAAGGGCAACTGACCCAGGTAGGGCAACCAGATGATGCGCACGTTGGTGTCGGGCACCACGTTAAGCGCGCCCATTGGGCCTGCGAAGTCGGTATCCTTGCCGTAGGTGCTGCGCACGTTCTTAATCCACCATCCCTGATGGGCGAGGTTAAGGTACAGGCAATGACGGCCGAGGTCCATGTCTTCGGTTACGCTGGCCTGCACGTCGGCAACGAATTCCTGCACGGCGGTGAGCATGGTGGCCTGCGTGTAGGTGCGGTAGGCAGCGTCGGCATGCGGTTTGATGTCGTATTGGTGAACGTAGCGCAGCAGGGTGTAGAGCAGCCCCGTGCCTGCATTGAGGTACGAGCCGGCCGTGCTTTGCTCGGGCTTCACGTAGATGCCGCGCATACGCCGCTTGCTCTGTTCGGTTTGCGCGCCAAGCAGGGTGTTGAGCAGCTGGTACTCAATCATGGTCCACTTGATGGGGTCGGAACCTTCCTTATTGAGATAGGCGATGTATTTGCGCTCAAGTTCCTTCATCGGTCCCCACTCAATCTTTATCATGGCGTCATCCACATACCCCATTTGGTTCTCAATCTTCATGCCACCCTTGAAAATTTCACCTGCCTGGTAGGCCTGCGACACCTCGTCGAAGAAGGCGTTGAAGATGAGGGCGCGGTCTTGTATGCCGTATTGCACGGGGAAGTGCTGGGTGAGGTCGCGTTTCTCGAGCACTCGGGCGATGATGGCATCTTGGCGCAGCAGCACAAATTGGTCGCCCAGTTTTGCACCGTCAACGCCGCCGTAGTTGGTGGCGTACTTGCCGGTGGCCAGCGCGGGCGCATCGAGCATCTTGTTCTCTTGCAAATATTGGTAGCGTTCTTTGAGGGATTTGGCGTAGGCGCAAGCAGCCTTGTGGAAGGCTACGCCGTCCACCTGCTCGTCTACTTCGGGAAGTGCACCGGCAGCACGCGGGTTGGCTGCAATTTTGTTCCACCTGTTCTTCATGGAAAACATGGGATGCTGCACACCGAAGAGGTATTCGGGTGTGTTGCCGAAACCGTTGATGGCAAGGGGCGAGAGGGTGACGGTTTGTTCGGGGGTGTCGGGCGTGGGCTTGCCGGCCAGGGCCTTGAAGTCTTCGCGTATGCCGTTAAGGCTCTCAAGAATGGAAGCCAAGGAGGCATCCTGCTTTTCGGTTTGTGCAGGCGCAGCCGTGGGGTTGATGGTGTTGAGCACCTGCTGGATGCTGTTGAGCATGGCCTGCATTTCGGCTTGCTGCTCATCGTCCTTTTTAGACTTTTTCTCGGCCTCGAGGTCGTCCTTGAGCGTGGTCTGGTACTTTTTCTGGTATTCTGCCACGATGGAATTGAACTCTTCCTTGGTGAATGGTTTCTTGTCGTCGATTTTCTGCTTAAGGTGCAGGAGTTCGATTACGGACATGAACTTTTCTCTGAAATTCATAAGCTTATCTTTTTGATTATAGTATATTGTATATGGAACGTTTTGTGTTTTCTGCCTCTGCATACTCTGCCCCCATGACGACTGCTTCGGCAATAGTTTGGGCGAACGTACGTGTGCCGTCGCACAGCCCTGTGGTTATGGCTTCGGCCGTGAGATAAGTTTCGCCTCGCAGGGCGGGAGCGTCGTCGCCGAGTTCGGCAATTGCCGAACGCATGGAACGTACGCATGCCAAGAACTGCTCGTTGAGGGGATTGAGAAAATCATCGACATATTGTGCAGGTTTCCCCTGACGTAAGTCGTCGAAAGTCTTGTTCTTCAAATCCGACTTGTCGGCCTTGGCTTCGACGAGCTTGATACCCAGCTGCTCGAAGTAGGGCTGGAAATCGTAAAAGCTGCACATGGTTCCGATGCATCCCACGTAGTCGTTGGCGGTGAGTGCATATACGCGACTGCCGTGGCAGGCGATGTGGTAGCCTGCCGAGCAGCAAAGGTGTTCGTAAAGGGTGATGATGGGTTTGGTGCAGGCGCGCAGGGTTTCGTCCAACCGGTCGAGAAACCATGCATCGCCTCCGGGTGAGTTCACATGCAGGAAGTGGCAGGTGATTTGGGGATTGGCTTCGGCCGCCATCAGGTCGGCCGCCAGCTGTTTTGAAGAAAAGAACCAATAAGCGTCGGCCATCACCGTTCCCCACACGCGATGGTATGCGATGGAGTTCTCAGGAATATCCTCATTGGCATACTCATCGGTGAGGGTAACGGCAGGCTGAGAGTTATCCTGTCTTATTGCCTCTAGCTGTTTCTTTAAAGCCTCGTGTGTCTCCAATTGATACCAGGTGTGCGTGGCGAGGTATTGCAGTTGGGCGGACGAGAGCGGGCCGAGGGCGGTGCGCGTGTCGGGGATGTTGGCTTTTCCCGAAAGGGGGAAAGCGGCCAACATGGCTTGGCGGAAGCCGTCGGTGGTGATGTGGAGCGGTTTGCCCGAAAGGAGTAGCTGTTGCAGTTCGTTCATGACGTGTTGTTTATTGCAAAGCTACTCCTATTATATATATGGTTCAAAAGACTAGCCGAAAGGGTTAACAGGCATCTTGGCCGTGATTATCAGGTGTGCGCGGTTAAGGTGACATGAGATGCGCACACGTGCGGGGAATGTTGCCGTGCCAATCTGCACGGGCTGGCCTTTGGCCACATGCAGCGTGACGACGGCCGAGCGTGCTATGGCGAACACTCGGACAATATCTTGTGGCGGCATGTCTACAACGAAAGTTTTGTCGCACAGCCAAAGCGGGCCGTTATCGTCTTCAGTGGCGGTGGGAACGAACTCGAAATGGTCGGCATAGAAGGCATATTTCTTGCCGGAGGCGTCGTCTGTGGGCTCTACTGTGATGAGGGATGTAAACTCTTTCATGGATGTTTGGGTGTTTTAAAGGACAAATGTGGGTATTCGGTATGTATTAAAATTTGTTAAATATGTATTCTTTTATATTCGCGCGTGCGTTTTGGGCGGATGCGTGCGCGGTAACGGTAGTAATTCTTGAGCAGCGCGTCGGGTGATACAGACTTGAGTTGGTAGGTCCGCATGAAATCGTACACCACGTCGATGTTGCGTCGCTTGTGGCCGAACTCCTCATTTTCGAGCAGCACGCGGTGCAGCTCAAAGTTGAATTGGAGGCGTATGCATTCTTCTACCGCTTTCACCCCCGCCTGCGAGATGTAGTTGTAATAGGCGGGGTCTTTCCACGGCCCTTCCGTAGCCCCACTCCTTCGGCAAGGCAATGCGATACGGAGGTTTCCACCTTCGGTGGGGCGAGCCCGCCCGTTGGGCTTCGACATGTGGTGCCAAAGGCAGAAGTAGAGGTCGTTGTTGGAGGGTACCTCGATTTTTCCATCACTTTCGTTTTTCTTGAATTTGGCCGAAATGTACTCTGCCAGATACCCCTCGATTTTGATGTTAATTTCTTTTAAAAGTAGTCGTTTCTTATTCTCCATGGGTCTATTTGATGATTTAGTGTTCCTACAGTCCTACAATCCTACAAATTAGGAGTTGTGTTTTACAAAGATACTAATAATCAATGACATACGCAAATTATTACACTTAAATTTCGACCTACAAAGGGGCAAAAACACGTCCTACACGACCTACAAATGCCCGATTTGTAGGTTTTAGCCCCCAAAACGACCTTTTTCGCCCATGAAGGCCATTTCCTACAATTTCCTACACCGACCTACAAACCTACAAACTCATCAAACGAACAAAAAACAACATAACATATTGATATATTGATATATACATATAAGGTTAATGATGTAAGAAAAGCGAATTGTAGGATTGTAGGATTGTAGGTCGCATGTTTTTTAAAAAATCTCCTCGAAAAGGATGTTTTTCCTTGCTTTTGACAAATTTGGGGGTTCGGGGGATTTTGTCGAAGTAAAAGGGAGAATATAAAAAAAACGGCACGATGTTTGTTTTCGAGGCGAAATGGCTCGGTGATTTCGTACCTTCGTATGTATATTGGGGAGGCATATCCTTTCGAATTATGATAAATAGACGGTTTTATTATGAATAACTTACCCAACGTTAGAGATATGCTTACCCAACGTTAGAGATATGCTTACCTAACGCTATTAAAACGAAAAAAGGATAGCTCCGTTTGAAAGCTACCCCTGCTGTGATGGTTACGGTTAGAATGGTTTGTCGCTGTCGTCTTCCTGTTCGGTGGCTGGCGCAGGTTCGACGGATGTGGGGTCTCGGCGGAAGTCCATGTTGTACATCATCTTGAAAAGGTCGTAGTTAACGATGATGGCACTGGTCATCTTCGATTTGGGCTTGCGTAGCTTCACCATGGTTTCTTCGGCATCGTTGCGTGCCACCTCGATGGTTTCTTTCCACTCGAAGCGGTGTGAAGACACCGTTCCAATGTAAGAGGGGTGCGAACGAAGGTTCTGCTCGATTGTGGAGAGGGTGGTGTTTTCGGTGTTCATGCCCGCCTTCTCGTAATAACTGAATATGGCCGACAGGCGGATAAACATCACCTGTGTGTCGGGTTCAAAGGTAAACGTCTTCTTGTTGCCCTGCGCATCCGTGCCGGTGACTTTCGTCGGCTGCTCGATGCGGAAGTCGCGCCCTTCGACAACGGCCTTGGTGTCTATCATCACGTCCATAGCGTTGAAGAAGATGGCCAGCTTGTCTGTGCTGCGAATAAGCGACAATTGGAACTCGATCTTATCTTGGGCAATTTTGAAGAATTCTTCGTAGGTGAACGGCAGCATCAGGTCGGTGTGTCGCTCAATCAGCTTGAGCATGCCAAGGAACAGGCTAACAGTTTTCATCAGTCTGTCGCGCTCACCCGAGTTTACGACATCCTGTTTCAACTCCTCATAGGCCTCTTGTTTCAATTGGCGGAAGTGGTCCATCACCTGCGGCCGCAAGGCCAGTATGTCGAGCAGCACGTTGGAGAGTCCCACCTTGTTGGGGTCTTCGATGCGTTTGAGTTCTTCAAACAAGCGTGTTTCCTCGGGAGTGCGGTTCTTCGGCTTTGGTACTTCACAGATGATGACGCGACTCATCAGGGCGTTGTCGTCGCGTTGTGGCGTTTCTTGGCCACAGATTACCACCGGGGCATACACCTTATCATTCTCAATTTCCCTACCCGATACTCCACGGCGTTTCTGTTTGCCGTCGCCATCGTACACAATGCCTTTCAGTGCCTGGAACTTCACATTGGAGATGTCCTTGTTGTTGTACTCGTCCAATACCACTGGCACGTCCCGAAACGTTCCCATGATGGTAGACATTGCGGCATCCGTACCTGTGTTCAGATTGAATATGGGCACAGTGGGCGAGATGAACAGCGAACGAATGGATATGCCTATCTGTGTCTTACCCGATGACATCGGACCCATGAAGAAGGGAGCGGTGAAAAGTCTGTCGATGCAATGGATATTGCTGCGGAAGGCGCACATGATGGCGTAGAGCGTGGCCCATTTGCCGTTGTCGTTTATCTTGTAGACACGGTTCATCAGGTCGGCCCACTTCTCGAACGACACCTTTTTCTCTTCGGGAACTTCCTTGTAAACCAGCTGTGAAATGAGTTCGTACTTGTCCGATTGGCGGCCACTGCCGGCGTAGATGGTGGAGAATGCGGGGAGGTAATAGTTCTTCTTATTGTGCGCCACGACGCCCAGTTCGTCTATCGGGCTGAACGTGGGCTTGTCGTCCACGGTATGGAAGATTCCGTTTGCGAATGCGAAGAACATGCTGTCCGTCTTACGGCTAGTGCCTTCTTCCTGCTGGTTGCCGTAGACTTGCACTTCCGAACACATCACGAAGTGCCGGCTCATGTATTCGCGTATCTTCGTCCAATGCTGCTCTTCGCCGTTGGTGAAGTTCACGGCCTCGAGGTTGATGAGAACCTCTTCGATGGAAGATTTCTTAAGCAGCGATTTCGATGTTACCTCTATGTATAACGGAGTAGGGTAATACCTGCGGTTGATGCGCAACACGCGCTTGTTTTGCTCATAGTCGTCGCTGTAGATGTGCAGCAGGGGCGTCATGAAAAAGTCGCCCACTTGTGTGAAGCCGCTGCCGTTCTTGTTTTGGAACATGTAGCAGACCGGCTCTCCCTTCTTGTTGAGTCTCGGGAAATACTTGCATTCGCGGAACATGCTTGAATACTCCTCGCTGTCTTCCACATATTTTGGAAGGTTGTCGGGGTCGAAATCGTCCGTACCGAGGCTGTCGCCCTGCATGTTGATGGCAATGGTGGCCTTTCGTTTGGCGGCAAATGGCTTCCTTATCTCGTCAAACTGCCCTTTCGTGATGCCTAACTGCAGGCAATAGGTATTCTTGTTGATGGTAACTACGGATTCTTCGGCATAACTGGTAAGCTCGATGCAACGGGCGATGACCGGCACCTTGTCGCCGAGGTATCCGTCTAAGAATGAACTGTGGAGCTTAATGTAGGCGTTGATGAAGGGCTCGTTGAACTCGCCCCTCTCGATAGAGAGGTTGGTTACGCCACCGCAATATATCTCGCGAAGCGCACGAAGGTAATGGCTCTCTTCACCATTGGCATTGATGGCACACCCCTCAATGCTGGCCACGTAATAGCCGTATGCCTTGCGCAGTTCTTGAATATCGGTGGACGCGGGAACACCTGACATGTAGACTATCGGCTCTTCACCGTAGTTGTCCAAAAAATCTTGGAAGACGGAGGTGAGCAGCGCGGGCTTATCCTTTTCCACATTTTCTTTGAGTATGTCCAGTCCGAACAGCCCAGGCTGCATCACCGCTTTTTCGGCCACATCTGCAATGTTACGCCGCATGTCGCGCACCTTGCGGTCTATCAGGTCGAGCTTCGTGTCGAAGTCCTTAGCCAGCTCCTTCATGTACCCCATCCTCAAGGTGGAATCCTGTACAGCGGCCACTAACGAGGCGATAGAGTTCAGCCCATTATTTATCACATCGGGGGCTTGCTCGCCCTTTGGGATGAGCAGTTTCCTGAAGAGCTTGGGAAAGGTCTCGGTTTTGTCTTTCAACAGTTTTTCGGTTTGTTTCCCGTTCGCTCGCGCGAAGTCGTCGGGGTCCTTACCTTTGGGTAGGCGTACACCCTTTACGTTGACTCCGGCCTTAAGCAGCAGCTCGCAGTTCTTGAGTGCGGCCTTGATGCCAGCCGGGTCGGCGTCGTATATCATCACCACCTGCTGGGTGAAGCGTGTGATGAGCCTGACCTGCTCGTCGGTGAATGCAGTTCCGCTGCCTGCGATGACGTTTTCAATGCCCACAGCATGGAGCGAAAGCACATCGAACTGGCCCTCGACAAGGTAGGCAAAGCCCTTCTTGCCAATGCCTTTACGGGCTTGGTACAGCCCGAAAAGGTGCTTACCCTTGGTAAATAGGGCCGTCTCGCCCGTGTTCACATACTTGCCCGAGTTCTCGCGCGGTGTCACTTGTCGCCCTGAGAAGCCTACGACATGGCCCTGCATGTCGTAGAAGGGAAATACGAGGCGGTCGCCGAAGAAGTCGTATTCGTAACCTTCGGACGATGTGGCGATGATGCCCACGTCTTTCAGACGGGCAGAAGAATAGCCTGCTGAGATTAGCTGCTTCATGGCCACGTTTCCCTTTGGTGCATAACCAACGCCATAATCTGCAATCGCCTTATCCGTGGGCTTGAAACCTCTCTTCAAAAGGAAATCGGACGCTTGCGACAGGTGTTCGCGGTAGAACTTAGCCGCTGCCTCCATGGCAATGAAGTTGGCCTCACGAAGACGGTAGCGTTGCTCCTCTTCCGCAGACATTTCCTTCTCGGGAAAATCGATGTTCGCAAGCTTTGCACACCAGCGCAGTGCCTCGGGAAAAGTAAGGTTAAGGTGTTGTTTCACAAACTCGATAACGTCGCCACCAGCCCCGCACACAAAGCAGTGATATGTCTGCTTTGCAGGGCTGACCACCATCGAGGGGTGACTGTCGTTATGGAACGGGCAGATGCCCTTATAATTGATGCCGGCCTTTTGAAGGTGCGTGAACGACTCAACCACGTTCACAATGTTCAACGCCGACTTTACTTTGTCTATAAATAGTTTGTCTGTCATTGGTTTTCCTCCTCGAATAGATTTAGTTGGCGCGCTTCGAATGCTTCTTCCGGTGTTACGCCCAGGTAGTTGGCTACGGCATGGTATTCTTCCGGGGTTATGGCCTTATGTCCCCAGTAGAGCGTCCAGAAGCGTTTTTGCCCTATGCCAGTCTCGTTATAGAAGGTCTTGCTCGGCGCGAAGTCTTCGGGATGCTTGAATGCAGTTTTCAGTAGTTCTTGCAAGATGTTGCGTTTCACGGTACGGCCAACAGACATTCTCCTGCGAATGGTGAACTGACGCACCGACATGGGCGTGCGGCCAAGTTCTAGTGCCATGTCCTCAAACGTCTTCTTTCCGAAGTTCACCTGAACGTAGGCCACCTCTTCGGAAGTCCATCTCCTCGTTTTTGTCTCCATGCTTAATTCTTTTTATCTGTTGGTCAAAGTCTCGTATGCGGCTAGCGTCGTACACGCTGATGTTCCCCACGTTCGCTTGGACATAGGCGCAGAGAGCCTTGTGCAGAAGAGTCAGCTCTCCCTCCCTCAAGTCCATAATGGCATACTTACCGCGCATGTCCTTGTCAATGTACATCATTCAAAGTTTAAGTCGAAGGCGGTGTCTCGCGTAACGGGGCAACCTTCGTTAATGTTAAGCCTTCCGTCCTCATCGAACGTCAAGTATTCTTTGGGTGCATTGTCTCGGGAGGCAGAATACCCCCGCCCATAACTGTCCCACATCAGTATCATCATGTCAGTATGGGCAATCACCTTCCGCACCGAGTTCTTGTTTATTATCACCTCGTCGATACTGATTTTGCTATTAAGGCCGACGATGGCCTCTTCAAAGTCTTTCACTTTCATCTTTATGGTATTTTAATTTGCAGTTTTCAATTATTTTATATTGCACATAAGTGTTCTTCCTCGTGCAGTATAATCCGTTTATACAATGGCGGACATGGCTGCACGTTTGGCATTCTCTTGGTGGTAAAGTCTTCATTCGCACTAGCTAGAATACATCTCCGCAGATACTGGTAAGTAAATCTAGTTCCAGTATCGAGAACTTTCCACGCGCGATCTTAGAATACCACCCAGGGTAACTTATCGACGTTTTTTTTAAGAAGGCTTCCCTTATCGCTTTCTTTTTCTTTATGTCCTGCTTTTTGTAATACAGAACAAAATTGTTACTTTTTTCTCCCATTGCTTGTGTATATAATTTTGTATTATTAATTTTATAATGCAAAGTTAAGATAATCTTGACTTATAGCCAAGAAAAACTTGGTTTATTTAAAACAAAAAGTTTACTATGTTGCATATTGGCCTGAAAATTAAATATTTGATGGATAAAGAAAATCTTGACGCGGCTAAGCTAGGGAAAAGATTAGGCAAAACGAAGCAAGCTGTTTATGATATGATTGTGAAAGAAGACCTTAACACGAGCGTCCTCCGTAAACTTTCAAACATATTCAATGTTCCCATGGCATATTTTGTCACAGAAAACTTATCTCCGAATGAATACAAGAGCCGTGACTTGATGCAATTATGCAAGTCACTTGTAGAGAATTACCAGCAACGAGACGAGGTTATGGCACAGCTGGTGTCTATGGTTGGGAGCATTGCCCCTGAGCCACAAGAAGAAAACAAAGAGGGCGAAAACGAAAATCAAGAATAACATGAAAAAGATGAGAATAACCGGTGAAAGTAAGGACGGTAAAATGCTAGACCATGTAAGGGATGTGCTGCAATTTCTTGGCTTCAATGTTGAAGATGAAGGCGTACCTCATTTTACTAACGTGTTTCTTGTTGGCATATACCAAGACGGACGACTGCACGTCGACCAAGAGCATGATAACGTGGACTGGTCTAAAGCAAGGCAAGCCATTATCTTTGTGTACCATGAAGAAACAGACAAGTGCGATATGTTGTGTGTGTCGGAGCATTATAAAATTCACAAGCAATATGAAGGAAAACAAGGTTTTCGTATATGCATTGGTGACAAGGATGATAAGAGTTTGTCCCTTTATAATATGACGGATATTTGCCTAGAGTGTGATCTTGGCAATGGTAAGATTGTTCAGGGAATTGAAGCTATTTGGTCAGTCTATCTCCGTGATTATCTTGGAGACGACAGTGTAAAAATGCGTCTTCTTTCACCGTAGTCTTATTTCAGATATAGACCAAAGTTGCTGATTTATACCGCTATACAAACTTGCGCCATTCGGTATAAAGTCGGTGAGCTATTATGTTATTAAAAATAATGCCCTATTGATTATCAAAGTGTTACAGTATTTATTCAAGACTAAAAAAGTCCAGTAATCCCGACATAACAAAAGGAGTTGCAGCCGCAAGGTTCGCAACTCCTTTTTGTTTTTGCTCCTATCTCATGTCCATAGCTCCTGCTTTGGGCGGCTCAGCGGAAGATTCGTGGAGACAAAATAGGAGCCGCCGTATGCCGAACGGGCACGTACGATGGTGTGAGTGAACGGCAAATACTAACGTAGGAGGTAAACACCTACTATTAGCATTTACCTCCTACTTGATTATCAAGCCGTATTTGTTATTGCTCGAAACGTTATTCTTCGGTATCTTCCTCTTTCAAGGAAATCCCTTTGCCACCGCTGCGTGGAGTTTTCTTCAATACGAAGATTGTGCCTACCGCTGCTATGATGGCCACCAACGCCGCTGCCAAAATGTCGTGTCCGTTCATGCCGAGATACACGCTGCTTGCGATGCACGCCAATACAATGATCGCGCCAAGGTTTTGTCCTTTCTTGCTTTCGGAGAGTCCCGACGATACGATTTTCTCTTCCATGCTGATACGGTGTTGTATTTGTTTCTCGGCCATGGCAAGGATACGTTCTGGTGCATCGGGCAACACGTCCTTATATGCTCCGAAGTCTTCGGGAGCAGGTAGCGGTCCGCTGTATGCCTTATGCTCCTCCATTGCACAAAATGCCCTTATGATGAAGTCTCGCTTTTCGGGTTCCACCGACTGCAACACCTCATACAAGTCTACGGGTTCTTCATGCTCTTGGGGTTGCGGTATATGATTTTTAGTTTTTGCAGTTGTTGGCGTTGTCGCTTATTTTCCATATCCGTGCATTGCTTTCCTCATGTCGTTTCCTACAACTCGCCAATCGGCGCGCATGTCTTGCACGTCCGAGCCGAACAGATACCCGGAGAACCGCATGCCCCCACAGACGTTTGTTAGCGATTCTATACCGCTACGCCTGCCGGGCCTTTCCCTCACGATATGTTTGGATAGCCCCTGCAATGGACTGTTAGCTTTGATGTTCATGATTTTCTTTACTTACGTTGTCATAGTTATATGTGGCAAAGATAATGAATTGGCGAGTAAATTCCAAACTATTTAACTATTAGTTTGCATTATAAATAGTATATTGTGCTTTTCATTAAGTCCAAAGTATTCGTGGTGTCCCTTGATTTTTTGCCTGCGGGGTTCATTTACCGCATCCTACATTCCTGCAATCTTACAGATTTTTCCCTTGGCGCGTTCGTGCATTTTCATTATGTTTGAGGCATATTGCATTTATTAAAGACATGAGAAAGGCGCTATTACGCTTACTTTCGGTCATGCCCGCATAGCCCGCGGCCTGCCATAAGGACAGCTCCGGCACGCCTGAAACTCCTCAAAAACAAGTTTGCGATGGCCTGTGTCCCATACCCATGCGCGCAGTCCTGTGCACACGTGTATATTCCGTTTAATCCAAATTAGGTGATTAAAGGTCATCGTTCAACCTTTTTCTGTGGCCGATTTTAGTTAAATACGTTACTTAAACTTTACAAAACACTTCTATCTGAACACCCACTTCTAGCGCAAATAGGAGGTAATTGGCAAGTGATTTGATGCAAAAACCTGTCTTGTACGTTTCTTATTTTGTCCAATTTCGGGTACTTCGTCTGCATTTTGCACCATTTTGCCTTTCTATTTGGTTGCCAGTTCGCAGTTTTTTCAGTCTCAATTATCTGCTTTTTGCCCCTAAAATCCCACGTATTAACGGCTATTTTGCCCATTTCAGCCATATTTTTAATGACTCGAAAAGGTTTTATTTATACCATTGCAGTGTATCTTTATGCTTTTTGTCTTGCATTTAGCAGCATTTTGCCTTGCGTTTAGCATCAAAACGCACTCCATTTAGCACCAAAATGCACTCTATTTAGCACCAAAACGCAGTGCATTTAGCATCAAAACGCACTCTATTTAGCACCAAAACGCACTCCATTTAGCAGCAAATAGCCCAATAACTGGTGCAAATGGCGGTGTTTTTAAATAAAAATTCATTATGTGGGCCGTAAGCATTCTCGGCCTCCGAGGTGCAAATGGCGGTGTTTTTAAATAAAAATTCATTTCGCCGCATTCGCTTACTAACCCCTTTTTGCATCAAAACAAACCTTCGCGAGAATCGATTATTTGCGGTCAAGGAGGCGGTTGGTGGACAAAACAGGCACTCATAATGTTAAAAAACGTGCTAAAAAGTGGACAAAGGATGGAGGTTTACGCGTCAGCCTGTCAACCAAAAACCATCATACGCAGCGCGCTTGCCGCCATATCCTCTTGCCATCGCCAATTATCAGCAAGGCGGGTTGGGTTCGATGATGTGGCATTGGCATATTGTGGCGACAGCTTACCCCCTAGGCTTGCGCTGTGCTAATTATAGTTAAATGGTGTGGGCTGCACTGAAATGGGTTGATATTTCTTTGTAACTTTGCAGCGTAAAAACTCAATATGCGCATCGGGTTTTTACAATTAGGATAGCAATTTGGTTGAAAATAGAAACAGAATAGTATTTAGATAATAGAGTATGAGACAAAAGAAATGGTTCGTGTTGGTGGCTTGTGTTGCACTCTTGGCTGCATGTGGCGGCAAGGGCAACATGAAAATGGACAACAACGAATATCCCGTAATGACGGTAGGCACGCAAGGTTCGGAGACGGAAACAACTTATCCGGCCTCTATCAAGGGTGTGCAAGACGTGGAGATAAGGCCCAAAGTGTCGGGTTTTATCACCAAACTTTGCGTGCAAGAAGGTCAAGTGGTGAGGGCTGGACAACTGCTCTTCGTCATCGACAACACCACATATCAGGCAACTGTGCGCCAAGCGCAGGCCGCACTTAATTCGGCTAAGGTGCAACTTAACACCACTAAGCTTACTTTCGACAACAGCAAAAAGCTTTTCGAACGTAATGTTATCGGTTCGTACGAACTGCAAACGGCACAAAATGCTTACGAAAACGCACGCGCAGCCGTGGCGCAAGCCCAGGCCTCGCTATCTTCGGCAAAGGACATGCTGGGCTTTTGCTTTGTGAAAAGCCCGGCTAACGGCATTGTAGGCAGCTTGCCTTACAAGGTGGGAGCGTTGGTTAGCGCGCAAAGCGTGGAGCCATTGACAACCGTTTCGAATGCGGCTACCATCGAAGTGTATTTCTCGGTGAACGAGAAAGACGTGTTGAACATGTCGAAACAAGCGGGCGGAACGCACGCCGCCATTAGCGATTATCCCGAAGTAAAGCTGAAATTGGCCGACGGAACGATGTACAAACACACAGGTAAGGTGGTAAAGATGAGCGGCGTTATCAGTCAAACCACGGGTGCCGTGTCGCTTATCGCACGTTTTCCCAACCCCGAACACCTGCTTAAAAGTGGTGCATCGGGCACTATCATCGTGCCGCGCGTTAGCACCAACAGCCTGGTTATCCCCCAAAGCGCAACTACCGAGATACAAGATAAGGTGTTTGTGTACAAGTTGGGCGCAGAAAACCGCGTGAAGTACACCGAAATTACGGTCGACCCACAAAACGACGGCAACAATTATGTGGTTACTAGCGGCTTGAAAGCCGGCGACAAGATTGTTACCCGCGGACTAACTACGCTTACAGACACCATGAAGATTGTGCCGCTTACCGAGGAAGAGTATCTTAAAAAGGTGTCGGATGCGGCCAAGCTGGGCAAAAACCAGACTAGCGCAAAGGGATTTATCGACATGATGAAGAAGAAGTAGAACAATAGTTTTTTTAAGTTTCTTAGTTTATAAGTTTTTCGTTTATAAGTTTTTCGTTTATAAGTTTCCTAGGCTTTGAGTTTTGGCGCGGTGAGCCTTGCTTACGATGCGTTGTTTTGTGCTTAATATGGATAGTACGCAGGTGTGTTGCCTGTTGCCGCACAAAGCAAATGTCCGTTTCAGGACTCGCAAACCTAAAAAATGCACATCGCCGCTGCTGTTTGCCTTGGCATTAGCCCGACAAGCATCATACGGATAAAAGCGGTTCTAGGCGGTTGGGCGTTGTTCGCCCTCGGTACCAAGCATCGAAAAAACGAAATAAACTCACGAAACTTAAATGCTCAATAAGTAAGATATGACATTTACAAGATTCATACAACGCCCAGTACTCTCCACGGTTATCTCCGTGTTTCTTGTGTTGCTGGGTTTAATCGGCATTGTGTCGCTGCCCATTGCGCAGTATCCCGACATCGCTCCGCCCACCATTTCGGTGATGGCGCACTATCAGGGAGCCGACGCCCAAACGGTTCTTAACTCCGTGGTGGTGCCTCTCGAAGAGAGCATCAACGGTGTAGAGAACATGACCTACATGGAGAGTACCGCCACAAACGACGGTACGGCCATGATAACCATCTACTTTAAGCAGGGCGTTAACGCCGACATGGCTGCCGTGAACGTGCAAAACCGCGTGTCGCAGGCGCAAGCCTTGTTGCCCGCAGAGGTTACGCAGGTGGGTGTTACCACCTCGAAACGGCAGACGAGTAACGTGTTGATGTACACCATCACGTCTTCCGACGGCCGTTACGACGAGAAGTTCATCACCAACTTCAACGAAATCAACATCCAGCCCGCCATCAAGCGTGTGCAGGGAGTGGGTAACGTGCAGTCGTTTAGTTCCGGTACGTACTCTATGCGTATATGGTTGCAGCCTGATAAGATGAAACAATACGGGCTGATGCCTAGCGACATAACGGCTGCCCTTGCCGAACAGAACATTCAGGCCGCGCCAGGTTCGTTTGGCGAACAAAGCAACGTGGCCTTCGAATACGTGATGCGCTATAAGGGAAGGCTCAAAACGCCCGAAGAATACGGCAACATCATCATCAGCAACAACACCCAGGGCCAAACGCTTTACTTGAAAGACGTGGCCAAGATTGAGCTGGGCGCGCTGGGTTATTCTGTAATGATGAAGAACAACGGCCATCCTTCGGCGATGGGTATGGTGCAACAGATTGCTGGTTCTAACGCCACACAGATTGCACAAGACGTGAAGAAGGTGTTGGAAGAGCAATCGAAAACCTTCCCCCCTGGTCTTGAATATAAGATAAACTACGACGTAACGGAGTTCCTTTTCGCCGCAATAGAAGAGGTGGTAATGACCCTTGTCATCACCTTTGTGCTGGTGTTCTTTGTGGTTTACATCTTCTTGCAAGACTTCCGCTCGACGCTCATCCCGCTTATCGCCGTACCCGTGTCGCTCATTGGTACGTTCCTCTTCTTGTGGATGTTCGGTTTCTCCATC
>ERZ772918.175-NODE-175-length-50659-cov-4.80743_pt1 | contig 50659 bp, 49 predicted proteins | sample MGYA00512118_ERZ772918 | MGnify/ENA primary metagenome ERZ772918 (study PRJEB29015, sample SAMEA2737939) | human oral metagenome | biome: human oral; feature: human-associated habitat; material: dental | place: China | collected 2135 ... | reverse complement strand
GTCCAGAACACTTGTTCTGGACTATTTTTTATCTTGAGAAATAAGCGATACTTTTCAATCGTTCTAGGAGGGGACGACCAATGAAACTAATGGCAATAATCTTACCAAGATCAGGAAGGATAAAGGGAAGGACACCGACAGCGAGTGCTTTGTCAAGTGGCATACCAGCAAGGAAGTGGAGGCTGAAAATACCTCCGACAAAGACGAGAGAGTCACCCAAGAGGTTGGCTAGGAAAATGCGGGTATAGCCACTATTTTGATGGATGAGATAAGATGTAAGTCCAGCATAGACAAGGTCGAACCAAAGATAGCCTGCACTTGGACCAACTAAAACGTGAAATCCAGCTCCTCCCCCTGCAAAAACAGGTAAACCAATGGTACCCAGCAGGAGATAGAGGGCTACAGATAGAACAGCTTCTCTGGGTCTAAAAACAGTAGCAATCAGACCGATCGCAAAGTTTTGCAGAGTGAAGGGGACAGGACCGATAGGGAGACTGATTTGTGCCAATACGGCGATGAGAGCAGCACCGATAGCAGGGATAGCATAGATATGAGCTTTTTTCAAAACTGTTAACCTCTTTTCAAAATTATAGTAACTATTATACTAATTCAGAAGAAAAAGTCAACCTATTTTTTATAACGAGGTAACAATTTTGTAACGGCCAATTTTACAAGTAAAAAGAGACCTCAAGAGGTCTCTTGCGATAATTAGCGCATGGTCACAAATTCTTCTGAAGCGGTTGGGTGGATAGCTACTGTAGCGTCAAAGTCTGCCTTGGTTGCTCCCATCTTGATGGCAACAGCGAATCCTTGAATCATCTCATCCACTCCGTAACCGAGTCCGTGAAGGCCAACAACTTTTTCGTCAGCACCGGCGGTGATGAGTTTGAAGCGTGATTCCTGACGATGGTTTGTAACGGCAGAGTACATAGATGCAAAGCTTGACTTGTAGACTTTTATGTTTTCTTGGCCGTATTCTTTAATAGCTTCTTCTTCAGTCAACCCCACGGTTCCGATTGCTGGGTGTGAGAAGACAACAGTAGGGATAGTTGTGTAGTCCATCTTAGCACTTGTTTTCCCATTAAAGAGACGTTCAGATAGGGTACGTCCAGCCTTGATGGCTACTGGAGTGAGTTCCTTCTCGCCAGTAACGTCTCCAAGGGCATAGATACCATCTACAACTGTATTTTGATATTCATCCACCTGGATAAATCCACGTTCGTTGAGTGTAACTCCAGCCTTTTCTAACTCCAACCCGTCTACATTTGGACGGCGACCGGTAGCCCAGATAACTTGGCTTGCAGTGTGACTAGAACCATCTTCGAAATGAATCGTAATGCCTTGCTCTGATTCTTCTAGTCTGACTGGCACCTTATGGGTGTGCAAAGGTAGGCCTGTTTTTTCCATCTCATTGACAAGACCTTCAACGATGTAGCTGTCAAAACTACGCAAAGGACGGTCGCGACGGACGAACAAATCAGTTTTTACACCGAGTGCATGAAGAACACCTGCTAGCTCAACCGCGATATAGCCAGCGCCTAGGATAGCAACGGATTCAGGAAGTTGCTCCCAAGCGAAGACATCATCGGAGCTACCACCGAGTTCAGCTCCAGGAATAGTTGGAATGCTTGGACGAGCGCCAGTCGCAATCACGATATGCTTGGCACGAATCAATTCACCATTAACGCTGACGGTGTGGGAATCAACGAAATGAGCACGACCTTCAATCAAATCAACACCGTTGCGCTTGAAACTTCCATCATAAGACGAGCGGGCACGATCGATGTAGGCTTCACGATTTTGACGAAGTTTTGCGAAATCAAATTGAACATCTGAACTTGTAAAACCATAGTCAGGACCGTAGTGGTGGAAGCTTTCAGCGATTTGCGCTCCATACCACATGATTTTCTTAGGAACACAGCCAACGTTGACACAAGTTCCACCTAATTTTTTCTCCTCGATAACAGCTGCTTTAGCACCGCGTTCGCCAGCGCGGTTCATAGTGGCAATGCCACCGCTCCCTCCACCGATGGCAATGATATCATATTCTCTCATAGAAAACTCCTTATAGTTTTAATAGTCATATTCTATCGTTTTTACTATTTGAATGCAAAAATCTGCTACGGTAAAAAAATTATAAAAACGCTTGCCAAATTCAAAAAGATATTGTATTATATATCTAGCACAATAATCCAATAAACGAATACCGAACGAAATAATGATCCTGAATTGTCATCGTTTCTCTCTGAACAATCATTGTTTGGGTATAGTATTTCTGATATAATGGTTTTTGTAAGGCAAAAGAGTAAAGGAGCTTGAAAATGAAAAGAAATAAAAAGGCAAAAAAATGGCAATTATACACAGCGATTGGAGTTGCCAGTGCTATTGTTATTGGTGCTGCGGGGATTTTGATTTTTAGACAACCTTCCCAGTCAGCAGTCAAGGATGAAACCTCTCATATCGTTACTGCTAAGGAAGGTTCCGTTGCTTCATCGGTTCTCTTGTCAGGTACGGTTACAGCAAAAAATGAACAATACGTTTATTTTGATGCTAGTAAGGGAGATTTAGATGAAATTCTTGTTTCGGTTGGGGACAAGGTCGAAGAAGGGCAAGCTTTGGTCAAATACAGTAGTGCGGATGCTCAAGCTGCCTATGATGCAGCAGATCGTGCAGTTGCAAAGGCAGACCGTCATATCGAGGAGTTAAACAAGGCTCGTGAAAATGCATCAGCTGCACCAGCTTCTCCACAGGTTCCAACAGAAGCTGGACTCCCAGAACAAGCTCAAGCAGCGACTTCTTCAGTATCTTCTATTGATTCTCAAATCAGTGATGCCAAGGATAACCGTGCAGATGCTGTGGCTCAGCTCAACAAGGCTCAAGCTCAGCTAGATGCTGCAACTGTCCTCAGTACACTAGAAGGGACTGTAGTTGAAGTCAATCGTAATGTTTCAAAATCACCAACGGGTAACAGCCAAGTGGTGGTACATGTTGTAAGTAATGAAAACTTGCAGGTCAAAGGGGAGTTGTCTGAATACAACCTTGCTAATCTTTCTGTTGGGCAAGAAGTTACCTTTACTTCGAAGGTTTACCAAGATAAGAGCTGGACAGGTAAAATCAGCTATATTTCTGATTATCCTAAAAACAACGGAGAAGCAGCAAATGCTGCCCTTGGAGGAAATACTGGATCTAAGTATCCTTATACTGTTGATGTGACTAGCGATATCGGTGAGTTGAAACAAGGCTTCTCAGTCAGTGTTGAAGTCAAAAACAAGAGTAAAGCCATCCTTGTTCCTTTAACAAGTATCGTTACCGAAAATGGCAAAAACTATGTCTGGATAGTTGACGACCAGAAAAAAGCGAAGAAGGTAGAAGTTACTTTGGGGAATGCGGACGCAGACAACCAAGAAATTACTTCAGGTTTGACAGACGGTGCCAAGGTCATCAGTAATCCAACATCTTCCTTGGAAGAAGGAAAAGAGGTGAAGGCTGATGAAGAAACTAATTAGTCTCAAAAATATCTGCAGGACTTATCGAAATGGTGACCAAGAACTGCAGGTCCTTAAAAATATCAATTTAGAAGTTCAAGAGGGTGAGTTTGTCGCCATTATGGGACCGTCCGGTTCTGGTAAGTCCACTTTGATGAATACCATCGGAATGTTGGATACACCAACCAGTGGAGAGTACTACCTTGAAGGTCAAGAAGTTGCAGGTCTTGGAGAGAAACAACTGGCCAAGGTCCGCAATCAGCAAATCGGCTTTGTCTTTCAGCAGTTCTTTCTCTTGTCCAAACTCAATGCACTTCAAAACGTCGAATTGCCCTTGATTTACGCTGGTGTTTCGGCTTCAAAACGTCGGAAATTGGCTGAGGAATTTCTGGAAAAGGTTGAGCTGACGGAGCGCAGTCATCATTTGCCTTCTGAGTTATCTGGTGGTCAAAAGCAACGTGTAGCAATTGCGCGTGCCTTGGTAAATAATCCCTCTATCATCCTAGCAGACGAACCCACAGGAGCCTTGGATACCAAGACGGGAAATCAAATCATGCAGTTGTTGGTGGAGTTAAATAAGGAAGGGAAAACCATTATCATGGTCACGCATGAACCTGAGATTGCTGCCTATGCCAAACGCCAAATTGTCATTCGTGATGGCGTCATCTCGTCTGACAGTGCTCAGGTAGAAAAGGAGGAAAACTAGATGCAGAATCTGAAATTTGCCTTTTCATCCATCATGGCCCACAAGATGCGTTCCTTCCTCACCATGATTGGGATTATCATCGGAGTTTCGTCTGTCGTTGTCATCATGGCTCTGGGAGACTCCATGTCTCGTCAGGTCAATAAAAACATGACCAAATCACAGAAGGATATCCATGTCTTTTTCTCTCCTATCAAAAGCAAGGACGGTTCCTTTACGCAGAAACAATCCGCTTTGACAGTCAGTGGGAAAGAAGAGGATGTTCATGTTGAACCACCAAAACCACTAGAATCCTGGGTCAAGGAAGCTGCCAAACTCAAAGGAGTAGACAGCTACTATGTCACCAACTCGACCAACGTCACCCTATCTTATAAGGATAAGAAGGTTGAACGAGCGACTCTGACAGGCGGAAATAGCACCTACATGAACGCGGTTGAAAATGAAATCGTTGCGGGTAGAAGTCTAAGACCGCAAGACTACAAGGAATTTGCCAGTGTGATTTTGCTGGACGAAGAACTAGCCAAGAGTTTGTTTGATAGTCCAGAAGCTGCTGTTAATCAAATCATCTCTGTTAATGAATTTAGTTACCGTGTGATTGGTGTTTATACTAGTAATGAAGCTAAAACTGCGAAAGCCTTTGGGATTGGTGGTCTTCCAATTACGACCAATATCTCTCTTGCAGCCAATTTTAATACTGATGAAATCTCGAACATCGTCTTTCGTGTCAATGATACTAGTCTAACGCAGACCTTGGGTCCAGAGTTGGCTCGAAAACTGACTGAGATTGCAGGTCTTCAGCAAGGGGAGTACCAAGTTGCGGATGCAACTGCCGCCTTCCAAGAGGTACAACAACTATTTGGTTTTATGACCACCATTATCAGTGCCATCGCAGGAATCTCTCTCTTTGTCGGGGGAACTGGTGTTATGAATATCATGCTGGTTTCGGTGACAGAACGCACGCGTGAGATTGGTCTGCGGAAAGCTCTCGGAGCTACAAGGGCTAATATCTTGGTACAGTTTTTGATTGAATCCATGATTTTGACCTTGCTAGGTGGTGCCATCGGTCTTGGAATTGCTGCTGGAATGACTATGTTAGCCGGAGTGCTGCTCCAAAACATGATTGCAGGTATCGAAGTTGGGGTTTCCCTCCCAATCGCTCTCTTTAGCTTGGCTGTGTCAGCCAGCGTTGGTATGATATTTGGAGTCTTGCCAGCTAATAAAGCCTCTAAGCTCGATCCAATCGAAGCCCTTCGTTATGAATAAGATATAGAGCAGAAAAAATAAGATGGACATTTGTTCGTCTTGTTTTTGTATGGATTTTCCTATCGAAAATCACTAAAAATATGATATAATGAAGTGTTAGAAAATCAGGTTTCATTTGCCTGGAAAGGAAAAATTATGTCTGAAAAGAATTTTTATATTACAACACCGATTTACTATCCATCTGGTAAACTTCATATCGGTTCTGCCTACACAACTATCGCATGCGATGTCTTAGCACGTTACAAACGCCTTATGGGCTACGATGTCTTTTATCTGACTGGTCTTGATGAGCATGGCCAAAAGATTCAACAAAAAGCAGAAGAAGCTGGCATCACGCCTCAAGCCTATGTTGATGGGATGGCAGTTGGAGTCAAAGAACTCTGGAAATTATTAGATATCTCATACGATAAATTTATACGTACAACTGATGACTACCATGAAAAAGTAGTGGCGCAAGTCTTTGAACGCTTGCTTGCTCAAGATGACATCTATTTGGGAGAATATTCTGGTTGGTACTCAGTCTCAGATGAGGAATTCTTTACAGAAAGCCAGCTGGCAGAAGTTTTCCGTGATGAAGCTGGAAATGTAACTGGCGGTATTGCTCCATCAGGTCACGAAGTGGAATGGGTTTCAGAAGAGTCCTACTTCCTTCGCCTCAGCAAATACCAAGACCGTTTGGTAGAATTTTTCAAATCTCACCCTGATTTCATCACTCCAGATGGTCGTCTCAATGAAATGTTGAAAAACTTCATCGAGCCAGGCTTGGAAGACTTAGCGGTTTCTCGTACAACCTTTACATGGGGTGTACCAGTCCCATCCAATCCAAAACACGTTGTCTACGTTTGGTTTGATGCTCTGCTTAACTATGTGACAGCTCTCGGCTTCGATCAAGACGAACACTCTAACTTTGACAAGTTCTGGAACGGAACGGTCTTCCACATGGTAGGGAAAGACATCCTTCGTTTCCACTCAATCTATTGGCCAATCCTTCTCATGATGTTGGATATCAAATTACCAGAACGTTTGATTGGTCATGGGTGGTTTGTTATGAAAGACGGCAAGATGTCTAAGTCTAAAGGGAACGTTGTCTATCCTGAAATGTTGATAGAGCGTTTTGGGCTAGATCCACTTCGTTACTACCTCATGCGTAGCCTTCCAGTCGGTTCAGATGGAACCTTCACTCCAGAAGACTATGTCGGCCGTATCAACTATGAATTGGCCAATGACCTTGGAAACCTCCTCAACCGAACAGTTTCCATGATTAACAAGTACTTTGATGGACAAATTCCTGCCTATGTAGAGGGTGTGACTGAATTTGATAATGCTCTTGCTCAAGTAGCAGAGCAATCTATCTCTGACTACCATACACACATGGAAGCAGTTGACTACCCACGTGCCCTTGAAGCAGTATGGACTCTTATCTCACGTACCAACAAATACATCGATGAGACAGCCCCATGGGTCTTGGCTAAGGATGAAGCACTTCGTGATCAATTAGCAAGTGTTATGAGCCACTTGGCAGCCAGTCTTCGTGTCGTTGCTCACATGATTGAGCCATTTATGATGGAAACTAGTCGCGCTGTATTGGCACAACTTGGTCTAGCAGAAGTTTCTAGCCTAGAAAACTTGAGCTTGGCTGACTTCCCTGCAGGTGTGACTGTTGTTGCCAAAGGGACACCAATCTTCCCACGTCTGGATATGGAAGAAGAAATCGCCTATATCAAGGAAAAAATGGAAGGCAATAAACCAGCTGTCGAAAAAGAATGGAATCCAGACGAAGTCGAACTTAAACTAAACAAGGAAGAAATCAAGTTTGAAGACTTCGATAAGGTTGAAATTCGTGTCGCAGAAGTCAAAGAAGTTTCGAAAGTAGAAGGTTCTGATAAGTTGCTTCAATTCCGCTTGGATGCTGGTGATGGTGAAGACCGTCAAATCCTCTCAGGAATAGCTAAATACTATCCAAACGAACAAGAATTGGTCGGCAAGAAAGTCCAAATCGTTGCCAACCTCAAACCTCGCAAGATGATGAAAAAATATGTCAGCCAAGGAATGATCCTCTCAGCTGAACATGATGGTAAATTAACCCTTCTCACAGTTGATCCAGCTGTACCAAACGGAAGTATGATTGGCTAATAGCAAAAAACCAACGTTATGCACGTTGGTTTTTCTTATTGTTTGCGAGATTTTCTAAGAAGTGGTCCATCTCCTTTTGCGACCGGAGGACAATTACTTTCTCTGGGTAGTTTTCTTGAACCCGTTGATAACGTTCTTTAGCATTCTTTGTCCGCCCATCCCAGAGAATCCATCGGATAAATTCCAAGTCAAAGCGTTCAGGACAACCTGCAGCCATACTTTCTCGGACCTTGCCTCGGTAAGTGAGATACCGTTTAAAGGCTCGAAAGAGACAAGTCCATGGTGAAAAATTGAGAAAGATGATTTGGTCAGTTTCCTGCATTCTTTCTTCATAGCAACACCAAGAGTAGTTGCCGTCGATGACCCAAGCTTCGTGCTTTGTGAGAAAGTTTTTCACCTCGCCCAGCATCCATTCGCGGTCACTGTCTTGCCAACCAGGTTGAAATTGAAGTGTATCCATATGCAGTTTGGGAATTGAGTAGAACTGGGATAACTTTTGTGCCAGGGTTGATTTCCCAGCACCAGAATAGCCGATAATTGCGATTTTCATTTTCTACCTTTTCTGATTAGAGGACAAAAAAACAGCCTCTATGGACTGTTTCTTATTTAGCAAGTTTAGCTGAAAGACGAGCTTTATCGCGGCTTGCTTTGTTTTTATGAATCAAACCTTTAGTTTCTGCTTTGTCGATAGCTGAGCTAGCAGCACGGAAAAGTTCTTCAGAAGGGTTTGCTTCGAAAGCTTTGATAGCAGTACGCATAGCTGATTTTTGAGCTGAGTTTTTTTCGTTTTGCTTAACGTTCAATTCAGCGCGTTTGATAGCTGATTTAATGTTTGCCAATGTTCTTACCTCCATATTTACTAACTATACCATTATATATGAAAACTTAGGTTTTGACAAGGGGAAATTATTTTTTTAGGTAAATTTCATCGATTTCGTGGTTTTTAGTCTTGTGGAGAATGACCTCGGCGCGATTCCTTGTCGGTTCGATATAGTTTTGTAGATTTGTGAGATTAATACTGGTCCAAACCTGATGTGCAAAGGCTTCAACTTCTCCAATCGGCATTTGCGTAAAGCGGTGGTAGTAGCTGTTGGGATCATTTTGGGCAAAGCTGAGCAGTTTTAAGAAACGATCCAGATACCAACTTTCAATGTCCTCGACAGCAGCATCCACATAGATGGAGAAATCAAAGAAATCAGTGATGTAAAGGCGCTCATTTTGAGGATTTTGAAAGACATTGATGCCTTCAACAATAACAAAATCCGCAGCTTTGACACGTTGTTTCTCTCCAGGAACGATGTCATACACTTCATGAGAATAGACGGGGATATCGACATCTTGCCCATTCTTTAGGCGATCAAGAAAATTCAGCAAGGTTTCCATATCATAACTTTCAGGAAAACCTTTGCGATTTAATATATCTTGCTCCATCAAGGTTTGATTGGGATAGAGAAAGCCATCCGTTGTCACTAGCTCTACAGTAGCATCAGTAACTGTACGAGAGAGAAGGATTTGCAGAAGTCGGCTAGTTGTTGATTTCCCGACAGCAACACTACCAGAAACCCCAATGATAAAAGGCTGTGATTTGCTTTCACGTTGGAGGAAAATTCCTTTTGAAAATGCCAAATCATCCTTGGTGCGCTTGTAAATATGGATAAGATGGACAAGGGGAAGATAGACATCCGTTACGTCCTGCAGACTAATCTGGTCATTGAAACTCTTGATGGATTCTAACTCTTCCTCTGTCAAGGGAGGGGTTGTTTTGCGATGCAATGATTGCCAAGTATGGCGGCTGATTTTCTCAAAATGTAAAAATTCGTTGGTCATTTGTTTTCCCCTAGATATTTTGTCTATCATACCATAAAAAGCTAAAAAAATAAAGCGGTTTCTTGATGGTAGTAAGTCAATATCGTATAATAGAGGTAGATGGAGGTTGAATAATTTAATGATGAGATAGGGAATGGTTTCTGAAGAGTTATCAGTTATTAAAAGTGGGTTTTTTAGTTCGCAACTTATAGGAGGTATACAATGAAAATCTTGAGATGTTACATATTGGAACTCTATTTTATTTTAAGTTTTACACTACCTTTTATAAGGGGAGCGAATGCGGATAATGGTAGACGCTTTGTGGAAATCTATTACGGTTTTACTTTGTGGAAATCTATTACGGTTTTACTTTTTTGATGGAACATGCCATTGTAACAGTTATCTTTATCTGTTCACTCTTGATTGCTTGGCTAGTAAAAAAGCAGTGGACGAAATGGCTTGCTGCTGGTAGTTATCTATTTTTGATTTTGTGGATTGCTACAGAAGGATATCTATTCCGTATGTCGCTAGAAGACTTGATACGACTTTGGACAAGTTTGGAAATTCTGACACAAACTTATTAGTTGGGCTTTTATCTAAACATCATATTGGGAATCCTGTTGATGATTAAGCATTTTAAGGTTAAGAAATGGTAATAAAAATGCGCCTGATTACAGACGATCTGTTTTATCTTGACTATGATACTTTGTAGTTCCCGATAGATTGTAATGTATTTCTAATAATTGAAAGAGATTGAAGAAAAGGTTTTTTGACTAGGATTCTTCAGTCTTTTTCATTTTATCATCACTTTGTAATCGATTTACAATTCAAGCCAAATTATGGTAAAATAGTTTTATGAGTAAAATGTATTATGCAGAAAATCCTGACGCTGCTCACGACATTCATGAGTTGAGAGTGGAGTTGTTGGGAGAAAAAATGACCTTTTTGACGGATGCGGGTGTTTTTAGCAAGAAAATGGTTGACTTTGGGAGTCAGCTTTTATTGAAGTGTCTAGAGGTTAACAAAGGAGAAACGGTCCTTGATGTGGGCTGTGGATATGGGCCATTGGGTTTGTCATTGGTCAAGGCTTATGGAGTTCAGGCAACTATGGTCGATATCAATAATCGCGCCTTGGACTTAGCGCGACAAAATGCTGAACGAAATAAGGTTGAAGCGAGGATTTTCCAATCCAATATCTATGAACAAGTTGAAGGGAAATTTGACCATGTTATTTCCAATCCGCCGATTCGAGCGGGCAAACAGGTTGTTCATGAGATTATCGAAAAGAGCAGAGATTTCTTGAAATATGGAGGTGATTTAACCATTGTCATTCAGAAAAAGCAAGGTGCTCCGAGCGCCAAAAGCAAGATGGAAGATGTTTTTGGAAATTGTGAAATTATAAAGAAAGACAAGGGATATTATATCCTTAGAAGTGTGAAAGCATGAGAGCAGTTGATTTAATTCAAAAGAAACGAGATGGTCAAGAACTAACTTCAAATGAAATCAAGTGGCTAGTAGAAGGCTATGTGGCAGGAACTGTTCCAGACTATCAGATGTCTGCCTTTGCTATGGCGGTTTATTTCAAAGGAATGACGACACGAGAGATTTCTGACCTGACGATGAATATGGTTAAGACAGGCCAGGAGTTTGACTTGTCAGCTATTGATGGGGTTAAAGTTGACAAACATTCTACTGGTGGTGTAGGTGATAAGGTGACCTTGATTTTAGCTCCCCTTGTTGCCAGCTTTGGTGTACCTGTGGCAAAAATGAGTGGTCGTGGACTAGGGCATACTGGCGGAACCCTAGATAAGTTGGAAGCAATCAAGGGTTACCAAGTAGAGCGCAGTCAAGAAGATTTCATCCGTCAGGTACAGGACATTGGTGTATCTGTCATTGGGCAGTCAGATCAGCTTGTTAAAGCAGATAAACTTCTCTATGCCCTTCGTGATGTGACGGCGACTGTCGACACGATTCCTTTGATTGCGAGTTCTGTCATGAGCAAGAAAATTGCTGCTGGGGCGGATGCCATTTTGCTAGACGTGACTGTTGGTGAGGGTGCCTTCATGAAAACTGTCGATGAGGCGCGAGAATTGGCTCAAACCATGGTCGATTTGGGTAAGGCCGTTGATCGAAAGACAGTGGCGGTTATTACCGATATGAGTCAACCCTTGGGACGAGCCATTGGCAATCGTCTCGAAATCCTAGAAGCAATTGAAATTCTTCAAGGAAAGGGTCGAGAAGATATTAGTCACTTTATTTGTGAACTAGCTCAGATTATGCTTGGTTTGGCAAATGTTGAGAAGACAGTTGAAGAAGTACGTCAACATCTTGAAAACGGCCAAGCGCTGTCTAAGTTTGAAGAAATGGTGGCGGCTCAAGGCGGTGATTTAGAAGATCTTTATCGCCCAGTCAAGGTTGCTCATGTGGTGGAAATTCCAGCTCAGGAAACAGGTGTTATTTCAGCCCTTCCAGCGATGGAATTTGGTCTCTATGCCATGAGATTGGGAGCTGGTCGTGCAGTCAAGACTGATGACTTGGACTATGAAACTGGAATCGTTTTCGAGAAGAAGGTCGGTGACTCCGTTCAAAAGGGAGAAATTGTCGCAAAAGTTTATACAAATGGAAAAATTTCCCCTCAACTAGTTACAGAATTCCAAAAATATGTTAAAATAAATGATGGAGTGAAACGTTTGCAGGAAATAATTGAAATCATCTCATGAAAAAGAGAGGAATCCGAATATGAAATTAAACAAATACATTGATCATACGCTTTTAAAACAAGATGCAAGTCAAGAACAAATTGATCGTTTGCTATCTGAAGCGCGTGAGTATGACTTTGCCAGCGTTTGTGTTAATCCTACATGGGTTAAACATGCGAAAACAGGACTTGAAGGCTCAGATGTAAAGGTTTGTACAGTAGTTGGTTTCCCCTTGGGAGCGACAACTTCAGCTGTAAAAGCTTTTGAAACCAAGGAAGCCATCCAAGATGGTGCAGATGAGATTGATATGGTTATCAATGTCGGTGCTCTCAAATCAGGTAATCTTGATTTGGTTGAATCGGACATCCGTGCTGTCGTAGAAGCAAGTGGTGACAAGTTGGTTAAGGTCATTATTGAAGCTTGCTTGTTGACAGACGATGAAAAGGTTGTGGCTTGCCAATTATCCCAGAAAGCAGGTGCTGACTTTGTCAAAACATCAACTGGATTTTCAACTGGTGGTGCCACTATAGAGGATGTTAAGTTGATGCGTAAAACAGTTGGGCCAGATATGGGAGTTAAGGCTGCTGGTGGCGCTCGCTCATATGCAGATGCTGTTGCTTTTGTGGAAGCGGGCGCTACCCGTATTGGAACATCAGCTGGTGTGGCAATTTTAAAAGGAGAATTAGCAGATGGCGACTACTGAGTTGATTGAACTAGCAATCGAAACCAGCAAGCAAGCCTATGTACCCTATTCTCACTTTCCTGTTAGCGCTGTTCTAGTGGCGAAAGATGGTAACGTTTATACAGGTGTTAATATTGAGAATGCTAGCTATTCTTTGACGAACTGTGGAGAGCGCACAGCTATCTTCAAAGCAGTTTCCGAAGGCCAAAGAGAGTTTTCAGAGTTGATTGTCTATGGACAGACCGAAAAACCTATATCACCATGTGGTGCTTGTCGCCAAGTGATGGCTGAATTTTTTGAAAAAGATCTAAAAGTGACACTTGTCGCAAAAGATAAATCGACGGTCGAGATGACGGTCGGGGAGTTACTTCCATACTCTTTTACAGACTTAAATTAGTCTGGGTCACTCTTGCAGTGGCTGTGGTCTGTGTGGCCAAATAATCCAAACTTGCAACATCGTTGCACATCTTATTTAGGAGGTTCAGTAATGAACAAGAAACAATGGCTAGGCCTTGGTCTAGTTGCAGTGGCAGCAGTTGGACTTGCTGCATGTGGTAACCGCTCTTCTCGTAACGCAGCTTCATCTTCATCTGAAATGAAGACGAAAGCAGCGATTGTAACAGATACTGGTGGTGTTGATGATAAATCATTTAACCAATCAGCTTGGGAAGGTTTGCAAGACTGGGGTAAAGAACACAATCTTTCTAAAGATAAAGGCTTCACTTATTTCCAATCAACAAGTGAAGCAGACTATGCTAACAACTTGCAACAAGCGGCTGGAAGTTACAACCTGATCTTCGGTGTTGGTTTTGCACTTCACAATGCAGTTGAAGAGGCAGCAAAAGACCACTCTGACTTAAACTATGTCTTGATTGATGATGTGATCAAAGATCAAAAGAATGTTGCGAGCGTAACATTTGCTGATAACGAAGCAGCTTACCTTGCAGGTGTTGCAGCAGCTAAAACAACTAAAACAAAACAAGTTGGTTTTGTAGGTGGTATCGAATCTGAAGTTATTTCACGTTTCGCTGCTGGATTTAAGGCTGGTGTTGAGTCAGTAGACCCATCTATCAAAGTACAAGTTGACTATGCTGGTTCATTTGGTGATGCTGCCAAAGGTAAAACAATTGCAGCTGCTCAATACGCTGCAGGTGCAGACGTTGTCTACCAAGCAGCTGGTGGTACAGGTGCTGGTGTCTTTGCTGAAGCAAAATCTTTGAACGAAAGTAAAAATGAAGACGAAAAAGTTTGGGTTATTGGTGTAGACCGTGACCAAGCAGCGGAAGGTAAATACACTTCTAAAGATGGTAAAGAATCAAACTTTGTTCTTGTATCTACATTGAAACAAGTTGGTACAACTGTAAAAGATATTGCCAACAAAACAGAAAAAGGTGAATTCCCTGGCGGACAAGTTATTGTCTACTCATTGAAGGATAAAGGGGTTGACTTGGCAGTAACAAACCTTTCAGAAGAAGGTAAAAAAGCTGTTGAAGACGCAAAAGCTAAAATCCTTGACGGAAGCGTAAAAGTTCCTGAAAAATAATGGATAAAAGTCATTTCTTAGGAAGCGACCATCGGTCGCTTCTTTAAGAATTGAGGCAATTTTTTGTCTCAATAGAACTTGTTAACACGATTAGCAGGTTTTATTGAAACAAAATAAACCTCGGAAAGGAAAAGCATATGGCACACGAAAATGTCATTGAGATGCGGGATATTACCAAGGTGTTTGGTGAATTTGTCGCGAACGACAAGATCAACTTGCAACTGCGAAAAGGTGAAATCCATGCACTTTTAGGAGAAAATGGAGCGGGTAAATCCACTCTGATGAATATGCTGGCAGGACTTCTCGAGCCAACTAGTGGTGAAATTGCCGTGAATGGTCAAGTTGTCAAACTAGATTCACCTTCTAAAGCCGCTAGTCTTGGAATTGGGATGGTTCACCAACATTTTATGTTGGTTGAGGCTTTTACAGTAGCTGAAAATATCATTTTGGGGAGTGAAATCACTAAAAATGGTGTGCTAGATATAGCTGAAGCTACTAAAGAAATCAAGGCTCTTTCTGAACGTTATGGTTTGGCAGTGGATCCTGCTGCCAAGGTGGCAGATATTTCCGTTGGTGCTCAACAACGTGTAGAGATCTTGAAGACACTCTATCGTGGTGCTGATATCCTTATCTTTGACGAACCAACAGCCGTATTGACTCCTTCAGAGATTGATGAGTTGATGGCCATCATGAAAAACCTTGTTAAAGAAGGAAAATCCATTATTTTGATTACCCATAAACTGGATGAAATTCGTGCGGTATCCAATCGAGTGACGGTTATCCGTCGTGGGAAATCAATCCAGACGGTGGAGATTGCAGGGGCAACCAATGCGGACTTGGCTGAGATGATGGTGGGACGTTCTGTCTCCTTCAAAACGGAGAAACAGGCACCACAACCAAAAGAAGTAGTCTTGTCTATCAAAGACTTGGTTGTTAATGAAAACCGAGGTGTACCAGCTGTGAAGAATCTTTCTTTGGATGTTCGTGCTGGTGAAATTGTCGGTATTGCAGGTATTGATGGCAATGGCCAATCTGAACTCATTCAAGCCATTACGGGTCTTCGTAAGGTTGAGTCTGGTAGTATTGAATTAAAAGGCAAATCAATCGTAGGGATGCACCCTCGACAAATTACGGAACTCAGTGTGGGGCATGTTCCTGAAGACCGCCACCGTGATGGTTTGATTTTGGATATGATGATTTCAGAAAATATCGCTCTTCAAACCTACTACAAAGAACCACTCAGCAAGAATGGTATCTTAAACTATGCGAATATCACTTCACATGCCAAAAAATTAATGGAAGAATTTGACGTCCGTGCGGCGAGCGAATTTGTCCCAGCAGCAGCTCTTTCAGGGGGAAATCAACAAAAAGCGATTATCGCTCGTGAGATTGATCGTGATCCTGATCTCCTTATCGTCAGCCAACCAACTCGTGGTTTGGATGTCGGTGCCATTGAATATATCCACAAACGCTTGATTGAAGAACGTGATAACGGAAAAGCTGTGCTTGTTGTCAGCTTTGAATTGGATGAGATTTTAAATGTTTCAGACCGAATTGCTGTTATTCATGATGGGAAGATTCAAGGTATTGTGTCGCCAGAAACGACTAACAAACAAGAACTTGGTATCTTGATGGCAGGTGGAAACTTGGGAAAGGAGAAGGATGATGTCTAAAAAGTTACAACAAATTTCGGTTCCCTTGATTTCCGTATTCTTAGGAATCTTGCTCGGAGCCATCGTCATGTGGATCTTCGGATATGATGCTATCTGGGGTTATGAGGAGTTGTTCTATACAGCTTTTGGTAGCCTCCGTGGGATTGGAGAGATTTTCCGTGCCATGGGTCCTCTTGTCTTGATTGGTCTGGGGTTTGCAGTTGCCAGCCGTGCAGGTTTCTTTAACGTTGGACTTCCTGGTCAGGCACTAGCGGGTTGGATTCTTAGTGGTTGGTTTGCTTTGTCGCATCCGGACATGCCACGCCCAATGTTGATTTTAGCGACCGTAGTAATTGCTTTGATTGCAGGTGGGATTGTAGGTGCTATTCCAGGTATTCTCAGAGCCTATTTAGGTACATCAGAGGTTATCGTAACTATTATGATGAACTATATTGTTTTGTACGTAGGGAATGCCTTTATTCATTCTTTCCCGAAAGACTTTATGCAAAGTACAGATTCAACGATTCGTGTGAGTGCCAATGCCACTTATCAAACACCATGGTTATCTGAGTTAACTGGCAATTCTCGTATGAATATCGGAATCTTCTTTGCCATCATTGCTGTTGGTGTGATTTGGTTCTTGCTCAAGAAAACGACTCTCGGGTTTGAAATCCGTGCAGTTGGTCTCAATCCCCATGCTTCAGAGTACGCTGGTATTTCAGCAAAACGTACAATCATTCTATCAATGATTATCTCTGGTGCTTTGGCTGGTCTTGGTGGAGCAGTCGAAGGTCTTGGAACCTTCCAAAACGTTTACGTTCAGGGCTCATCATTAGCTGTCGGATTTAACGGAATGGCAGTTAGTTTGCTTGCTGGGAATTCACCACTTGGAATTCTCTTTGCAGCCTTCTTATTTGGAGTTTTGCAAGTTGGTGCGCCAGGTATGAATGCTGCGCAAGTTCCGTCTGAACTTGTCAGCATTGTAACAGCGTCCATTATCTTCTTTGTCAGTGTTCACTATATTATCGAACATTTTGTCAAACCAAAAAAACAAGTTAAAGGAGGTAAGTAAGGATGTCTATTACAACATTACTCACCCTCTTGGTCTCTTCTATGCTGATTTACTCAGCACCACTTATTTTTACGAGTATTGGAGGAGTCTTCTCTGAACGTGGTGGTGTCGTTAACGTCGGTCTTGAAGGAATTATGGTTATGGGAGCCTTTTCTGGGGTTGTCTTTAACCTTGAGTTTGCAGAACAACTTGGAGCAGCGACTCCTTGGATTTCCTTATTAGTTGCCGGTATCGTGGGAGCTATTTTCTCCCTCATTCATGCAGTCGCTACAGTTCATTTCCGTGCGGACCATGTTGTCAGTGGTACAGTATTGAACTTGATGGCTCCTGCCCTAGCAGTTTTCTTGGTTAAGGTTCTTTATAGCAAAGGACAAACGGATAACTTAAGCCAGACCTTTGGACGTTTTGATTTTCCAGTTTTGGCTAATATCCCAGTGATTGGAGATATCTTCTTCAAATCTACTAGTCTACTAGGTTATATTGCGATTGCCTTCTCTTTCCTTGCTTGGTTTATTCTCTTTAAGACACGCTTTGGTCTTCGCCTTCGCTCTGTTGGTGAACACCCTCAGGCAGCAGATACCTTGGGGATTAATGTCTACAAGATGCGGTATCTTGGGGTTATCATATCAGGTTTCCTAGGGGGAATCGGTGGAGCGATTTATGCTCAATCCATTTCAGTTAACTTCTCAGTGACAACTATTGTTGGTCCTGGATTTATCGCTCTTGCTGCGATGATCTTTGGTAAATGGAACCCAATCGGTGCTATGCTTTCTAGTCTCTTCTTTGGACTTTCACAAAGTTTGGCAGTTATCGGTTCTCAATTGCCTTTCCTACAAGGAGTACCAGCGGTTTACCTTCAAATCGCACCTTATGTCTTGACCATCCTTGTCTTAGCAGCCTTCTTTGGAAAAGCAGTCGCACCAAAGGCAGACGGTATTAACTATATCAAATCAAAATAAGCATACAAAAAAACGTCAGTTCAAACTGGCGTTTTATTTGTTAGGATTTTGATGTGTCAAGTTTAGTCCCCAAGGAACGAGATTTTCAGTTTTGTTTTTGATGCGTGTGATATTATCCTTGTGACGAATGATAATCAAGCTAGCAAGTGCTAGGATAATCAAAATGAAGAGAGGGTCATAGCTGTTTAGGACAAAACCAAATAGTGGAAATAGGAGAACTCCGATAACGGCTGCGATAGAAGCGGCAACGCTAGACAAGGAAATCATACTACCAAGATAGAGGGTTCCAAAAAATACAATCGCTAGATAGAGACAGAAGACAGGCGCAAATCCGAAAACAACCCCAGCACTGGTTGCGACAGCCTTACCACCTTTAAATCCTGCAAAGATAGGAAAGGTATGTCCAATGACAGCCAAAAGTCCAAAGACAAGAGGTGATACACCTTGTAGGTGGAAAAGAATTGGAAGGAGCGTTGCTAGAGTTCCTTTAAAAAAGTCAATCACAAAGGTTGCCATACCTGCTTTCTTACCTAAAATACGGAAAGTATTGGTTGTTCCAGTATTTCCAGAACCATGCTCTCGCAGATTTGTTTGAAAGAAGATTTGTCCAATCCAAAGACCAGACGGAATCGAACCTAGCAGATAAGCTAAAATTAATAATACAAATGTCATCATAGACCTATTATACCATGAAATGGTGTAGAAATGATGAGATATCCTTTAAAATTGTGACAGCTGAACGGGAAAAACTTTGCAAAATACCTAGAAAACCTGTAAAATAGAAAAGATGAACAAATAGGAGGTTCCTTGTGTCAAAAAAGGAAATCAATATTAATAACTACAATGATGACGCCATTCAGGTGCTAGAAGGGTTGGATGCGGTCCGTAAACGTCCGGGGATGTATATTGGTTCGACCGACGGTGCGGGTCTCCATCACCTAGTCTGGGAAATAGTGGACAATGCAGTCGATGAGGCCTTATCTGGATTTGGTGACCGCATTGATGTAACTATCAATAAAGACGGAAGTCTAACAGTAGAGGACCATGGTCGTGGGATGCCGACTGGTATGCATGCCATGGGAATTCCAACCGTAGAGGTTATCTTTACCATTCTCCATGCCGGAGGAAAATTCGGTCAAGGGGGTTATAAGACATCTGGAGGTCTCCACGGGGTGGGGTCTTCTGTTGTTAATGCCCTTTCTAGTTGGCTAGAAGTAGAAATCACTCGTGATGGTGCTGTTTATAAGCAACGCTTTGAAAATGGCGGGAAACCCGTCACAACCTTGAAGAAAATTGGTACAGCACCCAAGTCTAAGACAGGTACCAAAGTCACTTTCATGCCTGACGCGACGATTTTTTCTACGACTGACTTCAAGTACAATACCATTTCAGAACGACTCAATGAGTCAGCCTTTCTCTTAAAAAATGTGACCTTGTCTCTGACAGACAAACGAACAGATGAAGCGATTGAATACCATTATGAAAATGGAGTTCAGGACTTTGTTTCCTATTTGAACGAAGACAAGGAAACCTTGACGCCAGTCCTATACTTTGAAGGCGAAGACAATGGTTTCCAAGTGGAAGTCGCCCTCCAGTACAATGATGGATTTTCAGATAACATTCTATCTTTTGTCAATAACGTTCGCACCAAGGATGGTGGAACGCACGAGACAGGACTCAAGTCTGCCATTACCAAGGTTATGAATGACTACGCTCGTAAGACAGGTCTTCTCAAGGAAAAAGATAAAAACTTAGAAGGTTCAGATTATCGTGAGGGACTTGCTGCCGTCCTTTCTATTCTAGTTCCGGAAGAACATTTGCAGTTTGAAGGCCAGACCAAGGACAAACTTGGAAGCCCTCTGGCTCGTCCTGTTGTGGATGGCATAGTATCTGATAAGTTGACCTTTTTCCTAATGGAGAATGGAGAACTGGCTTCAAATCTCATTAGAAAGGCTATCAAGGCGCGTGATGCTCGTGAGGCGGCCCGTAAGGCACGTGATGAGAGCCGAAATGGTAAGAAAAACAAGAAAGACAAGGGCTTGCTGTCTGGAAAATTGACCCCAGCCCAATCTAAAAATCCAGCGAAGAACGAACTCTACCTGGTCGAGGGTGATTCTGCCGGTGGTTCTGCCAAACAAGGCCGTGACCGTAAGTTCCAGGCTATCTTGCCCCTTCGAGGTAAGGTCATCAATACAGCCAAGGCCAAAATGGCGGATATCCTCAAAAACGAAGAAATCAACACAATGATTTACACCATCGGTGCAGGTGTTGGGGCAGACTTCTCCCTTGAAGATGCCAACTACGACAAAATCATTATCATGACCGATGCCGATACCGATGGTGCCCACATTCAAACTCTTCTTTTAACCTTTTTCTACCGCTACATGCGTCCGCTAGTCGAGGCAGGACATGTCTATATCGCCCTTCCGCCTCTTTACAAGATGTCCAAAGGCAAAGGAAAAAAAGAAGAAGTGGCCTATGCTTGGACAGACGGAGAGCTAGAAGAACTTCGTAAGCAGTTCGGTAAAGGCGCTACCCTTCAACGCTACAAAGGTCTTGGTGAGATGAATGCGGACCAACTCTGGGAAACAACTATGAATCCAGAAACCCGCACTCTTATCCGTGTCACGATTGAAGACCTCGCACGCGCTGAACGCCGTGTCAATGTCCTCATGGGAGATAAAGTCGAACCACGCCGTAAATGGATTGAAGACAATGTCAAGTTTACGTTGGAGGAGAGTGGGGAGATGGTGTTTTAAGAAGTCTATAATGAATGGGGACTGACCATGAGAACAGAAACAGAAATGCTCGATGTGATTTTACAGACTGCCAAAACTTTACAAGTTGAGGCTGTCGCTCTATCTGGTTCACGAACGGATACAAAAGCTCCAAAAGATGAGTTTCAAGATTACGACGTGGTCTATGTTGTGGAGGATTTAGATAATCTGACGAGTGACCTTTCTTGGTTGGATCGGTTTGGCAAACGCTTGATTGAACAGTATAATGTACTGGGACACCGTCGCCTTTATCTCATGCTCTTTGAAGATGGCAATCGGATTGATTTGACCCTCTGCCCCAAAGAGCACATGCAAGAGTGGGTGGATAGTGAGGCAGGATTCACCGTTTTAGAAGATCCTAATGGTTTGTTTGAACCTTATTCACCGAGTCCTCAACGTTACTGGACGAGCCCAGCTAGCCCGATTGATTTTGAAAAAGCCTGCAATGAATTTTGGTGGGTGTCAGCCTACGTAGTCAAAGGAATCTGTCGTAAACAACTACTTTATGCCATTGATCATCTTTATGGTATTTGTCAACAAGAACTCTTGAAGGTCTTAGCTTGGCAGGTAGCCAGTGATAGGGGAAGAGTCGATATCGGCAAGAACTATAAGTATCTCTTTAACTACTTACCTGCTGAGAAAGAGAAGCAATTCTCAAATCTGCTTGATTTCTCCAGTTTAGAAAAAATCACTCAGTCTTTATTTGCAACAATGAAACTTTTCCACCAAGAAGCTCAATCCCTTGCTAACAAGATGAGCTTTGATTATGATAAAGAAGTGGGTGAGAAGATGATTGGGTATGCTGAGGAGAGACTGTCAAATCACTAAGTCAATAAAGAACATAATTTAAAATTTTAAACTACAGAAAGGATCGTTCGGTCATATATAGTAACTGAACATGGGACTAAGACTTAGGAAAAAAGATAAATCGCCTTGGGTTCATCGAACCCTACATAGATTTCCTATTTTTCTACAGAAATTTTCGGCAGGCCGAAACGTCCCTTTGTATCTTAACTGAACATATTTTCTATAAAAACCCACTCTACATTCTTTGAAAGGAGTTGAACATGCCCTAAATACTGTGTGAAAAAGATAAATTTCCTTTGTATTTTACGGGCTCTGTATCCTATATGAGTAATATCCAAAATATGTCCCTTGAGGACATCATGGGAGAGCGCTTTGGTCGCTACTCCAAGTACATCATTCAAGACCGGGCTTTGCCAGACATTCGGGATGGATTGAAGCCGGTTCAGCGTCGTATTCTTTATTCGATGAATAAGGATGGCAATACTTTTGACAAGAGCTACCGTAAATCGGCCAAGTCAGTTGGGAACATCATGGGGAATTTTCACCCCCACGGGGACAGTTCTATCTATGATGCCATGGTTCGTATGTCTCAGGATTGGAAAAACCGTGAGATTCTGGTCGAAATGCACGGGAACAACGGTTCTATGGACGGAGATCCACCTGCGGCGATGCGTTATACCGAGGCTCGTTTGTCTGAGATTGCAGGCTACCTTCTTCAGGATATCGAGAAAAAGACAGTTCCCTTTGCTTGGAACTTTGACGATACTGAGAAAGAGCCAACAGTTTTGCCAGCAGCCTTTCCAAACCTCTTGGTCAATGGTTCGACTGGGATTTCGGCTGGATATGCCACAGATATTCCACCACATAATTTAGCTGAGGTTATTGATGCGACGGTTTACATGATTGACCACCCAACAGCCAAGGTGGACAAACTCATGGAATTCTTGCCTGGACCTGACTTCCCTACAGGGGCTATCATCCAAGGGCGTGATGAAATCAAGAAGGCCTATGAAACCGGGAAAGGGCGCGTCGTTGTTCGTTCTAAGACGGAGATTGAAAAGCTAAAAGGTGGTAAGGAACAAATCGTTATCACTGAGATTCCTTATGAAATCAATAAGGCTAGCCTAGTTAAAAAAATCGATGATGTCCGTGTCAATAACAAGGTGGCAGGTATTGCTGAGATTCGTGATGAGTCTGACCGTGACGGTCTTCGTATTGCTATTGAGCTTAAGAAAGATGCTAATACAGAGCTCGTTCTTAACTATCTCTTCAAATACACCGACCTACAAATCAATTACAACTTCAACATGGTGGCGATTGACAATTTCACGCCTCGTCAGGTCGGGATTGTCCCCATTTTGTCTAGCTACATCGCCCACCGTCGTGAAGTGATTTTGGCACGTTCCCGTTTTGACAAGGAAAAGGCTGAAAGACGTCTCCATATCGTTGAAGGTTTGATTCGCGTGATTTCGATTTTGGACGAAGTCATTGCCCTTATTCGTGCTTCTGAGAATAAGGCTGACGCCAAGGAAAACCTCAAGGTCAGCTATGAGTTTACAGAAGAGCAGGCTGAGGCCATCGTTACTTTACAACTTTATCGATTGACCAATACAGACGTGGTTGTCTTGCAGGAAGAAGAAGCAGAACTTCGTGAGAAGATTGCCATGCTTGCGGCGATCATCGGTGATGAACGGACTATGTACAATCTCATGAAGAAAGAACTCCGTGAGGTCAAGAAGAAATTTGCGACACCACGTTTGAGTACTTTGGAAGATACAGCAAAAGTAATCGAGATTGATACAGCTAGTTTGATTGCCGAGGAAGATACCTATGTCAGCGTGACTAAGGCAGGTTATATCAAGCGTACTAGCCCGCGTTCCTTTGCAGCATCCACTCTGGAAGAAATTGGCAAACGTGATGATGATCGTCTGATCTTTGTACAAACTGCCAAGACAACCCAGCATCTCTTGATGTTCACTACTCTTGGGAATGTCATCTATCGACCAATCCATGAGTTAGCAGATATTCGCTGGAAAGATATCGGAGAGCATCTGAGCCAGACCATTACAAACTTTGAAACTAACGAAGAAATCCTTTATGTAGAAGTCGTGGATCAGTTTGATGATGCGACAACCTACTTTGCAGCTACTCGTCTCGGTCAAATCAAGCGTGTAGAACGCAAAGAATTCTCTCCATGGCGGACCTACAAGTCTAAGTCTGTCAAGTATGCTAAGCTCAAAGACGAGACAGACCAGATTATAGCGGTGGCTCCAATTAAACTGGATGATGTACTCTTGATTAGTCAAAACGGTTATGCCCTTCGTTTCAATATCGAAGAGGTTCCGGTTGTTGGTGCCAAGGCTGCGGGTGTCAAGGCTATGAACCTGAAAGCAGATGATGAACTTCAGGCTGCCTTCATCTGTAACACCTCATCCTTCTACCTCTTGACCCAACGTGGAAGTTTGAAACGCGTTTCCATTGAGGAAATTCCAGCGACCAGCCGTGCCAAACGAGGTCTACAAGTCTTGCGTGAGTTGAAAAACAAACCGCACCGTGTCTTTTTAGCAGGAGCAGTTGCAGAACAAGGCTTCGTTGGTGATCTCTTTAGTACAGAAGTAGAAGAAAACGACCAAACGCTGCTTGTCCAATCTAATAAGGGAACAATCTATGAGAGTCGCTTGCAAGACTTGAACCTGTCAGAACGCACTAGCAATGGAAGCTTTATCTCAGATACCATTTCAGATGAGGAAGTTTTCGATGCTTACCTCAAAGAAGTCTTTAAAGAGGACAAAACAAATTCGTAAAAAGAATCAGTCCAGAGGGCTGATTTCTTTTGTGTTGAAAAAATTTTCAGAAAATTACAAATAATACTTGAAATTTTACTAGAAAAGTGTAGAATAGAACACATAGTTTGAATAGTATAAAGGAGAAACACATGACAGTTGCAATTGATTGGGAAAATCTTGGATTTTCTTATATGAAATTACCTTATCGCTATATCGCTCATTATAAAAATGGTCAATGGGATCAAGGAGAGTTGACAGAGGATGCGACCTTGCATATTTCAGAGTCTTCTCCAAGTCTCCACTATGGACAGCAAGCATTTGAGGGATTGAAAGCCTATCGTACGAAGGATGGCAGTATCCAACTTTTCCGTCCTGATGAAAATGCCAAGCGTCTGCAACGTACCTGTGACCGTCTCTTGATGCCCCAAGTTCCGACAGAAATGTTTGTAGAAGCTTGTAAAGCAGTTGTGTGTGCAAATGAAGAATACGTACCACCATACGGAACAGGTGGAACCCTCTATCTCCGTCCTCTTTTGATTGGTGTTGGAGATATTATCGGGGTAAAACCAGCAGAGGAATACATTTTCACCATCTTTGCTATGCCAGTTGGAAATTACTTTAAAGGTGGTTTAGTTCCAACCAACTTCTTGATTCAGGATGAATACGACCGTGCAGCACCAAATGGTACAGGTGCGGCTAAGGTTGGTGGGAACTATGCTGCTAGTCTCTTGCCAGGAAAAATGGCCAAGTCACGCCAATTTTCAGATGTTATCTACCTAGACCCATCTACGCATACAAAGATTGAGGAAGTCGGATCAGCCAACTTCTTTGGAATCACGGCAGACAATGAATTTGTTACACCATTGAGTCCATCAATCCTGCCATCTATTACCAAGTACTCCTTGCTTTACTTGGCTGAACACCGCTTGGGCTTGACACCGATTGAAGGCGATGTCCCAATCGATAATTTGGATCGTTTTGTAGAGGCAGGTGCTTGTGGTACAGCAGCGGTCATTTCGCCAATTGGAGGTATCCAACATGGCGATGATTTCCATGTTTTCTATAGTGAAACAGAAGTAGGTCCTGTTACACGTAAACTCTACGATGAATTGACTGGTATCCAATTTGGTGATGTGGAAGCACCAGAGGGATGGATTGTAAAAGTGGACTAAAAGACACGAAGTAAAGAAGAACTCCATAGCAGTTGTAATGGCTGAAATGGAGTTTTTTTCTTGCTAGTTTGAGTATTTTCTTGTACAATAGAAAAAGTGAAAAGAGGTACAGTATGAGTAAAAAAGATAAGAAAATTGAAATTCAATTAGCAGATGCAAAAGTGACTGTTGGAAAAGACAGCTATGAAGGATACGTTTTGACGATCGGGAAAAAGGTCATTGGAGAAATTGCCGAATTAGATAACCAATTTGCCATCATAAATAATGGAAATGTCGATAGTTTTTATAAAAAACTTGAAAAAGCTGTGGAAATTTTGATTGAAAACTATAATTTGACAAAATAATACTTGTTTTATTGAAAATTTCATGATATAATAGTTCTCGTTAAACATTGGAGAGATAGCGAAGAGGCTAAACGCGGCGGACTGTAAATCCGCTCCTTCGGGTTCGGGGGTTCGAATCCCTCCCTCTCCATGAGCGTACTTAGTGTTTAAAGGATTTTGTCCGCGTTCTTTTTGGGGTATAGCCAAGCGGTAAGGCAAGGGACTTTGACTCCCTCATGCGTTGGTTCGAATCCAGCTACCCCAGTTCTTAGGTAATAAGTTCAAGATAAAAAGAAAAATATCTTAGGGTATTTTATTTTTATAATTGAAAGGCGTGAACGATGTGAACATGTCTTTGCGGGTGCTTAGGAAAAAAATTATAAGTATGTCAAGTTTGGAAAGACTTGATTGTTGGAGGATTTTTTAGATGAACGAATTTGAAGATTTGCTAAATAGCGTTAGCCAAGTTGAGCCTGGTGATGTTGTTAGTGCTGAAGTATTGACAGTTGATGCGACTCAAGCTAACGTTGCAATCTCTGGGACTGGTGTTGAAGGTGTCTTGACTCTTCGCGAATTGACAAACGATCGCGATGCAGATATCAATGACTTTGTGAAAGTAGGAGAAGTATTGGATGTTCTTGTACTTCGTCAAGTAGTTGGTAAAGATACTGATACAGTTACATACCTTGTATCTAAAAAACGCCTTGAAGCTCGCAAAGCATGGGACAAACTTGTAGGACGCGAAGAAGAAGTTGTTACTGTTAAAGGAACTCGTGCCGTTAAAGGTGGACTTTCAGTAGAATTTGAAGGTGTTCGTGGATTTATCCCAGCTTCAATGTTGGATACTCGTTTCGTACGTAACACTGAGCGTTTCGTAGGTCAAGCATTTGATGCTAAAATCAAAGAAGTTGACCCTAAAGAAAATCGCTTCATCCTTTCACGTCGTGAAGTTGTTGAAGCAGCTACTGCAGCAGCTCGTGCTGAAGTATTCAGTAAATTAGCTGTTGGTGATGTCGTAACTGGTAAAGTTGCTCGTATCACTAGCTTTGGTGCTTTCATCGACCTTGGTGGTGTTGACGGATTGGTTCACTTGACTGAATTGTCACACGAACGTAACGTATCACCTAAATCAGTTGTAACTGTTGGTGAAGAAATCGAAGTTAAAGTCCTTGATCTTAATGAAGAAGAAGGACGCGTATCCCTTTCACTTAAAGCAACAACACCTGGACCATGGGATGGCGTTGAGCAAAAATTGGCTAAAGGTGATGTAGTAGAAGGAACAGTTAAACGTTTGACTGACTTCGGTGCATTTGTTGAAGTATTGCCAGGTATCGATGGACTTGTTCACGTATCACAAATTTCACACAAACGTATCGAAAATCCAAAAGAAGCTCTTACTGTTGGTCAAGAAGTTACCGTTAAGGTCCTTGATGTTAACGCTGACGCAGAACGCGTATCTCTTTCTATCAAAGCTCTTGAAGAACGTCCAGCTCAAGAAGAAGGACAAAAAGAAGAAAAACGTGCTGCTCGTCCACGTCGTCCAAAACGTCAAGAAAAACGTGATTTCGAACTTCCAGAAACACAAACAGGATTCTCAATGGCTGACTTGTTCGGTGATATCGAACTTTAATCAAATTGATAATCACAAAATCCTTTGTTTAAAACAAGGGATTTTTCTTTTGTCTCTTTCTCATTTTTGATATAATAGTTTTATGTTAGATTCAGAAAAACAATCACGTTATCAACTGTTGAATGAGGAACTCTCTTATTTACTAGAGGGTGAGAGCAATGTTCTTGCCAATCTTTCGAATGCTAGCGCCCTCCTAAAATCTCGCTTTCCAAATACTGTATTTGCAGGTTTTTATCTGTTTGATGGTAGTGAGTTGATTTTAGGTCCTTTTCAGGGTGGTGTTTCTTGTATTCGTATTCCGCTTGGGAAAGGCGTATGTGGAGAAGCTGCCGAGTTTCAAGAGACTGTTTTAGTAGGGGATGTGAGCACCTATCCAAACTACATTTCTTGTGATAGTATGGCCAAGAGTGAAATCGTGGTTCCCATGCTCAAGAATGGTCGATTGCTGGGTGTCTTAGACTTGGATTCTTCACTTATTGATGATTACAATGCCATTGACCGTGATTACTTGGAACAATTTGTCGCTATTTTGCTTGAGAAGACAGAATGGGACTTTACGATGTTTGAGGAGAAAGCCTAATGTATCAAGCACTTTATCGAAAATATAGAAGCCAAACTTTTTCACAATTGGTTGGACAAGAGGTTGTGGCTAAAACCCTAAAACAAGCGGTCGAGCAGGAAAAGATTAGTCATGCCTATCTTTTCTCAGGCCCTCGTGGGACTGGGAAGACCAGTGTAGCCAAGATTTTTGCCAAGGCTATGAACTGTCCGAACCAAGTGGACGGAGAACCGTGTAATAACTGCTATATCTGTCAGGCTGTGACAGAAGGTAGCTTAGAAGATGTTATCGAAATGGATGCAGCTTCGAATAACGGAGTTGATGAAATCCGAGAAATTCGTGATAAATCTACCTATGCACCTAGTTTGGCACGTTATAAGGTCTATATCATAGACGAGGTTCATATGCTATCTACAGGAGCTTTTAATGCGCTTTTGAAGACGCTAGAAGAACCAACTCAAAATGTTGTCTTTATCTTGGCGACCACCGAGTTGCACAAGATTCCAGCAACTATTTTATCCCGTGTTCAACGTTTTGAGTTTAAATCGATTCGAACGCAAGATATCACAGCACATATTCATCAGATTTTAGAAAAAGAAAATATTAGTTCTGAACCAGATGCTGTAGAAATCATTGCCAGACGAGCTGAAGGTGGAATGCGGGATGCCTTGTCTATTCTGGATCAAGCCTTGAGTTTGACACAAGGGAATGCTTTAACTACAGCTATCTCTGAGGAAATTACAGGCACCATTAGTCTATCAGCACTTGATGACTACGTAGCTGCCTTGTCTCAGCAAAATGTTCCAAAAGCGCTTGATTCTTTGAATCTTTTGTTTGATAATGGCAAGAGCATGACTCGTTTTGTAACGGATCTCTTGCAGTATTTGCGTGATCTACTTGTTGTTCAGACAGGTGGCGAAAATACTCATCATAGTCCAGTTTTTATGGACAATCTAGCTCTTTCTCAGGAAAATCTCTTTGAAATGATTCGAATAGCGACTGTGAGCTTGGCGGATATGAAAGCTAGCCTGCAACCTAAGATTTATGCTGAGATGATGACCATTCGTTTAGCTGAAATTAAGCCTGAACCAGTGCTTTCAGAAGCTGTCGAAGGTGAAATAGCTGCACTGAGACAGGAAGTCGCTCGTCTCAAACAAGAACTTGCCAATGTTGAAACGGCTCCTAAACAAGTGGTGCCAGTTCCTAGCCGTCCAGCCACTTCCAAGACAGTCTATCGAGTGGATCGCAACAAAGTTCAGACTATCCTGCAAGAAGCTGTCGAAAATCCTGATTTGGCACGGCAAAACTTGATTCGCCTCCAAAATGCATGGGGAGAAGTAATTGAAAGCTTAGCTGGTCCGGATAAGGCTCTGCTCGTTGGTTCTCAACCAGTTGCGGCAAACGAACACCATGCTATTTTAGCCTTTGAGTCTAATTTCAATGCAGGGCAAACCATGAAACGGGACAATCTCAATACCATGTTTGGCAACATCCTCAGTCAGGCAGCAGGTTTTTCACCTGAAATCTTGGCGATTTCCTTAGAGGAATGGAAAGAGGTTCGAGCGGCCTTTTCAGCTAAAGCTAAATCTTCTCAAGTTGAAAAAGAAGCAGAAGACAGTCTGATTCCAGAAGGATTTGAATTTTTGGCTGATAAAGTGAAGGTAGAGGAAGACTAAAGAAAGATTTCATGATACAATAAGTTTATGAATAGACAACAATTTATTATGATAGCGTTATTTACGGCTGCTGAGACTTATTTTTTCAATGAAGCCTGGATGACTGGTCGCTATATTATGGCAGCCTTTTGGGCCATTCTACTCTTTCGAAATTTTAGGTTAAGTTACGTGATGGGAAAAATTGTAGACACCATTGATCAACACCTAAACCGCAAGGACTAGCTCCCAGCTTCTAGACAAAATCAAAGCCTTTTGGGCTTTTTTTTGTTATACTAGTAGAGTATATTTATGGACCTTTTCTTGTGTTTTTTAGAGAAATGTAAGTGATTTCTTTAATGATAAAGGAAGTAGGTCAGAAAAAGAAAGGAATTATCATGTCAGTATTAGAGATCAAAGATCTTCACGTTGAGATTGAAGGAAAAGAAATTTTGAAAGGAGTCAATCTGACTCTGAAAACAGGAGAAATCGCAGCTATCATGGGACCAAATGGTACTGGTAAATCGACTCTTTCTGCAGCTATCATGGGGAATCCTAACTATGAGGTTACAAAAGGGGAAGTCTTGTTTGATGGTGTAAATATCCTTGAATTGGAAGTGGACGAGCGTGCGCGTATGGGACTTTTCCTTGCTATGCAGTACCCATCAGAAATCCCAGGAATTACTAACGCAGAGTTTCTTCGTGCAGCCATGAATGCTGGTAAAGAAGATGATGAAAAGATTTCAGTTCGTGAGTTTATCGCTAAACTAGATGAGAAAATGGAATTGCTCAACATGAAAGAAGAAATGGCAGAGCGTTACCTCAACGAAGGTTTCTCTGGTGGTGAGAAAAAACGTAATGAAATTCTTCAACTCTTGATGTTGGAACCTACATTTGCCCTTTTGGATGAGATTGACTCAGGTCTTGATATTGATGCCCTTAAAGTCGTATCGAAAGGTGTGAATGCTATGCGTGGTGAAGGCTTTGGTGCTATGATCATCACTCACTACCAACGCCTTTTGAACTACATCACACCAGACGTGGTACACGTGATGATGGAAGGTCGTGTGGTCCTTTCTGGTGGTCCAGAATTGGCTGCGCGTCTAGAACGTGAAGGATACGCAAAACTAGCTGAAGAACTTGGCTACGACTACAAGGAAGAATTGTAATTCCCTCGTATCTTTTAGGAGAAGTAAATGACTAAAGAAACTATTAAACTTTTTTCAGAAACGCACGCTGAACCAAGCTGGTTGTCAGACCTCCGTCAAAAAGCTTTTGATAAGATTGAAAGTTTGGAATTACCAGTTATCGAGCGTGTCAAATTTCACCGTTGGAATCTGGGGGATGGAACCATCATAGAAAGTGAGCCTTCAGCAAATGTTCCAGATTTCACTGCACTAGATAATCACTTGAAATTGGTACAAGTTGGAACGCAAACTGTTTTTGAACAAACACCAGTTGAATTGGCTGAACAGGGTGTTATCTTCACAGACTTCCATTCAGCTTTAGAAGAAATTCCAGAGCTTATTGAGGAATTCTTCATGTCATCTGTTAAGTATGATGACGACAAGTTGGCAGCCTACCATACAGCTTACTTTAACAGTGGTGCTGTTCTCTACATTCCTGATAATGTTGAGATTAAAGAGCCAATCGAAGGGATTTTCTACCAAGATAGCGACAGCGATGTGCCATTTAACAAGCATATCCTTATCATTGCTGGTAAAAACTCTAAAATAAGCTATCTTGAACGTCTAGAGTCACGAGGTGGAGGCAGTGCAAAAGCAACTGCCAATATCACAGTTGAAGTGATTGCTCGTTCTGGTGCGCAAGTGAAGTTTGCTGCCATTGACCGTCTAGGTGAAAATGTCACTGCCTACATTAGCCGTCGTGGTAAACTAGGCAACGATGCAAGCATTGACTGGGCAATCGGTGTCATGAACGAAGGAAATGTTGTTGCTGACTTTGATAGCGACTTGATTGGGAATGGTAGCCATGCTGACCTTAAAGCCGTAGCTCTTTCAAGTGGTCGTCAGGTACAAGGGATTGATACGCGAGTGACTAACTACGGATGCAATTCTATCGGAAATATCCTCCAACATGGGGTTATCCTTGAAAAAGCAACTTTGACCTTCAATGGTATCGGTCACATCATCAAGGGCGCTAAGGGAGCGGATGCGCAACAAGAAAGCCGTGTTCTCATGCTTTCAGACCAGGCTCGTTCAGATGCTAACCCAATTCTTTTGATTGACGAAAATGACGTTACTGCAGGACACGCGGCCTCTATCGGTCAGGTGGATCCAGAAGACATGTACTATCTCATGAGCCGTGGCTTGGATAAAGCAACTGCAGAACGTTTGGTTGTCCGCGGTTTCCTTGGATCTGTAATCGTAGAGATTCCAGTCAAGGAAGTTCGTGACGAAATGATTGCAACTATCGAAGAAAAATTGTCAAAACGCTAAGGGGAAGCCTATGTTAGATGTAGAAGCGATTCGCAAGGATTTTCCAATTTTGGACCAGATTGTCAACGATGAACCTCTGGTCTATCTGGACAATGCTGCGACGACACAAAAACCACTAGCAGTTCTTGAAACGATTAACCGCTACTATGAGAAAGACAATGCCAACGTTCACCGTGGTGTTCATACCTTGGCTGAGCGAGCAACAGCTTCTTATGAAGCTGCTCGTGAAACTATTCGTAAGTTTATCAATGCAGGCTCTACAAAGGAAATTCTCTTTACCAGAGGAACGACAACCAGTCTTAACTGGGTGGCACGCTTTGCTGAGGAAATTTTGACTGAGGGAGACCAGGTCTTGATTTCTATCATGGAACACCATTCTAATATTATTCCTTGGCAGGAAGCTTGTCGAAAGACTGGAGCAGAGCTTGTCTATGTCTATCTCAAGGACGGGGCTCTGGATATGGATGATTTGCGAGCTAAATTGACTGATAGAGTCAAGTTTGTCTCCCTTGCTCACGCCTCAAATGTTCTGGGTGTGGTCAATCCAATCAAAGAAATCACTCAACTGGCCCACCAAGTTGGAGCTATCATGGTGACGGATGGTGCTCAATCTACGCCTCATATGAAGATCGATGTCCAGGACTTGGATGTGGACTTCTTTGCCTTTTCAGGTCACAAGATGGCTGGTCCAACTGGTATCGGTGTTCTGTACGGAAAAGAGAAGTATTTAGAACAAATGTCACCCCTTGAATTTGGCGGCGAGATGATTGATTTCGTCTACGAGCAATCTGCTAGCTGGAAGGAATTGCCTTGGAAATTTGAGGCTGGAACGCCAAATATGGCAGGGGCTATCGGACTTGCTGTTGCAGTGGATTATCTGGAAAAGATTGGTATGGATGCGATTGAAGCTCATGAACAAGAATTGATCGCGTACGTCTTTCCAAAACTACAGGCCATTGAAGGTTTGACCATTTATGGTTCTCAGGACTTGGCTCAACGTTCAGGTGTCATTGCTTTTAACTTAGGGGATCTTCATCCTCACGATCTTGCGACGGCTCTGGATTATGAAGGAGTGGCTGTTCGTGCAGGTCACCACTGTGCGCAACCCTTGCTTCAGTATTTGGAAGTTCCAGCAACAGCTCGTGCAAGTTTTTATATCTACAACACCAAGGCAGATTGCGACAAGTTGGTCGATGCCTTACAAAAGACAAAGGAGTTTTTCAATGGCACTTTCTAAACTAGATAGCCTTTATATGGCAGTGGTAGCGGACCATTCGAAAAATCCCCATCACCAAGGGAAGTTAGAAGATGCTGAACAAATCAGTCTCAATAATCCGACCTGTGGGGATGTCATCAACCTCTCTGTCAAGTTTGATGCAGAGGACCATTTGGAAGATATTGCTTTTCTAAATTCAGGATGCACGATTTCAACTGCCTCTGCTAGTATGATGACGGATGCAGTTTTAGGGAAGACCAAGCAAGAAATTCTAGAACTTGCAACCATCTTTTCTGAAATGGTTCAAGGTCAAAAGGATGACCGTCAAGACCAACTAGGTGATGCAGCTTTCTTATCAGGTGTTGCCAAATTCCCGCAACGGATTAAGTGTGCAACCCTAGCTTGGAATGCCCTTAAGAGAACAATTGAAAATCAAGATAACAAGTAAGACAAGTCTTTTTTGTCTTACGAATCATTAGAAATGAAGAATGAAAGAAAGGATATTATGGCTGAAGAAAGAGTAGAACCAAAACCAATTGACCTTGGTGAATATAAATTTGGTTTCCATGACGATGTAGAGCCTGTCCTATCGACAGGAAAAGGATTGAACGAAGAAGTCATTCGCGAATTATCAGCTGCTAAGGGAGAGCCTGAGTGGATGTTGGAGTTCCGTCTGAAGTCTTATGAAACCTTCAAGAAAATGCCCATGCAAACTTGGGGAGCAGACTTGTCAGAGATTGACTTTGATGATTTGATCTACTACCAAAAACCATCTGACAAACCAGCCCGTTCTTGGGATGATGTACCTGAAAAGATCAAAGAAACCTTTGAACGTATCGGTATTCCAGAAGCTGAACGTGCCTATCTGGCCGGAGCTTCTGCTCAGTATGAGTCAGAAGTGGTATACCACAACATGAAGGAAGAGTTTGAGAAGTTAGGAATTATCTTTACAGATACGGATTCTGCCCTCAAGGAATACCCAGACTTGTTTAAACAATACTTTGCGAAGTTGGTACCGCCGACAGATAACAAGTTGGCTGCCCTCAACTCAGCAGTATGGTCTGGTGGAACCTTTATCTACGTACCAAAAGGAGTCAAGGTAGATATTCCACTTCAAACATACTTCCGTATCAACAACGAAAATACTGGTCAATTTGAACGTACCTTGATTATTGTTGATGAGGGAGCAAGTGTCCACTACGTAGAAGGATGTACAGCGCCAACTTATTCAAGCAACAGCTTGCATGCTGCTATTGTAGAAATCTTTGCCTTGGACGGAGCTTATATGCGCTATACGACTATCCAAAACTGGTCTGATAACGTCTATAACTTGGTAACGAAACGTGCCAAAGCTTTGAAAGATGCGACTGTTGAGTGGATTGATGGTAACTTGGGTGCCAAAACAACCATGAAATACCCATCTGTTTACCTAGATGGAGAAGGGGCGCGTGGTACCATGCTTTCAATTGCCTTTGCTAATGCTGGGCAACACCAAGATACGGGTGCCAAGATGATCCACAATGCTCCACACACAAGCTCGTCTATCGTGTCTAAATCCATCGCTAAAGGTGGAGGAAAGGTGGATTACCGTGGACAAGTAACCTTCAACAAGAACTCGAAGAAATCTGTTTCTCACATCGAGTGTGATACCATTATCATGGATGACTTATCAGCGTCAGATACCATTCCATTTAATGAAATCCACAACTCGCAAGTTGCATTGGAGCACGAAGCCAAGGTATCTAAGATTTCAGAGGAACAACTCTATTACCTCATGAGCCGTGGATTGTCAGAATCTGAGGCAACCGAGATGATTGTCATGGGATTTGTAGAACCCTTCACAAAAGAACTTCCAATGGAATACGCGGTTGAGCTTAACCGCTTGATTAGCTATGAAATGGAAGGTTCAGTCGGATAAGAAAGAGTATGCAAAATCTGAACAGGAACTCTTCCTGTTCAGATTTTTTTCAAAAAGAACCTAATAAATATTCACAAAAATGCTTTTATATGGTAAAATAAAACAATTACATTTAGTGGAGATGGAGTATGAATATTTTTAGAACCAAGGATGTTAGTCTGAGACAGACAGAGATGCGTCGCCATTTGAAATTGTGGGATTTGATTCTATTGGGAATCGGTGCCATGGTAGGGACGGGGATTTTCACCATTACAGGAACAGCGGCGGCTACTCTAGCTGGTCCCTCACTAGTGATTTCCATTGTGATTTCTGCCTTATGTGTTTCTTTATCAGCTCTCTTTTTTGCAGAATTTGCCTCTCGTGTACCTGCAACTGGAGGTGCTTATAGTTATCTCTATGCGATTTTAGGAGAATTGCCAGCCTGGATTGCTGGCTGGTTGACCATGATGGAATTCATGACAGCTGTATCCGGTGTGGCATCTGGCTGGGCAGCTTACTTTAAGGGCTTACTCAGTGATTATGGTATCTCCATGCCCCAAGCCTTAAATGGCACCTTCAACCCTGAACAAGGGACCTATATCGACCTTCTACCTATTTTGGTGCTGACCTTGGTAACAGGATTGGTTTTATTAAATTCCAAGGCAGCCTTACGCTTTAATTCGCTTCTAGTAATCTTGAAATTCTCTGCTCTAGCCTTATTTATCCTAGTTGGTATTTGGTACATCAAACCTGAAAATTGGTCGAATTTTGCTCCTTTTGGCTTTGGCCAGATTTATGGAGGAAGCACTGGGATTATGGCAGGGGCATCTTTGATGTTTTTTGGGTTTCTCGGATTTGAGTCTATTTCCATGGCAGTTGATGAAATCCAAAGCCCGCAAAAAAATATTCCTCGTGGAATTGTACTTTCTCTGACAATCGTCACCATTCTCTATGCCTTGGTAACCTTAGTATTGACAGGGATTGTTCACTACAGTAAGCTCAATGTGGACGATGCAGTAGCATTTTCATTACGGAGTATTGGTATCGGCTGGGCAGCAAATTATGTTTCGCTTGTAGCCATTCTAACCCTGATAACGGTATGTATTTCCATGACTTATGCTTTGTCTCGAATGATATATAGCTTAGCACGTGATGGACTTTTACCTCAAAGTTTCAAACAACTAAGCAAGACCAGTCGCGTTCCTAAAAATGCGACCCTCTTAACAGGAGTTGTTTCAGCCCTTGCTGCCGGAGTGTTTCCTCTAGCCAGTATTGCAGCCTTCCTAAATATCTGTACGCTAGCTTATCTCATTTTACTAGCCTACGGAATAATAAAACTCAGAAAAGATAAGGGTATGCCCCAAAAAGGAGAGTTTAAAACTCCTTTGGTGCCACTTTTGCCAATCCTTTCCATCCTTATCTGTGTTTCCTTTATGCTTCAATATAGTCTAGATACCTGGATTGCCTTTGGCATTGCTCTTGTAGTTGGTCTAGTCATCTACTTTACTTATGGTTATCATCATTCAACCCTCACAGAAGAAAAATAAAAGCTGGGAAATCCCAGCTTTTTAATCTTTCACATAAGTAAAGCCTTCACCCAGAATTTCATGGGCTTCTGTGATGGTTATAAAGGCCTGAGGATCGACTTGGTGAATCATGTCCTTCATTTTGACGATCTCGTTCCGACCGACGATACAGTAAATAATTTTTAAATCTTTCTTACTGTAATAACCTTGACCAGATATAAAGGTCACACCACGGCCAAGCTCCTCATTAATCTTATCAGCCAGTTGGTCAGGATATTGAGTAATGATGATAAATCCTTTGCCAGCGTAACCTCCTTCACCGATCAGGTCAATAACGCGAGCGATGATGAAGTCAAACAAGAGAGTATAGGTCACAAGACGGAGATCTTGGAAAATAAGCAGAATTAACATTAAAATGAAAAAGTCAATTCCAAAAAGCAATTTCCCAATCGAAAGATTGGTGTATTTGTTAAGGATGCGGGCAACGATATCAGAGCCACCAGTGGTTCCACCAGCATTAAAGATAATTCCTAAACCAACCCCCAGTAAGACTCCTGAGACCAAAGCGACAATGATGAGATCCCCTTGCAAGTCGATGTGCAAAGGAATACGCTCAAAAATTGCTAGCCAAACGGAAAGTGAAATAGATCCTAAAAGACTGGAGTAGAGGGTCTTGGGACCAAATATCTTCCAAGCCAAAATAAATAAAGGAATGTTGATTAAGAGATTCATCAATGAGACAGGGATTTTAAAAAGATAGTAGGTAATCAAGGTGATACCTGTCGCCCCTCCTTCAAATAGATGATAAGGAACAACAAAGTAGGTGAGACCAAAGGCATAGATAGCTGCTCCAAATATAATTGTAATAATCGGTTGAACTTTTCGAATCATAGCTGTTCCTCGCTTTTCTATAGATAGATTATACCAGAAATTCGGTTTTTTTAATTGGATTACTTATGATTTTTTATCATTTTTTTGATATAATAAGAGTGAAAAATCCCAATCCTATTGAGAAGAATAGAAAGATTGAACTTATGACACAAGTAAAAATTGTAACGGACTCTTCTGTTACTATCGAACCAGAAGTAGTTAAAGAATTAAATATCACTATTGTCCCCTTATCAGTTATGATTGATGGCGTACTCTACTCAGATGCTGATCTAAAAGAGGGGGAATTCCTTCATCTTATGCAACAAAGCAAGAATCTCCCTAAAACGAGTCAACCACCTGTGGGAGTGTTTGCTGAAGTCTTTGAAGAGCTGGGAAAAGATGGCAGTCAGGTTGTTGCTATTCATATGTCTCATGCCTTGTCTGGAACGGTTGAAGCTGCTCGCCAAGGCGCAAGTCTCTCAAGTTCTGATGTGACTGTTATTGATAGTTCCTTTACAGATCAGGCTATGAAGTTTCAAGTTGTTGAAGCTGCAAAACTTGCTAAAGAGGGTAAAGATTTAGAAACTATTCTGGCACATATAGAAGAAGTGAAGAATCACACAGAGCTTTATATCGGTGTTTCGACTCTAGAAAACCTAGTGAAAGGTGGGCGTATTGGACGTGTAACGGGACTATTGAGCTCACTATTAAATATTCGTGTAGTGATGCAGATGAAAAACCACGAACTCCAACCAATCGTCAAAGGACGTGGTGCGAAAACTTTCAAAAAATGGCTTGAAGAGTTAACGGTGGCCATTACTCATAAATCAGTTGCAGAAATTGGAATTTCCTATGCTGGAACGAATGAATGGGCAAATGAGATGAAGAGTTTATTGCAAGCCTATGTTGAGAAACCAATCTCTGTACTGGAAACTGGCTCTATTATTCAAACTCATACTGGAGAGAATGCTTGGGCAATTCTAATCCGCTATAATTCCTAAAAAAATAGAGAAAAATGTTTGAAATGGCGCTTTTGACTTGACCTATGGGCAATTTTAGGATATGATTATATTTGTTAATCAGAAATTATTTGGAGGATTTGTTAACATGGCAAACAAACAAGATTTGATCGCTAAAGTGGCAGAAGCTACAGACTTGACTAAGAAAGATTCAGCAGCAGCAGTTGACGCTGTATTTGCAGCAGTAACTGAATACCTTGCAGCTGGTGAAAAAGTTCAATTAATTGGTTTTGGTAACTTTGAAGTTCGTGAACGCGCTGCACGTAAAGGTCGCAACCCACAAACTGGTAAAGAAATCGAAATCGCAGCTTCTAAAGTTCCAGCATTCAAAGCTGGTAAAGCTCTTAAAGACGCTGTTAAATAATGAATTTAGAAAAAGCCTATTGTATCAAGCTTTCTAGCTTGGTCAATAGGCTTTTTTTTGTTGCTTTGGGGTATTTTGGGGGCAAAGACGAATACTTTTTCATGATATCTACCACTGTTGATTTCATTTCTTTAGTTATATATGTATAAATTTAGGTGTTTTTCAACTGAGTCTTTGATACGATATATAACTTCTGAGATAAGTGGTCTTTTGAAAAATAGGGTTTAATCCTTTACAGTACAAGAAAAAAGGTTCCCATGTTTGGGAACCTTTTTTTAATTAGTTTTTAGAAGCTGCTTGGAGTTCAGGGTTTTTCCATGCTTCATCAATGATAGCTTGCAATTCTTTAGCAGATGCTTGCATTTTTTGAGTTTCAGCGTCGTTCAATGGGATGTTTACTGGACGAACGATACCGTGTGCACCAACAACAGCTGGTTGACCGATAAAGACGTTTTTAACACCGTATTGACCTTCTTGGAAGACTGAAAGTGGAAGTACTGCATTTTCGTCATCAAGGATTGCTTTTGTGATACGAGCAAGTGCTACTGCGATACCGTAGTAGGTAGCTCCTTTTTTGTTAATGATTGTGTAGGCAGCGTCACGAACACCTTCGAACAATTCAATCAATTCAGCTTCTTGAACGTTTTGAGTATCTTTAAGGAATTCTTCAAGGTTTACACCAGCGATGTTGGCATGTGACCAAACCGCAAATTCAGAATCTCCGTGTTCACCCATGATGTAGGCGTGAACTGAACGAGCATCAACATCCAATTTTTCAGCAAGTGCTTGACGGAAACGTGCTGAGTCAAGTGAAGTACCTGAACCGATAACACGTTCTTTAGGGAATCCAGAGAATTTCCAAGTTGAGTAAGTCAAAACGTCAACTGGGTTAGCCGCAACAAGGAAGATACCATCAAAACCTGATTCAACAACTTGTGTTACAATTGATTTGTTGATAGCCAAGTTTTTACCTACAAGGTCAAGACGAGTTTCACCTGGTTTTTGAGGAGCACCTGCAGTGATAACAACAAGATCAGCGTCTGCACAGTCAGAGTATTGAGCAGCGTAGATTTTTTTAGGTGAAGTGAAGGCAAGGGCGTGGCTAAGGTCAAGCGCATCACCAACAGCTTTTTCGTGTAATTGTGGAATTTCGATAATTCCAAGCTCTTGTGCAATTCCTTGGTTAACAAGTGCAAAAGCGTAAGATGAACCTACGGCACCGTCACCAACAAGGATCACTTTTTTGTGTTGTTTAGTTGAAGTCATTATCTAAACATCTCCTTCATTTTTTTTAGGGGAATCCCCAGACACTTTCATTCTATCACTTTTAAAAAACTTTGTCACGAATATTCTATTCGGTTATCGATGTAAACGTTTTAGTGGTTTTCAAAGACTGAAATGAAGGACAAATTATGGTATAATATATCTAATTACTAATAGTGAAATGAGGCATTTATTAATGCAGGATAGAAATTTAGTGAATGTCAATCTGACAAAGGAGATGAAGACCAGCTTTATCGATTACGCTATGAGTGTTATCGTTGCGCGGGCTCTTCCTGATGTTCGAGATGGTTTAAAACCTGTTCACCGCCGTATTCTTTACGGAATGAATGAACTAGGTGTTACACCAGACAAACCTCATAAAAAATCAGCCCGTATTACAGGGGATGTTATGGGTAAATACCACCCACACGGGGATTCATCTATTTATGAAGCCATGGTTCGTATGGCTCAGTGGTGGAGCTACCGTTACATGCTTGTCGATGGGCATGGAAACTTTGGTTCCATGGATGGAGACGGTGCTGCAGCGCAGCGTTACACCGAGGCACGTATGAGCAAGATTGCTCTTGAAATGCTTCGTGACATCAATAAAAACACAGTTGATTTCGTAGACAACTACGATGCTAACGAACGTGAACCCTTGGTTTTGCCAGCTCGTTTTCCAAACCTTTTGGTCAATGGGGCAACTGGTATCGCTGTTGGGATGGCAACCAATATCCCACCCCACAACCTAGGTGAAACCATTGATGCGGTGAAGTTGGTTATGGACAATCCTGAAGTGACGACTAAGAACTTGATGGAAGTCTTACCTGGTCCAGATTTTCCAACTGGTGCCCTTGTCATGGGGAAATCAGGTATCCATAAGGCTTATGAGACTGGTAAAGGTTCCATTGTCCTCCGTTCTCGAACAGAGATTGAGACGACTAAGACAGGGCGTGAGCGCATCGTGGTAACAGAATTTCCTTATATGGTCAATAAAACCAAGGTACATGAGCATATTGTTCGCTTGGTTCAGGAAAAACGAATTGAGGGCATTACAGCTGTACGTGATGAGTCCAACCGCGAAGGCGTTCGCTTCATTATCGAAGTGAAGCGTGATGCTTCTGCAAATGTTATCCTCAATAACCTCTTCAAGATGACCCAGATGCAAACCAACTTTGGTTTCAATATGCTTGCTATTCAAAATGGCGTACCAAAAATCTTATCTCTTCGCCAAATTTTGGATGCTTATATTGAACACCAAAAAGAAGTGGTTGTTCGTCGTACTCGTTTTGACAAGGAAAAGGCAGAAGCGCGTGCGCACATCTTAGAAGGCCTTTTAATCGCGCTAGACCATATCGACGAAGTGATCCGTATCATCCGTGCTAGTGAAACGGATGCGGAAGCACAAGCTGAGTTGATGAGCAAGTTTAAGCTTTCTGAACGTCAAAGTCAGGCCATCCTTGATATGCGTCTTCGTCGTTTGACAGGATTGGAACGCGATAAGATTCAGTCTGAATATGATGACTTGATTGCCTTGATTGCAGACCTAACCGATATTCTTGCTAAACCAGAACGCGTAGTGCAAATCATAAAAGATGAATTAGATGAAGTAAAACGTAAATTTGGTGACAAACGTCGTACCGAGTTGATGGTTGGAGAAGTCTTAACCCTTGAAGATGAAGACTTGATTGAGGAGTCAGATGTCTTAATCACTCTTTCTAACAAGGGCTATATCAAACGTTTGGACCAAGGTGAATTTACTGCTCAAAAACGTGGTGGTCGTGGAGTCCAAGGTACAGGAGTTAAGGATGATGACTTTGTGCGTGAGTTGGTTTCAACCAGCACCCATGATCACTTGCTCTTCTTTACCAATAAAGGTCGCGTATACCGACTAAAAGGTTATGAAATTCCTGAATACGGTCGCACGGCTAAGGGATTGCCGGTTGTCAATCTTTTGAAGCTGGATGAAGGGGAGAGCATACAAACCATCATTAATGTTAAATCTGAACGTAGTGATGACGCTTATCTCTTCTTTACAACTCGTCACGGTGTCGTGAAGAGAACCAGTGTCAAAGAATTTGCTAACATTCGTCAAAATGGACTTAAGGCCTTGAATCTCAAGGATGAAGATGAACTGATTAATGTCTTGCTGACAGAAGAAGATACAGATATCATCATTGGTACCAAATTTGGTTATGCCGTTCGCTTTAATCAATCAGCCGTTCGTGGTATGAGCCGTATCGCGACAGGTGTCCGAGGTGTTAACCTTCGTGATGGAGACACTGTAGTTGGTGCTAGTGTCATCACTGACCAGGACGAGGTCCTTATCATCACTGAAAAAGGGTATGGTAAACGTACTCTTGCAACTGAATATCCAACAAAAGGTCGTGGTGGTAAAGGAATGAAGACAGCCAATGTTGCTGAGAAAAATGGCCCTCTTGCAGGTCTCCTCACTGTTAAAGGAGATGAAGACCTGATGATTATCACGGATACAGGTGTTATGATTCGAACAAATGTTGCCAATATTTCACAAACAGGACGCTCAACTATGGGAGTTAAGGTGATGCGTCTAGACCAAGATGCCAAGATTGTGACCTTTACAACGGTTGATGCGGTAGAAAAAGAAGAAGTTGGGACTGAAAACGAAACAGAAGGTAAAGCATAATGTCTCATAAAAAAACGAAAAGTAAGAAGAATAAGCGTAGGAATCTATTTCTCAATATTTTAGCGGTTTTCTTAATTCTTTTATCCTTAGCTTTGATTTTTAATTCAAAGATTCGAGATCTCTTTATGGTGTGGAATACCAATAAATACCAAGTCAATCAGGTTACTAAAGAAAATATAGATGAAAATCTCAAAACAGAAGGAAATTTTGATTTTGATTCGGTTAAATCTATTTCATCTGAAGCAGTTCTAGCCGCTCAGTGGGACGCTCAGAAGCTTCCCGTTATTGGAGGAATTGCTATTCCCGAAGTGGAGATTAACTTGCCGATTTTCAAAGGGTTGGATAATGTAAATTTGTTCTACGGAGCAGGAACCATGAAACCAGACCAAAAAATGGGGGAGGGCAACTATTCTCTAGCGAGTCACCATATCTTTACTGCTGAAAATGCCAGTCAAATGCTCTTCTCACCTTTAGTTAACGCTAAAGCGGGTATGAAAATTTACCTGACTGATAAGGATAAGGTTTATACTTATGAGATTACGGAAGTTAAACACGTTACTCCGGACCGAGTAGATGAAATCGAAGATCGTGATGGTATCAAAGAAATCACATTGGTGACCTGTGTGGACTATAATGCGACAGAGCGGATTATTGTTAAAGGTGATTTTAAAGAAGTTAAAGCTTATTCTGAAACATCTGATGATATCCTAAGCGCCTTTAATAAGCCATATAAACAACGTTATTAACCTCAAAAACCAGTGAATTGTATTTTTCACTGGTTTTTGTCAAATAGAAGCGTCAGTCAAAGGAGAATGATGCATGTTCGAATATTTTTTGTTTGGAATGAAAATGATGTGGGAAAGTCCTGTCTTTAGTTTTGCCTTTTACTTATTAACCTCTATTCTTTTACTAATCTTTTGGCGACGTTTTATAATTGTCCGTCGTAGTGGTGGTAATTTTTTTGCCCCATTTCACATTGCCAATGGGAGACTTTATATTCACAATGCTTTCGTATTTGTGAAGCGAATCATTCCGCTGAATAACATCAAAAGGATTGAAGTCAAATATATTCGAAGTGTCAAATTGAATGGGGCAAGGTATCATGTGTTTATTGAACAGAAAAACAGAAAGACTCTATCATTTTTCTGTGGCAAATCAAAACAGAATGATCTCCTTGTGAAGAATCTAAAGAATGAAACTAAAAACTACCATATTAGAATTGTAATAGATGGATAAGTGTTTAGTTTAAGAAAGGAATGATCATGGATAAGCTACAAGAAGTCAGAGAAAATGAACAGTTAAGGACCTTACTGATGACTGAATGTGATATTTATTTTTATGACAAGATAAGTGAAGTCCAGTTTTCAGGAAACAATGAGGAGTACTCTCTTGCCTGTAAGGCTTTTGCTCAAGACGGTAGTGGGGGAGAATATGTTTTTCTCGAAGATAACAGCATAGGCTTTATCGGAAGTGAGGGCCAAGTTGGGAGAGTAGCAGAAAGTCTGGATGACTTACTGACATTCCTACTTCATGCAGGTCGTATTTCGGATTTTAGCTGTCGGTATCTTTATCAGAACACAGACTTATTGAAAGCATTTTGTAGGGGCTATGTGTCTAAAATACGAGAAAGCTATCAGGTTAAGCAGGAAAATTGGGATCTGGTACGAGGAAATATGGCTCAAAAACTATCACTTGATTTCAATCCTAAAAAACTAGAAGAAGTAGCCATGGCATTTTATCAAGCAGCGACAAGAAAGCCTGTCTTTTCCTGTAAGTATATAGACGGTGAAGAAGAGTATACCTGCGATTCAGTCTTGTCGGACATTGTGGGCTTGTGGGCGACAGAACTTGTAGGCATGAGTAGAGAAGAAATTGAAAACTATAAAATTTGATGATGTATGATGCTTGCAAGATGATCATTCAACTTTAATGGTATCTTTTCAATGTGAAAGGAAACTGGTCAGTAGGTTGAAAGATTTATCGTAAGAAACCGAAGAATGCTTGGCATAAGAGAGGATAGATAATGAGTCAGTTAAGAGAAAAGTCTTTAGTTAGGCTCAAAGAAGACATAACAAGTAGTTCTCCATTTGACAAGGATCTTCCTATGATATTCTTGGGAGGAATTGCCAATATGGCTGGACACTGAATCTTCATAGGAAAATCGGGGGAAGTCTTATTTTGGATATCATATTTCACATTTTAGAGAACTAAGTGAAGATGAGATATAGGACTTTCGCAGTAGGAAAAATAGATGAGGAGTTGACAATGAATAATCAGATTGACTTGGCACTTCCAAACCTATACGCAAAATTCTTGAGTAGAATTGACAAGGCAGGAGAGTTGATAATAGAGAATACAGGCATCACCTTATACTCAAGACTAGATTTGCTAGAAAGAAACTCCACCTACCAAATAGAAGGGTGAGAACCTGATTTTTTCCTGATTGGGCAAGATGGGGATGTCGCTTTTTTTATAAAGAAAGATTCTGACGACACTATTTATATGAATGATTTGGGGGCATTAGGTTCACTGGAAATGCAACCCATATCTTTGAATATTTTCGAGTTTGTGAAACAAGCGAGTGAACATTATGATGATATCTTCTAATCATTGCAAGTGTTGTTATTTTATCGTACGCGTGTGTGGAAGACATTTTTATGAAATCATTTGAACATTTTGATTAATGTTAATAAATTTTTAGTAAATGATAATGATTTGGAGAGTGAACAATGAATTTTGATGAGAGTTTACAGCAATACACTTATGAGCATGAAGGAGTGACCTTTGTTTGGGACGAAGAGCCTGATTGTGACTTTATAGATAAAGTTGAACTGTTATCAAAAAATTATCAGGAGAATCTCAATAGAATTATCAACTTCATGCTAGCTGATCTTAAGGAAATGTATGGAGAAGTCAGTGAGGAAGATGTGAAGAACAAGCTGGGGAAACCTATCATTGACTACAATCAAGGAACAGTTAGTTATTGTGAGCAAACCTTCGATGACTGGCACCTATTTGAGTTTGAATTTTTGGATGATCAATTTGAAACATTGGAATGTTTTTCTGTTAATGGGTAAAGGAGAGATTTATGGAATTCCTCCAATGCATTGATTTTCTTTGTAGAAAACGTATACAAGAAAGGCTTTTCAAAATGCGTGCTTTATGTTATAATATTCACAAATAAAAGTTTAGGAGTTTTTTATGGTCTCTTCAGAATTTATTTCAAAGATTGAATTTGCTTGTAAGAAGAAAGAAAGTCTTTATAGCCAAAGCAAGTTTAAGTATGCGATTCGTTCCATGTTTGCAGGTGCTTTTCTGACATTTAGTACGGCTGCAGGTGCAGTTGGGGCTGACTTGATTAATAAGATCGCTCCAGGTAGTGGACGTTTCCTCTTCCCATTCGTTTTTGCTTGGGGATTGGCCTACATTGTTTTCTTGAATGCTGAGCTAGTGACGTCAAATATGATGTTTTTGACAGCTGGTAGTTTCTTGAAAAAAATCTCTTGGAGAAAAACAGCTGAGATTTTACTTTACTGTACCTTGTTCAACCTCATCGGAGCTTTGATAGTAGGTTGGGGCTTTGCCCACTCAGCAGCCTATGCAAATCTAACACATGATAGCTTCATTTCAGGAGTTGTAGAGATGAAGTTAGGCCGTTCCAATGAGCTAGTCTTACTTGAAGGTATTTTAGCCAATATCTTTGTAAACATTGCCATTCTTTCCTTTGTTTTGGTGGAAGATGGTGGGGCCAAACTTTGGCTCGTTTTGTCGGCAATTTACATGTTTGTATTCTTAACAAACGAACACATTGCTGCGAACTTTGCTTCTTTTGCGATTGTTAAGTTCAGTGTTGCTGCTGATTCAATTGCTAACTTTGACATACCTAATATTCTTCGTCACTGGGGTGTAACCTTTGTCGGAAACTTTATCGGAGGAGGTCTCTTGATGGGCTTGCCTTACGCTTTCCTCAACAAAAACGAAGATACTTATGTCGATTAAAGAAATGAGCACGAGTGAATCGTGCTTTTTTGTTTGATGTGTAAGACTAGTCATAGTTGTTCCTTATATCAAAATATAGAAAAACGGTATTGGAAAAGACTAGCCCAAGATGATACAATATCCCTAATGAAGCTATTTGGAGGTCGTCATATGACTCGTGATTTTAAATTTGAAACTCTACAATTACATGCTGGGCAAGTAGTTGATCCAGCGACCAAGTCTCGTGCAGTACCGATTTATCAAACAACATCCTTCGTTTTTGATGACACGCAAGAAGGTGCCGATTTGTTTGCCTTGAGAAAACCTGGCAATATCTATACTCGTATCACAAATCCTACAACAGCAGCATTTGAAGAAAGAATTGCTGCTCTTGAAGGTGGTGTTGGAGCACTAGCGACAGCATCAGGTATGGCTGCTGTAACCTACACTATTTTGGCGCTTGCTCACGCAGGTGACCATGTGGTGGCTGCGTCAACTATTTACGGTGGTACTTTCAATCTCTTGAAAGAAACCCTTCCTCGTTATGGGATCACAACAACCTTTGTGGATGTGGATAATTTGGAGGAAGTTGAAGCAGCTATCGGTGACAACACCAAGCTTGTCTTGATTGAAACCTTGGGGAACCCCTTAATTAACATTCCTGACTTGGAGAAATTGGCCGAGATTGCTCATAAACACCAGACTCCTCTCGTTTCTGACAATACTTTTGCCACACCATATTTGATTAACGTTTTCTCTCACGGTGTAGATATTGCCATTCACTCAGCAACTAAGTTTATCGGTGGGCACGGTACGACTATTGGAGGAGTGATTGTCGATAGCGGTCGTTTTGATTGGGAAGCATCAGGAAAATTCCCTCAATTTGTTGAGGAAGACCCAAGCTACCATAACTTGAGCTATACTCGTGATGTGGGTGCAGCAGCCTTTATTATCGCTGTTCGTGTTCAATTGCTCCGTGATACAGGTGCAGCCTTGTCGCCATTTAATGCCTTCCTCTTACTTCAAGGACTTGAAACCCTTTCGCTTCGTGTCGAACGCCATGTGCAAAATGCAGAGAAAATTGTTGATTTCCTTGTCAACCATCCTAAGGTAGAAAAAGTCAACTATCCAAAACTAGCAGACAGTCCTTACCATACCTTGGCTGAAAAATATTTGCCAAAAGGTGTTGGTTCAATCTTTACCTTCCATGTCAAAGGTGGAGAGACAGAAGCACGCAAGGTCATTGATAATTTGGAAATCTTCTCTGACCTTGCAAACGTAGCAGATGCCAAATCGCTTGTTGTCCATCCCGCGACAACCACTCACGGTCAGTTGTCAGAAAAAGATCTAGAAGCAGCAGGTGTCACACCAAACCAAATCCGCTTGTCTATCGGTCTTGAAAATGTAGAGGATTTGATTGAAGATTTGCGCTTGGCCTTGGAAAAAATTTAAAGTAACAGATATAAACAGTGGGTTTCGACTCGCTGTTTTTGATTTTCCCTCAGGCATGATATAATGGTTACAGAAGTCTAGAAAGAGGAAAGTTATGAACGAAATCAAATGTCCCAACTGTGGGGAAGTCTTTACAGTAAATGAGAGCCAGTATGCCGAACTTTTATCCCAAGTGAGAACGGCTGAGTTTGATAAGGAATTGCACGATCGCATGAAGCAGGAGCTGGCCTTGGCTGAGCAAAAGGCTATGAATGAACAACAGACTAAACTGGCTCAGAAGGATCAAGAAATTGCGCAATTACAGAGTCAAATCCAAAACTTTGATACAGAAAAAGAATTGGCCAAGAAAGAAGTTGAGCGGACAAGCCATGAGGCCCTATTGGCTAAGGACAAGGAAGTACAGGCCTTGGAAAACCAATTGGCGACCTTGCGTTTAGAGCATGAAAATCAATTGCAAAAGACCCTTTCTGACCTAGAAAAAGAACGGGATCAAGTTAAAAATCAGCTTCTCTTGCAAGAAAAGGAAAATGAGTTATCTTTGGCTTCCGTTAAGCAGAATTACGAAGCCCAACTTAAGGCAGCTAGTGAACAAGTCGAATTTTACAAGAATTTCAAAGCTCAACAATCTACCAAGGCAATCGGTGAAAGTCTGGAACAGTATGCAGAGAGTGAGTTTAACAAGGTTCGTAGTTTTGCCTTTCCAAATGCCTACTTTGAGAAGGATAACAAGGTCTCTGCACGTGGGTCTAAGGGTGACTTTATCTTCCGTGAGTGTGATGAAAATGGAGTCGAAATCATTTCTATCATGTTTGAAATGAAAAACGAAGCGGATGGGACGGAGAAAAAGCATAAGAATGCAGATTTTTACAAGGAATTGGACAAGGACCGTCGGGAGAAGAACTGTGAGTATGCTGTTTTGGTGACCATGTTAGAAGCAGATAACGATTACTTTAACACAGGGATTGTCGATGTCAGTCACGAGTATGAAAAGATGTATGTGGTCCGTCCTCAGTTCTTTATCCAGTTGATTGGTCTCTTGCGTAATGCAGCGCTTAATTCCCTAAAATACAAGCAAGAGTTGGCACTTGTCCGTGAACAGAATATCGATATTACTCATTTTGAAGAAGACTTGGATGCCTTTAAAGTAGTTTTTGCCAAGAACTATAACTCCGCTTCGACCAACTTTGGTAAAGCTATTGATGAAATCGACAAGGCTATCAAACGCATGGAAGAGGTCAAGAAGTTCCTTACTACATCTGAAAACCAACTCCGCCTCGCTAATAACAAATTGGAAGATGTTTCGGTTAAAAAATTGACCCGAAAAAATCCAACTATGAAAGCGAAGTTTGAAGCGTTGAAGGGGGAGTGAGAAAGCAGTGGAAAATGAATTATTAGTATTGGGTACTGAAGAAGTAGATGAGTCTAAAAATATAAACTATGACGAATTAGAAGAACTATTGGAACAGCAATTTACAATGGAGTTTTCTAATCTCGAAAAATTAGAACTAGAATGTAAAGAGATTAGTTCACCAGATAAATTAGGAGATGTTATTTTAGATGAAATCTGGGATCAATTTGCGAATCAAATTGGTTTAGATATGACAAGTGACACGCTTCTTAAGCAGTATAACGATAAACATCCTAATGGTTATACAAAAGAAGAGGGTGCTAAAATAATGAAAGATAAAAGGTATACTGATGCAAATAATGCTATGAAAGAAAAGCAAAAATCTGGAAATTTAAAGGATGAATATACTGGAAAAACTTTAAAATTAAATGAAAACGCAAATTTGGATCACGCTGTAGCACGTAAACAAATTTTTGAAAATTCTTGGAGAAAGATTGCTGATATAGATACTGCAGATTTAGCAAACAAAAAGGAAAATTTAGCAGCAACTAATGAATCACTTAATAAAAGTAAAGGTGCAAAATCTAATAGCGAGTATATAAAGGATAGAGAAGTAAGAGAAAAAAATCTAAAAGAACAAGTTGAAAGAGCTAATAAAAAAATTGACAAGAAGGATATTTCAGATTCCGAAAAACGAAATCTTAAAGCTATAAACGAAAAAAGATTAAAGGATAAATACATTTTGCATGATTCTGCAAAAGAAACATTAAAAAAATATTTAGAATTACATAGTAACAATCCTGAAAATAAAAATGCAAATGGGCGATTTGTAAGAAATGTATTTGATAGGATAGCACGTTCTAGCGCACGTGTAAAAAAATGCTACAAAGTCAAATTGA
>ERZ772918.174-NODE-174-length-50677-cov-251.253_pt1 | contig 50677 bp, 36 predicted proteins | sample MGYA00512118_ERZ772918 | MGnify/ENA primary metagenome ERZ772918 (study PRJEB29015, sample SAMEA2737939) | human oral metagenome | biome: human oral; feature: human-associated habitat; material: dental | place: China | collected 2135 ... | reverse complement strand
GGCAGCGCTGGGCGTGGACGCGCACGAGGTGGTCCTCACCTCCGGCGGGACGGAGGCCGACGGCCTCGTGGTGGCGGGCCGCGCGCTGGCGGCGCCGGGCGGGACTCTGGCGGTCTCGGCGGTGGAGCATCCTGCGGTGCTGGACTCGGCGCGGACGGCGCAGGCGCGCCTGGGAGCGCGGCTGCGGGTCCTGGAGGTCGACGGCGCGGGGCTCGTGCGTCCCGAGACGGTGGCGGCCGCGGTGCGCGAGGCGCGAGAGCGCGAGGCCCAGGAGGCTGGGGCTGGCGCGGCCGGAACCGGCGGGGGCGAGAGGGGCGTGGCGGCGTCGGCCCCTGTGGCGCTGGTGAGCGTCATGGCGGCGAACAACGAGACGGGCGCGGTGCAGGACCTGGCGGGGATCGTGGAGGCGGTGCGCGAGGCGAGCGGGGCGCGGCGCCCGGGGCAGCCGGGGTATGTGCCGGTGCATTCGGACGCGGTGGCCGCCGTCGGGAGGGTGCCTCTGGATGTCCACGGCTGGGGCCTGGACGCGGTGAGTATCTCGGGGCACAAGCTGGGCGCGCCGGTGGGCGTGGGGGCGCTGGTGGCGCGGCGCGATCTTGAGCTGGTGGCGCCGATGGGCGGGGGCCGCCAGGAGCGGGGGCTGCGCTCGGGGACGCAGGATGTCGTGGGGGCGCGGGCGCTGGCCCTCGCCCTGGAGCTGGCGGTGGCGGAGCGGGAGTCTGAGGCGGAGCGCTTGGAGGGGCTGCGGGAGCGGTTGCTGGCGGGGGCGCTGGCGATCCCGAGGGCGCATGCGACGCTGCCGGACTCGGTGGCGCATCTGCCGGGGACGGCGCATCTGTGGTTCGACGGCGTCAGCGCGGAGGCACTGCTCATGGCCCTGGATATGGCGGGGATCGATGCGTCGGCGGGCTCGGCCTGCCATGCGGGCGTGAGCGGCCCGAGTCATGTGCTGGAGGCGATGGGCTTGGGCGAGGAGGCGGCGCGGGGGACGCTGCGCTGCTCCACGGGCGCGGGCACGTCCGCCGACGACGTCGATCGCCTGCTCGCGGCCCTGCCCTCCGCGGTGGAGACCGCGCGGCGGGCGCGCACAGGTCACATGGCTACTGCGGGAACAGATTCAGCGGCGCTGACTGAGACCACTGCTCGTGGACAGTCGTGAGCGTGTGGGGCACAATGGTGGGGACCCACCCGGTTGCCGTCGGATGGGTCCCCGAGGCCGATGGATCAGTTGAACCACCTGCCGAGGGCATCCACAAGGACACCGACGGCCCGGATCAGGCGAGCGATGCTGTTAACTATGTCGCTCACCTGCCGGGCCGTTTCCTTGTCCTCGCGGACTTTGGCGTGCCGGCCTCTCGGCTTGGTCACGGCCCTCACCTCCTCCCTGGCTCCCTCCTTCCCCGGCAAGGACACGGACGTGTTCCGGGAGGAGGCGCCGAAGAAGGCAGGGCAAGCCTATCCGCAGGTGGCGACAGGAACAGGCCATCGGGTGCTCGCGACCATATACGAGACGCTTCGGGTGCCCCGCGCCCAGCGAGATCTGGAGCGCTTGCCGGAGCACGGCCTCGGCCGGTGCGTGGACACCCCCGAGCGTCTGGGGCACAATGGTGGGGACCCACCCGGCTGCAACCGGACGGGTCCCCGACGCAAGCGGTTCAGTTGATCCACTTGCTGAGGGCCTCCAACAGGACACTGACGGCCCGGATCAGGTCAGCGATCGCACGCAGCATCTCGCTGATCTTCCGGGCCGTTCCTGTGTCCTTGCGGACGTGGCGGCCTCTCGGCTTGGCCATGACCCTCACCTCCTCCCAGACTCCCTTCTTCCCCGGCAGGACACTGCGTGTTCCGGGAGAAGGCGCCGGAGAAGGCGGGGCAAGCCTATCCGCAGGTGGTGACTGGGATGGGCCGGCGGGTACTTGTGCGAGGCCGCTCCGTAGTGGCTCGGTCGCGGGGTGCGCCCCTGCAACGCGCAGATACGCTTGTGGGCGTGGGGATCGAGCCGCTGGCTGCCGCGAGTAAGACTGGCGACCACGTGTCATGGAGGCGCACGTTAATCATCAGCACCGCCTGCGCGTTCGTGTGCGGGGACCTCAGCGTCCCACTGGTGGTCAGCGGTTCATGACTGAACACGCAGACGGTATTTCATGACCCCACGTCCAGAACACTGTATGACGCCATGCGCCCGCGCGCCTTCTTGAGCCTCCTCTCCCTCACTTGTCCAACCAGAGCAAGGTTTCTGGCCGACCTTCGTATAACCTGCCTCAATGAAGTGCAGTTCCCAAAGGAACTGCAACCACCGGCCTCGGGGGACGCAAACAGGACGCGAAGCCTCAATGAAGTGCAGTTCCCAAAGGAACTGCAACCATGGGTCACCTCGCCTGGGGGATGTAAGTAACGCCTCAATGAAGTGCAGTTCCCAAAGGAACTGCAACCGGTCTTGCTGACCTTCATTTCCTCGGCGATCTGGCTGCCTCAATGAAGTGCAGTTCCCAAAGGAACTGCAACCAGCCGGACTAGTCATGCCAGCTGCGCTAGCACCTGCCTCAATGAAGTGCAGTTCCCAAAGGAACTGCAACCGGACTACCGTGCGGTGCTGCGGCGCCCCAACCCGAAGCCTCAATGAAGTGCAGTTCCCAAAGGAACTGCAACCGGTCTTGCTGACCTTCATTTCCTCGGCGATCTGGCTGCCTCAATGAAGTGCAGTTCCCAAAGGAACTGCAACCCTTAGGGAGGGTGCGATAGCTCTTCCGATAAGCCGGCCTCAATGAAGTGCAGTTCCCAAAGGAACTGCAACCCGGACTCGACTCCCACGCCGAGCGCGTCCCCTGGCCTCAATGAAGTGCAGTTCCCAAAGGAACTGCAACTCCGTCGTCGTCGGCGAGAAGTGGACTCTAGAGTTGCCTCAATGAAGTGCAGTTCCCAAAGGAACTGCAACTCCCGTCCGATGGTGGGGACGTGAGGCTGCGTACTAGCCTCAATGAAGTGCAGTTCCCAAAGGAACTGCAACTGGATCCCCTTCACGCAACACAGGTTAAGGATGTAACGCCTCAATGAAGTGCAGTTCCCAAAGGAACTGCAACGTTATCGCTGGGATGATGGCCTGATGGATCAGATGAGCCTCAATGAAGTGCAGTTCCCAAAGGAACTGCAACCTCGACGCTCTCTGCGTCGGCTTCGGCGCATCCTGGCCTCAATGAAGTGCAGTTCCCAAAGGAACTGCAACAGGATCAGCCCTGGTGGCCGGACACGAAGGTTACGCCTCAATGAAGTGCAGTTCCCAAAGGAACTGCAACAGCCCGCAGGGGCTTTATACTATACGTACAATGTGCCTCAATGAAGTGCAGTTCCCAAAGGAACTGCAACAGAAGAACCACAATGCCCAAGATGAACCTCGACGCGCCTCAATGAAGTGCAGTTCCCAAAGGAACTGCAACGGTGGATGTGCAGGGACGTGTCGGCTCCGACGCGGCCTCAATGAAGTGCAGTTCCCAAAGGAACTGCAACACATCCTCATCGCGGGCCATCTCCATGGCCACGCGGGCCTCAATGAAGTGCAGTTCCCAAAGGAACTGCAACGGCCGGTTCGCGCGCCCTGATTCCCCTTTGTCCTGCCTCAATGAAGTGCAGTTCCCAAAGGAACTGCAACTAGAGGACAACTCACGCGCTGACCTCTGGGGCCACGCGCCTCAATGAAGTGCAGTTCCCAAAGGAACTGCAACTACCACTGGGATGTCGTCATGACCGGGCAGATGCAGCCTCAATGAAGTGCAGTTCCCAAAGGAACTGCAACTCCTCGATGCGGGGTCCGCATGCGGAGCGCGCCGCCTGGCCTCAATGAAGTGCAGCTCCTAAGGGAACTGCAACTTAAGGAGTAAGACAATGGACTTTGATACTATGCCTCAATGAAGTGCAGCTCCTAAGGGAACTGCAACGCTCGAACACTACTTCAACGATGACCTCCTCGAGCCTCAATGAAGTGCAGCTCCTAAGGGAACTGCAACCCCGCCCACCGTCACCATCCACCTGCCCGACGGCGAGCCTCAATGAAGTGCAGCTCCTAAGGGAACTGCAACCGACAGCGACTTCTTAACCGCGCCCTTCGGAATCATGCCTCAATGAAGTGCAGCTCCTAAGGGAACTGCAACCGCCGAGTCGATCAGCCGCAAAATGGCTGGGAACGCCTCAATGAAGTGCAGCTCCTAAGGGAACTGCAACCACGCCGCCACGCCCATGCGTGATACGCTGCAAATGCCTCAATGAAGTGCAGCTCCTAAGGGAACTGCAACCGCCCCGTCAGATTCGGCTGTGATTCAAGGGTTCTGGCGGGTGTCCGCGAGCGCTGCCGCCGTCGGGGCGGCCGAGACACTCGGCTGGCAGGCAGCCTACTCGCCCTTCCTTGGAATCTCAACGGTTCTGGGCCGCGAGCGCTCCCCGAGGGTCCCCGTACCACCGGAGCGCTCGCGTCAGGCGATGAGAGGCCCCTCAGGAGTGATCGTCCGCGTCAGGCCGACATAGGTGAACCGTTTGTCATCGACCGACGCCAGCGGGCCCACGTCGCACATCAGGATCGAATCCTCATCCGGATCGATGATCCCATCCAGTTCCTCCCGCAGCCGCATGAGCTTGGCCGGGGCGGAGTCGACCACGAACACCGAGTACTGGATGCGGTCACCGTACTTGAGCAGCGTCTTCGCCACACGGCCGCGCCGCCGGTCGGAGGGAACGTCGTAGGCGACGAGCACCCGTCTCACATCGTCGCGCATCAGCGCACCGTCACGCCCTTGTAGTCGCGCTGCGTCCCGTCGATCGCCCCGAGGATGAGCCTCGCCTGGACCTCGATGGCACGGCGCCAGGTGACGTCGTAGTCGAACACCGGATGGCGGAAGGAGGTTTCGATACGCCTCTCGAATCCGGCGATGAGCTGCTTGCGGCCTCGGTCGGTCATGCGGCAAGCGCCCATCACCGAGGTGAAATCAGCCTCGTCCATCTCGCCGTTGCGCAGCGCGCGGACCACAACGGAATCAGCCACGGGGGCGCGGAACTCCTCCATGAGGTCCAGGGCGAGCGCTGGCTTGTTCCGGGAACTGGAGTGGAGGAATCCCGCGTGCGGATCGAGCCCGCATGCCACCAGCGCGCGGACGCACTCCCCCAGGAGGATGGCGTAGGTGTAGTCGAGCGCGGCGTTGACCGGGTCCGGAGCGGGGCGCCTGCAGCGCCCCTTCCACTGACTCGCCGCGAACCGCGCCGCCCGTCCTTCCAGCATGGTGGAGAACGCCCCGAAGTAGAGGGAAGCGGCCTCCCCCTCCACTCCCAGGAGATCAGTGAGCGATGGCGCTTCGAGGGCATCGCGCTGCAGCCGCCGCATCCGGGCAACCGCCTCCGGGGCATCCCCATTACGGCGCAGCAGGGTGGCCTGATTAGCGATCTTCGCCGCCACCATCTGCTGGGCGATATCGAGGCGCCCCTCCGCGCTCGCCACGTGCTGGCGGACGCGCTGGAGACCATTGGGCGAGTCGGCGCCCCGGGACCAGCCGATCACCCTGCCTGACCAGGAGCACCACACCACGCACCGGTCGCGCCAGCACAGTTCCCGCAGCAGAGCCGATGAGACATCCGCGTTGCCGTGGACCACCAGTCCCAGCACGCGCTCAATCGGAACGCTCAGCAGGCTCTCCCCGTCCTTCTTGACCTCCAGCCTCCCGGAGGACAACGATGCTCGCGACCCCGGCGTGGTCACATGGACGATCTGCGCGTCAGGCGCGGCGGCGACAACTCTTCGACGCGAGGCCTCATACCTGTGCTCGGCGGGCAGGCACACCGACTCATGGGAGCACCACTGGCAGCGGCGATCATCCTGGAGAGGCTCAGGCGCGCGCTCTGAGGAGATGATGCTCCGCGTCCTGGCCACGGCCTCCTCGGCGCTCCTCATATCCGCGTCGCTGAGATCGACCTCCACCCGTCTGCGGTGCCCAGTGAAGTAGACCTCCGTCCCGGCGACGACGTGCCCCATCTCCTCCAAGCAGATCCTCTGCAGCGCGAGTTGCAGGCGGTTCGCCTCGGTCACCTCCGGACGGCGCCGCACCGGCGTCGCCTTGTACTCCACCACCGTGAGAGGTCCGTCAGCGGTTCCCTCAACGACGTCGCATCTTCCTGACAGCCCGAGCCGCTCAGAGCGGATGTTCACAGCTCGGTGCTCGGCTGGGCGGCTCTGGGAGGCGTCGTCGGCGCGCCGGTGAGCCTCCGTGCCCGCCTGCATCTGCATCGTGTCGGTCTTCTCCCCCACCGACTCCAGCCACGCCCGCCTGGGGCAGAACGCCGTATGCGTCACCAGGCTGATCGGGATGGGATCGGCCATCATGCCAAGACCTCGATCCGGCCCGCCCCGAGAGACCTCTCAGGAGCATTCGGATTATCGCTGACATGCAGTGGGAATACCGCCAGAGCCCGGACGCCGTGGGAGCGCAGCCATGCCCGCGGGCCTCTCTCCTGGGGATCCTTCGCCATGACGAGCTGCCGGGAGACGAGCAGCGCCCGCCACCGCTCCAAAGAGGCTCCGCCCACGATCACCGGGAGGACCAAGCACTCCGGGGTGAACTGGCCCACCGGGACCGCGCCGGCGGTCACCGATGGCTGACGCAATCGATGGATGACCGGGAAGGAGGCGATCCCCCACAGGGCGCACCAGGCGAGAGCGCTGTCGGTGAACCGAGGCGGTGTCAGCCCCGTGGGCGTGCGGGATTCCTCGGACCTCTTCCCCTTGTAGGCCTCGTCGATGAGAGTTTGTCCACGCAGACCAGTTGCCACCCTCTCATCAGTCCTGGCTGAGACGATCTGGGCGAGGCTGCGGAGCCGGTTGGTGACGAAGTCCTCGCCTCGATTCCGAGTCTTCATCTCCCAACGATTCGCTCCCTCGTCAGGCCTTGGCTTTTTCATCTCCTTATCCGCGAAACGCCAATACGCGGGCTCGCCCAGCGCCCCGATCAGGTCAACAGTTCCCTCTTGCCACGTCTCGCGATCAATCCCGTCATGACGCAGCCGTTGAAGCTCATGCCATTGCTCAGAGGTAGCGGCAGCCTTCACCCGTGGACTGAACACGGCGCTCGTGCCGTTCCACGGCTCCCCCTCCAGATCTGTGTGGATCCAGGTGCCCGGTGCCGCAGCCGCCTGCGCATGACGGTGGACCACTGCGGCGATCGCATCGTCGTCGTAGTCCTCAGCGCTCACCTCCAGTCGGGGCTCGGCCTCATCGGTCCAGCCAAGACGGACCCGCTGAGCGCCCTCGCCCTCCAGGATGAGGGCGAGGCCGAGGCCCGCGAAAGACGTCAGCGCGCTCGTGATATCACCACCGAGAATCATCTCTCTCACTTCCCCTCGGCTGAGATCGAGCAGTCAGCGGCGCGCAGAAGCGCCTCGAGATAGGCGGCGCCCCACGGGCCCCACATCCGGTCAGTCCGGGCGATGAGGGACTCCCACTCCCCCTCGCCCACGAGCTCCACCAGCGCCTCCATCGCGCTGGGACCGGCCGTCACAGGGTCATGGTCGAACATGGGCCGGCCCCGGCCATGGCTCGTGCCCACCAGGCGGGCGACCAGATCGCGGCGCCCGCACTCGACGCCGCCCTCGCCGTCGCCACTCGAGTCCGCCCGCGCCCAGTAGATGGCCGCGGAGGCGAGCTCGTGGCGCCACCCCACCGGCAGGCCAGCGTCCGCCCAGGCCTTGCGCACAGACCTCAACGGGCGCCCACCGCTCTTGGCCAGCGGCGGAGCGCCCTCCTGCTGATCCCTCCGCCGCCCCAGAAGCACCTGGAAGCGCTCATCCTCCTTGCCGGCGTCGTGCCATAGTCCGGCCTCCTTCAAGGCCTCCACCGGGGAGGGTCGAGCGCCGACCCGCTCCGCGACCTCCCCGGCGCGCGCGGCCACCGCGGCATTGTGGTCGGCGAGGAGCACACGGCGGCTCCGGGACCACGCCGAGCGCTCATCGGACTCGTCGTCGACGTTCTCCCTGCCCCGAACCACCAGCCAGGCAGGGGCGATCCCGCTCTCAGGATCCCAGCCCGGGGGCCACTCGCACTCACCCTCAGGGAACTCCTCCCCCAGTTCCTCTGCCTCCAGGCGGGCGAGGCGCGCGAGCTCATCCTGGTCGGTGATGATGCGCGAGATGCCTTCCAAGTCCGCAGATGGGACGGGCTCGCCGGTCTCGCCGCCATCCCTGGAGACCACGCCCTCGGTGAGGATCGCCGCTGCCGCGTCGAGCACGATCAGGTCCCCGGGGCGAAGGAGCCGCGCGACCTCCCGGGCATCAGGCCCGGGGTCGGCGAGGCGCGCTCGCCATTCAGGAAACGCTTCGCCGTCGCGCCACAGCACCGAGCCGCCCAGAACCTCCGCCTGCTCGTCGGCGAGCCGTGTGATGAGCGCCCGAACCGTCGCGATCGTCGTCGGGTAGACCTCATGGTCCTGCGGCACAACAGCGCGCAGGAGGGTCTCCCCGGCGGTCGCATCGGGAAGGCCTGACAGATCGCGCAGGACGACTCCCACTGCGGAGTCCTCAGGGTCGAGGTCGTCGCGGAGCCACAGATCGAGCTCCGGCTCCACGATGAGGTCCATGGAGGTCTTCGACCACAAGGCCGCGTCCCACGGCTCCGGGCGCTGGTAGAGCACACGGCGGGGGATATCCGGCTCCGGCGGGTTCTCGCTGACCACCAGGGGCGAAAGATCCCCATCCCCGGCGCGCTCCACCGCCCAGCTCCGCCCTGAGCGCAGGTCATCCTTGCGGTATGGGAGCGCGTCCGCCTTCACCTCCACGCCAGCCGCCGGCCCCAGGACGATGACGTCGCCACACTCGCGCAGGCCGAGCCTGTTGACCCTCCCCGCCCTCTGCGCGAGGGCACTGCCTGCGGCGAGCTCAGTAACCATGGCGGCCAGATCGAGGTCCACTCCGACCTCAACGGTCTGCGTGGCCACGAGGACATCCACGCTCCGGGAGCCCGCCGGGCCGAAGAGCCCCGGGTCCTCCGCCCGAAGCCTCTCAAGATCCCACGGGCGCATGCGCCCCACCCACAGCCGGCAGGCGAGCCCCTTCTTCCGCAGTTCACCGACGACCTGGACGGCGCTGTCCACACGGTTGAGCACGCAGCCAACGGTCCTGGGAGGATGGGCGCCCGCCTGTCCGTCCGGCGAGTCCGGGATGAGCTCGCGGGCAGCGCCGACGGCGTCGAGCACCTGCTCCACCACAGCATCCCGGTACTTCGCGGTCATCCTGCCGTTGGCGGGCCACTGCTCAGTCTCGACGTAGCGGATCGTCTTGGGCGCCCGCACCCGGCCGGCCAGGCGGGAATCGTCCGCGAGGGACTCCCGGGTGACGCCGACGACGCGGCTCGCCGCCCCCGAGGGGGTCGCGGTCATCTCCACCGCCTGGAGCGCGGGCACGCCGATCCTCTCGGCGCCCGCAGCGCAGAGCTCGCCCACGCGCCGCGCCGTGACGAGGAGCTGGCGGTTCAGATGCGCCTCGTCCAGGACGATGGCGGCATCGAGGGCGAGGAGCCCCGCGAGCCTCGGGCGGGCGAGCCGCGAGGCCCCGTAGGAGCGGAACAGCAGGCTGGAGCCCCACATATCCGGGGTCATGCACAGCACCGCGCAGGCCTCCGGGGCGTTGAGCCAGGCGCGGTCGGTGGCGGCCGCCCCGCGCATGGTCGTCACCACGAGGGGATCGCGGCTCTCCGCCGCCTCCGGGCGCAGCCTGGCGAGGGCGTCACAGACTCGCGTCACGACGTCGGCGGCGCCGTCGGGAGAAGCGTTCAGGAGATCCTGGATGCGGCGGGCCCGCTCGGCGTGGGCGTCAGTGAGGGCCCTCCGGTTGACGACGACGGCGAGCCTGCGGGGCACTCGCGCGCCCGCGCCCACAGCCGCCAGGGCATTGGCGAAGACATGGACCTCGATGACGCTCGATTTGCCCGCGCCCGTCGGGGCGGCGATCTGCTCCGGCCACTGCCCTTGGCCCACCAGGTGCCTCAGGAGATCCTCCTGCCATGAGAAGGGGCGGCACCCCTGGCCGTGCACGGCCTCGAAGAAGTCCCCGAAGTCATCAATGCTCAGCATGATTCCTCCAGGTCGCCTCCCGGACCAGCTCAGCCGGGAGATCCGCGGGGGCGAGGAGGCCCCCGCCGAGGTGGCGGCTCTGCCCCACGGCGACCAGCGCGCACTCGGGGAGCAGGTCCCCCGCGTCGATGAGCGCACGGTAGGGCTGGGCGACCATCCCCTGGGGCATCTTGTGGGAGTAGGCCGCGGGGCGGTGGGTGACATGCTGGTACCACATCACCGAGGCGCCCTTGCGCCGGACCTGGGAGACGAGGTCGCGGTACCCCTGGGGGCCGCGCCCCACAGGCATGAGCGCATCGCGCCAGACGAATCCGAGTGAGAGCAGGATGGCGCTCTCAAAACTCCACTCGCCGCGCTGGCGCACCACCTCGGGCACCGCAGCCGGCGTTGGGGACCAGAGGCGGGCGGTGCCGGGCGCGGGCGGCGCCCAGAAGGACTCGGCGGGGAGGATCTCATCGGCGGGCAGCAGCCGCGCCACGCCCCAACGCGACCTCACCTGCCGCATCCCAGCCAAAGCGCCCAGGACGACGTCGCTCTCCCCCGGGCTCATCCCCCGGGGCAACAGGATGAGGAAGGCCCCCGGAGCGCCACCGATATCCCCGATGATCGACTGGGCGAACACAGAGGCGGGCAGGTAGTGGATGGCCAGGCGGTTCGCCGGGACCCGTGCGCCCTCGGGGAAGCGCCCCGTGACCGTGGAGGGGGCGCCGTCGCCGATCCTGGAGATGATCGCCTTGTGGAAACCCACGCACCAGTCCACCCTGCGCGAGGGCTCGAACTCCTGACCGCTGCCGTCATCGGCGAGGAAGATGACGACGTCGTCCCAGGGAAGAGACCCCTCCGCCGGCTCGTACCCCACCGGCTCGTAGTGAGCGGTGCTCAGGCAGTCCAGGGGCGACGGGAACGTGACGACCGCTTCCGTCTTCTTGTACTTGTCAGCGCTGGCAGTTGGCGGCTTGGGAGGATAGGCCGCCTCATGCGCTTGGGCGAGAGCCCTGGCCCGTCCGGGAACCGGGACCGGCAGCCGCAGGCCTCCGGAGGTGAACGCCGTCGCCTGGGGATTGCGGCGCCAGGTCGGCCGAACGCCCTCGACGACTTCGAGGACCACGGGACTGTCCGCCTCCCCCAGGTGGGGAACCTCGGCGCACAGCCCGCTGAGGACCTCTCGGACGTCAGGAGGGATGCTCTCCCAGATCCAGGCGATCTCGCCATTGAGCGCGACGCCCTCGGAGATCTCCTTGCCCGCCTTCTTCGGGGAGTCCTTCTCCAAGGTCCCTGTGTCGCGGTAGGCGATGCGGGAAGCGGAGGGCTCAGTCATCGGCATGGACGGCGGAAGGCTCAACCCAGCCGGCGGATTGGCCTCCAGCCACGCCAGCGCGCCTTCCACGGCTGGCGCGAGGCCGTCACCCCCGGAAGCGGTCCAGGCAGCGCTCACCAGTGCGGAGAAGAGGCGGGCGGGCGAGGGCCAGCTATCCGGCGAGCCATCTGCTGCGTGCCCGTGGTAGACGCCGAGTGGGAAGCGCGCGGTGAGAGCGACGGATCCCATTACTCGTCCTGAGCATCGTCGACAGCGGCGTTGAGCACGGCCGGGTTGCCCTCAACCATGAGCACCGACCCATCCCAGACAAGGCCCGCGCGTTCCCGCGCGTAGTCCAGTGCGGCGCTGAGAAGCGCCTGCGCCTCCAGGATCGTCAGAGGGGCAAGAGATTCCTTCTCCCCGTAGCGCTTGTCGAGGGTGACCCGGGCGGGCCCGGACTCGACGAGGTCGCAGTTGGCGCGAAGAAGGAGCTCGGCGTCGGAGCGCGCCAGGCCGTTGAGGGCGAGAGCGGCGAGCACGGCCCGGCAGGCGATGTCGCCCTCCGGGCTCTCACAGTCGAAGCGCAGCGCTCGCAGGGCGGCGAAGCTCAGCACGTGGGAGCGGATGATCGCCTGGCAGGTCACTCCGCCGAGCTGCTCCAAGGCCGGCGGGATCCCGCCCAGGCCGAGGGTCGAGGCCTGCTTCTTCTTCATGGCGTTCTCATACGTGCCCTTCGAGAGCTCGCTCTTCTGGGCCTCGGCGATCGCTTTGCGATCCTTATCCGCGAGGTTGATCTGCATGCCGAGGGGGTCGATCCGCGCCCCGCCGCGCTTGGACTGGTGCGAGGCGGGATCTCCATCCTGGTCTGCGAGGATCCCGATGATCTCACCCACGAGGATGGAGCGGTACCGCCCCTGGTTGCTCTTGCGGCTCGCGTCCCAGCCCCCGAGCAGGAGAGTCATGGGGCTGCGCTCGATGAGAGCCCGGGCGTGGGAGACGGTGGCGTCCCGCAGCGCGCGGTAGTCAGGAGACGCCGTCGCCGGCTCACCGTTGATGGTTCCCGCGCGGATCTGGCCATCAAAGGCCCGGTGCGGCAGGTCGATATCGCTGTAGGCCTGACCATCCTCGAAGCGCAGCTCGATGCGCGGCATGGCGGACAGCACCTCGTCACCATCAGTGATCGCGGCCGAGACCGCCGCCTCCAAGCGGTTGTTCTGGGACTGCTTGGAATCGATGAGGACGGCGTCGACCGCCTTCCCCTCCCAGAAGCGGCGCTCATAGGCGAAGACCGAATTGCCGCGCTCCGTGAACTTGGCGGGTGCCACGGAGGCATGCGGGCCCGCAGCGGGCTGAAGCAGCGTGACAGAGGTGAGCACGCTCGCCCCGCCGGGGCGGCAGGCAGCAAGCAGGTGGTCCAGGGTGATTGACGACATGGAATGCTCCTCGTTGAGAACGGTCCGACGACCAGCGGGCCTATGTTTCCACATCCCTCCGACATCTGACGCCCCGCCAGTATCGCGAACCTGTAACGCCGAACATCGGCTCCGACCTGCTCGGCAAGACGCGTAGCGAGCGCGAACCCAAGCGAGTCACCCCCGCTCCGCGTCGTGGACAGCCCGACGCCCAGCGCCCATAATGGTGGGGAGCCACCCGGCTGCCACCGGATGACTCCCCGAGGCCCATGGCTCACACGAACCACGTGCCGAGGGCATCCGCTAGGACACCGACGGCCCGGACCAGGCAAGCGATGCTGCTAAGTATGTCGCTCACCTGCCGGGCCGTTACCTTGTCCCGGCGGACTCGCACGTGCTAGCGCGCCCACCGCTTGGGCGCCGTCCGCCCGAGGGCCAGAGCGGAGGGCCCCACCACCAGCCGGGACCCGCTGACCACCTCATCCGGCCATACGCTTGCGCGCATATCCCTTGATGCGTATGATTTGACCGTGCGGGAGAAGTGGGCCGTGATCCTCTCGGTGGAGGTCGCCGACTGGTATCGAGGACTGAGGCCGGCCGACCGCCGCATGGTCGACAAGATGTTGGACAAGCTCAGCGCCCTGGGCAATCAGTTGCGCATGCCGCACAGCCGCCCACTGGGCAATGGTCTATTCGAGCTGAGATTCTCAATCGAGAGAGCGACCGTGGCACAACGGATCACTTACATCTTCGATCCCGATCAAAGAGTGATCACACTGACCACCTTCCGCAAGACGAGAAGCAATGAGCAAGGGGAGATCGCCCGAGCGAGACGGGCTAAGGACGATTACGAAAAGGGAATCAACTCATGAGCACCGCACTACCAGACGGATACATCAGCCTTGACGACCTGCGCGCAGAGGTCGACGCGTCGTACACGCCCGCGCAGCGCCAGGAGTACGAAGAGGCTGAGGCAGAGGCCGCCACTCAGATCGAGTTGGCCGAACTGGTCTACCAGATGCGGACGCAGGCCGGCATCAGCCAAAGCGAGCTGGCTCGCCGGATGGGCATCCGCCAGCCATTCATCAGCGATCTGGAGCGCGGAGGGAGGACGCCGACGGTGGCAACCCTCGCCCGCGTCGCCCAAGCCACAGGGAATCGGCTGCGCCTGACCGCTGAGCCTGTCAAGTAATTCAGCGAGTCCACGCCCCGGCGTGGACGTCGTGCCTCACCGTGAGCCGCCTGCGCGCCCTCCGCCCGCCCACAGCCCTCCCACTCACACCCAAGGAGCCCCATGCGCGTTCTGGCAGCCCTGTCCGGGGGCGTCGACTCCGCCGTCGCCGCCGCGCGCGCCGTCGATGCCGGGCACGACGTCGTCGGCGTCCACATGGCGCTCTCGCGCAACCGCGAGGCCACCCGCACCGGCTCGCGCGGCTGCTGCTCCATCGAGGACGCCTCCGACGCCCGCTGGGCCGCCGACATCCTCGGCATCCCCTTCTACACCTGGGACCTCTCCGAGGATTTCGAGCAGCGCGTCGTCGCCGACTTCCTCTCCGAGTACCGCGCCGGCCGCACCCCCAACCCCTGCGTGCGCTGCAACGAGCGCATCAAATTCGACGCCCTCCTCGAGCGCGCCCTCGCCATGGGCTTCGACGCCGTCGCCACCGGCCACTACGCGCGCCTGACCGGCGGGGCCACCGACTCCCGCCCCGGGGACCCCACCGGCCTCACCCTCTGCCGGGCCGCCGACGCCGCCAAGGACCAGTCCTACGTCCTGGCCGTCTCAGGCCCTCACGGCCTGGCCCGCGCCCTCTTCCCCCTGGGCGACGCCCCCAGCAAGGCCGACGTGCGCGCCGAGGCCGCCGCGCGCGGCCTGCCCGTGGCTGACAAGCCCGACTCCTACGACATCTGCTTCGTCGCCGACGGCGACACCCGCGGATTCCTCACCCGCGCCCTCGGCTCCTCCCCCGGCCAGATGGTCACCCCCGACGGCGAGGTCCTCGGCGAGCACTCCGGCTACTTCGGCTTCACCGTCGGCCAGCGCAAGGGCCTGGGGCTCACCCGCCCCGCCCCCGACGGCCAGCCCCGCTACGTCCTGGAGACCCGGCCCGCCACCAACGAGGTCGTCGTCGGCCCCGCCTCGCTCCTGCAGCGCACGAGCCTCGACGCCGACGCCCTCGTCCTCCTGGCCGCCCCCGAGTCGCTCGGGTCGGGCGAGGCCGGCTGGGCCGGCGTCCATGTGCAGGTCCGCGCCCACGGCCGCCCCGTTCCTGCTCGCGTCACCGTGGACGCCGAGGCCTTCACCATCCACGCCGAGCTCGACGAGCCCCTGCGCGGAGTCGCGTCCGGCCAGTCCGTCGTCGTCTACGGCGGGCCCAACGGCGAGCGCGTCCTCGCCCAGGCCACCGTCGCCTGAGGAGCTGTGCTGCCAGGTCTCGCTCCGCCCGGCTCAGCCGCGCTGGCGGGCGAGCTCGGCCACCATCTGCGGGACCACCTCGGCCACGTCCCCGATGACGCCGAAGTCGGCCATCTCGAAGATCGGGGCCTCGGAGTCGTCGCAGACCGCGACGATGGTCTGCGCACCCTGGATGCCGGAGGTGTGGTGGACGGCACCCGAGACGCCCAGGCCGATGTAGAGGCGCGGGGAGACGCTCACGCCGGTCTGGCCCACCTGGGCGCTGCGCTCGATCCACCCCTCGTCGCAGGCCACGCGCGTCGCGCCAACGGCAGCGCCCAGAGGCTCGGCCAGTGAGCGGACAAGGTCGAAGTCGCCATCGACCCCGCGCCCGCCGACCACGACGGTGCGGGCCTCGGTGAGCTCGGGCCCGGCGGCCGCGGCGGTGCGTTCCGACTCGACGAGCTCGACGGACGTGGACTCGGCCGCGGGGGCAACATCGATCGCCTCGGGGGCGAGCTCGGCGACGCCATCACTGAGCGGCTCGTAGGCGCCCGGCCGGATGACCAGCACAGGCGCGGGCCCGCCCAGGGCGAGCGCGGAGGTAGTGGTCCACGAGCCGGACAGGACCAGCTTGGAAGCGGTGATGGCGTCGGCGCCCTCGCTCAGGCGCAGGTCGGCCAGATCGCTGGAGGCGGCCGAGTCGAGCAGGATGGCGGCGCGGCCGGCGATCTCCTTGCCGCGGTAGTCGCTGGCGACGAGGACGGCGGCGGCGCCAGTGGCCTGGGCGGCGGCCGCCAGGGCGTCGGCGGCGCATCCGGCCAGGGCGGGCACGGCGGCGGCCAGCAGCCGGGTCGCGCCCGCGGTGGCCAGAGCGGGCGCCGCGCCACTGGCGGCAGCGGCATCGCCGAGCACGAGGGCGACCGCCTGGGGGCTGAGGGAGCGGGCAGCGGCGAGCAGCTCGAGGGCGGCGGACGTGGGCCGGCCGGCGTCGTCGAGGTCCGCCAGGACGAGGATGGGGGCGTCAAGCGTGTGGGACATGCGGGATCTCCTTGGGCCTGATGCGCGTCGCGCGCATGAGACGTTGATCGGATGGGCTTCAGGCGGGCCGTCAGACGAGCTTGGACTCGACGAGCCAGGCGGCGAGCTCGCGCCCCGCGTCCCCGGCGTCGGTGCGGATGATGCCGGCCTCGCGGGCGGGCCTGGCCTGGGCGGCCACCACGCTGACGGCCGGCTCCCCCAGGCCCTCCAGGTCGAGGTCGGCCAGCGAGAGGACGTCGAGGGGCTTCTTCTTGGCGGCGCGCATGGCGGCGAAGTTCGGGTAGCGGGGCTCGTTGGCCTGGTCGGTCACGGAGACGAGCGCGGGCAGCGGGGCGCGCAGGGTCTCGCGCAGCGTGCCGGTGGTCCGCTGGATCGTCACGGCGCCGCCGTCGACCTCCAGCTCGGTGGCCAGGGTGAGGGCGGGCACGCCCACGGCGGCGGCGAGCGCGCCGGGGAGCATCGAGGTCATGCCGTCCAGGGAGGCCATGCCGGTGACGATGAGGTCGACGCCGCCGATCCGCTCGATGGCCGCGGCGAGCACCCGCGCGGTGGTGACGACGTCCGCCCCGGCGAGCTCGTCGTCGGCGATGATGAGGCCGGAGTCCGCGCCCATCTGGAGGGCGCGGCGCACGCCGTCCTCGGAGTCCTCTGGGCCCATGGTCAGGGCAATGACCTCCCCGCCGGAGTCCTCGGCGAGGCTGACGGCCGCCTCGACGGCGTTCTCATCGAGCTCGTTGAGGACATCCTCCTCGCCGCGCACGAGGCGGCCCTCCTCGATGCGGCGCTCGGACTGCGCGTCAGGAACGTGCTTGATGCAGACGACGATTTTCATGCGTCCAAGGTTGCCATAAAGCGGGGTGTGACTGCCTCCTCAGCCCGGTGATCCTTCTATCAGGCCTCAGCGGGCCCGTGGCGCTTGGCCCGGGTCTTCGCGCGCGTAACAATGGCACTTGTGTCTGAGTCCGTCCCGCTCATCCCTGCGCCGCTAGCACCAGCGCGCGCGCTCGAGCGCACCCGTCTGGGTGCCACCCCCCAGGGCGATGGGACGGACTTCGTGGTCGTGGCACCCCGTGCCACAGCGGTGGACCTGTGCCTCATCGAGGTCGACGACGCCGGCGCCGTCGTCTCCGAGCGCCGCATCGGCATGCACGGCCCGCAGCAGGGCGCCTGGGACGCGCATGTTCCCGGGGTCGGCCCGGGCCAGCGCTACGGGTACCGGGTCCAGGGATTCTGGAACCCCTCCGAGGCGCTCTTCCACAACCCGCACAAGATGCTCCTCGACCCCTATGCGCGCCTGACCAGCGGCACGGCGACGCTCTCCCCGGAGATCTACGCCCACACGGTGGAGGACGACCTCTCCCCCGCCCTCATCCCCTTCGCGCCCTCGGAGCTCGACTCCCTGGGGAGCACGGCGCTCGGCGTCGTCACAGGCGGGCAGCGCTTCCCCGTGGTCCCCGGCCCTCGTATCCCCTCCGAGCGCACGGTCGTCTACGAGACCCACGTCAAGGGCATGACGCTCAGGATGCCCGGAGTCCCCGAGGACCTGCGCGGCACCTACGCCGGGCTCGCCCACCCGGCGACCATCGAGTACCTGCGCGGCCTCGGGGTCACGACGCTGGAGCTTCTGCCGATCCACGCGGCCTTCTCCGAGCCCTTCCTCCAGCAGCGGGGCCGGCGCAACTACTGGGGCTACTCGACTCTCTCCTTCTTCGCCCCCGAGCCCTCGTACGCCACCGCGGCCGCCCAGGCCGCCGGCCCCGAGGCGGTCCTCGACGAGCTGCGCGGCATGATCTCGATCCTCCACGAGGCGGGCCTCGAGGTCATCATGGACGTGGTCTACAACCACACCTGCGAGGGAGGCATGGACGGGCCGTCCCTGTCCCTGCGCGGCTTGGACAACCTGGAGTACTACCTGCACGCCCCGCACCGGCCCGCCGCCTACGGGGATGTCACCGGCACGGGCAACAGCATCGACTTCCGCTCCCCCCGGGCGGTCCAGCTCGTGCTGGACTCACTGCGCTACTGGGTGACCGAGGTCGGCGTGGACGGCTTCCGCTTCGACCTGGCGGTGACCCTGGGCCGCCACGGCGCCGAGTTCACCCCCCGCCACCCGCTCCTGGCGGCCATGAGCACCGACCCCGTCCTCAAGCGCGTCAAGCTCATCTCCGAGCCCTGGGATGTGGGCCCGGGAGGCTGGCGCACCGGCGAGTTCCCGGAGCCCTTCAAGGACTGGAACGACCGCTACCGCGGCGCGGTGCGCTCCTTCTGGCTGGCCGACGCCTCGGAGCTGTCCAAGGGGCGATCCGGCTCGGACCTGAGGGACCTGGCCACGCGCCTGTCCGGATCGGTGGACCTGTTCGGCCACGGGGAGTACCCCGGCGGCCGTGGCCCGCTGGCGAGCGTCAACTTCATCACCGCCCACGACGGCTTCACGCTGAGGGACCTGACCTGCTTCGATCACAAGCAGAACCTGGCCAATGGCGAGGGCAACCGCGACGGCACGGATGACAACCGCTCCTGGAACCACGGCTGCGAGGGCCGCGTGGCCGAGGGCATCGACGGCGGGCCGATCGAGGTCCTGCGCCGCCGCTCGGCGCGCAACCTCCTCGGCACGCTGCTCATCAGCGCGGGAACGCCGATGATCCTGGGCGGGGACGAGATGGGCCGCACCCAGGGCGGCAACAACAACTCCTACTGCCAGGACTCCGAGATCTCCTGGTACGACTGGGACCTGGAGATCTGGCAGCGCGACCTCATCTCCATCACGCGCTTCCTCATCAACCTGCGCCAGGCCCACCCCGTGCTGCGCCCGGACCGCTTCGCCGTCGGGGCCCCCGCGATCATCGACGGCGAGCCGGACACGATCCCGGACCTGTCCTGGTTCCGGGCCGACGGCGAGCCCATGGGCCACTGGGACTGGCATGACCCGGGCTGCCGGACCGTGCAGATGCTCCGCTCGGGCGCCCCCTGGGGCGACGACGACCTCCTCGTGGTCATCAACGGCACCCTGGCCGAGCAGGAGATCGTCCTGCCCCAGGCCCATGGCCGCGACTGGCACCTCTTCTGGGATTCCACATGGGCGGTCCCCCGCCCGCACACCTCCGCCTTCGCCCTGGCACGCCGCACGAGACGCGCCCCGGAGCCCTCGCCGGTCTCCACGCTCGGCAGCGCCATGGGACCCGTGGGCCCGGTCTGCCGCCAGGACCGCCCGGGGGACACCACCACGATGGAGGTTCTCTCCATGCGCATCTACCTCTCCGGCGAGCCGCTCGCGCAGCGGCCGGCGCGCTCACATTGACCGGGGCGACGCCGACGCCCGCCAAGGACGCCTTGTGATCAGGGGCGCGGCGGCGCTCGCCTAGGATGTGCGCCATGACGTCCTCCCCCGCATCTGACACCGCCGCTTCCGCCCATGCCCCCTCCTCCGCCGAGGAGGCCCTGGCCAGCGCCGTCGACGACGCCTCCCTCGCCCGCTCCATCGCGCGCAGCCGCGAGATCGAGGCGGACATGCCGGTCAACCCCGGCCGCTACCGGATGCTCACCGGCGTGCGTCCCACCGGCAACATGCACCTGGGCCACTACTTCGGGACGATGCGGACCTGGGCGCCCATCCAGGACATGGGCATCGACACCTGGATCCTCGTGGCCGACTACCAGGTCATCACCGACCGCGACGGCGTGGGCCCCATCCGCGAGCGCGTCCTGTCGCTGACGGCGGACGCCCTGAGCGTGGGGGTGGACCCGGAGCGCTCGACGATCTTCACCCACTCGGCGGTGCCCGCCGCCAACCAGCTCATGCTGCCCTTCCTGTCCCTGGTCACCGAGTCCGAGCTGCACCGCAACCCCACGGTCAAGGCGGAGCTGGAGGCCACGGCCGGCCGCGCCATGAGCGGCCTGCTGCTGACCTACCCGGTCCACCAGGCGGCGGACATCCTGTTCTGCCAGGCGAACCTCGTGCCCGTGGGCAAGGACCAGCTCCCGCACCTGGAGCAGGCGCGCCTCATCGCCCAGCGCTTCGACAAGCGCTACGGGCGCGCCGACAAGAAGCGCCCGGTGTTCCGCCGCCCCGAGGCCCTGCTCGGCGAGGCCCCGCTGCTGCTGGGGCTCGACGGGGAGAAGATGAGCAAGTCGCGCGGCAACACGATCGAGCTGCGCATGAGCGCCGATGAGACCGCCAAGGCCCTCAAGAAGGCCAAGACGGACTCCGATCGCGTCATCACCTACGACCCCGCCTCCCGCCCGGAGGTCTCCAACCTGCTCATGCTCGCCTCCCTGTGCGGGGCGGGCGCCCCGGAGGAGATCGCCGAGCGCATCGGCGACGGCGGCGCGGGGACCCTCAAGAGGATCACCACCGAGGCGGTCAACGAGTACTTCGCGCCGATCCGCGCGCGCCGGGCGGAGCTCGCCGCCAATGAGGACCACCTCCTGGCGGTCCTGGCCCAGGGCAACGCACGGGCCAACGAGGTCGCCGACGAGACCCTGCGGGCCGTGCGCGCCGCCATGCACATGGATTACTGAGCCGATCGGGCCGACTGGGCACGCCTGAGCTCTTCCGATTTCTTCTGCCCCCTCCTGAGCACTGGGTCCGGAGCCGCTCGGGCGACTGGCCCGGCCGGACACGCGCGCTGATCATGGCCGTGCCAGGAGGTCCCCAATCGGGATGCCGGATGGGCGCTGAGCCCGTACTGTTGTCCTGTGATCCGACACACCACCGCCCAGCGTCCTGCCCGCCCCCTCGTCGGCCGGATCCCGGTCACCGAGGTCTTCCCCGTGGTCGAGGATGGCCACTGGCCCGCCAAGGCGGTGCCCGGTGAGGTCATCCCGATCCGCGCGACCGTCTTCCGCGAGGGGCATGACCGCTTCGCGGCCACGGGCGTGCTCATCCGGCCCGATGGCACCGACGGGCCCAGCGCCCGGATGCGGCTCATCGCCCCCGGCCTGGACCGCTACGAGGCGCGCCTGGCCCCGGACGAGCCGGGCGACTGGTCCTTCCGCGTCGAGGGCTGGTCCGACCCCTACGCCACCTGGGCCCACGACGCCGGGATCAAGGTTCCCGCCGGTGTCGACGTTGAGCTCATGCTCGAGGAGGGCGCCCGCGTCATGGAGCGCGCCCAGGCCGTCCCCGGCCGCGGCGAGGCCGACGCCGCCGTGCTGGCCGGCGCCGCCGCCGTCCTGCGCGATGCCTCCCGCCCGGCCGCCGAGCGCCTGGAGGCGGGGCTCGCCGACGCCGTCGTCGCCGTCCTCGACCGCCTCCCGCTGCGCGACTTCGTCTCCCCCTCGCGCGACTACCCCCTGCAGGTGGACCGCGCCCGCGCCCTGACCGGCTCCTGGTACGAGATCTTCCCCCGTTCCCTGGGCGCCTACTGCGACGAGCACGGCAACTGGCACTCCGGCACGCTGCGCACCGCCGCCGAGAACCTGGACCGCATCGCCGCCATGGGCTTCGACGTCCTCTACCTCACCCCGATCTCCCCCATCGGCGAGACCAACCGCAAGGGCCGCAACAACACCCTCAACGCGCGGCCGGGCGACCCCGGCTCCCCCTACGGCATCGGCTCGGCCGACGGCGGCCACGACGCCATCCACCCCGACCTGGGCACCTTCGAGGACTTCGACGCCCTCGTGGCGCGCTCGCGCGAGCTCGGCATGGAGGTGGCCCTGGACCTGGCCCTCCAGTGCTCCCCGGACCACCCATGGGTGGCCGAGCACCCCGAGTGGTTCACGGTCCTGGCCGACGGCTCCATCGCCTACGCGGAGAACCCGCCCAAGAAGTACCAGGACATCTACCCCCTCAACTTCGACAACGACCCCGAGGGCATCTACGACGCCATCAAGGAGGTCGTCGACACCTGGATCGCCCACGGCGTGACAATCTTCCGGGTGGACAACCCCCACACCAAGCCCCTGTCCTTCTGGCAGCGCCTCATCAGCGAGGTGCGCGAGGAGCACCCGGAGATCCTCTTCCTCGCCGAGGCCTTCACCCGCCCGGCGATGATGCGCACCCTGGGCAAGATCGGCTTCCACCAGTCCTACACGTACTTCGCGTGGCGCAACACCCGCGAGGAGCTGACCGACTACCTCGTGGAGCTCTCCCAGGAGACCGCGCATGTGCTGCGCCCGGCCTTCTGGCCGACGACGCACGACATCCTCACGCCGTTCATGACGCACGGGGGCGTGCCCGCCTTCAAGCTGCGCGCCGTGCTCGCCGCCACCCTGTCCCCCACGTGGGGGATCTACTCCGGCTACGAGCTGGCCGAGTCCGTTCCGCGCCCCGGCTACGAGGAGCAGATCGACAACGAGAAGTACGAGTACAAGCAGCGCGACTTCGCCGCGGCCCGCGGCAACGGCATCGAGGACCTCCTCACCCAGCTCAACGCGATCCGCGCCTCCCACCCGGCGCTCGGCCAGCTGCGGGACATCTGGTTCCACGACACCGGCAACGACCAGATCCTCGCCTACTCCAAGCGGGCGCGCGCCGGCCAGACCGGCGCAGAGGGCGACGACGTCGTCCTCACCGTGGTCAACCTCGACCCGCACAACGCGCAGGTCGGCCAGCTGAACCTCAACCTGGTCCAGCTGGGGCTGCCCGAGGACGCCGACGGCTCGCGCCCCTGCCTGGCGGTCACCGATGAGCTCACCGGGCAGGGCTACGAGTGGTCCGGCTCGAACTACATCCGCCTCGACCCGCACTCGGGCCAGGTCGCGCACGTCATGCGGGTGCGCCCGCTGTGAGCGTCCCCGGCCCCCTGCCCCACGAGGCGCTGTCCGCCGGCCCGAGCACGCGCCCGATGGCGGCTCTGGAGCCGCCGGCGAGCACCGGCCCCACCCCCATGACGGCCCCTGTGGCGGCGCCGATGACGGTGGTCCCGCCCGTGCCGGGCGTGCCGGTGCTGCCCGAGCAGCCCCGCCCCGGACTGGACGCGGACCCCGACTGGTTCCGCACCTCGGTGTTCTACGAGGCGCTCCTGCGCTCCTTCGCCGACTCCGACGGCGACGGCGTCGGGGACATCCCCGGCCTCATCACGCGCCTGGACTACCTGGCGTGGCTCGGCGTGGACTGCCTCTGGATCCCGCCCTTCTACCCCTCCCCCATGCGCGACGGCGGATACGACATCTCCGACTACACCGCCATCGACCCGCGCTACGGAACCATGGAGGACTTCCGGGAGCTCGTCCACCAGGCCCACCAGCGCGGCATGAGGATCGTCATCGACATGGTCCTCAACCACACCTCGGACGCCCACCCCTGGTTCCAGGCCTCGCGAAGCGACCCCGAGGGCCCCTACGGGGACTTCTACGTGTGGCGCGACGACGACTCCGGCTACCCGGACACGCGGATCATCTTCGTGGACACCGAGGAGTCGAACTGGGCCTACGACGTCGAGCGCGGGCAGTTCTACTGGCACCGCTTCTTCTCCCACCAGCCCGACCTCAACTATCACAACCCCGCCGTCGTCGAGGCCATGCACGACGTCGTCCGCTTCTGGGCGCGCACCGGGGTGGACGGGTTCCGCCTCGACGCGATCCCCTACCTGGCGGAGGCCGAGGGCACCAACTGCGAGAACCTCCCGGCCACGCACGGCATCATCGCGGGCATCCGGGCGATGCTCGACCGCGAGTTCCCCGGCACCATCACCATCGCCGAGGCCAACCAGTGGCCCGACGAGGTCGTGGAGTACTTCGGCACCGCCGAGGCGCCCGAGTGCACCATGTGCTTCCACTTCCCGGTCATGCCGCGCATCTTCTACGCACTGCGGCAGGGCTCGGCCGAGGCCATCCGCTGGGTGCTGGAGAAGACCCCCGACATCCCCGCCCACGGGCAGTGGGGGACCTTCCTGCGCAACCACGATGAGCTGACCCTGGAGATGGTCACCGACGCCGAGCGCGACCAGATGTACGCCTGGTACGCCCCCGAGGAGCGCATGCGCGCCAACATCGGGATCCGGCGCCGCCTGGCCCCACTCCTGGACGCCTCGCGCGCCGAGGTGGAACTGGCCTACGCCCTGCTCCTGTCGCTGCCGGGAAGTCCCTGTCTCTACTACGGCGACGAGATCGGCATGGGCGAGAACATCTGGCTGGAGGACCGCGACGCCGTGCGCACCCCCATGCAGTGGGACGACTCCCCCAACATGGGCTTCTCCACGGTGGTCGACCCCGGCGCCCTCACCCTCCCGGTCATCCAGACGCCCGGGTACTCGCACCTGACCGTGGCCACCGAGATGGGCAGGCCCGACTCGCTGCTGCAGTTCACCCGGCGGATCCTGCACCTGCGCCGCGCCCATCCCGTGCTGGGTCGCGGGAACTTCCTCCTGCGCCCCACCAGCGATGACGCCGTCCTGGCGCACACGCGCTGCGACGAGGCGCCGGTGGAGGGGGCAGAGACCCTTCTGTGCGTCTCCAACCTCTCGGCCACCCCCCGGTCGGTGACGATCGAGGTTCCCGAGCTGGCGGGCAGGGGCACCACGGACCTGTTCGGGGGCTGCGCCTTCCCGCCCGTCGACGAGCAAGGCCGCCTCACCCTGACGCTGGGAGCGCGCGGATACTACTGGCTGTCCGTTGACCGGACCGAACCCGACGACGCCCCCCAGGGCGACCACGACAACCACCCAACGGAGGAAGTCTGATGCCAAACGAACCAATCTCCACCGCACCGCAGCCCGCCACCGTGCCGGCACACTCCCTGCGCAGCGCCCAGGCCCCGCCGACCTGGCCCAGCAACGCCGAGATCCTGGCGGCACTGGGACCGTGGATGCTCCAACGGCGCTGGTTCCCCCTCAAGGGGGACGCCGCACCGCCCCTGGGCTCCCTGCGCGTGATCGCAACCTGGGAGCCGGAGGAGGGGGTGCGAGACCTCGTCATCGCCGCCCTACGGGGCAACCAGGCCGAGACCAGTCACCGCGACGGGATGGTGCTGCTGCACGTACCGGTGGTCCTGGAGGCCGCCGAGGCGCTCGACTCCTTCGCCACCCCCGGTGAGGCACCCGGCAACCACGGCCTGCTGGTGACCACCGGCTCTCAGGGGTCACCCACGCAGGTGGCGCTCGTCGACGGCGCCCACCACCCGGCCTTCTGGCGGGCCTGGGCCCTGAGCACGCTGAAGGCGGGCACCGTCCTGGACGAGGCCGGAGCCCTGGCCATCGCCCAGCGGGCGCCGAGGCTGCGGGTGACCACCGGGGAGCAGTCCAACACCTCCGTCATCCTGCCGGCCCCCACCGACCCCGCCGAGGCTCTTGGGGAGCAGGACGCCGCCACCGGTGACCTCATCGTCAAGCTCCTGCGGGTCCTGGAGCACGGGCGCAATCCCGACGTGGAGCTGACGGTGGCCCTGGCCCGCAGCGGCTGGGACCGGGTGCCCACGCCGGTGGCCTGGTCCACCATGACCTGGACGCGCATGGGCGGCTGCGGCCAGCCCGCCCAGGAGGAGTCCACCGACTCGGCCGTCGCCTGCAGCTTCGTCCCCCACGCCGACGACGGCTTCGAGCTGTTCTGCTCGCTGGCCGCCGACGACGACGCCTCCGGCCCCACGCGCGAGCGCGCCCTGGCGCTCGCCCAGGACCTGGGGGCCACCACCGCCCAGATGCACGCCCACCTGCGCGCCTCACTGGGCGAGGCCGCCCCCGAGGCGCCGGAGGCGCTGGCCCGGGCGCTGCGCGAGCGGGCCGACTGGGCCCTGCGGGAGGTCCCCTCCCTGGCGGGGGATGTCCCCGGCCTGGGAGCCGCCGTCGACTCCCTCCTGGCGGAACTGGCCTCCCTGGAGGCGCTCGAGCCCGCCTGCCGGGTCCACGGCGACTACCACCTGGGGCAGGTGCTCCACGAGATCGGGGGCGGGGAGCGCTGGTACGTCCTCGACTTCGAGGGCGAGCCGCTGCGCCCGCTGGCCGAGCGCTCCCGATCGGACCAGCCGGCGCGGGACGTGGCCGGGATGCTGCGCTCCTTCGACTACGCCTGGGCCGTGGGCGGAGCTGGCAGCACTGGCGGCGCTGGCGGCGCGAACAGCTCTGACTGGCTGCCCGCGGTCCGCGCCGCTTTCCTGGGCGGCTACCGCGCCGAGGCAACCGCCGGCGCTCGTGAGGACAGGCCCGGCGCGCAGGCCCCAGCGCAGCGCCAGTCCGTGCTACTGGCCGCCCTCGAGCTCGACAAGGCCCTCTACGAGGCGGTGTACGAGGCCCGCAACCGCCCGGACTGGCTGGCCATCCCCCTGCGCGGGCTGGCCGGCATCGTGGCCGCTCGCCAACGCGATCACGGAGCCGACAACAACGCTGGCGACACGACCTCCCACTGCGACGGAGGAGCCTGATCGACGAGCATCTCCCACACTCCGCCCCTCGTCGAACGCGACCAGGGCCCTCATTCCCTCGCATCAGCCCACCCCGCCATGGAAGAATCACGATCATGACCGACGCCACACCCTCTGGGTCCCCCTCGCAGTCCCCCGTCCCCAATACCGAGGCCGGCTCCGCCTCTCCTGTCGCGGTCGAGCCATGGATCCTCGCGGATGTCGCCTACGCGCGCTACCACAACCCGCACGAGGTGCTCGGCGCCCACGTCGGCGCTGATGGCGTGACCGTGCGCACTGTGCGCCACCTCGCCGACTCCGTCTCGGTGATCACCTCCGAGGGCGAGTTCCCCGCCGCGCACGAGCAGGACGGCGTCTGGGTCGCCGTCGTCCCCGGGGACTCAGTCCCGGACTACCGCATCGACGTCACCTACGGCGAGGAGACCACGCGGGTCGATGACCCCTACCGCTTCCTGCCGACCCTGGGCGAGATGGACACCTACCTCATCTCCGAGGGCCGCCACGAGGAGTTGTGGGAGGTGCTCGGCGCCCATCTCAGGCACTACTCCGGCCCGATGGGCGAGGTCGACGGCACGGCCTTCGCCGTGTGGGCCCCCAACGCGCGGGCCGTGCGCGTGGTCGGCGACTTCAACTACTGGGACGGGACCGCCTCGGCCATGCGCTCGCTCGGATCCTCGGGCGTGTGGGAGCTGTTCATCCCCGGCGTCGGCGTGGGCACCCGCTACAAGTTCGAGATCTGCTTCGCCGACGGCTCCTGGCACCAGAAGGCGGACCCGATGGCCCGCGCCACCGAGGTCCCCCCGGCCACCGCCTCCGTGGTCACCACCGCCGTCCACGAGTGGGGCGACGCGGACTGGATGGAGCGCCGCCGCACCACCGACCCGCACTCGGGCCCCATGAGCATCTACGAGGTCCACATCGGCTCGTGGCGCCAGGGCCTGGGCTACCGCGGCCTGGCCGACCAGCTCGTCCCCTACGTCAAGGAGGCCGGCTTCACCCACGTGGAGTTCATGCCCGTGGCCGAGCACCCCTTCGGCGGCTCCTGGGGCTACCAGGTCTCCGGCTACTACGCGCCCACCGCGCGCTTCGGCACCCCGGACGACTTCAAGTACCTCATCGACGCCCTCCACCAGGCAGGTATCGGCGTCATCCTCGACTGGGTGCCCGCGCACTTCCCCAAGGACGAGTGGGCCCTGGCCCGCTTCGACGGCACGGCCCTGTACGAGGACCCGGACCCCCGCCGCGGCGAGCACCCCGACTGGGGCACCTACGTGTTCAACTTCGGGCGCAACGAGGTCCGCAACTTCCTCGTGGCCAACGCCCTGTACTGGCTGGGCGAGTTCCACGTGGACGGGCTGCGCGTCGACGCCGTCGCCTCCATGCTCTACCTGGACTACTCGCGCCAGGACGGCCAGTGGGCCCCCAACCAGTTCGGCGGGCGCGAGAACCTGGAGGCCATCAGCTTCCTCCAGGAGGCCACCGCCACCGCCTACCGGAAGAACCCCGGCATCGTCATGGCGGCCGAGGAGTCCACCGCCTGGCCGGGCGTCACCGCCCCGACGAACTACGGCGGCCTGGGCTTCGGCCTCAAGTGGAACATGGGCTGGATGAACGACACCCTGCGCTACCTGCAGGAGCTGCCGATCAACCGCCGCTACCACCACGGCGAGCTCACCTTCTCCCTCGTCTACGCCTTCTCCGAGCAGTTCATCCTGCCGCTGAGCCACGACGAGGTCGTCCACGGCAAGGGCTCACTGCTGTCCCGCATGCCCGGCGACGCCTGGCAGGAGCTCGCGGGCCTGCGCGCCCTGTACGCCTACCAGTGGTCCCATCCCGGCAAGCAGCTGCTGTTCATGGGCCAGGAGATCGGCCAGGGCGCCGAGTGGAACTCGGACAACTCCCTGGACTGGTGGCTCCTGGACGACCCGGGCCACGCCGGCCTGCTGCGCCTGGTCACCGACCTCAACCACTTCTACGCCTCCTCCCCGGCCATGTGGGCCGATGACTTCTCCCACCGCGGCTTCGAGTGGATCGAGGCCGGCGACGGCGACCACAACGTCATCTCCTACCTGCGCAAGGGCACCGGCCCCGACGGCGACAGCGACCTGGTGGTCTGCATCGTCAACTTCGCCGGCACCCCGCACGAGGGCTACCGGGTGGGCCTGCCCTTCGCCGGCGGCTGGGACGAGGTCATCAACACCGACTCCGAGATCTACGGCGGCTCCGGGGTGGGCAACCTCGGCCACGTCGAGGCCGAGGAGCTGCCGTGGAACGGCCGCCCGGCCTCGGTGCGCCTGCGGATCCCCCCGATGGGAGCCGTCTTCCTGCGCCCGGTCCGCGACTGAGCGGGTAGCCGGGGGCCATCGCCAGCGACAGACCCCGGCGATCACACGCCGCCGCGTGAGGGGCGGGCCCGCCGTGGGCCCGCCCCTCAGCCGTGCCCACGGGGCTCAGAGGACACTGCCTGTGAGGCGGGGGCAGTCGGCGCCGCGCGACACCGGTGCGCGGGACTCGCCTCATTGCGGGCGCGCCTTGGGGTTGTGGACGTGCCCCGGGGGAACGTCCGCAACCCCGGCGCACGTCCACAACCCTCACGCACGTCCACAAGTACGGGGGCGGGCTCCGATAGGCGGCCGTCGTGGCGCTCTGGCCGGGGGTTCGGCCCTCTGGCCGGGGTCTTTCCCTCACGACGGGGGCAGCGCTCCTGTCCTGTACCCCGAACCCCGGCATGCGTCTTGAACCCGCGTCGTGCTGCCCGATCCCCGTCCAGACAGCCGGGAAGGAGCGTATCCAGGGCGACGCGGCGCGGCCGCCGATCGGACCATCCATCCCGGCACCACGAGCAACCAGAACCAACAGAAAACGTCCTATCACCCGACCGCGGCCATGCCCCATGGGCAGCTCAAGACATCTCAGGACATCTCAAAGCACAGTCCCTGGTGTTCTGAGCCGTCCACCCCATGCCGCGGGGCTCGGCGGCGTGTACGATTTGACCGAGTTCTGCAAGGTCCTTGCAGCCATCCCAACCCATGTCCGACAAGGGAAGAACTATGACGAAGAACCTAATGGCGACGGTTCCCTCTCAAATCCGCGCCGTCTCTGGTCATCCCGCCGAGGCCTCCACCCAGATGGAGGTCTGGCAGGGCCTCTCCTCCGCCGTCGTCGACGCCATCGCGGACGACTGGTACGCCACCACCCGCGCCTACCAGGCCGGGCGGATGGAGCACTACTTCTCCGCCGAGTTCCTCATGGGGCGGGCGCTGCTGAACAACCTCACCAACCTCGGGCTGGTCGACGAGGCCCGCGAGGCCGTCGGCGCCTTCGGGCAGAACCTGTCCGAGATCCTCGAGCAGGAGCCCGACGCCGCGCTCGGCAACGGGGGCCTGGGCCGCCTGGCCGCCTGCTTCCTCGACTCCTGCGCCACCCTCGACCTGCCCGTGGCCGGCTACGGCATCCTCTACCGCTACGGCCTGTTCAAGCAGCTCTTCTCCGACGGCTTCCAGACCGAGCACCCCGATCCGTGGATGGAGGAGGGTTACCCCTTCATCATCCGCCGCGAGGAGTGCGCCCGCATCGTGCGCTACAACGACCTCACCGTGCGCGCCGTCCCCTATGACATGCCGATCACCGGCTACGGCACGAAGAACGTGGGCACCCTGCGCCTGTGGCGGGCCGAGTCGATCGAGGAGTTCGACTACGACGCCTTCAACTCCCAGCGCTTCACCGACGCGATCGTCGAGCGCGAGCGCACCGCGGACATCTCCCGCGTCCTCTACCCCAACGACACCACCTACGAGGGCAAGGTCCTGCGGGTGCGCCAGCAGTACTTCTTCTGCTCGGCCTCGCTGCAGGAGATCGTCGACAACTACGTCGAGCACCACGGCACGGACCTGACCGGCTTCGCCGAGTTCAACTCCGTCCAGCTCAACGACACCCACCCGGTGCTCGCCATCCCCGAGCTCATGCGCATCCTGCTCGACGAGCACCGCCTCGGCTGGGAACAGGCCTGGGAGGTCGTCTCCAAGACCTTCGCCTACACCAACCACACGGTGCTCGCTGAGGCCCTGGAGACCTGGGAGATCTCCATCTTCGAGAAGCTCTTCCCCCGCATCATGGAGATCGTGCGCGAGATCGACCGCCGCTTCCGCGACGACCTCGCCGCCCGGGGCATCGACCAGGGGACAATCGACTACATCGCCCCGATCTCCGGCGGCCGCGTCCACATGGCCTGGATCGCCTGCTACGCCTCCTACTCCATCAACGGCGTCGCCGCGCTGCACACCGAGATCCTCAAGCGCGACACTCTCAAGGAGTGGCACGCGATCTGGCCCGAGCGCTTCAACAACAAGACCAACGGCGTCACCCCGCGCCGCTGGCTGCGCCAGTGCAACCCGCGCCTGTCCGCCCTCCTCGACGAGGTCACCGGCTCGGACGCCTGGGTCCGCGACCTGTCCGCCCTGCAGGCCTTCGACGCCGCCCCCGCTGACGAGGTCCTCGACCGCCTGGCCGAGGTCAAGCACGCCAACAAGGTCGACTTCGCCGACTGGATCAAGGCGCGCGAGGGCATCGACATCGACCCCGACGCGATCTTCGACGTGCAGATCAAGCGCCTCCACGAGTACAAGCGCCAGCTGCTCAACGCCTTCTACATCCTGGACCTCTACTTCCGGATGAAGGAGGACCCGACGCTCGTGGTCCCGCCGCGCGTCTTCATCTTCGGCGCGAAAGCCGCCTCCGGCTACATCCGCGCCAAGGGCATCATCAAGCTCATCAACACCATCGGCGAGCTCATCAACAACGACCCTGTGGTCTCCAAGACCCTCAAGGTCGTCTTCGTCCACAACTACAATGTCTCCCCCGCCGAGCACATCATCCCGGCCGCCGACGTCTCCGAGCAGATCTCGATGGCCGGCAAGGAGGCCTCGGGCACGTCCAACATGAAGTTCATGATGAACGGCGCCCTGACCCTGGGCACGCTCGACGGCGCGAACGTGGAGATCCTCGACGCCGTCGGCCCGGAGAACGCCTACATCTTCGGCGCCACCGAGGACGAGCTGCCTGCCCTGCGCGAGAACTACGACCCGGCCTGGCACTATGAGAACGTCCCCGGCCTCAAGCGAGTCCTCGACGCGCTCATCGACGGCACCCTGGACGACAACGGCTCCGGCTGGTTTGCCGACCTGCGCCGCTCCATCTTCGAGGCCACCTACGAGCCCGCCGACGTCTACTACGTCCTGGGCGACTTCGCGGCCTACCGCGAGACCAAGGACCGCATGGCCGCCGACTACGCCGACCAGCGCGCCTGGCAGCGCCGCGCCTGGACCAACATCACGCGCTCGGGCCGCTTCTCCTCCGACCGCACGATCAGCGACTACGCGAAGGTCTGGGGCATCGACCCCACGCCCATCGCCTGAGGCCGACACAGCAGGAGGCCCGCCGTCCCCTTCACGGGGCGGCGGGCCTCCTGTGCTATATCGATGGGGAGCCCAAAGGGTGTGGTGGTGGGTTCCGTCCGCAGGGCTGGCATCGGGTCTATTCGGGGCTCCGCCCCTCTTACGCGCTGCCATCGACTCGGACGCTCGAGCAAGCTCGGCGCCGCTCGCCTCAGTTGCGCGTGGCGGGGGACCGCCCGAGGACGGAACCCACCACCGCGCCCGGTAGTCGACGCTGGCGCCTCAGTAGAGGATCGTCGCGAGGCGGCGGCGGGCGGACTGGACCTCGGGGGCGCTGGATCCGATGATCTCGAAGAGCTCCAGGAGGCGCAGGCGGGCGGTCTCGCGCTCATCGCCGCTGTGGCGGGCGACGGCGTCGAGCGCCCGGGCGAGGCAGCCCTCGACATCCCCCAGGGCGAGCGCGGCGTCGGCCCCGGCCAGGGCGGCGTCGAGGTCCGTGGTGGCAGCGTCGGCGGCGGCGAGCAGGGCGACCGGGTCCTGGCCATCCATGCGGGCGAGCATCCGGACCTGGGCGCGGGCCACCTTGAGGTCCTGATCGGCGGGGCTGTTGGCGATGGCGTGGTCGTAGACGGCCTCGGCCCCGGCCCAGTCCCCCTTCTCGATGGCCTCGCGCGCGGCGCGCTCGACCTCGGTCTCCGCCGGCTCCTCGGGCTCGTCCGCCGCGGCGTCCTCGAGCGCGAGCCGCCCCGTCACGCCGTTGGCGGCGGCCACCTGGAGGAGCTGGTCGAGCAGGGAGCGGGTCTGCTCCTCGCTGGCGGCGCCCTGGGCCAGGGGCACGGGCTGGCCGGCGAGGAGGGCGACACAGGTGGGGACCGCCTGCACTCCAAGGGCCTGAGCGACCTCCGGCGCGGCGTCGACGTCGAGGCGGGCGAGCTCGAAGCGGCCCGCGTACTCCTCGGCCAGGCGGCCCAGCATCGCCACCGCCTGCGCGCTGGCCTCGCTGCGCGGGCTGTGGCAGATGATGACGACGGGGACCTGGGAGGAGATCTCCGCGATGTCCCGCAGGCTCTGGGCGTCGATATCGACGATGAGGGGCGCGGGGATCCCCCCGGCCTGGCCGGTGGGCGATGCCTGCGGCCCGGTGGCGCCCGGAGCGGGGCTCGCGGCGTGGCGGGGGGCGAGGGAGGACAGATCGACGGCGCCGAACATACTCATAGGCGGCCTTCCTGGGTCGGGCCCGCGGAACGCGGGCGGGTACGGGTCAATGCGCGGTGCCCGGGGCGCCGCCTCGCGCGCGCCCCGGGCACCACCGTGAGGGTCAGGCGGGAGACTTCGAGTCGTCCCTGGTCACGGAGGAGAGGACCACGGATCCGCCCAGTGCGGCCGGCGAGTCCGAGCTCCCCTCGACGGGGATCGAGAAGGCGATCATCGCGTCGTAGGTGGCGGTGACAGTGCCGCGGACCGCGTCGTCCCCGCCCAGCATCTTGCCGAGCGTCTGCCCGGCCTGGAAGCCGGCGTCCTTGACGGTGCGCTTGAACTCCGTGGTGTAGGTGAGGGTGGTCATGACGATGGCCCCGCCGTCGGCGGTCCTCAGGCCGCGGAAGCCGTCCGTGCCCGCGGCCGCGGTGACCGTGACCGTTCCCGCGGCGGTGACCTGGTCGTTGATGGAGCGGTCGGTGGCGACCTGGGAGCGGATGCGGTCCTGGTCGTTGGCGAAGGTGGTCGCGTTGGGACCCGAGGGGTTGTTGAGGGCGTCGACGTAGGCGGCGAGGACGTCGGTGGGGGTGGACACGAGCCCAGTGGAGTCGGCGGTGATGGCCTCGGTCCCGGCGGCGGCCGTCGGCGTCTCGGGCACGCGAGCGCCGGGGAAGAGCTGGCCCCAGGCCCACAGCTCGAAGTTGGCCCGGGCCTCGTCCTGGGACAGCACCATGATCCAGGGAGCCTTGGCGTCGTCGGCCTTCTGGGAGACCACGACGGCGGTGCGCGGGAAGTCCGATGCCAGACCCGCGGCGCCCGCGGCGGAGTCGAGGACGATCTGGTTGATACGGCTGTCCTCTCCCAGCGCCGAGGCCAGCGCGTACTGCTCGGCGCGCACGCGGGCCGCGGGCCCCACGAGGTAGCCCTTGAGGGAGTCGGCGGTGCGGGCGGTGTCCGCCTGGGCCAGGCCCGTCTTGATGCGCTCCAGGATGGAGGCCAGGCGCTCGGAGTCGAGCGCCGAGTATGCCTCGGGCGTGCCCGTGGCGGCCACGGGCGTGGTGGGGACCTCCTGCCCGCAGGCGGCGAGCGTCGCGGCAACGGCGGAGGCGGTGATACCCCCGAGGAAGAAACGGCGCGTGGTCATCAGATGGTCTCCTTGTCATCCCGGGCGCCCGTGGCCTTACCACCATCGGTGCTCTTGCCGAGCCCGAGCTCGCCCAGGTCCTCGGTCGAGGGGCCGGACGAACCGGTCCTGTAGGCGGACAGATCGACGGTCGGGGGCACGGGCCATGAGCCGGGCGCGGTCGAGGCGGAGGGCGACGACGAGCCCAGCGCCTCCGGGGCGCTCGTCCCCCGCGGGTCCTCCACCTGGAAGTAGGGCGCGGACCCCGGGATCATCGAGGGCGCCGGGCGCAGTGGCTGGGCGCCGTCGTCCTCACGGGAGGGCGTGCCGAAGTAGTCGACGGTCTGCGCCGGGCCCGATCCCTGGAAGTCCTCGCGCGCGTCCTCGTAGGAGCGCAGGACGGGGGCCTGCTCATCGCTGGCGGCCGTCGATGCGGTGTCGAACGGCGGCAGGGAGGTCGTGGCGCCCGCCCACGGACGGTCCGCCGAACTGTCCCAGGAGTGCTCAGCGGGGCGCTCCCAGGGGCGGTCGGCCGAGGTCTGCCAGGAGCGCTCGGCGGGGCGCTCCCAGGGGCGGTCGGCCGAGGCCTGCCAGGAGCGCTCGGCGGGGCCGTCCCACGGGCGGTCGTACGCCGTCGTCTCCGCGCTCTGACCCGGATCCTGGTAGCCCTGGCCCGCCTCATCGAGGGCGCTGAGGGCGTGGGCCCCCGCCGCGCCGCTGCTGGGCGGCGTCGAGGCCGACATGCCGGCGTAGGGGTCGTAGGCGGTGGTGCTGGTGGTGCTGACCGGATCGGCGCTCGCCACCCCGGCGGCGTCAGCGGCCCCGGCAGGCTCAGCCATGCCGAAGCCGACACCCTGGTCCGCCGCGAGGGGCTCGGGAGAGGAGGGGATCGTGGGGACCTCGACCCCGCCGACGTAGGCGCGGCCGGTGCGCGGGTCCACCCACTCCTCGCCCTGGCGCTCGGCGCGCTCCTTGTCCCGCTTCTCCCGGCGGGTCAGCGGGCGGTCGGGATCCTCGATGCTCGGCACCGCAGCGGTGGAGACGCCGTCGGCGGAGTCGAGCCGGGCCTGGCGCTCAGCGGCGCGGTTGCGCCGCTCGGCCTCCGCGCGGCGGTTCTGGAAGTCGAGGAGGAGGCCGAACACGCCGATGAGGATGAGCAGCCCGCCCAAGATGAGCGAGGGCATGAACCACCACGTGGAGACCGACCGCTCCCAGGACAGCGAGACGGTGGGCGCGGGGCCCGAGCCATCGGTGGCGACGAGCGCGACCATGTCAGAGGAGGTGATGTTGACGGTGGCCGACGCCGTGCCCGAGCCCTCGGCCTTGTTGCTCCACAGGTCCGAGGAGGTGGGGTCCGCGTTGGAGGGTGTCGCCGGCGAGCAGGCCCCTGAGGAGTCGCAGGCCTCCGTCACGGGCGAGACCTGGAGGGTCTTGTCATCCGTGAGACCGGTGACCGACAGGTACGGGTCCTGGGCGAGCCAGGCTTTCGCGTCCGCCTCATGGCCGACGGCGACGACGACGGGCGAGGAGCCGTCGGCGGCGGTGGCCTTGATCGTCACGGATGAGTCGACCAGGTTGAGCACGCCTGGGGCGGTGACGACGTAGTTCTGCTCGGGCGACGTGGGAAGGGTGGCTTCGATGGTCGAGCTGGGACGCCACACAGTGGCGAAGCAGACGGCCAGAGCGACAACGATCAGGCCGGCGGCGGCGACGATCGCGCTCAAGAGTCGTCGATTCACGACGCTGAACTCCTCGGACTCGGCGTTTGGTCCCCCGCGCCCCGGGCGTGATGCCGGGAGGAACAGGGCGTTGAGGCCCAGAATCCCATGCCGACGCACCGGATTCCCACCATCCAGGGGAACATCACACAACGCTGCGCCCTGAGCGGACGTCCGTCAGGCAGCCTGAGAGTGACCTGAGAGGCATCGCAGAGTAGTCTGGAAGCCCAAAGGGACTCCCAGGTCGCGACCGAGCCACCCGGGGTCCTACCCTTGTCCCTGAGTCGGGGCGCCGCCCCAGAAATAAGGATGGAGACACCGTGTCCGACGAGACCCATGAGTTCGCCGTGACGATGCGCGGCTACGACCGAGCGCAGGTCGAGCAGCGCATCGAGTCCCTCGTGCGGCAGCTGGCAGACGCGCGCCGCGAGGTCGCCAATCTCGACCAACGAGCGATGACGCTCAGCGGCGAGCTGGCGGATGCGCGCCGTCGTCTGCGCGAGGCCGACAAGCCGACCTACGCCGGCCTCGGATCCCGCATCGAGCAGCTGCTGCGCAGCGCCGAGGAGCAGTCCGCCACCGTGCTGTCCAAGGCCAACGCCGAGGCCGAGGCCCTGCTCTCGCGCACCCGCACCAATGCCAAGCGCCTGCAGGAGCGCAGCTCCTCCGAGGCCGCCACGCTCGTCGCCGACGCCCGCCGCGAGGCCGGCGAGCTCACCAGCCGTTCCCAGGCCGAGGCGGCGACGACGCTCGCCAACGCCCAGGCCCGCGCCGATGAGATGGTGGCCGCGGCCGAGCGCACCGCGGCCAAGGCGACCACGGACGCCCAGACCGCCGCCACCGAGGCCCGCAGCGCGGCCGAGCGCGAGGCCTCCCTCGTCATCGCCCAGGCGAACAAGCGGGCCACGGAGACCACCGTCGCCGCCGATCAGAAGGCCGCCGCCACCCGCGACGAGGCCGAGGCCGCCGCCGAGGAGCTGCGCCGGTCCTCCACCGAGGAGTCCGAGTCGCTGCTGTCCTCCTCGCGCGAGGAGGCGCGCCTGGCCGTGGAGAAGGCCCGCACGGAGGCTGAGTCCCTCGTGCGCAACGCCAAGTCCGAGGCGGAGTCGCTCGTGCGCAACGCCAAGTCGGAGGCGGAGGCCGCCCGTTCCGAGGTCGCCGAGCTGCGCCAGCAGGCCGCCCTGGAGATCGCCAGCCAGCACGAGGCCGCCGCGACCGAGGACTCCAAGGCCCACCAGGAGACCCAGGAGTCGATCCGCCAGATGGTCGAGGAGGCCCAGGCCCAGACCGCCCAGGCGGAGGCGAGCCTCCAGGAGGCCCTCGACCGCGCCGAGAAGGTGCGCGCCCGCACCGACGCCGAGGCCCGCACCCGCTACGAGGAGGCCACGAACAAGGCCGACGAGATCGTGCGCGAGGCGCGCGAGCAGGCCGAGCAGCTCCTCGAGGACGCCCGCGCCGACGCCGAGGGCCAGACCTCGGCGGTGCGCCGCCAGATCGATGAGCTGGAGCGCCAGCGCGACTCCATTGCCACCTACCTGGAGGACATGCGCGGCATCCTCGGTGATGCCGCCCTCCCCCACGCGCCCGCCAAAGTGGTCTCCAGCGCCGACGCGGACGCGGCGGCCCAGGCCCCCCAGGAGGCCGAGTCCGAGTCCACGGGCTCCGACGAGGCCGTCGGCGAGCCCGGCGCGAAGAAGGCTGCCAAGCGGTCCTCCGAGGAGGGCGGCAAGAAGGCCGCGGCGAAGCAGGGGGCGAAGAAGAAGTCCTAACCCCTCTCATGCGCCCGCGCTGAGCGGGCGCCACGACGTCACCCGCGTGACTGTCACATCACTCACCGCCGTGGGACTCCTGAATCATCAGGGGCCCCACGCGCGTGCCAGGAGCTCGAGGGCCCGTTCGCGGTCCACCCCGAGGTCGCGCAGCGCGTGGGCGCAGCGCAGGGCCTCGCGCTCGGCGGCGGTCCCGGTGGGGTCGATGACGAAGGTGCCCTGCCTGCCCCGTCCCTCGATGACGCCCTCGAGCTCCAGCTCGCGGTAGGCCTTGGCCACGGTGTTGACGGCGACGTCGATCTCGGCGGCCAGGGCTCGCGTCGTTGGGAGCCTGGTTCCGGCGGGGAGACGGCCGAAGGTGATGTCGCGGCGCACGGCGTCGCAGATCTGCTCGAAGACGGGGGCCGCTGATCCCGAGTCGAGGTGAATGCGGAGTCGGACTGGTTCGGACATGCTTCCAGTGTGCGCTATCTGACAATTTCTGGTGGGCACATGGGCCGTCCGCTTTAGGCTTGGGTTATGTCTGGAACTCAGCCCTCGCGCGATCCCGACCCCTCGCCGGAGGCCTCCCCGCGCAGCGCGCCGGAGGCCTCCAACGACGCGGACTGGGCCGCGCGACGTCGCGAGGCCGCCGCTGAGAGGGCGAGGATGCTCCAGGCCTCCAGGTCCGCCGAGAGCGCCCGGGCAGAGCGGATCGTGCGGGCCTTCCTCGACGTCGCGGCCGCCGAGGGGCTTGAGCCGGTGGAGCTGAGGGCGAAGGGCTACGGCGGAGGCAGCGCGCGCACCCGGCTGAAGGGCTGGTACCTGCGCGCCGATGAGACGGTGGCGATCGACGTCGAGGGGCGCTTCTACATCCTCACCCGCCAGTTGGGGGTCAAGGACCGACTGCTCGGCGTCACCCCCAGCCCGGATCCCGTGCCCCTGACAATCGGGGAGGGCGGTCGCGACGGCGATATCGTGCCGCTGCGCTTCGCCCTGGACCGGCTACTGCCCGGCTGGGAGGAGCGCTCGGCCACTCCCCTGGTCTGAGGCCGGCCCGGCCCGGATGGGGCTGCCGCGCCGTCGAGAGCAGCCGCCGTCGGAGCGACGGGGGCGCGCTTACCAGAGCTGGCGATCCCAGCAGGAGGTGTGCCAGTGGCGGCGCTCCTCCAGGCCGCGGTCCGCCCCGAAGAGCGACTCGTTGGACCAGGCCACCACATGCGGGGTGCCGGGAACGATGCGCCGGTGGCAGCCCGGGCAGGTGTAGTCCTTCGTGCCGCCGCGCACCTGGCGCACGGTGAACTCCGCTCCCCCGGGGCCGGTCTGGCTGCGCGGCACGGAGGCGAGGCGCCCCATGTCGAGGGGGACGTGCCCGGCCCCGTAGGGCCGCTTGGAGCTGCGGCGTGCCATGGCCCCGATTCCAGCACAGCGCCGCGCCGCGCTCCAAGACGGGGCGCGGCGCGGTGGTCGCCGTGGCGGCTCCTGCTCCGCTCCGGGCGGGTTGGGCTCGGCAGGCGGGGCCTGGTCCGGCTCAGCCCTTGACGGAGCCGGCCATCAGACCGCCGACGAAGTACTTGCCCAGCAGGATGTAGACGATGAGGGTGGGCACCGAGGCGATGAGCGCGCCGGACATCGAGGCGCCGTAGTCGTTCATGATCGAGCCGTGCGCCAGGTTGTTGAGCGCGAGCGTCACCGGGCCGGTCTTCGCGTCCCCGCCGAAGAACAGGGCGAAGAGGAAGTCGTTCCAGGCGGAGGTGAACTGCCAGATGAGGACGACGACGAAGCTCGGCACGGAGATCGGCAGGACCACGGAGAAGTACGTGCGCAGCATGCCCGCGCCGTCGACCCTGGCGGCCTCGACGAGCTCGTCGGGGATCGTCTCGTAGTAGTTGCGGAAGATGAGCGTGGTGATCGGGATGCCGTAGACGACGTGCATGAGGATCAGCGTGGGGATGCCGAAGCCCAGGTCCGCCTGGGTCACCAGGCGCATGAGGGGGATCATGACGGCCTGGTAGGGGATGAACATCCCGAACAGGATGAGGGTGAAGACGATGTTCGCCCCCGGGAAGCGCCACTTGGACAGCACGAATCCGTTGGCGCTGCCCAGCATCGCCGAGATGAGCGAGGAGGGGATGACCAGGGCGAGGGAGCGCAGGAGCCCTCCGGACAGGGCGTCCCAGGCCTTGGCCCAGTTGTCCGTGCTCCAGCGGGCCGGCAGGAACCAGGTGCGGGTAGGGTCGGCCTCGACGGCGGATTTGAAGGACGTCACGAGCAGGACGTACACGGGGATGAGGACGAGGATGACCGAGGCCAGCAGCAGCGCGTAGCGCAGGATGAGGCTGAGGCGGCGGGGGGCCGACGGCGCGGCCGAGGCGCGGCTGGCCCGGGAGGCGGTGCTCGTGGTGGCGAGGGCGCTCATGTCACTTCCTCCCCTTGGCGTCGTGGATGAGGTAGGGGATGACGGCGATGGCCACGAGCACGAGGAGGATCGTGCCGATCGCCGCGGCGTTGGAGTAGTCGTTGTCGGTCATGTAGTTGAACATGTCGATGGCGGGCACCTTCGTGGAGTAGGTGCGCTGGTCGGTGATCGACATGATGAGGTCGAAGGACTTCAGGGACATGTGCCCGATGATGATGACGGCGCTCAGCGCGATCGGGGTGAGCTGCGGGAAGATGATCGAGCGGTAGAGCTGCCACTCGTTGGCGCCGTCCACCCGGGCCGCCTCGCGCAGGTCATCGGGGATCCCACGGAACCCGGCGAGGAAGAGGGCCATCACGTAGCCGGCGAGCTGCCAGATGGCGGGCAGGGCGATCGCCAGGATCCCGAAGGTCGTGTCCTGGGTCCACGAGTTCTCCAGGAAGGTCAGGCCCGTCATCTCGAAGAGGCGGTTGAGGCCCGAGGCCCCCTGGCCCTCGGCGGAGTTGAGGAGCCAGCGCCACACGACGCCGGAGGCCACGAAGGACACGGCCATGGGGAACAGGAAGACCGATCGGAAGATCCCCTCGCCCTTGATCGGGCGGTCCAGGAGCCAGGCCCAGACGAATCCGATGACGAGGGTGCCCGCCAGGAAGGCGACGGTGAACCCGATGAGGTTGATGAAGGAGTGCTGGAAGTCGGGGCTCTTGAACAGGGCGAGGTAGTTGGCCAGCCCCACGGGGTGGGAGGGCTTGCGCCCGGAGACCTGGCCAGCCGTGTGCATGTCCAGCACCGAGGTGTTGATGTTGATCCCGATCATCCCGTACACGAACACCCCGATGAGGAGGATCGAGGGGGAGATGAGCAGGAGGCCCGGCAGCCAGTCCTTCCTGCGGCGCCGACGGCGTCGCGCGGGGGCGGCAGCACTGGCGGGACTGGCGGGACTGACCGCTGTGCCATCACTGGCCGCGGCGGCTCGCGGCGCCTCCTGGGTTCCTGGCGCGCTCTTCGTTCTCATGGCGCTCACGAGTGTCCTTCCTGGACGGGGAACAGGGATGAACGGGGCGCCGGGCCGGGCGGATCGGCGGGGATCCGCCCGGCCCGCGCGTGGGGGCCGCTCGGGCCTCAGCCGGCCACCGAGCCGTAGGCGGCCTTGAGGTCGGACTGGAGCGTGGCGGCGTCGGAGGCGCCCTGGGCGAACTTGGTCAGGGCGTCGTTCATCGCGTTGGAGGCCTTGCCGGGAAGGGCGGCGCCGTGGGCGATGGAGGAGACGATCGTGTCCTTGCCGAAGGACTCCATCGCCGAGCGCTGGTACTCGGAGAACTTCGCCTTGTCCTCCTCCGTGAGGTCGGTGCGGGCGGGGATGGAGCCCTTGACCGTGTTGAAGGCGATCTGCCCCTCCTTGGAGGAGATCGTGTTCAGCCAGTTCTTGGCGCCGCCCGGGTGCGCTGCGCCGTCGGGCAGGGTGAAGGAGTCGGCGAGGAAGTCGAAGACGCCGTCGGAGCCGGGCACGGGGAAGTAGATGTAGTCGGTGCCGGCCTTGAGGCCTGCGGCGTCGAATCCTGCCACGGCCCAGTCGCCCATGACGTTGAAGGCGGCCCGGCCCTCCATGACGGGCTTGGCGGCCGGCTCCCAGTCCTCGGTGTAGAGGGAGGAGTCCGTGTAGGAGACGATCGTGGCGTAGTGGTTGACCGCCTTGGTCACCTCCGCGCCGGCCCAGTCCGTGCTGCCGTCGAACAGGCCGGTGTAGGCCTTGGCGCCGAGGTCCGCGATGAGGATCGACTCGAAGAGGTTGAGCTGGGTCCAGGCCATGCCCATGGTGATGGGGGTCAGGCCGGCTGCCTTGACCTTCTCCATGTCCGCGATCCAGGTGTCGAGGTCCGCGGGGGCGTAGGTGGCCGGGTCGAGGCCCGCGGCCTTGAGGGCGCTCACGGAGGCCCACACGACGTTGGCGCGGTGGATGTTGGAGGGGACCGAGTAGATCTTGCCCTGGGAGTCCTTGAGGCGGTCCATGAGGCTGGCGGGGAAGGCGTCGGCGAGCTTGAACTCCTCGTAGAGGGAGGAGACGTCGAGGAGGTAGCCGGCGTCGATGTCATCCTTGAGCTCGGCGCCCGCGTGGGCCTGGTAGGTGTCCGGCGGGTTGGAGGCGGCCAGGTCCGCGGCGAGCTTCTGCTTGGCCTGCGAGCCAGCGCCGCCGGAGACCGCCTTGTTCTCGAAGGCCGTGTCCGGGAACTGGGTGTTGAAGACCTTCACCAGAGCGTCCAGGCCGAGCTTCTCCGAGCCGGCGGACCACCAGGTGACGACGTCGACCTTGCTGGCGTCGCCCTCGCCGACGGCGCCACCGGAGGACGAGGCGCCCGAGCCCTCCGAGCCGGAGGTGCCGCAGGCGGCCAGCGTGGCGGCGATGGCGGCGGCGCCGATGCCGGTCAGGGCGCCGCGGCGGGTGAGGGTCAGGGTGGAACGCATGGGAGGCTCCTTCATGAACATCATTGTCGTGACCACCGGTGGCGTCCTTGCCTCGGTGGGGTGGGCCCCGCGCTCCGTCATCCCGGGTTTCCGGGACGGGAGGTCGGGTCTCAGCCGCCATGTAGGTTATGTGACAACTGACGTCTAGACAACTTAGGGCTCCCACATGGCGCGCCACCTGCTGCATTGGCGCGATCCAAGGCCCACGAGAGGATCCCAGCCCGCGATGGCGCGAAACAGATCGGCCCCCTCATCCTCTTGCCGAGGAATGAGGGGGCCGCTCCAGCGCCGTCAGAGGTCCTGACGACTGATGTCTCAGATGAGGTTCATCGAAGCGACGGTCTCCTTCTCGCTGACGAGCTCAGCGGCGGAGGCGTCGATCTTGGCGCGGGAGAACTCGTCGATCTCGAGGCCCTGGACGATTGTCCACTCGCCGTTCTCCGAGGTGCAGGGGAAGGAGGAGATGATGCCCTCGGGGACCCCGTAGGAGCCGTCGGACATGATCGAGGAGGAGGTCCAGGAGTAGCCCTTGACGCCCAGGCACCAGTCGCGGACGTGGTCGATCGCGGCCGAGGCGGCGGAGGCCGCGGAGGAGGCGCCGCGGGCGTCGATGATGGCGGCGCCGCGCTTGGCGACGGTGGGGATGAAGTCCTCCTCCACCCAGGCGCGGTCGGCGAGCAGGTCGGTGACGGGCTGGCCCTTGACGGTGGCCTGCGTGAGGTCGGGGTACTGGGTGGTGGAGTGGTTGCCCCAGACGGTGACCTTGTCGATGTCGGTGACGTGGCAGCCGGCCTTCATGGCGAGCTGGGCCAGGGCGCGGTTGTGGTCGAGGCGGGTCATCGCGGTGAAGCGGGAGGCCGGGACATCGGGGGCGTGGGAGGCGGCGATGAGGGCGTTGGTGTTGGCCGGGTTGCCGACGACGAGCACCTTGATGTCGTCCGCGGCGCCGGCGTTGATGGCCTCGCCCTGGGGGCCGAAGATGCCGCCGTTGGCGCTGAGCAGGTCGGCGCGCTCCATGCCGGCCTTGCGGGGCATGGAGCCGACGAGGAAGGCGATGTTGGCGCCGTCGAAGGCGGCCTTGGCGTCGTCGAAGATGTCGATGGAGCCCAGCGTCGGGAAGGCGGAGTCGAAGAGCTCCATGGCGGTGCCCTCGGCGGCCTTGATGGCCGGGGGGATCTCGAGGAGGCGGAGGTTGACCCGCTGGTCCGGGCCGAGGAGGGCGCCGGAAGCGATGCGGAAGAGGAGGGCGTAGCCGATGTTGCCGGCGGCACCGGTGATCGTGATGTTCACGGGGGCGTTGGCCATGGGGTCTCCTTTGATTAGGACGGTGGTATGGCGGTGTGGTGGCCATGCTGGCGGTCCTGGCAGTTCTGGTGGTGCTGCCAGTGCCGGCGCGGCCCTATGGGAGGAGCCTACGAGCACCGGCGCCCATGGGGGCGGGACGATGGGGGTGCGATTCTGGCACTCGCCCTATGACCCGCAGCACAATGGCCTGTATGCCCACCCCCACCGCGCCCTCCTCCCACTCCGGCCCCTCCCCCACGCGGATCCCCCTGGCGACGCCGTCATCCAGGCGGGCCAACCGTGTCTCCTTCTGCCTGACCGTCCTCGCCTCCCTGGCACAGGGCTGGTCGCTCATCTCGGCCGGGCGGGCGCTCGGCGCTCTCATCGATGGCCACGCGCTAGGAGCGCTCATCGCCTCGGCGCTCATCTCCGGCGCGGTCTCGGCCCTGGCCGCCGCGGGCGCGCAGGCGGTGTCGCTGGGCAGCGCGGCCCGCGAGGAGGCGGCGCTGCGGCGTCGGGTCCTCGCCCACCTCATGGATCTCGGCCCGGCCCGCGCGGCACGGCAGCGCACTGGCTCGACTGTCTCGGTGCTGTCCGACGGCGCCGAGCGGGTGGCCCTGTACCGGCAGACCTTCCTCGCCCCGACGATCGCTGCGGGGCTCGCCCCGGCGCTCGTGCTCGTGCTCCTGGCGATCGCCGTGGACCCGCTCCCCTCAGCGGTCCTGGCGGTCGCCGTCGTCGGCGTGCCCGCGCTCGTCATCGGCTTCCACAAGGCCCTGAGGTCGTCCTCCTCGGGATCGCGCCGCAGCCGGGCGCGCCTGAGCGCGGAGTACCTCGACGCGATCCAGGGCCTGACCACCCTCACCCTGGCGCGCGCGGCGCGGCGCACGCGCGAGCGGCTGCGCGAGGCCGGTGAGGGCAACCGGCGCGCCGTCATGCGCCTGCTGGCCGGCAACCAGCTCGTCATCCTCGTCACCGACTCCCTCTTCTCGCTGTTCCTCATCTCGGTCGCCGCGGTGAGCGCCGTGGCGCGCCTGGGATCGGGGGCCATCGGCGTCGGCGACGCGCTGGCGATCGTGCTCACCTCCTTCGTCCTGCTCGAGCCACTGGACCATGTGGGGGCGTTCTTCTACGTCGGCATGGGAGGCCTGGCCAACCAGCGGGCCATCCGCCGCATACTCGCCCAGGGGCGCCAGGGCGGCGCCGCGGCGCATGGGCGCTCGCAGGAGGCCGAGGCTGCGGAGGCAGCACGGGACTCCGAGTCGGCGGGCCCGTCAGCGCCCGCACAAGAGGCGGGGGCCGTAGGCGGCGTGCCCGCCGGGGGCATCCGCCTGCGCCGGGCGAGCGCCGCCTGGGATCGCGCGGAGGTGCTCCACGGCGTCGACCTCGATGTGGCGCCCGGCGAGCATGTGGCAGTCGTCGGCCCCTCCGGCTCGGGCAAGTCGACGCTCATGGCCCTGCTCAAGGGGGACCTCCTGCCCTCGGGCGGCGAGGCGGTCGTCGACGGCGAGGCGCTGATCGCCGGGGCGGGAAGTGCCGATCAGCGGCGGGTCCGCGCCGCGAGCGCGCTGGTGGCGCAGTCCACGTGGCTCTTCTCCGGCACGATCGCCTCCAACCTCCGGCTCGCCGCGCCGGGCGCCAGCGACGAGGAGCTGTGGGAGGCGCTGGCCACCGCGAACCTCGCCGAGGAGGTGCGGGGGATGCCCGAGGGGCTGGAGACCCGTGTGGGCGAGCGCGGGCTGGGGCTGTCCGGCGGCCAGGCGCAGCGGGTCTCCCTGGCCCGGGCGGTGCTCGCCGACCGACCCATCCTCCTGCTCGACGAGCCGACGAGCCAGGTGGACCTCGCCGGCGAGGCGGCGATCATCGAGGCGATCGACCGCATCGCCGCCGGGCGCACCGTCGTGACGGTCTCCCACCGCGCCGGGGCTCTCACCGGCGCTGACCGCGTCATCACCGTTGAGGGCGGGCGCATCACCCAGGCGGAGCCGGGCGCGCGGGCGGGCACTGGGCCGGGGGCTGCGGAAGGCAGCTGGCCCGTGGCGGAGGACGCCGCCCACGCGGGCAGCGCGGCGGAAGGAGGCCGGAGGTGAGCGCCATCGAGAGCAGCCAGGCCCAGGAGCCGCGGGGATCGCAGGAGGCCCCATCGGCCCCGCCGAGCCGCCGGGTCCTCATCGGCTGGCTCCTCGGCGTCACCCGGCCGGTGCTGCCGCCCCTGCTGGCCTCGACGCTCTGCCGCATCGCCGACCTCCTCCTGGGCTGCGCGATCCTGGCCATCGGCGCGGTCGCCGTCGTCGACGCGGGCGCGCGAGCGGCGTCCGGCGCGCATATCGGCATCCCCTGGGCCCTGGCGGGGCTGCTCGCGATGGCCTCCCTGCTCAAGGCGGCGCTGCGCTACGGCGAGCAGTTCCTCGGGCACTTCGTGGCCTTCAAGGCCCTGGAGCTGCTGCGCGGGGAGATCTTCGCCGCGCTCATCCCCCGCGCGCCGAGGGTCATGCTCCAGGCACGCTCGGGGGATCTGCTGGCGCGCGCCACGAAGGACGTCGACCGGATCGAGGTGTTCTTCGCCCACACCTTCGCTCCCGCCGTCAGCGCCGTCGTCGTTCCCCTGACGGTCGTGGGCGCCATCGGGGCGACAACGTCCTGGGCGGTCGCGGCAACAGCCCTGGCCTTCCTCGTGGCGGCGATCGGCGTCGTCCCCACGCTCGGCTGGCGGGCATCCCTGGCCTCCTCGCGCGAGGCCGTGGCACGGCGGGCCGGGCTGACCCAGCACGTCACGGACTCCATCCAGGGGATGTCCGAGCTAGTGGGCTACGGGCGGGCCGAGGCGCGCCTCGATGAGATGGGCGAGATCGACCGCGCCATCGAGGCCGCCGGCTCCCCGGCGCGGCGCTGGACGGCGCTGCGCCGGGGCGGGGTCCAGCTGCTCACGCTCGCGGGCCCCGCGGTGATGATCCTTGTCGGCGCCGACGGCGTGCGCGCGGGGGCGTTCTCGGCGGCGGCCCTGGCGGGCGGCGTGGCGGCGGTGGTGCGCCTGACGGAGACCGCGCGGGGGGTCGAGGAGTTCGCGGCCGCGCTCAACGCGTCCTTCGCGGCGGCTGAGCGGGTGTGGGGCACCGTCCACTCCCCCATCGAGGTCGCGGACGGGGACGGAGATCTGCCCCGAGCGCGCTCCCATGAGCTCGTCTGGGAGCAGGTGGACTACGCCTACCCGGGCTCACCGAGGCTGGCGCTGGAGGGCGTGTCCGTGCGGGCCGAGTCGGGGCGGTGGACCTGCCTCGTGGGGGTCTCCGGCTCGGGCAAGACGACGATGGGCCAGTTGGCGCTGCGTTTCGACGACCCCCAGAAGGGCCGGATCCTCGTGGGCGGAGTCGATATCCGGACCCTGGCCGGTGACTGCCTGCGCCGCGAGGTGGCGCTGGTCAGCCAGAGCGCGCACCTGTTCCGGGCCACCGTCCTGGACAACCTGCGGCTGGCCGCGCCCGGCGCGAGCGAGGAGGAGGTGCGGCAGGCCTGCCAGGACGCGGGCATCGACGAGGACATCGTGGCCCTGGAGTCGGGCTACGGCACGATGATCGGCGAGCGCGGGGCGTCGCTGTCCGGCGGGCAGCGCCAGCGCATCGCCCTGGCCCGGGCACTGCTGGCCCGGCCCGGGGTCATCGTCCTGGACGAGTTCACCTCGCACCTCGACCCGGCTCTCGACGCCCACGTGCGCTCCCGCGTGCGCGAGCGCCTGGCCGGCACGACGGTCGTGGAGATCACGCACCGCCTGCAGTGGGTGGGCGAGGCGGACCACGTCGCCGTCCTCGACGGCGGCCGCGTCGTCGAGCAGGGCGCGCCCGCCGCGCTCCTGGCAGCGGGCGGGGCGCTCGCCCGCCTCATGGCCCGGGAGGCGTAGCCAGAGATGATGTGCTTAGGAGGGGCCGTTACTCTGATCCGCAGGGCTGGCATCGGGTCTATTCGCGACTTCGTCGCTTCTACGCGCTTCCATCGGCTCGGGCGCTCGAGCAAGCTCGGCGCCGCTCGCCTCAGTTGCGCGTGGCAGGGGAGCACCGGAGGGCGCCCAGCGCCCGACGGCGCGGGGGACCGGCCTGCGGATCAGAGCAACGGCACCGACCCAGGTGTTCTCATGCGCTGGGCTGGCCAGCGGAGGCGCTGGAGGCGGCGAGGTCCTCGGGGCTGACGACTCCCTCGACGCTCACGCCGTCGAGGTAGGCCATGCCGTCGAAGGCGAGCTCGCGGGCGTTCTCCGGGTCCCCCTCGTGGCCGAGGCGGCCGTCGGCGAAGCGGTCGATGGTGATCGCGATGGCGGCGTCGCCGGTGACGTTGGTGGCGGTGCCGAAGGAGTCCATGGCGATGTAGGTGGCGAACATGAGGCCGACCTGGGCATCATTGAAGCCGAGCATGGAGGCGATGAGGCCCGAGGCCGCGGCGATCGCGCCGCCGGGGACGCCGGGAGCCGCGACCATGGTGACACCGAGCATGAAGATGAAGCCGATCCACTGGGCGGCGCTGATCGTCAGGCCCTGGGTGAAGGCGATGGCGAAGGCGAAGGCGAAGATCTTCGACGTCGAGCCGGCCAGGTGGATCGTGGCGCACAGGGGGATGACGAAGGAGGCGACGGCGTCGGACACGCCCAGCTTCTTGGTCTGGCGCAGGGTGACCGGGATGGTCGCGGCCGATGAGGAGGTGCCCAGGGCCGTCATGTAGGCAGGGAGCAGCGTGAGGATGGCCTTGAGCGGGTTCTTGCGGCCGATGGCGCCTGCGGCGGTGTACTGGCAGGCCAGGATGACGACCTCGAGGACGAGGACCACGACGACGACGCGCACGAGGGTCTTCATGACCACCCAGGCCTCGCCCGTGTAGGCGAAGTTGAGGAAGATGCCGAAGATGTGCAGCGGCAGGAGCGGGATGATGATCGTCTCGATGAGGCGGGTGATGATCGCGCGGAACTCGATGAAGCCCTTGCGCAGCACGCCGCGGGGCACGAGAGACAGGCCGATGCCCATGACGAAGCTGAGGATGAGCGCGGTGAGGACCTCCACCGGCGGGGCGATCTCAAGGGTGAAGTAGCTCTCCAGGGCGCTGCCGGGCTCGGAGACGTCCCCGAGCGTCACCCCGGACAGGAGGGTCGGGAACAGGGCGGCGCAGGTGGCGTAGGTGACGAAGCCCGCGAAGAGGGTGGAGCCGTAGGCGACGGCGGTGGTGATGCCCAGCCACTTCCCGGCCCCGCGCCCGAGGTCGGCGATGGCCGGGGTGACGAGGCCGATGATGATGAGTGGGATCGCGAACTTGAGGAACTGGCTGAAGATCGCGGAGAAGGTGGCGAAGCCGCGGCCCACGGGGGCGGGGATGATGGGGTGGCCACCCACGCGGATGGAGCCGAGGGCCACGGCGAGCAGGATCGCGACAATCACCCACAGGAGAATGCCGCCCTTCATGCGGCGCTTGCGCGCGGCGGGCTGTGCGTTGGACATGTCAGTGCCTTCCAGATTCCAGGGGATCGCCGCGTGAGCGCGTGCTGATGGTGACAGCGGGGCAGGATCGCATACTCGCGCCCGCGCGGGCGGGGGCGTCTGCCATCCGGGACGGGGCGGCGCCCGGCAGCGACCGCCGGTGATCGACCGTGACTGGCGACAGGCCGACCGGGCCCAGCCGCCGACCGGGCTCAGCCGAAGATGCGCGGGAGGTCGGCGTAGGGGGCGAGCACGAGGAGCGCCAGGGCGAGCAGCGCCCCGAAGACGACGTCGAAGAGCCGCGAGCGCGCGGAGATCCAGGTGCCCTGAGGGCGCTGGAAGCGCATGACGACGAGGGTGGCGAGCAGAGCGGCGAGCGCGATGACGCCGAGCCGCTGGTGCCCCAGCAGGCTGATGGCGGGGACGACGGCGAGGCAGACCGCCACGGCGACGACTCCGGCGGTCCGGTAGGTCTGGTGGGCGCGGCTGCGCGCGGGCGCCACGCCCCGTCGGGAGCGCGCGGGACTGCCCTCGGGCGCGCCCGTGGGCTCGCTCGTGGCGCTAGCGGCACTGGCGGTGCCGTCCCCCTCCTGGCTCACGCTCCCACTCTATTCCTCGGTCAGTACTGGTCCGCGCGCCCCATGCGCGCCTGTGCGCGCCCACCCCTGCCCAGCCGAGCGCCGGGCGGGGCGGGCGCGCGCGGCGGCCTCAGTGGAAGAAGTGGCGCTGCCCGGTGAGGTACATGGTGATCCCCGCGGCCTTGGCGGCGGCGATGACCTCCTCGTCGCGGATGGACCCGCCGGGCTGGACGACGGCGCGCACGCCGGCGTCGATGAGGATCTGCAGGCCGTCGGCGAAGGGGAAGAAGGCGTCGGAGGCGGCCACGGCCCCGCGGGCCCGCTCAGAGGCGGTCTCGGTGAGGATCTGGCTGGCGTCACCACCGCCGACGGCGCCGGTCTCGGCGCTGGGCGCGGCGGCGTCGCCGGTGGAGCGGGCGCCGAGGGTGTTGGCGCGCTCGACGGCGAGGCGGCAGGAGTCGACGCGGTTGACCTGGCCCATGCCCACGCCGACGGTGGCGCCGCCGGAGGCGAGCAGGATGGCGTTGGACTTGACCGAGCGGATGGCGCGCCAGGCGAAGCGCAGGTCGGCCAGGGTCGCGTCGTCGGCGGGCGAGCCCGCGGCGAGGGTCCAGGCGGCCGGGTCGTCGTCGCCGGCCTGGTAGGCGTCGCGCTCCTGGATGACGGCGCCGCCGGAGACCTGCTTGATCTCGTAGCCCTCCCGCTCGGGCGGCTCGACGACGAGCAGGCGCAGGTTCTTCTTGGCCGACAGGATCTCCACGGCCT
>ERZ772918.167-NODE-167-length-51119-cov-27.2798_pt1 | contig 51119 bp, 47 predicted proteins | sample MGYA00512118_ERZ772918 | MGnify/ENA primary metagenome ERZ772918 (study PRJEB29015, sample SAMEA2737939) | human oral metagenome | biome: human oral; feature: human-associated habitat; material: dental | place: China | collected 2135 ... | reverse complement strand
GCATGCGCCCGACTCCGCTGGAGTTCGAGCTGTACTACGACTGCTAGGCAGTGGGGGACATTTGCGTTTCTGACCAGCAGTTATTTGCGAATCTCCCAAACTTAAAAGAAATCCCAGACTTCCCTATTGAGGAGTCTGGGATTTCTTCTTTTTGGCGGACTTTTTGCCGTTTTCTTGTGCCAATTCCGACTGAAACCGGCGTCTATGCACGACCTGTAGACCACGGCCCAGGGTTGGGTCTCGTGGTCTGTTATGCAGCCTGGGTGTCTTCTGGCGGGGCGTTCGACCAAGCAATCTCGAAGATGTCCAGTTGCCTCTTTCTCCGAGGACGACCGCCCCGTGGAGGGGTCGGGTTCAGTTCTTCCTCCCGCTGACGGCGAAGATAGCCACGAATACGCTTGGCATTCGAGACAACAACTTGCACCGCGAGTTTGACCGCGAAGCGGCAGATTCCGCGCATACCCTTCTTAGAGCGGTCGCCGTCTCCCAAAGGGGCGTCGTATTTCAAGTAAGCATTGCGGCCCTCATTGTTGGCGCGACCTGCCTTGTAGATGTCGTACCACTGCGGGGTGTACGGCGTTGGCCCCTGCTGCAAGTACTTGTTGACGCGGCCCAAGTTCTTGTCCTGGGTGTCAAGTGGAATGTTGACCGTCTGCTGAGTACAGCAGCGGCCAGCGTCGGCCTTCTTCGGCGTCTGCTTCGGAGACAACGGCAAAGGCGCCTTGCCGCCGCTAACCTTCTTCATGCCAGCCTTCTTCGCTTTCAGGTCAGAGCGACGAAGTGGACAACTCACCCGCCCATCCAGTGCAGGGCACGCAACACGTACCGAACCGGCTTCCTCTACGGAATGGACACGCATTTCAAGGCGTTCCCGCAGCGCCATGAGGCGGCGGAACTCACTTTCGTCGATCTTTCCTTGCCGGTAGTCGGCTACTGGGTCATGGGCCTGCTGGAGTGCCAAAAGAGCTGGGCAGTGCATTTTTCCATCGGAAAGGACCATGCCTTCGTAGGTGGCTGCGATCCCCCGAGCTTCTTCTTTGTTAGGAATGTCGCCCACTATCTTCCAGCCGTTCTTACGCATGAGGGCTTGGTAGTTCTCGGGCTTTGACCCCGGCGAGTACGCCATATCACCGATCATGTACCGGCGCGGAAACCCCGTGCGTTCCAGCATCGCAACGGCTTGCAGCACGTTCTGACCGAGACGTTCGGCGTCTCGTGGCGCGTGGCGAGGTCGGGGCGGTGTATGTCGTGAACTGGGAGCGGTGCTAATTCCTTATTCGCTCTTTCCCACCTCGTAGTCCATTTTCTTCGCTGTTTTCCGACCAGGCCAGTCATGCTGACAGGAAATAGCTAAGTGCCGAAATGGGTACTTCGCTTGTCTATTTCAGTGACGCGGACTGTTATGAATGATCGCCCCGGCTGCCGAAACCTCAACAGCTCTAGCCGGCCCGCAGTCCTCTCCGAAGCGCGTAGCGCTGGCCGTGACGGGAACTAACATCAACTCCGTTTCAGCACTAGCCCGAGTGCTCCTGACTCTCGCCGGACTCTCCCTGGCTCTGAGGCGTAAGGCTTAAAAAACCCAGCCCCTAGCCAGACAGCGAAACAGCACCCTCTCCCCTGCCGGAGAGGGTGTTTTCGTCACTGGACGGTCCGAACTCACATTGGCTCTACTCCCGCGCGACCAGAAGCAATCGCAGGTGGAGCCATAACCCGTGGACACGAACCCCTAGGACTCGGCGGTCACCGTCACTCGTCCCACCACTGAAAGTCGTCCGTCAGCCGCCCCGCCACCTCTTCGATCTCGGCTCGGTGGTCGTAGCGGTCGAACTTTGCGGGAGCTGGAATCTCTACATCCGACAGGGGCTTCACCCGCCCCACGACCCGAGCACTCCACGCTAGGTAGTCAGGGTCCACACCTCCCTCCCGCGCCGCCGCCAAGAACTGCTGCACGGAGACATACTCATGCCACCTAGCCGCTTGTTCTGTCAGTGTTTTCCACTCATGGTCTTCCTGAACGCGCTGCGCTACGAGCTTCGCTGCGGTGTCGAGACGGCGCTGCCAAGCGGAGTCCTGAATCTCCTTCACTTCCGCCCGGACACTGTCGGCCAATTCGATCTCGACTAGCGCATCAAGGAGGTCAGAAAGTTCTGTGTTCAGCCGTTCGGGCTTGCGCTTGGTGTCCCTGACGGACCGAAACCCAACTTCAATGCTCAGCCGCCCGTTTTTAACTTGGGTATAGAACTTCCGTGTGGGCATGTCAGAGCTTCCAGTCCACCTCCTGTACTCTTCAATTTCCTGTTTCGTGGGCTCACGTTGGAAGGAGTCGTGAGCTTCCACCACCTTGACTTCATAGCTTCGGTGTTTCGTCTTCACTTTCACATAGCTGGGAACGTTGTGGGCATAGCTGTAATACCGTTCATCTCGCTCGTACTCCACTGTCCAGCCAAGGCGTTCAACCTCTCTGAACAGGACGTGCAGTAAACGGCGGGCACGGGGTTGCGTCTGGGGAGAAACCTTGAAGTGCTTGCCCTCGGTGAACTTGCCGACCATGGGGTGAAACTTGTTGACTCGTTTCTCCCCTGTTGCAATGTCCAGGTTGCGGGGGTCAAAGACGACCTTCTTCACAAGAGCAACCCAAACGTGCGACGCCGGTTCACGCAGGTAATGCCGCGGGGCAAACTCGTAATGCAAAACCATGTCTTCGCCAATAAGGTCCTCGCGGTGCGCTAGGGCTTTGAGCCTTGGCTCCCAGACAGTCTTGAACGCTTCCTCAGAGCATAGGGCGCGGTACGCCACGCCTTTCGGGTTGCGCAGGCGCTTGTACAGCGCCTCGACCACTTCGTCACTGGGCTTTGGAGGTAGCGGAGGAACGGGCGCCGGGCGTTCGATTGGCCGAGGTGGAAAGACTGCGGTGCGCTTGCGTTGTTTCACCAATGGTTCGGTGCAAGCAAGGACTCGTTTACCCCGCGCCGTGATCGTTGCTTTCCATGCCGTGCCATGGCCCTTGATTTTCACGAGACCGTGGCCCTCTAGGGTACGAGCGGAAATCTTGTAGTTTCCTTGTGCAACCGAGTCCGCTGGACAGCCGTCGTTGACCCAGTGCAGGACTTCCTTTTGACGCTCGTTGAGAGTCTTCGCAGCCATAGATTCATTATCGAATGGGTAGCCCGGTAGCGCAGCCTGGAAGCCCTTAGGGGTCGCGGTGGGTTGCTCCAGCTTGGGAATGCGACCTGGTGGCACCTAGAGTTCGTGGGCTACGGCAGAGCCTCCATTCACTGCAAAACTATTCGTGGTATCGCGTTTGATACGACGTGGTACCTGGTTGTATACAGGTGGCTAGGTGCCGGCAGGGAGGTTTCCTGAATCCCCTATCATCCGGGTAAGCACCTCAAATTTACTTCTGCCACTGATTGGGACGCAGCGACTGACGCAACCACAGTAAACAGCCACCAAATGCAGATATCGAACATGTGTACGACAGTTCCAGGGGAGCTGTCCAGGCAACGGAATAAGGTAGCGATAACACCAATCCCCCATAATTCAAGGAGAGACCCTTAATGTCCCAATCCGATAAATACACCATCGCAGACGACCTGGTCCGCGAAGTTGGACAGCACCCACTACGCGACCTCAACGCCACCGCCCTAGGCGAGCGCCACGGCGTTGCTGCCGAGAGCATTGTCAAAGTCGGTCATTGGTGTATCGACAACGGCTACATGACCAAGCAATCCCATTCCGACATGAACCACGTCATGTGGTGCGGCATGTTGACCGCCGACGGTGGAGAAGTCGCAGCGGGTCTTGCCACCACTCGCCCCGAACCAACGCCAACTCCGGCCCCAGTCTTCAACTTCAATGCCCCTGTAAACGCGGGAACTATCGGCTCCGGCAACACACAGAATATCACCCTCACAGTGTCCGAAGCACAGGTCCTTGCCCTTGCCGAAGCGCTCCGTCACGACGGCCACGTCGCGGAAGCCGACACGGTGCTCGCAGCAACTGAAAACGGAAAACAGCCTGGGCGACTGCTGGGGGCGTTCACAGCCATTGGTCCGGCGCTCGATAGCTACGGGAAGTTCGCCACCACGGTGCTTAGCATCCTCACCAGCACGCAGTAGCCCCTCCGACTGCGACCCTATGCCACTAAAAGCAATGGGGTCTATCCGCCTAATTGCTACCATTGAAATAGACTTTTCAGCAAACATCCAGACACGAATTTCAGAAGGAACCATGCCCCCCACAAAACTTGAACTGACCTGGTTCAATAAAGACAAGGCTCTCATTCCCACAGAAACCGGAAAATATGGGTACACCTGGGTAGACCCCCGCGACCCGCGGTACTGCGAAACGCACACCTTGACGGTTCTCGAAACGGTGACGGGTCGGCGAAACGAGAAGCGGGACGGGGTGCAATACGGGGAACGTGCCGAGTTGGAGCCACAGAGCGACAACTTGCTCATTCAGGGAGAATCCGGCGATGTACTGGAGGCACTGACGCGCGTGCCGGAGCTTCGGGACAAGTATGTCGGAAAAGTTAAGTGCGTCTACATCGACCCACCGTTCAATACCGCTCAGACTTTTGCTAATTACGAGGACAATCTTGAGCACTCGGTGTGGTTGACGATGATGCGCGACCGCCTACTGCACTTGCGAGAGCTGTTGAGCGAGGACGGCTCGATTTGGGTTCACCTTGACGATGTGGAAAACCACCGGATGCGCCTACTTATGGACGAGGTGTTTGGGGCCAGCAATTTTATATGCGAATTCACCTGGCAAAAGCGTACATCAAAATCGAATGATGCAGATATTTCAGTCTCCCACGATTACATCACCTGCTATTCAAAGCAACGGAACAATATCAGGGGGAACCTGAATAAGATACCGTTTGTTTCAACGTTCAAAAACCCAGATAACGACCCTCGTGGCCCTTGGAAACTTGCCCCATTCGCCGCACCGGGGATTCGGCCGAACATGGAATACCCAATCACGCTACCTTCTGGCCGAGTGGTGAAACCGCCAAAGGGAAGGTGCTGGCCTCGCCCTCTAGAGGCATACGAGGCACTACTTGCAGACAACAGAATTTGGTTCGGTTCCAATGGAGACGCGTCACCTCAATTGAAACGCTTCGAGTCGGAAATCGAATCTACCATCGTCCCAGAGTCCCTTTGGCTCGCCAATGAGGTAGGAACGACGACATCGGCCAAAAAGGAAATCCAAACCCTTTTTCCAGGCCAAACGCCCTTTGCCACACCCAAGCCCGAACGCCTCCTCGAACGCATCATCCACATCGCCACCAACCCCGGCGACATCGTCCTCGATGTGTTTGCCGGTTCGGGTACTACCGCTGCGGTAGCCCAAAAAATGGGACGGCGCTGGGTGACGTGCGAACTCCTGGAGCACACCTTTCACCGCTTTACACTCCCTCGTCTGACAAAGGTGGTGAACGGCGAAGACATGGGGGGAATTTCCACGTCAAAGAGTGAGCGTATCGACGACACCGAAAATGGCCTGCCGGAAGGAATGACCCCTGACGAGGCGCAGAAGCTCACGAGCTTGCTCAACAAGGCAATCAAGGAGCACGACAGCCTCAAGAAGTCTGCTGACATCAAAGCACTCAAGGCGCTGGTCAAGACGAAAAACTCTGGTGACGTGGTGAATTGGCTCGGCGGAGGTGGGTTCACCGTCGCCAAGCTCGCCCCGTCATGCTACGACTACACCCCAGAGACCGGATACACGCATCTAACCGACGCTGCGACAGGCGAAACGCTGATCGCTTCGGTGGCGGCAAACCTGGGGTTCCATCTGTCGGCAAGTGACCCACACTTCTCCGGTCGCCGTAACAACGAGCACCTAGCCGTCGTGGAGGGTGTACTCACCGAAGCCAAGGTGGGCGACCTTATGGCGCACCTGCCGGAGGGCCATTCGATTTTGTTTGCTGCAACCAACCTGGACGAGGGGGTGCGCGATGTGGTCCGTTCCTACAAAAATGGCTCCCGTGTCGTCCACGTCCCACTTGACTTGTTCCCATTTGGCGAAAAAGAGGAGAACTAGACCATGCCGCTGAATATCTCCTACGACGAGAATTTGATCGCTCAGATGAAGGCCAAGTTCGACTTACGTCAGCCGAATATTGAAGCGCTCAAGGCCATTGTTCGACGCCTGGAAAGTGGCGATTTTGACCCACAGAAGCAGCTGCTCCTCGACCTTGCCACTGGTGTCGGCAAGACGTACATCATAGCGTCGCTAGTGGAATACCTGCGCCGCCAAGGCGTGATGAATGTGATGCTAGTTACCCCGAACACTGTGGTGCAGAACAAGACGGTCGCTGACTTCTCGCAGGGTTCGAACCGCTACATTGGTGGTTTTGACATCCCACCTGCCTTGGTCACCCCAGACGACGTGCATAAGCTGCGCTTGGGTGAGTCGTGGTACCACCTGTTCGCCGGTGAGGGTGCGTCCACGGTATACATTTTTAACGTCCAGCAGTTGTTCCCTCCAAAAGACGGAGGTAAGAACGAGGCGACTGGTGTGGAAGCCCAGCGTCGCAAGACGTGGCGTTTCCAGGAGGAGACGGGCATCCTCGCAGAACGTCTTATTGAACTGGACGACCTAGTGGTGATCGTCGACGAAGCTCACTTGTTTGGTTCTACTGCTGCGCGTTTCCAAGAATCATTGAAGGCCTTCCATCCTGCTGCGACAGTGGGACTTACTGCTTCATCGTCTAAGGATGATGACGTTGTTTTCCGCTACCCGTTATGGAAGGCGATCTCCCACGGGTTCGTCAAACAACCCGTCTTGGTCTACCGCAACAAGGGCTACAAAAAGGGCGAGGCGGAGCGCCAGCTCCAGGACGCTATGTCTCTTTTGGCTTTGAAAGAGGAGGCATACCGTCTGCACCGAGAAGCACACCCTGACGGCAAGCAAACGAAGCCACTTCTTTTCGTCGTGTGTACCGATGTCAACCACGCGACGGAAACCGCGACGACGTTGCGAAACACGTACTTCCCAGACCCGAACGCCGTCCATGCCGTCCTCCAGGTCGATAACCAGCACGATGACGCGACAACGCAAACCCTGCTACGAAACCTTGACGAACCGAACTCCCCTGTCCGGGTCATCGTGTCCGTAAATAAACTGCGCGAAGGGTGGGACACGAAGCGTATTGCGGTGATGTGTACCCTGCGCGCAATGGGATCGGAAGTGCTCACCCAGCAGGTAATGGGCCGTGGCCTTCGCTTGCCCTTTGGCAAGCTCACGAGAGTTCCTGCCATCGACGAGCTTGATATTATCTCCCATAAGTCATTCGTTGACTTGTTGACGTCGGAGAACGTTCTGCGTGAGTTCGGTATCGAGGAAGACCTTCCAGGCGTCAATCCGGAATTGGTCTTGCCACCGAGCGGCGGCAGCGTATCCCCTGTTGTTGATCCTGGTGTGACCGGCGGCGAGATTGGGACGGGTACCGAAGCTGACGACAATACTGGAGATGGCAATGGAGCCGGCGCGACCACCGGGGATCAGGACCATTCAGCAACTGGCGTACCGTCTACCGGTTCGGGTCTTCCTATCGGAGCTCGAAACGTAGGCGATGACGAGGAGATCACCACTGGTGTCGAGATTGTCGCGCCGGTTGTCGTAAAAGTGAACGAGGCGTTTGAGGGGCAGACCTTTACGTTCCCCTCCTCGACAATGACTGAGACACAGCGCCCGTTCAGCTTGGTGGATATTCCCACCTCGGTGATCGTCGAGGCCGCGAAGAAAGTCACTGACCACGGGGAACTTCTTGACCGCGCAAAGATCATCGTCGAAGAAGCCGCCGACAAACTGGGTGTGAAGCACATGGAACGCCAGTCTGTGCCGAGTTTCAGGGAATCGACAAGCAAGGTGGAGAGTGAGCTGACGAATAGGCTCATGCGAACGGGGCTTTTCCAGGCGACGAAAGAAAATGACGCGGTGCTGCGCCGTAGCATTGTCCCGACGTTTATGAAAGCCTCCGGGGTTGAGAAGTGGACTGTCAAGGCCAAGGAGTCCGCAGTGGTGAGTCTGCTGGACATGGTAAAGCAGGAAGCGAAGGCTGCGGTTGCGAAGAACACGTTCACTGAGGTCACTGTCCACCCAGTAACTCTGCCGGTGCAGACCTCCTACATCCTTCCCGTTGGCCGGACGGTACAGAAACCGCTGGAGAACGTGAACCAGAAGACGCGCACCAAGGACGCTGGGTTTGCAGCCAAGCAGTACTACGGACCATGGGACAAAGGCTTGTTCGACGCCGCCGCCTTCGACTCGTTTACTGCCGAGTACCAACTCGCCCGGCTACTCAACTTCGACCCGAACGTGACGTGGTGGACGCGTATCTATGAGGACAACGGGGCGAAGGTCGCCTACACCACGCGCAACGACTATATTCCTGATTTCGTCGTGCTGGGCACAGACGGAACCTATTGGATTGTTGAAGGTAAGGCTGACGACAAGCGCGAGGACGAGATCGTTTTACGCAAGCGTGAAGCCACCGAGCGTCTATTACGTTCCCTGGTGGCTCACCCGGACTACCAGGACGCCACCTGGGCGTACCTGATTGCGTTCGAGAGCGACATTCGCAACAGCGACTCGTTTGCAGAGCTCATTAGTATTGGCTGCGTGGAGAGGATGCTGCCGAGTTAAGAATCAAGTCGCCTAGGTATCGGCCCCTGCTGCATGAGCGCCCACTCAGGCACTCGTGCAGCAGGGGTTGTGCCGTCCTCCCGTGAGGTGTCTTGCCAACGTAATCAAGGAAATAGACTCTAAGTCTATGAGCACACCGTCATTCCCATCTGCAACGCTTACCTCACTAGCCAAAGCTATTGGCGACACGGAAAATGGTCTCACCGGCGGCGAGATCGAGCAACTCCTTCACCAGCTCAACATGCACGACCCTGGCGAAATTACAAAGTGGAAGCGACTGGTAGCCGCTTTTGACCACTCCCAACGCACCCGCGGCAACGCCGACCGCGTAATCACGTTCCTCGCACGCGCCTTCGCTCCGGCCCGCTACGTCCACAACCCAGAACTGTTTGTCATCAGGCGACGCCTCATCAACCCAGTTCTTGTGCTCCACGGTCTCAAGGTAAACGATGAGGGTGGAATAGCACGGACAAAGGGCGCGTCGACCCTAATGGAAGTCCAGCGACTCACCAACACAGTGCGGGAGGAGCTAAACCGACGTGGTACTCACAAGGAGGTCCTGGCCTACTGCGAGGAAGAGATTCTGCGCCACGGTTACCTTCACGCGGTCTTGGAAGCCTCAAAGTCCGTGTTTCAGCGCTTGCGGGACATGACGGATTTGGGCATCGACGGTTCGGCATTAGCAGACGCGGCACTGTCTACAAAGAGTGGCATCTTAGCCATCAACAGTCTTAACACCGAGACTGAGCAAAACGAACAAAATGGGCTGTGTAATCTCGTGAAGTCGATTGGTGGCTTGTATCGAAACCCAACCGCACACGACCCGAGACTGAACCGAATAGTGACAGAAACGGAACTCTACGAGGCATTGTCGCTGCTGTCGTATGTTCACCGGCGCCTCGACGACGCTACTTTAAGAGCTTAGCCACGAGCATAGCCGGTTTCGCAATGGGAATTAGTGGAACATTTTCGTGGGAAACTGAGGCTCGGGGCCTGCATTAGCACAGTTCAGGAAGCTTTTTATAAATGCCCAGCGGGGTCCGTGTTCAGTTTTTCTGTTATTGCAGTCGCTTCTTGCCGATGAAACTTAGCCTACGAGCTTGTCGGAGTTCCCATGGCTGAGTCAGCGGACCAACGGATGGTTTTGGGGTTTTGCGTGGTTTCCATCGCCCTGGATTGACGAACGGCAGTTTGGAAACAAAACGATTCCTCCACACCCACTCCTCTAAGTCCCCGTTCAAGTCGAAGCGGATGGCTCCAGGTTTCAGACCGACCCCATCAGGTTGAAGCCACGCCACACCAAACCTGATCCCATCAATGAGTTCCTTCTGGATCATTGAAACTACACTGACCCTCCTATCTTCACATGTGAGCTTAGGGATGGGCTCTTCCAATCCAGTCCGATCACTCACTCCGTCCTTCCCCCAAGTGTATGGGATCACCTGGTAGTACTCGGCTGGCCCCGTAACCTCGAAGGACACCATGAACGGAACATACTCGTGCCTCATTTCCTCGAGCGCCCCGTCTATTTTCACGGCATCTTCTGGGCTGACATCTTCACGAGAGATGTGCTTAACACTAATATTCATTCCACGACCGCCGTTGGAAGTTGTCGCTTCGTGAAGCTGACGCCAGGACAGAAGCAGCGCAACAAGCGAAGCAAACAGCGCCGCTGCTGCGACGAATAATGAAAGAGTATCGAATGGTAGATGTTCCACATTTCCCATCTAATCAGTTTCAGCGGGAAAGCCACGCGGTCTTTCGGGAAGGTTTTCCTTGATGCCCCGTTCGCTTGCACGCCAAATAGAAACGCAGCGACACCGTGCGACACTAACCTGACTCGCCCTTCTGACGCTTGCAGCGCGAGCGCTTTCGACTGGGGTAACTGCGTGAACTTAACCGGGTTGACCTGAACAAAGCTCCGGCGCCGTGAAATCAGAAGGGGGTTTCGTCGTGAAGGGTCACTGTGGGGATGTGTGTTCGCACTGGTCAGAGAGAAACGCAAATGTCCGAGTGGGCCATCGGCTCTTAAACTCACAAGCGCTGTAAACGGTGCTGGGACATGACAGTCCGAGCACCGTTTTTCTTTACACTCGCGAGCTCGCCGTTTTTAGTTTTCCTTAGCCGCCGGGGTTAATCCTGAGAGACTGCATGACATCTGCTACCCCCAGTATTGGGAGCTTAGGGGCTTTAGGCTGCTAGTCTAGATCGTCCAAAGCTTAAAGACTGCTAGAAAATATTATGGTTCGTTGTGCGACTTTCTTTAGCTAAATTCCGCAGTGCATGTGCGGTAGTCGCGACGGTAGCGCTGGGCGCTACCACGTTGACTATTCCCACTGCGTCTGCAGACCCTGTGCAGGGACCGTTGGCCCCAGCAGCCGTGGACGTCGAATGGCAGATTCCCCTCAACCCTGAGGCTAACCACCCGACATTGGACGTTAAGCTCTATGACGGCACCGACCACACCGATGAATACCCGGAGGCTCTTCGGGATGCCCTGACCTACGACGGGTCATGACCTCACCTTTGAGATGTCCGACGGTCGCGTGGTGAATGCCTCCTACACCTACTGGACTGCGGTTCAGAAGATGAAGGAGCTTCTTGTGACTGTTCCTGTGGGCCACGAGCACGAACTTATCCAGTACTACAGCGGCTACTACCGTGATGCGTGGAACAAATATTCCAAGAACGTTAACCGCTTTGATCTGCGCTTCCTAGAGGATCCGACCACTGGCATTTTGTCCTTCGTCGACGCTTCTAGTTACTGCTTCCAGCCCGGCGATATCGTTCACACTCTTCAGCGATACGACTTCCGTGGTGCTGTGGAGACAAACTACGCCAAGACGACCTACGGCCAGAATGGCACCGTGTGCCGGACCTAGGACGTCGAAGGTAGCTGGGGTGACTGTAAAAACACCTACTACCTGCCGTTGGATAGGATGAAGCACAACGGCGAACTGGTGCCGGAGTACAACAGCCTCGATACCCAGTACGGTGAAGACGGCCAGCCCTACAAGTTCCTGGTGTGGAAAAACGGCGATCCGGTGGATCAGCTGGTGACCAGCCAGATGACGATCCCGGACCCCACGCCGGATCCCACTCCAGATCCGACACCGGAGCGCCCCATCCCGTGGCTGCCGTTACATCCATCCAACTCATACCAGTGCCCTTGAAAACCATCGGGCGATCATCGGCACGGTACGCCGCCGGATCATTAACCAATTGCTTCATGGTGACTAGATCCTCCTCCCCCAGACCAGCCAGAACAACATCTCCCGCCTCAGCCAGTGCAGTGTGCACCGATTCCACAGCAACCACCGAACGATGCATCAATGTATCATCCAATTCCCGCGCATCCGTCGTGTGAGAGCCCACAGCCAACACCACCGAACCATCAGAGACAAGCGATCCATCAAACAACGGGCAGCGACGTCGTCGCGCAGACAATCACATCAGCTGAGGCAATGAGCCCCGCGGCGTCATCACTACTACAAGCCTCGCCCTCCACAGACCGCGCGGCCTGCGCGCATGCATCCATGTCGCGACCAACCATCACCAAACGCTCAATCTGATAAAGCTCACGCAACACTTCCTGAGTCTCGGTCGGGGTCAGATCAACATCAATGAAGGGAATCATAAGGCCCTAGTGTATTGGCCACTATTGATACCCTTAAGCCCATGAAGTTTCCTCCCACGCCCGCAGTACCCACAATCGTCGCAGCGATAGCCCTGTGCTTCACCGGACTCACCGCGTGCTCGATCCACCGGGAGGAAACACCACCCCCTGCCAGCACCACCACATCGACACCATCGTCTACGGCAGCGCCGGCGACTCCCAGCACCAAAGAGCTTCCGCCTCCAGCGGACAAGCCCGTACCAGTTGATTTTGGGCGCTTCGAAATGGACGGGCCTGCCGCTATCCACGACGCCCAATATGCGTCGATGCCCTATGTCATCCCCCTCAACCCTGCCGGGCCTCAAGCCACAATGGTGCGATGGGTCGACGGCTGGGGTGTCAACCCCGATCACGCCGCCGACGGCACGATGTACGTCCTGGGCCACGCGTGGGGCCAACAGCGCCTAGTGTTCAATCCCTTCTCCGAAGTCGTCACCGCAGCAGTGGATCTGTCTGCACCTGCACAGCGCGTGCCTGCCGTCGGTGGGGGAACTGTGGGCCGATACGCAAGCGACGTCCTCAATGGATCATTAATCACCATGACCGGTACCGATGGCGCGATACGGCGCTGGGAAGTCGACAACTCCTGGTTGGTGGACAAATACGAAGCCATTGACGATTCCGAACTAGTGGACGAGCACGCCCCTGGGCGCATCGTATTGATTGCATGCAGCGTCGATGGCAGCGACGACCTAGGCTTCAACGTCATCGTCTCTGGCCACTTGGTCGATGAACAGCTGCCTAAGGCTAAGACCGAAGCACAGTCCCAGCCGGGCGGGGAGAACGCCTAAACGTGAGTACCCCAGAGAAGGTCACCACCCGTGCGCTGGTGGTGTGGGCCGCGGCCGTCGCTGTCTACATCGCTGCGGTCACCGGGCGCACCTCCATGGGTGTGGCCGGCACTGCGGCTATTGATCATTTTGGTATTGACGCCTCCCGGCTGGCTGTGTTCACGTCAGTCCAGGTGGGCGTGTACGCTCTGGCACAGATTCCCACAGGCGTGGCGATTGACCGCTTCGGCCCCAGGAAGCTTCTGTTTGTTGGTTCAGTCATTATGGCTACCGGCCAGATCATTTTGGGACTAAAAAGTAGCTATGGGGTTGCTATCGCCGCCCGCGTACTCATTGGTGCTGGAGATGCCACCGCATTTTTATCCGTGATGCGCATCCTGCCCGCCTGGTTTCCTTTACGTAAGACCCCCGTTTTTACACAGCTGACGGCTGCGTTGGGTCAGCTAGGCCAATTCTTGTCTGCGGTTCCTTTCATGGCCGTATTGCATGCCCAAGGATGGATGCCAGCTTTCGTCAGCCTGGGCACGTCAATCGCTGTGTTGGCAGTGGTCACGGGCCTGCTTATTGCAGATGCTCCCCATGCACCCCTGCATACCCCCGGCGCAGATTTGCCGTTGCGCAGCAAACTCGGCTTGGTTGTCCGCAGCCCCGTGTGCTGGGAGGGATTTTTCAGCCACTGGATCGGACTCATGCCGAACCTGATGTTCCTTTTGCTCTGGGGCGTTCCATTGATCACTCTCGGGTTGGGTTTGTCCCCCGCTTATGCTGGCGCGGCGCTCGTTGCGAATAGCGTGGTGCAGGTGTTTGTCTCCCCCATCCACGGGTTTATTAGTTCACGGCTTGGCCCCCAGCGCGTATGGGCGGTGGTTACTGGAGCATTCATCGTGGCGGGTACCGCTGGATGGTTTTTCACCCACAAGTCCTCGGTGATGGTGTTGAGCCTCGTATTGGGTGTGATGTCCCTTCTGTCCAACTATGGCTTCGACATGGTGCGGGAAAACATTGATCGCCGTGTGCTTGCCACGGGCACAGGGTTAGCGAATATGGGCGGCTTCGTTTCCGGCATGATCACGGCGCAGGCGTTCGGCGTTCTTCTAGACGTGTCCGCACGCAAAGCAAGCCACCCAGGAATCTACCGGTGGGAAGATTTCCAGGTGGCCTCGTGGTCAATAGCCGTGATGCTGGGGCTCGGCCTAGTAGGTCTTGTTACTTCGCGAGTGCTTTCTCGATACCGTTAAAGAGGTTGAGGTTGAACAGGAACGCTTCGGCAGCCTCATTGAGCAGACGCTCGCGGTCTTCTTCAGACAGCGGCAGTGCATCGAGCGCTGCGCGGTAGTTGTCCTTGTAGGGCTTGACCTTCGGGATGTCGGTGAAGCGGTAGAAGGTCACGGCGTCTTCGCTTACCCCATAGTGGCGTTGCATCATGCGGCCAATAACCTGGCCACCGGAAAGGTCACCGAGGTAACGCACGTAGTGGTGGGCGATCAGACGAGCGGTGTCTTTGCTTTCGCCGATTTCTTGGAGGCGTCGTACGTAGGCCTCGGTAGCGGGTAGCATGGTGACGTTGTCGCGCCAGTCGGTCGATCCGTGAAGTGCATCGAGGTCAGATTCCAAGGAAGGAACGCGTTCGAGGGCGGGGTCAACAATGTCGGCGGCGATGGGGTCTTGTGCAACGGCGCGGGCAGCTTCTTCAAGCGCGCTGTAGAACAACCAGCTCTGCTCCTGGAGGACGGTGAATTCTTCTACCCCAAGGTTGCCCTTGAGGAGCTCGTCCATGAAAGTGGAGTGCTCGGCTTGTTCGTGGGCGGCTGCAGTTGAGGTTCGCAAAGCCTGGGACAGGGGTGCAGTCAGGGCGGTAGTCATGAGCAAATCATAACTTAGGCAAGGCTCGCAGCATATCAACCTTTTGGTGGATTTTAGGCCTCCACCAATGTCAACCCATCGGCCCCAATTCGAAGCCGGAAGAGCCCCAAAATACCTCATCAACCACCGCTCGAGCCTTACGCGTAAGCTTCAGATAATTCTCTAAAAACTCCTGGTAGTTGGCATGATCCCAGCCAGCTGCGGCAGCCACCGTAGCCAACTGTGGCCCTGGGGAAGGCAATTGGTCAGTGCGCTTGCCCTTGACCAATACGAGTGCATTGCGTGCACGCGTCGCAGCCAACCAGGCAACCTTTAATGTTTCGGCTTGCTGCGGCCGGATAATTGCTTGATCACGAATGACGTCGAGGGCCTCAAGGGTGGAGGGTGTGTGCAGCTGTTCAACATCACTGTGCATCAAGGTGAGTAATTGAACGGTCCATTCAATGTCGGTCAACGCACCGCGTCCGAGCTTGGTGTGGGTGTTCCTGTCGGCACCCCGCGGCAGCCGCTCATTATCCACCCGGGCTTTCATGCGGCGAACTTCGCGCACCACGTCCTCCCCTACTCCTTCTTCGGGATAGCGCAGGGGGTTGATCATGTCGATGAAGCGCTGCCCAAGCTCCGGGCTGCCTGCGACAACAGCTGCGCGCAGCAGGGCCTGAATCTCCCAGGTCTCACCCCACCGCTCGTAGTAAGCACGATAGGACTCTAAGGTGCGGACAACCGGGCCCGAACGCCCCTCCGGTCTGAGGCCCAGGTCGACCTCAAGCGAGGGATCTTTGCTGGGTTTGCTCAACCTGCGGCGCATACGATCACACACGCCAATCGACCACTTCACAGCGTCGGTCTCATCGACACCAGGCAAGGGATCACATACGAACATCACGTCCGCGTCAGATCCGTAACCCAGCTCCGCACCACCCAAACGGCCCATGCCGATCACCGTGATGGTTGCTAGTGGCTCGTCGGATGCAGCAATTTCCGCCCGCAATGCAGCCTCCAGAACCGCGTCCCACACCAGTGACAGGCTGCGACAAACCTCTTTGACATCCATCATTCCGAGCAAGTCTGCAGCGGCGATGCGGGCTAGTTCTGCACGACGCAAACCACGCGCCACCGCAATAGCCGCATCCGGGTTGGTCTTGCGGCACGCCGCCGCCACCAAGGACTTCGACACAGTTTCCGGATGCGGGTTGACCAGCTTCGGACCAGAAGCACCGTCCCCTAGCAGCTTGAGTGTTTCCGGAGTATCGATGATCAACTGGGATACGTAAGGGGAATTACCCAGGATCTTCATCAGGCGTTGCCCGACGATGCCCTCGTCACGCAACAGCCGCAGGAACCACTGTCGCTCCTCGCACTCCTCAGACAATTTACGGTAATTCAACAACCCAGCATCCGGGTCGGAAGTTTGGCTGAGCCACTCCATCAACGTCGGCAACAACATGGCTTGGATCTTGGCTTTTCGGGAGCCACCGGAAGCCAAGGCACTCAAGTGCTCATAGGCACGACCCGGGAACACGTAGCCAAGTGCGGCAAGCTGCCGCTGGGCGGCATCCGGGGACAACCGCAGCGTGCCCACATCCAGGTTGACCACAGAGTTGAGCAAAGGGCGGAAGAACAGCTTGGCGTGGAGTTGACTAATTTGCCTAAGCACCGCTCGATATTCAGCGCCTAGCTCCCCCTCGCGGACCCCGGAGGTGCGTGCCAACCAGCGCAACGCGACGTCATCAGTCAAATCGGGCATCATGTGGGTGCGCTTAACCCTCTGCAACTGCAAACGATGCTCCAGCAACCGCAAAAACTCATAGGCCTCGATGAAATGGTAGCCGTCCTCGCGACCGACGTAACCACCCTCGATCAAAGCCTCGAGCGCATCGATAGTGTTGGTGACGCGCAAAGCATCATCGCTGCGACCATGCACCAACTGCAGCAATTGGACAGCAAATTCGACGTCGCGTAGGCCCCCGCGCCCAAGTTTCAACTCGCGTTCACGCAACTCTGCGGGCACATTGTCCAATACCCTACTGCGCATAGCCTGCACGTCTTCGACGAAGCTTTCGCGCTCGCTGGCGGCCCACACCATGGGGCTCAAACTCTCGATGTAGGCATCCCCCAGGGCCCTGTCGCCGGTCATGGGTCGGGCTTTAAGCAAAGCTTGGAACTCCCAGGTATGCGCCCACCGAGTGTAATAAGCGACATGGGATTCCAAGGTGCGCACCAACGCGCCACGTTTTCCTTCAGGGCGCAACGCCGCATCTACTTCAAAGAAGCACTGGGAACCGATGCGGATAAACTCGCCCGCCAGGCGCGTGATCTTCGTGTCCGCCGGCTCGCCGACAAAGATGACGTCGACGTCAGAAATGTAGTTAAGCTCGCGTGCGCCACACTTGCCCATGGCGATGACCGCTAGCCGCCCCTCCATGGGTTTGTCTTTGAACACTTGGGCGACGGCTACCGACAATGCTGCGGTGAGTGCGGCATCAGCTAGGTCGCTGAGCTCTCCCACCACTTTGCGAAACGGTACCGTGGGCTGCCCGGCGCGCCGCGGGGATTCGGGGTAGGTGCCGGCCAGGTCGTGCGCGGCAATGCGCATTAGGAGCGTTCGGTAGGTGTTTTTGAGTGCGGTCTGCGCCTCTGGGCCGGTGATGGCGGCGCGGTACGTGCCTGCGGTGGACAGGTAGGGGTTGGCGGGGTCGCCTTCGATTCCTTCAGGTGTTGCCTCGACGCTGCCGAGCATGGCCTGCATCATTTCGGAGAATGTGGGGACCTCGTCGGCCAGTTCGGACCATAGCTCCGGGTGTGCGACGAGGTGGTCGCCCAGGGCTGTGGAGCCGCCGATGAGTGACAGTAGTCGGACGCGGATGGCTGGGTCCTTGCGGATGGCGCGATCAAGGGCGTCGTAGTCCTCACCAAGGGCTGATTTGAGCCGGACTGCGGTGTTGAGGGCGAGGTCTACGTCGCCAGCCCCCGATAGTGCCCAGAGTATGTCGAGGGAGTTTTCGTTGAGCCAGCCGAGGGATTCGAGGTCTGCGGTGGCTGTGGGGCTGGTCAGTCCGAGGGCCGCGTTGGTGGGCAGTGTTCGGCGGGTGGTGCGTGAAGAGTACATGCGGTGCCTAGTAATGCAGGTTGGTTTTCAGTTCCCATTGGGTGATTTGCGACTGGTAGTCGTTGATTTCACGCCATTTGTTACGCAGGAAGTATTCGAAGACGTGCTCCCCTAGGGTGTCGGCGACCAATTCGGATTGTTCCATGAGTCGGAGAGCTTGGTCGAGGGAGGTTGGTAGTTCGGTGTACCCCAGTGCGAAGCGTTCACGGCGGCTCAGCGCTGATACGTCACCCTCCGCGGGTTCGGGCAGGGTGTAACCCTCGGTGATTCCTTTGAGGCCTGCGGCGAGCAGGACGGAGAACGCGAGATAGGGGTTGCAGCCACTGTCGGGGCTTCGGACTTCAACGCGTCGGGATTCGACCTTGCCGGGGCGGTAGGTCGGCACACGCACCATGGCAGATCGGTTGGACACACCCCATGTTGCTGCTGGGGGTGCTTCATTACCGAACATCAGGCGCTTATAGGAGTTGACCCATTGGTTGGTGATGGCCGAGATTTCTGGGGCGTGGTGGAGGATGCCTGCGATGAAGTGTCGTGCGGTCGAAGAGATGTTGTATTCGTCGTCAGGGTCGTGGAAGGCGTTGATGTCGCCTTCGAACAGCGATATGTGGGTGTGGATGCCGGAGCCTGCGTATTCGGCGAAGGGTTTGGGCATGAAGGTGGCGGCTACCCCGTTGGCGATGGCGACCTGTTTGATCAGGAATCGGAAGGTCATGATGTGGTCGGCCATGGTCAGCACGTCGGCGTGGCGCAGGTCGATTTCTTGTTGGCCGGGGGCTGTTTCGTGGTGGGAGAATTCGACGCTGATGCCCATCGATTCGAGGGCTTGGATAGCTTGCCTGCGGAACTGTGGGGCCAGGTCGTTGACGGATTGGTCGAAGTATCCGCCGTTGTCGGTGGGTTCTGGGCGTAGGCCACCAGTGTTGAGTGTTTTGAGTAGGTAGAACTCGATTTCGGGGTGGACGTAGCAGGTGAAGCCTTCGTTGGCGGCGGCGCGTACTTGGCGGCGCAACACTTGCCGGGGGTCGGCCCAGGATGGTTGTCCGTCGGGCATAGCGATGTCGCAGAACATGCGGGCGGTGTGTGGCTCGGTGCTGCTGGGCATCAGTTGGAAGGTAGAGGGGTCGGGCAGCGCGATGGTGTCCGCTTCGCTGACACGCGAGTAGCCTTCGATTGCTGAGCCGTCGAAACCGATGCCTTCCCCGAAGGCGCTTTCTAGCTCTGCCGGGGCGACGGCCACGGATTTGAGTGTGCCGAGAATGTCTGTGAACCACAGTCGGACGAAGCTGATGTCTTGTTCTTCAACGGTGCGGAGCACGTATTCCTGTTGGCTATCCATGGGTACTAATCTATCTCTATACTGGCTGCTGTGGGGGTCGGCCCGATCGTTTGGGGTTTTTTAATGTCTGTTGATTTTTATCGTTCTGGTCGTTTGTTTTTGCCTGATGGCTCGTGTTTGTCGGAGTTTTTATCCTCCGAGCTTCGGAGTTGTTTGGTGACTTTTGTGCGCCGGGGCGGGTGGACTGCTGGGGATTTCTCTCATGTTTTTGGCGCGAAGGGCCAGTTCATTGCCTTGGTGTGGTTTGATGACGTCGCGTCGGCGTGCGGTAGCGCTGCTGTGGTTGCCGACTGGCGTCGGGGCTTGCAGTGGTCGCGGGTGCTTGATAAGTCGGGGCAGCGGGCTGTGCTGAAGGGTGGGGAGAAAGCGTGGTGGGCGTTGGCTGATCGTCTGCGTCGTACGTGGCCTCTTCACGAGTGGGAGGTGCAGGATCAGTTGGCTGCGGATCCTAGTGTGTCGAAGGTTCGCGATCGGGTGTTGAGTTTGTTGCGTAAGGCGGAGTCGACGGCGTTTGCGGCGGAGGCTGAGGCTTTGGTGGCGAAGGCTCAGCAGTTACAGCAGCAGTATGTTTTGGATGGGCTGGTTGCTGAGGGTTCGTCTACGGAAACGATTCGCACACATCGGGTGTGTATTAGTGGGCCGTATATTAAACATCGTTTCCGCTTGTTGGGGGGTGTGGCTCGGGCGAATGGGTGTCGGGCGATTTTGGTGCACCCGTTGGGTTTAGTGTCGGTTGTTGGTGAGCCAGAGTCGTGCGCTCATACGGCGCAGATGTATGAGTCTTTGCAGGTACAGTGCGATTACTACATGTCAACGGATCCTCGGGCGGAGCAGGCGCGTATGGATAAGCAGCTTGCGCCGTTCAAGCGTAGTTTTTTGTTGGCTTATGCTGCTCGGATTTCTACCTTATTGTCTGAGGTCAATGAGCATGCGTTACCTGAGGATGAGGTTGCGCGTGCGTCAGCGGAGAAGGCGTTGGCGTTGCGTGGCACGGCGGTGGATCGGAAAGTGGAGGACTTGTATAGCAATCTTCGTTCCTCAAGCTTGGCGGTCAACAATTGGTCTGGTTATTCGGCGGGTGTTGACGCCGCGGAGCGTTCCCGGTTGGGCGGGGCTGAAATTGATGCCCAGAAATCTCTGGAGTCGAGCGCCTAGCTGCCCGGTGTTGCGCCAGTGCCTGGTAGAACGGGTGGTATGAGTGTCGAGTCGAACCTTGAGGTCGAGTTAAAGTTTTCTCCGGGGGATGCCGCAGTTCCGGATTTTTCTGCCGCGGCTGCCATTGATGCTGTGTCCGGGCCTGTGATTCGGCATTTGTCTGCTCTGTATTTCGATACGACCGATGCGGTGTTGTCGCGCAATAAAATTACGTTGCGGCGCCGTACAGGCGGTAAAGACGACGGGTGGCATGTGAAGCTGCCTGGTAATGGTGGTCGCGTGGAGTTGCATAGCCCTGCCACCCAGGGCGAGCAATCCCCTCCTGCCCAGCTGCTTGCCCATATCGCTGATCTGGTGGGTGACAGTGAGCTTGTGGAGGTCGCGCGCATCGATAATGAGCGCCACGAGTATGTGCTGATCTCTGGGGATTGCCCGGTGGTGGAGTTTGTTGATGACCACGTCACTGGCTACCACCAGGGCCGCAGCCGTTCGTGGCGGGAGTGGGAATGCGAGCGCATCGGGAATTCACCCGCGGCGATCACTGCCTTTGAACAGGCCTGCGATGTTGTGCGTTCCGCGGGTGTGCCGGTATCTGTGAGCCCATCGAAATTAGCCCAGGCCCTAGCAATCTAGCCTGTTCAGGCTATTTTTCCCAGGATGCTGGCTTGCCCCAGTTGTCGCCTTGCTCATCGTATTCGTCAGCGGCTTCGGTGCGTGCCTGTGCGGTTTCTAATGCCTCGCGGGCTGCCTGCTCGCTGTCGTAAGGGCCCATTCGGTGGGTTGCGTCGAATTCTAGACCTTGTGCTACCTCGCCGGTTTGGGGGTTGAAGTACCACTTGTTGTCGAGGTCGTCCACGAGGGTGCCTTTCTGTTGTTCGTTGTACCCATCTGTGTGGGCTGCCGTGAATCATTGTAGTCGCCGCAGTTACTATGTAGGGATGGAGCGAGTCAACCAGATGGAGATCGTGGCCTCAGCGCCGGCGACGTTTAATGTCATCGGCGAGCACACTGATGCTGTTGGTGGGGTTGTGTTGATGGGTGTGGCGTTGCCGCGGGTTCGGGTTGCGGTGACGCGCACGACCAGCGGCGTGGTTGAGGTGTCCAGCAGCATCGATGGGATTGAGGATTGCTCTGCCCGGTGGGCGGAGTTGCCGATTACTGCTGCGGGGGCTGTCAGCGAGCACGCTGGCCCTCAGACCAACCTTGCGGCGCGTTTCGGTTCAATTGCGAACATGTTGATCAACAAGCAGTTGATCACTCGCGAGCACAACGGGTATGTCGTTGAGGTTTCTTCGGAGTTCCCTTTGGGCGTTGGCTTAGGCGTGGTCGAGGCCCTGGAGTGTGCGTTTGCGTTGGCGATTGTTCGCCCCCATGTTGATGATGACGACGCTCCCCTGCGCGCCAAGCTTGCGGAGGCGCTGGTAGACACAGCCACGTTGTTGCGTAAGCAATGTGATGACGCCGCATTGGTTGCGGCGTCATCGGATCCTCGCGAGCATGCGTCGGTACAACGTGTGCGCTACGAGGTTGCTTTGCGTAGCCCGGGCGGGGTGTCGGTGTTGGATTATCGGGATAAGTCGTTGACCACTGCCCCGCCGTTGGGTGATGTGGTTCCTGTTGTGGTCAATGCGTCGAAGCCACCTCAGCCCAGTGCCGAGTTGTCGCAGATGTGCCGCTTCCTTTTTGATGCCGCCCATGCCTATGGGGTGTCGGAGATTCGCCATGTTCCGGATGCTTCTCCGCGGGTGATTGAGTGGTTGACGGCTGTGCATTCGGTCAAGCCGGATTCTTCGGCTCCTGCTGTTCCTGTGGCTCAGCGGTGGTTGGATTTTCTTGATGGTGAGACGCAGCGTGCGCAGCAAACGGTTGCGTTGTTGCGTTCGCGGCGTCAGCGGGAGGCTGCGGATATGTTGCAGCAGAGCCATTGTGCGGTGGCTGAGGAGTTTTCCTTCCCAACGGCGGCAGATGCTGTGGGGCTGCTCGCTGCGGAGCGCGGTGCGGTGGCATACCGCGCAGCCCACGGTGGGCATAGTTGTGCGGTGATCGCGTATGTGCCTTCGGCTAGCGTTGATCGTTTTATTGCCGATGCAGAAGCCGGGTTGAGTGTGCTTGCCTTGGATCCTGGTTCGCGGGCTGAGGTCGAGCACTGCGCTGTCTGCTAGCGCCACTGGGTTCTACCCATAGGGTTGGTTGGAGCGAATGAGTTAGCCGATAAGCCGGATTTTGTTCCCGTCAGTATACGTAGTGCTGACGGTGGCGAACATCCATCTAGGGCCGGCATGCGGCCTCGAGCGGCTCACCCATGGATACGGTAGACGAGCAGCCTGATCCATGCAGGCACACCGTGGTGGTGCGCCCTTTAGCCTTGCTCCCGGTGGGGTTTACCTAGCCACCTCAGTCACCTGAGGTGCTGGTGCGCTCTTACCGCACCTTTTCACCCTTACCCACTAGTGTTTCCACCGTGGGCGGTTTGTTTTCTGTGGCACTGTCCCGCAGGTCACCCTGGGTCACCGTTAGTGACCACCGTGCTCTGTGGAGTCCGGACTTTCCTCGAGTAAACACGCCGTCTGTGGGATACCCGAAGGGCACCTCGCAGGGGTACGTGACTCGCGTTCGCCCTGGCTAACTCATTCGCGCTTCCACTATAGGGCTGCGGGTGGGGTGTGACAAACGGCTCGTTGGATGTCACGGGTGGATTTCTCTACATTAAGGCCGGGTGTTCATTACTCGGAGGCAGGTGGGGCCGTCGGCGTAGAACTCGATGATGGTCAGCGAGGATAGGTCGATCTGCGTGCGGTAGTAGATCGCGGGGGCTGCGTCGAGGGCTAGTTTGATGAGTGCCTTGATGGGGGTGGCATGGGTGACGACAACGATGTTGGCAGGCCCGTGGGTCTCGGTGAGTTCAGCTAAGACACCTTTGATACGTCGAGAAACCTGGTTGAGGGATTCGCCGCCGGGGGGCGCGGTGGCTGGGTCGCTGAGCCAGGTGGTGTGCAGCTCAGGGTCTTTGTCGTGGGCTTGGCCAAATGTCAGCCCTTCCCAGGTTCCAAAGTCCATTTCGTGAAGGCCATCGATGACTGTGTAGTCGTCGGTGAGCATCTGGGCGGTTTGTTGCGCGCGCCGTGCCGGGGAGGATACGACAGCATCAATTCCGCCGATCTTCTTCAGGTAGTCGGCGGTGCGTTGTGCTTGTTGGCGTCCGCGTTCTGTCAGTTCGGGCCCATCGCTTCCGGTGTCGCCGCTGTATCGGCCGTTGACTGATGCGTCGGTTTCTCCGTGTCGCCAGCAGATCAGGCGGGTGGGTGCTGACGTTGCGGGAGCTTGTGTTGTGGGCTGTGTTGCGTATGCCTTGTCGGTTTGGCCCTCGGTGCTGTCTTCGCGGTTCTCGCCGATGTCCCGGCTGACGAATCCGACGGGGGCTCCTTTAGCTCCGGCGTCCATGGCTTGGTTGGCTAGTGCGTCGGCTGCTTTGTTTTTGGCGCGCGGCACCCAGGTGTAGCTGATGGAATCGAAGGTGGCGGCTAGTTTTTGTGCTTTAAGCGCGAGCTCCTTCATGTCGGGATGCTTGACCTTCCAGCGCCCTGACATTTGTTCGATGACGAGTTTGGAGTCCATGAACACGTCGACGGCGGTGGCGCCGAGTTCGCGTGCGGCTTCCAGGCCGTTGATGAGGCTTAAGTATTCGGCGACGTTGTTGGTGGTTTTTCCACCGTAGTAGGCGATCGATCCTAGAACTCGTTCGCTGGGTACCTCGATGAGGACGGTGCCGGAGCCTGCGACACCGGGGTTGCCGCGGGATCCGCCGTCTGCTTCGATGCGGATGCGCATTAGGTCCTCACCAGGTAGGTGCCGCATTCGGGGCAGGTGGGTAGTTCGTCGGCGGGTGCGTGGCGCAGGGCGCTGATGGTGGCTGGGGGCAGGATGAGGTTGCAGCCGTGGCAACTGCGCCCTTGCAGTCGTGCGGCTCCGATGCCGGCGTCTTCGCGTTGTTGGTCGTAGGCGGCGAGAACATCGGGGTGGGTGTTGCCAAGGGTGGTGCGCAGTGCGTTGATTTGTTGGAGCAGTTGTTCGGCGTGTTCCTCTTGTGCGCGTTGTGCGGCTTCGAGTGCGCGGGTGGCTGCGGCGATTTTGTCGTCGAGTTCGCTGTGGTGGGCCCCGTTGTGTTGGGCATTGAGCCTTTGGGCGTCGCAGCGTTTCAGTAGTTCGTCTTTTTCGGCGAGTTTGTTGTCGATGCGGCGTTGTGTTTGTTCAAGGTCGCGGTGGAGTTCGCGGCGAAGGCCTGGATCTTCGGGGTAACGGGCTAGCTCGTCGGCGTCGGCTTGTTGGCGCTTGTTGAGTTTTTTGAGGTCTTCGTCGATGGCGTGGATGCGCCGTTGGATGTCTTGGACGCTCATTGATGACGCCGCGGCACCGTCGCGCAGTTCGGTGCGTTGCGCGCGCAGGGTCTCGAGGGCAGCGCGTTCGGGTAGTTCGGCAGGGTCGATGCGTGCGGCGAGTTCGAGGTCTGCGAGTTCGAGCAGGAGGTGTTGCTCGCTGGCGGTCATCTTCATGGTGTGTTCCTACTGGGGTGGTTTTATTTGGCCGCTTGCTTGGCGGCGAGGTTCCACGGGTCGGTTCGGATATCGATCATGTGACACTCTAGTCCGAGTGTGTCCTGGATGAGTTGTTGCGCTTGGGTGAGCCAGGGTGATTCGCTAGCCCAGTGTGCTGTGTCGATGATGGCGGGGCCACCGGCGCGGAGGTATTCGTCAACTGGGTGGTGGCGTAGGTCTGAGGTGAGGTAGGCGTCGATGGGGGTGGTGTCGGATAGTTCGATGATGGTGTCGAGGAAGCTGTCGCCTGCGCCTGATGCGACGGCGACGGTGGTGATGGTGGCGTCGGGGTCACCGGCGGCGCGTACGCCCCATTCTGTGGTGGGGAGTCGGTCGGCGACGCGTTGGACGAATTCGGCTAGCGGCATGGGGGTGTCGAGGGTGCCGATGCGCCCGAGGCCGAGCTCGGGGTTGTTTTTGTTGGGTGCGATGGGCTGCCCGGGGGTTATTCCGAGGATTTCGGCGAGTTGGTCGTTGACTCCGGGGCGGGCGGAGTCGGCGTTGGTGTGGGCTGCGAATAGCGCGACGTCGCCTTTGATGAGGGTGGTGACGGTGGCGCCTTTGGGGGTGTTGGTGGCGACGCTGTGGACTCCGCGTAGCAGCAGCGGGTGGTGGGTGATGAGCATGTCGATGTCGGCGTCGACTGCTGCTTGTGCGACGGCGTTGGTGCAGTCGAGGGCGAAGCCGACGCGGCGTACGGGCGCGTCGGGGTCTCCGCAGATCAGGCCTACTTTGTCCCAGCTTTCTGCGAGTTCTGGCGGGTAGGCTTGCTCCATGACTGCGATGACGTCTGCGACGGTGGTGACGGTGGTGGGTGCTGTGTTTCCTGCGTGTGCTGTGTTGTTGCTGTTCATGTGTCTAGTCTTCCATGGTTGCGCGGGTGTCTCTCCGGCTGAGTGTGGGCGTTGTTGAGTGCCTGCGTGAGGACGTCGATGAATGCGTCTGTGGTTGCGGGGTTGCGGACGGCTAGGCGCCACCAGCTCGCGTCGAGCCCTGGGAAGGTGTCGCATCGGCGGATGCTGATGTGTTGTGCTGCGAGTTGTTGCCGAATGTTTTCGGCTGTGTGTGGGCCCCAAGGGGTGCGGGTGAGGATGTAAGGTGCGTGTCCTTCGATCGTGTCGAAGCCCAGGGGTGTGAGTGCGCCGATGAGGTGCTCCTTATGCGCAATGACGTCGCGTTGGATCTGTTCGCGGTGTTGTTTTGCTTGCTCGTGGGTGGGGCTTGAGGGGTTGTATATGGCGTCGAGGGCGACTAGTTGCAGTGTGCCCATCGACCAGTGGGGGCGCAGGTGGGTGAGTTGTTCAATCAGGTCGGGGTGTGCGACGGCGTATCCGCATCGGAGGCCGGCCAGTCCGTAGGTTTTGGTTGCGCTGCGGAACACGATCGTGTTGGTTGTGGTGGCGGCGCGATGCACGAGGCTGTGTTGTGTTTGGAGTTGGGGCGGGAGCGTGTCTATGAATGCCTCGTCGGCAACAAGGGTGCTGTCGAGGTCGGCGAGTTGTTCGGCCAGGGGGGCTAGGTCGTGGAGTTGTCCTGTGGGGTTGGTGGGGTTGCCGATGACCCACAGCTGGCGCGGGCCTGGCGCGCTGTCAGCATCTTGTTCATGGGGTGCCTCGAGTTCGAACGGGGGTTGCAGGGTCTGCGTGCTGACGGGGATGCGTGCGCGGCGCAGTACCCATTCTGGTTCTGTGAATCCTGGGTGCGGGATGACTGCTGTGCGTAGGCCGGCTGTGCTGAACAGTTGTGGGAGGAAGGAAAATCCTTCGGCTACGCCGGCAAGTGGCAGCACGCAGCGTGCGTCGATGCCGTGGTGGGCCGCGATCCCTTCTTTGACGCGCTGGTAGAGCTGTGTAGAAGGGTAGCTGTGCAGGTGTGGGATGTGTTCGGCAATGACGTCGCGGAGCCACTGCGGTGGCGTGTTGTCGACGACGTTGACCGACAGGTCGATGCGTGCGTCGGCTTGCGCGGCGTCAATATCTCCGTGGTGGCGGAGGTAGCTGTAGTCCTTGTTGGGTTGTTTGGTGACGTTGTTCATGTGAGATGTCTTTTAGCCTTCGCCGAGTGCGAGGGTGATGATCAGCAGCTCGGCTTGGGTGGCTGGGCTGGAAAGGTCGATTCCGCAGACTTTGTTGATGCGGTCTATGCGGCTGCGCAGTGTGTGCCGGTGGACGCCGAGGACGTCCGCGGCATCACTGAGCTGGAATCCGCTGCGGGCATAGACCTCTGCTGTGCGTGCGAGTTCGGTGGCGTTTATCCGGTCGTATTCGCGCAGCGCCCCGAGGGTTTGGTCGGCGCGGGCGGTCAACAATTTGCGGACGGTGTCGTTGTGCAGCCACTGCAGTGCGACGTCTTCGCCTGCGACGCTGCGGCCCAGCTCGGCGGATTGGGCGGCGGTGCGCAGCAGGTCAATATCAGCCATGGAGAGTTTTGACCACAGGGTGGGTTCGCCGATGGCTAGGCGAATGCGCTGGAATGTGGGGCCGCTGCAATAACTGCGCACGTTGGTGTGGGTTCGGTTGCCGCGGAACAGTACCACGACCGTGTTGTCGTCGAGGGGGACGGAAAACAGGGCTCGGGATTGTTGTTCGAGACGCTCGTCGACAACACGGAGCGCTGGCGCTAGTGCTTCGGGGTCGTCGGCGTAGAGCACGGCGGGCCGGACTCGGCCGTAGGCGTCGGTGGCATTGGAGATCAGTTGGGACAGTGTGCGTTGCCCACCTTCGATTCCAAGCAACAGAGCTAGGGCAAGTGAATTGAGTTCGCTGCGGGCTTTGCGCAGTGTGCGGGGGCGCTGGAGCACAATGTCCGCCAGGCCCATGCAGTGGGTGATGGCTGAGAGCTCCGAGCGGCTAAACCCCTGCTCGCGGACTAATTTCAGAACGTGGTAGCGCTCCCCTTGTGAGCCTAGGACGTGCGTCATCTCGCACACGAGGTCTCCGTCATCGAGGGCTCGCCAACGTGCAGAACTTGCGCTGGGCCCCTTGCCTGCGGGCAGCTGGCTTAAGTCTGTGATGATCAACCGCTTAGCTAGCCCCTCGCCTTGGTAGACAACACGGCCATCGTTATCGGCCAATGCGACGTCTGCGCGTAGGTCTTTGGCGAGCACGTCCAGCAATTGTGCGATTCCGCCGTCGATGGCGGCGCGGTTGAGTCGATCCTGCTGACGGGTCAGGGCCCGGTAGTCCTGTTGCAGGCGTCGGTTTTGTTCCGCATGGACCGCGTGCACAATGCTCTGGAAGGAGACCGCACGGGGCACCGCGAACACTTCCAAACCGGCGGCCTGTGCCCCCTTAATGAGGGGGGCAGGTACGTCATCAAATTCGACGCCAATTCCGAATCCGATGCCGGCTGCCCCTGCCGCAGCAAGCTTCGAGGCATAGGCCTTGAGCCCCGCGACGTCATCCTCAAACGATAGACCAAGGGTAAGCACCAGGGTTCCTGCTGTGACGAACTCCGGCTCGACCATCTCGCTGACCTGTACATATTCGAAACTGCCCTGTTGACTGTGCACAGGTACGAGGCCAAGAGATTTTTGGTCATAGAGCCAGCTAAACGCGATATCGGTGGCGGCTACGGGGGCTGCTGGACGGGTCACCCTTAATAATCTATACGATGTGGCGAATCTTTAGCGCACTCATTCGCCCAAACGTCTAGCTCCTGCAATCCGGTTATCAGTCCCATAATTTGTGTGACCCCTAACGCACACCGTTGATTGACGAAGGAGACCCCCATGAAGGACTTCACTTACCGCATCCCCCAGCAGCGCAACCTGGTGACCGAACTGCCCGGCCCCAAGAGCGCAGCCCTTGACGCCCGCCGCGAAAACAGCTGTGCCCGCGCCCTCGCCCCTGGCCTGCCCGGCTACGTTGCGGACGCCGACGGCGGCATCCTCCTCGACATCGACGGCAACAGCTTCATCGACTTCGCATCAGGCATCGCCGTTACCTCCGTCGGCGGCTCCAACCCCGAGGTCGCCAAGGCCACCGCTGAGGCAGCCACCCACAACACCCACACCTGCTTCATGGTCTCCCCCTACGAGTCCTACGTGGCTGTCGCTGAAAAGCTCGCAGAGGTCACTCCCGGTGACCACGCCAAGAAATCCGTACTGCTCAACTCCGGTGCGGAAGCCGTCGAAAACGCTGTCAAGATCGCCCGCGCCCACACCGGCCGCAACGCCGTCGCCGTCTTCGACTACGCCTACCACGGCCGCACCAACCTCACCATGGCGATGACCGCCAAGAACATGCCCTACAAGACCGGCTTCGGCCCCTTTGCCGCTGAGATCTACCGCGTGCCCATGTCCTACCCGGTGCGCGACGGCTTGAGCGGCCAGGAAGCAGCCGACCGCGCCATCCACGTGATGGAAAAAGAAATCGGCGTCGAAAACCTCGCCTGCGTTGTCATCGAACCCATCCAGGGCGAGGGCGGCTTCATCGTTCCCGCCGAGGGCTTCCTGCCCGCAATCTCCAAGTGGTGCACCGACAACGGTGTTGTTTTCGTCGCTGACGAAATCCAAGCCGGTTTCTGCCGCACCGGCGACTGGTTCGCAGTCAACGCCGAAGGCGTGGTACCCGACCTGGTCACCCTCGCAAAGGGCATCGCCGGCGGCCTGCCGCTGTCCGCAGTCACCGGCCGCGCCGACATCATGGACGCGCCCGTCGTCGGCGGCCTGGGCGGCACCTACGGCGGCAACCCCGTTGCTTGTGCAGCAGCACTGGCCGCGATCGGCGAAATGGAAACCCACGATCTTGCCGGCCGTGCGAAGGAAATCGAAGCGATCATTCGCGAAGAATTCGCTAGCATCGCTGACGAGCCCTACGTCGCGGAAATCCGCGGCCGCGGCGCCATGATTGCTATCGAGTTGCTCAAGGACGGCAAGCCCGCCGGCAACGAGACCAAGGCTGTCGCAGCCGCTTGTAAGGAAGAGGGCGTACTGATCCTCACCTGCGGCATGGACTACAACGTTATCCGCCTGCTGCCCTCGCTCGTGATCTCCGAAGAGGTCCTGCGCGATGGCATGCGCGTCCTGGTCAACAACATTAAGAAGGTGTTCGCATAAATGACTCGCGCAACTGTTTCCGGTGTCTCCGTCCCCACCCAGATTCTCCTGGCTGGCAACGGCGTTGATTCCTCCGACAAGGCGACCTTCGACGTCCACGACCCCGCCACCGAAGAGGTAATCGCCACCATCGCGGACGCCACCGTCGACGATGGCGTACGCGCCCTCGACAAGGCGGTTGAAGCCCAGGAGCAGTGGGCAGAGTTCACCCCTCGCCAAAAGGCAGAGGTACTCCGCGCAATCTTCGACGCAGTAACCAAGCGCACCGACGACTTTGCCCGCGTCATGACCACCGAAATGGGCAAGCCTTTCGCCGAAGCGCAAGGCGAAGTTGCCTACGGTGCCGAATACTTTCGCTGGTTTTCTGAGGAAGCCGTGCGCTTCCCCGGCCGTTTCGGCGGGGCACCCGCGGGCGTAGGCACCATCGCCGTCACCCGCCGCCCCGTCGGCCCCGTGCTGGCGATCACACCGTGGAACTTCCCGCTGGCAATGGCCACCCGCAAGATCGCCCCGGCCCTGGCTGCAGGCTGCCCGATCGTGGTCAAGCCCGCTCACGAAACCCCGTTGACCATGCTGCTTCTCGGCGAGGTCATCGCAGAGGTATTCGATCGTTTCAACGCCCCCCAAGGCCTTGTATCGATTGTTCCGACCACCCACGCCTCGGACATGTCCAGCACCCTGATGGCAGACTCACGCCTGCGCAAGGTCACCTTCACCGGTTCGACCCCCGTTGGCAAGATTCTGGTCAAGCAGTCTGCCGACAACCTCCTGCGCACCTCCATGGAGCTCGGCGGCAACGCCCCCTTCGTGATCGCAGCAGACGCGGATCTCGACCTGGTGCTCACCTGCGCCATGCAAGCAAAGATGCGCAACGGTGGCGAGGCCTGCATCGCGGCCAACCGCTTCCTCGTTGACAGCTCCATCGCCGAAGAGTTCACCCGCCGCCTCACCGAAGCCATGGAAGGCGTCGTCATGGGCCACGGCTTGGAAGAAGGCACCACCCTCGGTCCCGTTATCACCGCCAAGCAGCGCGATCGCATCGCCGAGCTGGTCAAGGACGCCCTCGACCGTGGCGCTGTCGCCACCGTCGGCGGCGAAGTACCGGAAGGTCCCGGCTACTTCTACCCCGCCACCGTCCTCAAGGACGTACCTGCCGACGCCAAGATCCTCACCGAGGAAATCTTCGGCCCCGTGGCTACAGTGAGCGTCTTTGATGACCTAGACGAAGGCATCCGACGCGCCAACGACACCCCGTTCGGCCTGGCTGCCTACGGATTCTCCTCCAACACCGACACCGCCCGTAAACTCGCCCAAGGTTTGCGCGCCGGCATGATCGGTATCAACCGTGGTGCCATTTCCGACCCCGCGGCCCCCTTCGGAGGAATCAAGCAGTCTGGTTTCGGCCGCGAGGGTGGCACCGAAGGTATCGAGGAATACCTCGACACCGTTTACCTCGCCCTGCAGTAACACATCCTGGGGCCTAGCCCCGGGATGCACCTGCCAACCCTGTTGAACTAGCCAGCGACGCCCCGAAACCGCCCGGGTTTTCAGCGGTCATCGGGGCGTCGTTTGCGCGTAGCCACAACCAAACTTCACACAAAGGAATATGTTCATGAATACCACCACTAAAAATCTCGAACACGAGCTGCTGGGCAGCAGTCATAAACTCACGGTCGCCCAAGGCGTCGCCTTGATCTTCGGCACCAACATCGGCGCAGGCATCTTGAGCTTGCCCTATGCCGGCAAAAACGGTGGCTTCCTCGCCCTCGTCATCGCCCTGCTCATCGCCGGTACACTCACCACCATCTCTATGCTCTATGTGGCCGAGGTCAGCCTGCGCACCAAGCAGCCGCTCCAGCTGTCCGGTCTAGCGGAGAAATACCTCGGACAGTGGGGCCGCTGGCTTGTGTTCATCGCGGTGATCGTCAACGGCGTCGGCGCACTCATCGCCTACGCTGCGGGCTCCGGCAACCTGCTCAACAAACTGTTTGGCCTCAACCCCATCGTCGGTACTCTGCTGTTCTTCACCTTCGGCACCTACGTCATGTGGAAGGGCCTGCACGCCACCGGTGTCGTCGAGGGAGCCATCACCACCGGTATGGCACTCATCATCCTCGTTTTGTGCGGCTGGACGTTTATCGGCCCTGGTATTGAAGCTGCAAACCTCATCATTTTGCGCCCCTTCTACATCGTGCCGATCATGAACCTCGCGGTGTTTACGTTCCTCGCCCAGTACGTCGTGCCCGAGCTCACCCGTGGCCTGGAAGAAGACAACCCCCGCGCCATTCCGAAGGTCATCATCGCCGGCATGTGCATCACCGGCTTCACCCTCGCGCTGGTGCCTTTTGCCGCACTGGGCCTGTTGGGCGACAACGTCACCGAGGTCGTCACCATCGCCTGGGGCGAGTCCCTCGGCAACACCGCTTTCATCATGGCGAATCTCTTTGCTCTGCTGGCTATGCTGACCTCCTTCCTCGCCATCGGTTTCACGACCATGCGTAACATTCTGGACATTTTGCACTGGGGCGACCAAGGCCGTCTTCGTCTCATCGCCGTGCTGCTCACGGTTATCCCTCCACTGGCTATCTCCCTCGCCGGCTGGGGCGGTTTCGTCGACGCCCTCGGCTACGCAGGTGGCTTCGCGGGCGCCGTCATGTCGGTGATCCCTGTGATGCTGCTGCGCGCAGCACGCAACAATGGTGACCGCCAGCCAGCATGGAATGTCACCTGGCAGGGCAATCCCGTCATCCAGATGACCATCATCGTGGTCTACGGCATCGCGTTCATCTACTCGCTGCTATCCATCGTTGGCCTTCTGCCCCACGGCTGGTAAACCTGATTCACCCCCAAAAATGGGCAGAACATAAAAATCAGAGTCGGTAATGCGTATCCTTTTCTAATGGATTATAACCAGCGTCTAGATACGCTCCGCTTTGGTAAACCACATCAAAAACTCCTCTTCCGCTCCGGCATCGGCTGGGCACTCGACGCCATGGATGTTGGCCTGATCAGCTACATCATGGCCGCCCTCGCCGCGGAATGGGGACTGACTAAAGGCCAGCTCTCCGGGCTGGCCTCAGCCGGTTTTATAGGCATGATGATCGGCGCAACACTCGGGGGATTGCTCGCCGATAAAATCGGGCGCCGCTCTGTCTTCGCCCTCACACTGCTGATCTACGGTATCGCCACCGGCGCCTCAGCTTTCGCCGGCGGCCTCGCCGTCCTCATCGTCTTGCGCTTTATCGTCGGTGTCGGCCTCGGCGCAGAACTTCCCGTGGCATCCACCCTCGTCTCTGAATTCTCACCCCGCCACATCCGTGGCCGCATGGTTGTAGCCCTCGAAAGTTTCTGGGCCTTGGGCTGGATTGGCGCGGCACTACTGGGCTACTTCGTAGTCCCCCACACCTTCGCCAACTGGCCCGGCTGGCGCTGGGCACTATTGGTGGGAATCGTCCCCGCCGCCTACGCGCTCGTCGTCCGCCGCGGACTGCCCGAATCCGTGCGCTACCTCGTAGACAAAGGCCGACTGACAGAAGCCGAGGCCGCCGTCGCGCACTTTGAAGACAGCAACGCTGTCCACACCAGCGACGCACGCGACGTCACCACCCCCACAGCTCCCGCCACGACCACAGCGACCACAGCAGAAGAACAAGCCACCTCGATCTTCGCCCCCGCCCTACGCGCCCGCACCGCTGGGTTATGGTCCATCTGGTTCTTCCTCAACCTCGCCTACTACGGCGCATTCATCTGGCTGCCCACCCTCTTAGTCCTCCAGGGTCACGGGCTGGTGAAATCCTTCGAATACACCCTGATCATCACGCTTGCCCAGCTGCCTGGCTACGCGGTAGCCGCCTGGCTCATCGAAGTCTGGGGCCGTAAAGCCACCCTCACGACCTTCCTCGCAGGCTCCGCCGTCGCAGCGGCATTCTTTGGAATGCAGCACAGCCCCACCGGAATAATCATCGCAGGCTGCCTACTGAGCTTCTTCAACCTGGGCGCCTGGGGAGCCCTCTACGCCATCGGCCCAGAGCTCTACCCCACCCACATCCGCGGCACTGGAACAGGAAGCGCAGCCGCCGTCGGACGCGTGGCCGGCATCCTCGCCCCCTTCATGGTTCCACTCATTCCCGGCACCGGCGCACTGTTCGCAGTCTTCGGCCTCGCCTTCGCGATTGCCGCAGCATCCACCTTCGCCCTGCCCGAACAACGCAACCAAACACTCCTCGGCTAACATCGTGTGGTGTGAACGAGCGCACGCAATCCCTATACGTTGTTTTCGTCTGCACCGGCAACATCTGCCGCTCCCCCATGGCGGATGTCATGTTCAGCGCCGCAATCGAAGATGCCAGCCTCTCCAATGACGTACTAGTGAAATCCTGCGGCATCGGCGGCTGGCACATCGGCGATCCAGCCGACCGGCGCGCCGTGGCCTCACTGGCCGCAGCAGGACACGATGGCAGCAACCACCGGGCCGCCCAATTCGGACCCGAGCACGCCGACGCCACATTATTTGTAGCCATGGCTGAAGGCCACGTGCGCGAGCTCCAGGCCTTGGGCGTCGACCACCACAAAATCCGCCTGCTGCGCTCCTTCGATCCAGATTCCCCCGCCGGCGCCATCGTCGCTGATCCCTACTACGGTGATGACGCACGATTCGACCGCACCCGGGCAGAAATCGCAGCCTCCATCCCGGGGCTAATCACCTGGGTGCGCGAGCACCTCGCATCATCCTCGGAGCGCTGACATGTCGCGCACCCCTTCTACCCGCGCATCTGGAAGCACCTCCGCCAAGTCCCTGGCGTTGGCTTTCCTCAAACCCGGCTGGGTGATAACAGCTGTAGCGGTTATCGCCTTCGCCTACCTCGCATTCACCGTGCTGGCCCCATGGCAATTGGGTAAAAACGAAAAAAACTCCGCCCGTAACCACCAAATTTCGGCGGCATTCGACGCGGACCCCATTGCCTACAGTTCCGTTTTTACCCAAGGCTCCATCCCAGCAGATAAGGAATGGACTCGGGTGACGCTGACCGGGCACTACCTGAACAACCAAGCGGTGTTGCGGATGCGACCAGTCAACTCCGAGCCCGCCTACCAATTCCTCACCCCGTTCGAAACCACTACCGGGGAAATCTTCCTGGTCAACCGTGGTTTTGAAAGCGCCGGCGATAGCCCTTCTGCGAACACACCACCCAGTGCGGTCACCACCATCACCGGCTATGCCCGTTTGGACGAAGACCCACCATCCAACGCCCCACTGACCAACGTGGACCCCGTGCAGGTTAGCGGCATCAACACCGAGCAGATTGGTCGCGAACTTGGAGTGCACTTGGCCCACGACTGGATCCAACTAGCAGAAGGCCAGCCCGGGGAAGTCACAGCGATCCCCCTGCCGAAGCTGGATTCCGGCCCCTACCTGTCCTACGGTGTGCAGTGGATTGCCTTCGGCATCATGGCGCCCCTGGGTCTAGCGTATTTTGTGTGGGCTGAGATCAAGGAACGACGCCGCGAGGATCGCGACCGCACGCAGCTATCTGCCCCCAGCACTGCAGGCTTTGAAAGATCCGAAGAACCCCCCGACACGAGCGCCGAGCACAACGAAGCCGAGCACGCCAGCATTCCCACTACCCCAGCGCGCCGACAGCGTAGCCGATACGGCGGCACCCGCTCGGATCACTGGGGCAAGCTGGCAGAGAAAAACGAAGAACGCTTCTAACGCCCACGCCAAGCGAACACGACGGCGCCAACCGCTAGGGCTGCAACTGTTTGAGTCCACTGCGACAGCCGGATGCTCGCCCGCAAGGCTTGTTCACCAGGTGCGGCGCCGTGCCCCAGCTCAGGCCGGTGCTCCACCCCGTAGTCATACACTGTGCGGCCACCCAACTGCACACCGAGGGCGGCCGCTGCTGTCGCCTCCACTGGGCCCGCATTGGGGCTGGGATGCTTAGGTGCGTCTTTACGCCACGCGCTCATCGCCGCCCGCAAGCCCTCCAAGCCTGCCGGTCGAGCGCACGCGGCATAGGCCGTGTTGCTCAGCGCATTGATGCGTGCAGGCAGGTAGGCTGCGACGTCATCAATGACGGCACTACACCAGCCAAAGCGCTCATATCTGGGGCTACGGTAGCCCACCATTGCATCCAGCGTGTTTACACAGCGGTGGAATACCACCCCGGGCGCGCCCAGCAGCGACCACACCAACGGCGCGGTCACCGCATCAGAGGTGTTTTCCGCCAGCGACTCCACTGCCGCGCGCGTCATGCCCTGAGCATCGAGCTGCTGAGGATCGCGGGAGCACAACCACGGCACCCATGTGCGTGCGCGCTCAATATCAGCATCGACATAGAGGTCGCGGTGAATACTCCGCCCCACCCAGCGCAACGTATGCCCGCCAAGGGAGGCCCACACAGCAAGGCCCAGCAAGCCTTCCCGCGCGATGGTTTGGGCACGCGACGTCGGCAATCGGTGGGAAGCCCTCTGCAACGCAACCGCCCCTGCCACCGGTGGAGCGACTGCCGCAACCCAATAGATGACGCCGGCGGTGCGTGTGTCGCGATACAGTGCGCGTTCCAACCATGTGGCGTATTGCCCAAACCATGCCACTGGGTGGTGGCGCTTGGGGTCACCAAACACACTGTCGGCGGCGATCCCCGCAACCAGGCCCCATGGAAAAACCACTGGCACGCGCACCTTAATCCTCAAGCCCGAAAGCACTACGCAAGAAGCTGATCACTTGCACCCGACTGTCCACACTGGCCTGGCCATTGGTCACGCTATGCCCGCCGAGAGCAATGCGATAGCCGTAGGCGTTCATAGTCTTCTGCGCGGGCAGCCCCGGGAAGTAGAAAGGATAACCAACATTGTGACCCGCACCTTTAGCGACGTAGCGGAAAACCTCCACATCTGAAGCACGTAATTGCAGCGTGAGCGACATGCTGGCACTGTCCCAGACGGCGTCCTCGCTGCCAGCTGTGAGCAACAACGGCCCGCTCATTTTTTCCACCTCGATGGCGGCGGCCTCAATGTCCTTGGTGTGCTCGCGGGCGGAATCATAATAGGCGCGCAGGCGCCAGGGCTGGCCTTTGAGCTTGGGCTGAATAAACGCGTGCCAATCAGCCGCAACATCCTGCTTACCGGGGGCTTTGATGGTGACCTTCGGCAAACCGGAACCGACGAACACATCAGGCTGAGAATCCTTATCGGGCCAAGCGCTCAACACATCCGTTGGGGAATGGGCCACCACGGCGCCAACGAGGTTCGGCTCGAGGCTGGCGATCAGGAGTGCGAGCTCCGCACCGCGGCCGGTTCCACACAGCGCTAGCGGCAAGCTGGAATCGATCTCTGGGAGGAGACGGATTCCCCGGAGCATGCGCCGAACGGCATCAACATCAACCACTCCCCCCTTTTTCCTTGGGAAATAGTCGTAGCTGAACACGGCCACACCATGATGCGCGAGGGCCGCGGCGCTGGCCGAATCTACCCCGCCACCGGCCCCACCAAACAACACGACCAAGGGGAATGGGCCCGGTTCATCCGGACAAAAGGCCCGTCCCTTACAAGACACCGGCAGCGGGGTGATCTCCCTAGCCCTACGCGAAATCGTGCGGGTGACATGGGTGCCTTTTCCTTTTTCCCCCTCCACGCGAGCTTGAACCTCCACGCGCATGGGGTTGAGCCCATCCACAGCAAAGGTGGCATCCTTACCGTCCTGGGCCATCATCTTCCACAGCACACCAAGGCTGCTGGGAGTCACCCAGCCTGCGTCCTGCGGAAGATGCTTCGATGTGTCCACCACGCCATCACTGTTGGCTTTAAACACAGTGGTGGAACTAAACAACCGATCGGCGGCGTCCACCGCCTTTACTTTCAGTTCCAGGTTGGCCCCTGGCGCAAGCCCACTGACCACAATGGGCATCGGCGAATTAATGCCGCTAATTGGCGTGACCTGCAGATCCATACCTTCAAGCCTAGGCTCACTAGCCGCCAAGGACCAAAGTTGCCTCGCGGCTATCTAGCCCCAGCTAGACCACGGCGCTCCAACAGAGCGGTGACGTCCTTAGCGCGACCACGCAAGGTAGTAAAAGCCTCCTCGTAGTCTCGCGAACCACCTGCAGAAAGCACCAGTTCACGGAAGCGCGCGCCGGCCGCACGTGCCGCGGCGTCATCACTAGAGTGCCCTGCAGCACCAGTTTCTTTGAACCATTCGAAACCATCGGCATCCAGGGCCTCTGCCCACAGGTAGGAGTAGTAGCCGGCAGAATAACCGCCACCAAAAATATGGTTGAAGAAGCGCGACTTGTAGCGAGCATGAAGATTGTCGACCTCCAGGCCTGCATCTGCAAGGGCCGCCCGTTCAAAAGCATCAATATCGTTGACGGCGGCGGCTTGCTCGGGTGTCAGCGTGTGCCACGCCATGTCAATGATCGACGCCGCGAGGTATTCACTGGTCGCGAACCCCTGGCCAAATTTAGCGGCCGCGTCAACGGCGGCAATCAGCTCGTCTGTGATGACCTCACCAGTGTCAACATGGCGGGCATAATTACGCACCACAGCCGGGTCAAACGCCCAGTTTTCGTTGATCTGGGAGGGGAATTCGACGTAGTCACGGGGGACGTTGGTGCCCGAGAACGTCGGGTATCGAACATCCGAAAGCAGACCGTGCAAGCCGTGCCCAAACTCGTGGAAAAGAGTATGTACCTCATCGATACTGAGCAGCGGTTGGCTGCCATCAGCAGGCTTGGTGATGTTCATGACGTTGACTACCACTGGTTTACTGTCCAGTAGGCGGGATTGATCGACAAAACTCGACATCCAAGCCCCGCCGCGCTTGGACGGGCGCGCGAAGTAGTCAGTGAGGAACAACCCGATGCTGGAACCGTCCGCATCCTTGACTTCGTAGACGGCGACTTCCGGGTGGTAGCCCTGCAGATCATCGCGGGGCTCCACGGTGATGCCATACAAACGATTGGCAGCATAAAACACGCCATCACGCAGAACCTGGTCCAGTGGGAAGTACTTTTTCAGCTCTGCTTCGTTCAGGCTGTAGTCGCGCTGCTTAACCTTGGACTCCCAGTAGGACCAATCGGCGTCACGCACCGTGGCGGTCGGATCAGTCGCCTGTGCCTCCTCCACCAGCAGCTTGTACTCCCCTGCTGCGTTGGCGGAGGCTGCCGGGGAAAGATCACGCAGCAGCTGCATCACGGCATCTGTACTGCCCGCAGTTTCTTCTTCCAACACATAGTCGGCATGGGTGTCGTAGCCGAGCAGCCGCGCACGCTGCGCACGCAGTGCGGCGATTTCGGTGACCACGGCACCATTGTCGCCCCCAATGACGCCGCGTTTCAGCGATGCCGCCATGAGCGCCTTGCGGGCCGCAGGGTTGTCGAGGTCGGTTTGATCGGGCTGTACCGCTGGCAAACCCAAAGGCACCACATATTCAAAGGACGCTAATTGCGGATTGTCCTTATAATCTTCCGCAGTTTTACGGGCGGCGTTTTTGCGTGCCTCGTCCCAGCCCGCGACGTCATCCTCCGTTAAGCCAACGGCTAAAGCTGCGGTGGATTCCCGAAGGTTCTTTCCGAATTGTTCGCTCAGTACAGCAAGTCGGCTGTTGAGTTCACTCAAACGTTTTTTGCCTGCCGCATCCAACTCGGCACCACGGCGACGGAAGGATCGCAACAACTTGTCCTTCAGACGCTGCCCTTCCCCATCATCTGCTGGCGGGGTGGCCTGCTGAAGGCGCTGGTAGAGCACCTCATTCTGGTAGAGGGCATCACTGTGTTCAGACAGTTTCGGGATAATCTGCTCGGCGATGGCGTCCATTTCGGGTGAAGAATCGGTGCCGTGCAGGTTGAAAAACACCGCGCTGACGCGCTCGAGTGCGCGGCCCGAGGCCTCCAAGGCTTCCACGGTGTTAGCCCATGTTGCCGGCTCGGGGTTGTTAACGATGGCGTTGATTTCCGCTTCATGGTCAAGCAGGGCGGTGTCGAATGCCGGCAGGAAATGCTCGATCTTTATATCCGCAAAAGGCGGCAGCTGGAAAGGAAGCTCACTAGGAGCGATAAGGGGGTTAGAAAAATTGTCGGTGTCGCGATGGGCATCTGTCTGAGTGGTCACATCCGCCATGCTAGCGAAAAAACCACCACCCACGCGATGGTGGGTGGTGGCTTTCATTTGGTGCGCCCTGACGGGCTCGAACCGCCGACCTGCTGGGTGTAAACCAGCTGCTCTTCCAGCTGAGCTAAAGGCGCGCAACGGATAGCAACTTTAGCACGCTATCCAAGGCGATGTACAAAACAGCACCATAAGGCGGCTAAGACTAGGTAAAAACAGCTATCCGCGGACGTTCTTGCCGCCACGAACCAAGCAAGAACCTTGCCAAGAGTTCAACCGCTCGTTGCGGGTCTGCACCAAGCCTGCCAACTGCGCCGACTCAGCAACCTCGCCTGGCTGCAAGGCATTCGACTGCGATGCCCCGGGGGACAACACCCAGATACAACCGCTCTCGTCTAGGTTGCGCAGGGCATCGACCAAAGCGTCGACCAAGTCCCCGTCGCCGTTGCGCCACCACAGCACAACCACGTCGCAGATTTCGAGTGTGTCTTCCCCCAGTAGATCATCATCAATAGCGTCTTCAATCGCGACACTAATGTCGCTGTCGCAATCTTCGTCCCAACCGATCTCTTGGATCAGCTGACCGGGGCGCACCCCCAGGATGTTGGCTACCTTCTGGGCTGCCGCTTCGGCACTGCCCACGCGAGTTTCCTCCTCAGTTTTAGGCCTCATGGTTTAACTACTTTACTGTAGTAACCCGGCAAATGTGCGAAAAAGTGCCCCTCAGCGAGGGGATATGTCGCCCCCGATGGTTAACCCCGTATCCTAGGGGTTAACGATTATTTTGTTTAACGATTTCCACACAGGAGGAATTCATGGCTGACAAGCCACTCGACGACACCAACTTCGCGATGATCCGCGACGGCGTGGCGTCCTACCTCAACGACTCCGACCCCGAAGAGACCCGGGAGTGGATGGAGTCCCTTGATGGCCTCCTGGAAGAAGCATCCCCTGACCGCGCCCGCTTCCTCATGCTGCGACTGCTCGAACGAGCAACCGCTAAGCGCGTGCCGCTTCCTCCACTGACCTCCACCGACTACGTCAACACCATCCCCACGACAATGGAGCCCGATTTCCCCGGCGACGAGGACATCGAAAAGCGTTACCGCAAGTGGATCCGCTGGAACGCAGCCATCATGGTTCACCGCGCCCAGCGCCCTGGTGTTGGTGTCGGCGGCCACATTTCTACGTACGCCTCCTCCGCACCGCTGTACGAAGTGGGCATGAACCACTTCTTCCGCGGTAAGGACCACCCGGGCGGTGGCGACCAGATCTTCTTCCAGGGCCACGCATCGCCCGGCATGTATGCTCGCGCGTTCCTGGAAGGCCGCCTCAGTGAAGACGACATGGACGGGTTCCGTCAGGAAGTCTCCCGCGAACAGGGCGGCATGCCTTCCTACCCGCACCCCAAGTGCATGCCTGAATTCTGGGAGTTCCCGACCGTGTCCATGGGCCTTGGCCCGATGGATGCGATTTACCAGGCACGGTTCAACCGCTACCTACACAACCGCGGCATCAAAGACACCTCTCAGCAGCATGTCTGGGCGTTCCTTGGTGACGGCGAAATGGACGAGCCGGAGTCTCGCGGCCTCATCCAACAGGCTGCTCTCAACAACCTCGACAACCTGACCTTCGTCATCAACTGCAACCTGCAGCGCCTCGACGGCCCTGTGCGTGGCAACACCAAGATCATCCAGGAACTGGAGTCCTTCTTCCGCGGTGCCGGCTGGTCCGTCATCAAGGTCGTCTGGGGACGCGAATGGGATGAATTGTTCGAGAAGGACAAGGACGGCGCACTCGTCGACCTGATGAACAACACCTCCGACGGTGACTTCCAGACCTTCAAGGCAAATGACGGCGCCTACGTGCGCGAGCACTTCTTCAACCGCGATCCTCGCACGGCCAAGCTGGTTGAGGATATGACCGATGAAGAAATCTGGCGTCTGCCCCGCGGTGGCCATGACTACCGCAAGATTTACGCAGCTTTCAAGCGCGCTATGGAAACCAAGGATCGACCCACCGTCATCCTTGCGCACACCATTAAGGGCTACGGTCTCGGCCACAACTTCGAGGGCCGCAATGCGACCCACCAAATGAAGAAGCTCACCCTCGAGGACTTGAAGCTCTTCCGCGACAAGCAGCAGATTCCGATCTCCGATGAGGTCCTCGAAAAGGATCCTTACCTACCTCCGTACTACAACCCCGGTAAGGATTCCGAGGAGATCAAGTACATGCTCGAGCGCCGTAAGGATCTCGGCGGCTGGGTACCCGAGCGCCGCACGTCCTACAAGCCTTTGTCCGTCCCGAGCATGGACGATCTGAAGATCATGCGTAAGGATTCCGGCAAGCAGCAGGTCGCCACGACCATGGCTGTTGTCCGAACCTTCAAAGAGCTCATGCGGGATAAGGAACTGGGCAAGCGCTTCGTTCCGATCATCCCCGACGAGGCCCGCACCTTCGGTATGGACTCCTGGTTCCCGACGCTGAAGATTTACAACAGCCACGGCCAGAACTACACCCCGGTCGACCATGACCTCATGCTGTCCTACCGCGAGGCAGTCGACGGCCAGATCATGCACGAGGGCATCAACGAGGCCGGTTCCACGGCCGAGTTCATCGCAGCTGGTACCTCCTACGCCACTCACGGCGAGGCGATGATTCCGCTGTACATCTTCTACTCGATGTTCGGTTTCCAGCGCACCGGTGACTCAGTTTGGGCTGCCGCCGACCAGATGGCCCGCGGCTTCCTCCTCGGCGCTACCGCCGGCCGCACCACCCTGACCGGTGAAGGCCTGCAGCACATGGATGGCCACTCCCCCATCCTGGCCAGCACCAACCCCGCAGTGATCTCCTACGACCCCGCTTTTGCCTACGAGGTCGCGCACATCATTCGCGAGGGCATCGACCGCATGTATGGCGAAGGCCGCGGCGAGGACGTCATCTACTACCTGACGGTCTACAACGAGCCCACCCACCAGCCCGCAGAACCCGAGAACCTCGACGTTAAGGGCCTGCACAAGGGCATCTACCTGTACTCCCCTGCTTCGGGTGACGGCCACGAAGTCAGCCTCCTGGCTTCCGGTATCGGCATGCAGGCTGCGCTCCAGGCCAAGGAGATCCTGGCCGAGCAGTTCGGCGTTAAGGCCAACATCTTCTCGGTCACTTCCTGGAACGAGTTGGCTCGTGAGGGCCACGAACTCGAGCGCGAACAGCTGCGCCACCCGGATCGCGAGGTCACGGAGCCTTTCGTCGCCAAGCAGCTGTCGAAGGCTTCGGGCCCGTTCGTTGCTGTGTCCGACTTCGCGACCGCTCTGCCTGAGCAGATCCGCAAGTGGGTCCCGGGCGATTACACAACCTTGGGTGCTGATGGTTTCGGTTTCTCCGACACCCGCCCCGCCGCACGCCGCTTCTTCAACATTGACGCCGAGTCCGTCGTTGTCGCAGCACTGTCCGGCCTGGCACGTGAAGGCAAGATTGACAAGTCTGTCGCAGCCCAGGCTGCTAAGGACTTCAACCTGTCCGATCCGACTGCTGTCTAACACCCGCCGCTAGCGACCTAACTAGGGGGGCTTTCCACTGACTGTGGGAAGCCCCCCCCCTTTTTTTGTCTGTCAAGCCCCGGCTGTGACGATGCCGAGAAAGACTGTCAGCATCCTGAAAATCCTGAAAAATCAAGCCCTTTAACCTTCGAGCGCTGAAAGGATTCTCCTAAGAACGCACCACCTATACCCGAGTGTTTTGCCAGTTTGAGGGTCTTCAATAGTAGTTAACCCCGCACCACGGGGACCTACTACGCAGCAAGGATCTTCTTTCATGAACCTCCCTCAGCTTTTCCTCGACGCCCTATCCATCGGCGTCCTCGTTTTCGCGGTCTTCTACCCCAGGTACCGCCGCGGTGACCTAGCTGTCGCGTTCATCGGAATTAATGCCGGTGTCTTCGCAGTGACCTCCGTCCTCACCGACTCCTCCATCACCGCAGGCCTAGGGCTCGGATTGTTTGGTGTCCTGTCCATCATCCGGCTGCGCAGCTCAGAGATCACCCAACGCCACGTCGCCTACTATTTCGGCGCCCTGGCCCTCGGCCTGGTGTGTGCAATGCCCACCAGCATTGTGACTCAAGCGAGCCTGGCCGCCACCATCATCCTGGCCATCGCAGTGGTGGACCTTCTGATCATCCCCTCAACCACAACCGTCGACGTTCATATCGACAAAGCCACCTACGGTAAGCAGTTGGAAGCGATGGTCCGTGATGTTCTTGGAGACGTCACCCTCCGCGACGTCAGCATCCAGAAAATTGACACTGTTAATGACCTCACCATTGCGAGTGTGACCTATGCGTAGCGTCACTGGCCTCCCGATCCTCAACGCAGCGCAGCGGCAGAGCTTCGACGCACTGTTAAGCCGGCTGCCCACAGTAAGCCTCGAGCAGGTCAATCAGCGTGCCCGCATGATGAGCCGCATGGATAGAAACTACGTGCTCAGCAGCGACCAATGCGCAGGCATACTCGCCCAACTGCCCGATGAAACGCCCGTGATGAGCATCGGTGGCGCCCTGTCACAGCGCTACGAATCGGTCTATTTCGACACTTGTGACCTGGACAGCTATCTCAGCGCAGCCTACGGGCGCCGCAAACGCTTCAAGTTGCGCACCCGCAATTACCTGGACTCGGGTTTAAGTTTTGTGGAGTTCAAACATAAAGGCCCCCGGGGCCTGACCGCGAAAACCCGGGTGGCCACCGAGTTTCACACCGGTGTGCCGGACGCACTGCCGCAGGCGGATTGGGCGGCCGCACAGCTACAGCGTGTTGGTGTTGACGCAGCGGTCTACCCGCACTTGCCGAGTAATCGGTGGCATTCGACGCTCACGCATCATTTTGATCTTCCTGCCGCAGCCTGACGCTGCGTATCTACTCGAACCCCTTACTGCACTTTGAAGGATGTAATTGTCATGACTAAACGTTCAAGCCTTGCTTCCCTCGCCCTGGCGGCGACCCTTCCCGTAGCCCTAACCGCGTGCGCGCACGCCGATGATGGTGCGCCCCTGGACGCCAGCAGTACCGCAGCGATTGCGGCACACAACACTGCAACAACAAGCACCGTAACTAACGAACAAAGCAGCAGCCCCTCTGCCGAGAACATTGTGGAGTCCGAAGTTAAAACCCCAAAGTTGGTGGAGGATTCCCCTGACGTCGCGTCGGCCACTGTCTACGACGGCGAAACCATCACAAAGGCCGGATCCTACCGCATCAGCGGTGAGCAGGGCGACGTCATCGTGGACGCGGGTGATGCGGACGTGGTTCTGATACTGGACAACGCCACCATTGCTGGGCAGATCAACGTTGTGAGCGCCGATAAGGTGCAGGTGCATGCGGTGGGTTCTTCGACGGTGACGGCGACGGCCCCTGATTCGGCGGCGATCTACTCTCATGCGGATCTTGTGCTCAGCGGTGACGGGACGGTCACCGTGCACTCTGAGGGTGAGGGCGCCGATGGCATTGCTTCCTCGGATGATCTAGCGCTCTACAGCGGCACGTGGAAGGTGACGGCCGCAGACGATGCTTTCCGGGGGAAGGATTCGGCCAGTGTGCTCGGAGGCCACCTTGATGCCACCGCCGGCGATGACGGTGTGCGCAGCGATGTCGCCGTGCACCTTAGCGGCGGCACCGTTGATGTCAATGCGGGCGGCGATGGGGTGCACTCTGATGTTGCCCTGCTTATCGACGGCGGGGATGTCACCGTCGCGTCCTCCACCGAAGGTTTGGAAGCCGGGCTGTTAAGCATCAGCGATGGCACTGTGAACTTAACTTCCAGTGACGATGGAATTAACGGCTCCGGGGCCACCAGCGTCGATGCCACAACGGAGCAAGAGCAGCAGGAGCAGTCAGAAGAAGCTGCAGGACCACAACCACCGGAAGGTATGCCAGAGCCACCCCAAGGCATGCAAGAGCCGCCCCAAGGTATGCAGCAGCCGCAGGAGGGCATGCAACCTCCGCAGCAGGGTGGCGCCTCTGGTGGGCAACCCGGGGCAGGCATGGAACAATCCACAGGAGAGCAGATTGTGATCAGTGGTGGCACAGTGAAGGTTAATGCGGCCGGCGATGGAATCGATTCCAATGGAGACCTACGCATTAATGGCGGGACCGTGCTGGTGTTCGGCCCGAGCGACGGCGCTAACGGAACCTTCGATTACGCGGGTAGCTTCAGCATCGATGGCGGCACCGTCATCGGGTTGGGTTCTGCGGGTATGCCCGCTGATCCGACCGGCGGCACCCAAAGCTTCATCAGCGCCCATCTTGATAGCTCGGTGACCGGTGGTGCCGTCACCATCGAGGATTCCTCCGGCACGGTGATCGCCACAATCGAGGCGGGCGACAAGCCGTTCGCACTGGTGCAGTACTCCTCTGCCAAGATCAGCGCAGGCCAGAGCTACACGGTCAAGGCTGGCGCTAGTTCTGTGTCTGTGGTTGCGGGGTCGCGCGCCGAATCATCTGCTCCAACGCGCCGTTAACAATTTCTGGCGCCTCGAGGATGACCATGTGCCCCACATCAGCTAATCGGTACAGGGTTGATTTGCCCCAGGCGTCGGCGATGACCTCTGATTGGCTGGGTGGGGTGAAGTGGTCTTCCTCCCCCACGATCACCACGCCGGGGACTTCGTTGAGCTCGTCGATCGCTTCGAGCTCCTCATGATGCTGCAGGTCGTCGAAGAAACCAACCATTGTTTTCAGCGGGGTGTTTTGAATCATCGCCGCATGGAATTGCACCAGATTGTAGGCGACCCCATCGCGGTAGAACACTGTTGCTGCCAGCGCTGGGGCCAGCAGTGCCGCCACCTCTGTGCGGAAGGCTTGGGCTTCCTTCAGGGAGGCCTCCACCGCGTTGTGTATTTTCTCCGCCGCAGGCAATGCCAGCACTTGGGGCACGCCTTGGCTGGACAATGATTCCACCGCGGTGGAAATTAATATGACGCCGCGCACCCTAGCCGCCAACTCACGATAGCGTCGCAGAAAGTTCAGAGCGGTCATCCCGCCGAGGGAGTGCCCAACAATCACGAGTGGGCCTGTAGGTGCCGCAGTGCGGATAGCTGACGCGACGTCATCAGCCGTGGCATCCAACGTGCACAGTTCTGGCTCGATTTCACCGCTGTCGCCGTGCCCCCGTAGATCCAGCAATAGGCAGCTGACTTCCGGGTAGCGGTAGTGCAAAAAGTCCACCTGCTGGAAATACGACTGTGCTGTGAGGGTGAACCCGTGGATGAACACCACTGTCACGGGGCCACTGCCCTGACTGTGGTAGTAGCGCACCGGCAGGTCACCGCACCAGCCGGGCGTGAGGTCGGTCCGCTTGTTCGACTGCATGTTTGTAGAGACTACTCTGGAAGCTATGCCTGATTCTTTTACACCCCGCGTCGTCAACATCATCAGCGACGCCACGGGGCTTGATGCGCCGATGATTACCCCTGAGTCGACCATCGATGGTTTGGGGATCGATTCACTGTCGCTGATTGATATTTGTGTCCGTTGCGAAGACGAATTCGGTGTGCGCATCACCGATGAGGACGCGCTGGGGTGGCGAACCATCGCCGACATGGTGGATTTTGTCGACGGCCACAGCAGCCGTTAGCTTAGGCAGGCGCTGAATCCGTGCTGCTGCGCTAGCTGAGTCAGTGCGTCGGCGAAGTCGGCTAGTTCGTCGGTGACAGCGTCGATACGTTGGGTGCAGCCGATGGTTGCCGGCAGGTGGGACCGGCGCCATAAGGTGAACGGGTCTGGGTAGTCGCATGATGACGCCGCGGGGGTTGGCAGGCGCTGCAGCATCAACTGTTCCACGTGCCGGCGTAGTGAGCGCGGCATATTGGTTATTTCTAGCAGTGCGGTGGTGTGGGTGGGTTCGATCGTTGGTGTTGCTGTGGTTGTTTCCTGTTTCACGGGTGGGGTCTTTCGCTTCGGTTCGACAGTCGTCTTCCCCAACGTTGTCGCGTTCGAAGCCTGCGGGCTTGTGTGCCCGCGCTACAGCCTCAAAGGTAGGCAACTATAGCCCCACCAGCAACTCTAAACCACAACTTTAACCAGCATATGGGGGTGTTAATGCGCCACTGAGCTCGTCGTTGAACTCCGCCCACAGCGGTTTAGCCCAGGGGCCAAACGCCCGATCCGTCAGCACCACACAACCTCGCTCGGCTTGCGGATCAATCCACATGAAGGTGCCCGATTGTCCGAAGTGCCCGACAGTGCGCGCCGGCAGGCGCGTGCCTGTCCAATGCTCCCTGCCGGCCGTCCCCTTGCTGCCTTTGACCTCGAAGCCCAGCCCCCACGGGCACGGGGTAAACGATCCATAGCCGGGAACCACACCTGCCAGCTCCGGGTACTGGACGCGCAGCATCTCTTCCAGCGTGCTGGGGTGAATGAGGCTCGGCTGCAGAACTTCCTTAACAAACGTCATGACGTCGCGCAGGCTTGCGGTCACCCCATGGCCTGCGGATCCATCCAGCGTGGCGCCTAACCCCAAGGGCTCGCAGAGGGCTTGGCGGAAGTACTCGGGGAAGGCGATACCCGTTTCCGCTTCGACTGCGTCTGCGAGCAGCTCAAAACCAGCGCTGGAATAGATGCGCCGCTGCCCCACTGGTTTCTGGGGCTCAGGGGTATCGAAGCCAACCCCTGATGCGTGGGCAAGCAAGTGCCGGACTGTGGATCCTTCCGGCCCGCAGGCAGTATCCCACTCGAAGACACCCTCTTCGACGGCGACCGCAACCGCATAGGCCACTAAAGGTTTGGTGACGCTCGCCAGCGGGAATCGATAGTCAGTATCGACGGTACCGGCGTAGTAGGTCTTGCCTTGATCGATGAGTCCAGCGGCGACCGAGTCCACCGGCCAGTCATCAACCTGGGCGAGCGTGCGGGCAAGGGGGTCTGTGTGGGGAGGTTGCTGCATGCCCCTAATGCTAAATTGATCCGATGCGCTGGAGGAAACTGCTATCGACATGCTCTGCTTCCGTCATCTCTCTTGCTGCTGCCGGTACCTGCGTGGCTAGCCTAAGCCCCGCGGCGTCAGCGGCCCCCACTCAACTGACAGCGCAGCCAGCTGCGGCGTCACAATTGCTGAGTGCTCCTCCGACCAATCCACTGCGCTTGGCGGAAGACATGGATAGAAGCCACCAGGCCGGTTTGCTAGTGATGGGTGTGCGTTCCATGATGGCCGCGGACCCTGAGGTTGACGCCGCGCCTACCGTACCGACGCTGCTGATGTCCCACGCCGACGACGAAACGATCAACAATGCCGACACCATGGCCCTGGGTGCCTCCTGGCAGCAGATGGGCGCTGACGTCACCATCAACGAAGCCCCCTCAGAGCCACTAGTGGCTGCTCTGCAGGCGGGGCACGAGTACATGGTGTTTCGCAATGATGCTTTGATCGTCGATTGGTTCAATCACTCCCTGCGCGAGGAGGATAGTTAGCGATCCTCCTCGCGCCCCGTGACGTCGCGGTCTGCGTCTCCGGTATCTGCGGGCGTGTCATTCGTGCCCTCTGGCGTCGTGTCAGCAGTTGCTTCCGCGTGGCCTATACCTGCATCGTGGAGGCTCTCAGCGAGCTTCTCAGCGAAATCCTCACGCACATCCTCCGGGATGTGCAGAGCATCCTCCCACATCTGCCGCTCCTGGGCGATGCCCTGCTCACGCCCCTGTGCACGCGCGCTCTTGAGCTTCTGTCCGAACTGCCGAGCAGTCATATTCACCGGCGCCCAATCCGGATTAGTTGGCAGAACCCACCCACGCCAATAGGCCAAAATCGCAGATCCCGCACCCACCGTCGTGGCGACAAGCATCCCCGCGGCGTCATGACCCATCATGTGGAACAAAACCATCACCGCACTACCCAACAAAGCGGGTGTCGCATACAGTTTATTGCCGCCAAAAATTGCGGGCACGCTCCCCGTTGCGATGTCGCGAATCATGCCGCCACCAACAGCGGTCAGAACACCCATGAACAATGCACTGGCCAAAGGCATCCCGTAGGTCAGGGCTTTAGTCGAACCGGTAACCGCCCACACACCCAAAATCACCGCATCAGCATGGGCCTCAAACAACTCCCACGCCCGGCCACGCAGATGGATGAGCATCGCCAACAGGCCACCCAAGATCGCGAAACCCATATACATCGGCTCAGCAATCGCCGCTGGTGTACCCCGCTGCATCAACGTGTCACGCAACATGCCGCCCCCGAGAGCAGAAAACAGCGCCAAGAAGCTAAAACCGATGATGTCGAAGCCACGCTGCCGCGCGATCGTGCCGCCAATGGCGCCATTAAGCACAACGCCAATCAAGTCCAAGCTGCGATACAAAGCGAGAATTGTGGGATCTACAGTGGGCATGAGAGATAACTTACATACGACAAAACCCCCGACACAACGTTAGTAACGTGTCGGGGGTGAAACGCTCCCCCAACTGGACTCGAACCAGTAACCCTTCGATTAACAGTCGAATGCTCTGCCAATTGAGCTATGGGGGAATACTTGCGCCTGAACAACCGCTAAGGGTGCTCGCTGCAACGAGATAAGACTATATAACCCTCGCTGGGATTGGCGCAAATCTGCACCTCATAACCCACCTCGACAGCTTCTTTCTCCACGGCTTTTACCCCTGAGCGGCCCCGCCTCTATACTGATTGAGTTGCCTCGCTAACCGCGGGGTGACGGTTGGGGCTATAGCTCAGTCGGTTAGAGCCGCGGACTCATAATCCGTTGGTCCCGGGTTCGAGCCCCGGTGGCCCCAC